>OLRN01000181.1_pt1 | contig 63859 bp, 50 predicted proteins | sample 1673001 | NCBI WGS metagenome assembly OLRN01 (sample SAMEA3136745, study PRJEB25190) | human gut metagenome | biome: human gut; feature: human-associated habitat; material: faeces | place: Austria | collected 2013 | reverse complement strand
GCGGGGCGCGGGGATGGGGCCGCCGCTCACCGGGGCAGGCCGTTGTTCATCAGGTGGACATAATAGGTGCCCGGTTTCGTTTTCATCTCTTCTGCAAATTTGTAGCTGAGCTTGTGGAAGCAGTTTCTCTGGACCAGCGCTTCCCAAACACCCTCATCGAAGGGGCTGAACAGCCGCAGAAGCAGCACATGGGGCATGGCGTTGTCCGCCGGGATGACCCGCTCCCATTCCTCCGGGTAAGCCTCGATGGCCAATTGGAACATGTCATGGAGCAGGAAGTAATCGACCATCTTTTTGTGATGCGCCCAGTATTCATACAACAGTGCCCGCGTCAGAAGGAGGATGGGATGATTTGTGCAGGCAGTGATGAACCAGCTGGAGATGACCGTTGCCTGACCGTCCCGCCCCGGCTTGAGAGTTTGGAACAAAAACAGGTCTGAGTCCAGCATATATTCCGGGATGTTTTTGCCGGAGCAGAACACCGTTGAGTCAATCCAGGTGCCGCCGTAACGGAGCAGCAGCTCCAGACGCAGAAGGTCGGTCAGATGGGTGCGCGTGATGAGGCCCGCCTGTATCTTCTCCTCGATGAATGCCGGGAAGAAAACGTAATCCCTGTAATTTTCCTGGGTGAGCAGCACGATCTCCCGGTCAGGCAGGTTCTCCTGCAGGGAGCGATAGCACCGTTTCACCACGTCCGGCGCGTTCTCCATCCCTTGCAGCCAACAGACCCAGACCTTGCTTGAACGCTGCCGGGGCAGCGTTTCGCCGTTTTGTGCCTGCCAGTCGGCGATGAAACGGCGGTACTTTTTGCGCAGCCGGCGCAGCACCCGGTTGTTCACCGAAAGGCGCACGATCTCCAGCGATGTGCGGGAAAAGCCCTGCAGCGCCGTCTGCACCAGCGCGAAGAACAGCACCCGGGACTGAGCATACTGCCGCAGCACCGCCTCCCCGTTTACTTTTTTGAAAATCGCAACAAACCCGTTCATTCCCGGCACCTGCTCACTGTTCGTCCAAACGATAGGTATCGTATGTGTGGTGGGTCCCCCGTTGGTCTTCCGGCAGCGGAGTCATATAATCGCCGTAACCCATTTTCAGAATGCGGTCGTACTCCGCCGGGACAGGAAACTCGCCGGTCTCAAAGGGCACACGGATGGTGGAGAACCACTCTTTTTTGTAGACGTTCTTGTTCTGTCCCCGGCGCTCCGTCCAGGGCTGAGCCACACAGGCCACATATTCGCTGGCCTCATAGGCGTTTTTCCGGCACTGGCGCTCCTGCTTTTGGATGTAATGCCGGTTGCCCAGCAGGTTCGCCCAGAGATAGGCGGGCAGTTTGACCGCCATTTTCAGCCGGGAGGCGGTGTTGTCCACGCCGTATCCTTTGCGGCTGGTGAGGAAGCAGAGGGACGCGACGCGCTTGCTTTTGTGCACCAGTTTTCGGGCCGCGGCCATATCGCTGCCCACGCCGTCCAGCGGGTAGATGTCCACGAACAGGCCGATGCCATAGTCCTTTTCGTTGTCGAACTCGATTCTATAGCGCATATCGCTCATGCGGGCGATGGGATGGGGATACCGGGGCACCAGCGAGTTTTCAAACAGCTTGAAGGGAGCTATCTCCTTCTCATGCTCAGCGCAGTAGCGCACCAGGCGGTCGTAGTCCGGCCGGGGCATCATCACGTCGATGTCGTCGTCCCAGGGGATGATGCCCTTGTCGCGAATGGCGCCGATCAGCGAGCCGTACATCAAAAAATAGGTCAGCTGCTGCTCTTTGCACAGTGTATCGATGAACCGCAGCACCTCGAACGCGCCCAGCTGCGCCTCTCTAAAACTCAGTTTCTTTTTGTTCATGGTTATTCCTTCCTGCCCTCTGCTGCCGCCGTCACAGCGAGCGCCGGTTTCCTTTTTGCTCCATGGGGCAAAGCCGGTCTCCGCTGGTGAGGAGATGTGTTTTCCGGTTGGGATTCTGCACTGACACCAAACGAGGGAGATCTGCTGAAGATCGAACGGTTTTATCTTTTCTTTTTTATCACTTTCAGTCCCGTACGGATAATTTCCTCGGCAAACGGCTCTTTCAGCATCAATTCGATTAGCGCATATACTCCAAAGAATCCTATCGAACTTATAACAAGCGTCACAAACGCAGAGTGGATTCCGGCTTGTTTGATCCCGATACCAAAGGCGCTTGCGAAAATTGTCCCGATAATGTATTTGTGAACCCGCAAGTTCGCCTTCAGCCTTGAAAGGATGTCTTTTGTATAGTACAGCTGTACCGCAAGCACACTATATTCCGCAATCATAGTCGCAAATGCTGCGCCTGCCGCTCCCCATATCGGGATGAACACAAGATTCAGGACAAGGTCCACAACTGCGCCTACGGCAACAGAATACAGAACACATTTTTCTCTTCCCGTTGATGTGAGGACCTGTATTCCCAAAATTCCCGTAATCCCGATGGAAATCACTGCAAAAGTCACAAATTGCATTGCCGGTGTTGCCGCGACATAGGATTCTCCTGACAGAAAAACCAGGCTCTCTTTTGAGAAGATCACAAAATACAAGCTGATCGGAATGGAAATGAACAGTGTAAAGTTAATTGCCTTTTGCGTAAGTTCCTCAAATTTATCTGCCCGGCCATTCTTCAGATAATAAGACATCCTTGGCAGAAGGACATTCGCCAGTGAGCCGACCAGGCTTACCAGCATTCCCTTTATTTTAACCGCCGCACTGTATAGGCCCACAGCTTGTGAGTCCTTCATAAAGCCCAACATAACGGTATCCAGATTCGTATAGATAGAGGCCACCAGCGTTTGCGAAAACAAAATAAGAATGGGTTTAAAATGTTTGGCAAACTCGTAGTGTTCAAATCGCTTGACCCGAATGTACGAGTGAACTTTCACGAAGTTAAACACATTGGAGCCAACAGAAGAAAAAACAGTTACCGCGGCATATATTGCAACATCTCCTGTGTTATGAACGAACAGGAACATGAATAGCACAGCCAGGATCTTAAAAACTATAGACCTTACGGTAATGTAATCGTATTTTTCCAGTGCCTGGAACAGCCAATTCATTCCGACACAATTTAAAAGAATATTGACACCATTGATGTAAAAAAGAGTTTTATCTTGTGCCATCTGCGGCACCAACAGAATCATCGCAAAATACACGATTAAGGCCAGGGTGGTCATCACTGCATTTATAATGAAAAGCTCATGTGCCGTCTTGGACAGTTTTTCTTTATCGTCTCTTACTTGGGCACAGGCTTTAATTCCATAAGTTGGTATTCCCAAAGACGCAACCAACAGAAAATAATTTGCAATGGAAGACGCAAAGGCGATTCTTCCGTTCCCCTCCGCCAAAAGGACTCTGGAGACATACGGGAACGTAATCAGCGGAAAGACAAACTGCGAGCTGGTCAGTATAAAGTTCATTATAAAATTATACCGCACAGAATGTACTTTTTTCTCTCCCATAGCCTCTGCTAACCACCTATGTATTCTTTAATTTTAGTATAAAGTTCTCCGCTGCTCAGTCGGTTGTGTTTGATCCAGACATTAAGGAGAATTTCAGACAGATAGCCAAACACTCTTGCTTGCGCAGGCGTATAGTCCGATAAATCAATTCTTTTTTCCAGTTCAAATAGAATCTCAAACAGCCAAGTGCAATAAGAATCCAGCAGTTCCCTTCTCAATATCATCATATTGCAATATGATGCATTGTTTCCTTCCAGCACCGAATCATACTCTGCAATGTACTCGGGATAAATCTCTTGTATTACCCTTCTTAATTCAACCAGATCCTTATCTTTTCCCTCTCCGTGCTGGGAATAGCATTCCCTCACTGAATATTTCCAAACACTTTTTTGGGGAAGCAAAACATCGTATTTCCCCAGTATTTTCTGATAATCAGACCGGTGCATTACTCCAAATACTTTTCCGAACAATTTAAATTTGTAAAAATATCTTCTGTAATGACAAAGGCCGACATAGTCCTTATCCGGCGCATTCTTCCAAATCCAATACAACGCGGTAAGTTCACAAAAGGTTTTGTTTTTTTCAGCTATGTTGATTCCTGTATCATCAGAGATCATCGGAAGTGCTTTTTGAGTAAACATTTTGCCAACTTGAATCGGGATATAACAATCATTGGCCGGCACCCTGAATTCTTTGTGCCCCACTACATAGATGGAAAGATTGCTCATTAAATCATCCCCTGGAAATCAACATCCTCTATTTTTCGGATCGGCCTTTTCAGCAATTCCAAATTGAGTTTTATATTTTCGTCTCCCAGTTTGCTGAAATCAAAGCCGCACATTTTTTTGCATATTTCCTCGTCAAATCGGTACTTGATCACCCTGGCAGGCACCCCTCCGGCAATGGCATAGGGCGGTATATCGTTTGCAACCACTGCTCCGGCAGCGATTATTGCCCCTTGCCCCACCGTAACTCCAGACAAAATCGTCACACCGTATCCGATCCAAACGTCATCGGATACTTTTATATCTCCTTTTGTTCCAGAGATATCTTCCCCACCCAAATACCTTTGTGAAAACGGATAGGTTGAAAACACATTGTATTCATGTTCTCCATCCAACAAAAAGGTGACTTCCGGCGCAATGGAGCAGTAATGCCCTATTGTCAACTGCGATTTACTCTGGTTATCAAATTGAAGAACGTTCAGTTCTCCGTAAGTTCCTTTCTCCACCCGCACCCGGTTTCTGTCGAAAGAATATTTTCCGATGGTAGTAAAATTGTGCTTGTTTTGCTTTCTCCAGAGTTTCATAAATCTCTTTTTGCTGGCATATCGAAAAAAGGGGAGTTTCCTAATAATATTTTTGATCGTTTTGCTCACCCCATGCTCGTCAATATATTCTCTTTGCGATAAACGCGGGCGTAAATAGCAAACCCAGTATTTTCAACCTGCTTTCATCCCGCAGTTTTTTACTTTGCTTACTCATGTTTTTGATTTCATCCGGAGTAGACGCTCCGCCCAAATGAATAATGCTGTCCGATTCCGCAATTTTACATTTCAGGCCCGCCTTGTGTATCAGCAGTATGGTGGCCCATTCTTCATAATACAAAAAAGTTCTGGGAAACAGGCCATGGTACACTTTGAAATAGTCCTTTGTCAAAAGGAAGGCGCTTCCCGAAATCACATAATTGTTTTCTTGCAAGCCGGATATTCTGCCGCTTTCCTTTATATACTTTTCCTTTTTTTGCCCGGCGCGTGGAGATCCGAGGTTTAAAAGTCTTGTCAGCACATGTTTCATAATACGCAGGTACAGATACTTTTGGGGATACATTACCCGCTGATCCAACTCTCCATTGGGGTTTGTAATTATGGGCAGGATCACTGCGACGCCTTCCTCGTACTCTTCCGCAAGCTGCATAACCGTCTTATCAGAAACAAATTGTACATCGGAATTGCAAATTAAAATATCCTTGACCTTTTTCCCCAACAGATGCCTGATCCCAACATTATTGCCCTTTGCATACCCAAGATTGGTCTTCAACGCAATTACTTCCACATTGCCTGCATTACAAAACTTCTCACTCAGATAGGAACATGATTCGTTTCCAGACCCATTATCCACTATAACAATATGGATCTGGATGCCTTTCTGCCCAAGAAGGCTATTAACGCACTTCTCTGTTTCCAGATAGTTTTTATAATTTAAAACAACGGCTCCTATTTCCTTCATATCCTTACGCTGCACTTTCCTGCTTGCTGAACTTCAATTCCACTGTCAGAGCCTGGAAGCAATATATTCATACGCTTCTTTGCAGGCTGTCCCCTTTTCATAGCTTCCCAGCCGCTTATGATGTGTTTCAACATCCTTTGCATAGGCCGCTTCATCAAACGCAGCAATATTATGGATCAATTCGTCTTCGCATCTTGACAGGGGAAACGGCCACTCTTTTATGGGGGTGTGAAAGCCTCTGTTGCCTATGTACTCATCCAAATCTGCGGCATAGATAAAACAGGGAAGTTTTCTCAAAGATGCGTCCCACATACACGAAGAATAATCCGTGATCATTACGTCCGAAGCCAGAATCAGCTCTTGCATATCCTCATAATCATTGGAAGTTACAAAATTATCTTTCACATTGTCTTTAAAAAACTTTTCTATGAAAGGATGCACCCTGTTTACCAGTACAAATTTTCCGCCAAATCTTTCACTGCATGCTTTAGTCAGTTTTTCAGGATTTAAAAAATACAATTTTTCATTCAGGCCATATCTGAATGTGGGCGCATAGAGAATAATTTTCTCGTCTTCATTTACCCCAAGGGCTTTTTTTACCTTCTTGGATATTTCTTCTCGATCTCCGTGGAACATCAAATCGTTTCGCGGCATGCCTATAGGCAAGATTTTTTGAGGGCTGGATGCATAGATTTCCGCCAAATTACACTGTGAAAACTTTTGACAGCTGGATATGAATGCAGTTGTCGCTGAATACATTTCGCTCATGTATTTTTGGTGTTCTTTTGTGCTCTTGGCGTACTCCTTTTTATACGATCCGCCCCCATGCCATGTATTGATGACGACCTGCTCTTTCCGAATCGGCACATAAGACATCACCCCATGGTTATCCACAAGAAACCCAGAGGTCATCATATAAAAAACGCCTTTGAGGCTTTCTTCCTTTACAACTTTGATGCTATGTGTTCTTTCCAGATGCTTGTGTGACTTATACGAATCTCCTTTGAAAATCCAGATCAATTCGAACGCGTTGGGATGATTGCGTTCGATATACTCGCTTATATATTTGGGATTACAGTTGTATTTTTCGCCGTGATTGCTGCGGAACAGTATCCTGTTTTTTTGCAGGGGGAAAACCCAGAACACTCTTAAGAGGATCTTGATTACTGCCTTCATCGTTCACTTTTCCTTATTATGTTTTTTAGTTTTTCCTTGATTTTATACGTAAACAAAAGTTTCACGTTCAAAATCAACTTCTCTATTTGTAATCCTGTGTTGAAATGAATCCCTTCGCCGTTACTGAATTCAGCTATCCCAGTTCTTTCGTATATAGATTTGTGTTCCAACAAATGATCAAAAATCTCGACCTCGGTTATAGCTCCGCACCCCTGAAAGTCCAACAACTGAATACCAACATTCTTTGCCACTATGCCATTTTCAAAAATCAACGTATATATTCCTCTGCCCTTGTCGTCCAAATCATTCACCGTATAGGCTTGTGATTCATTAAATATGATCCTTATTTTTTTTAGCTGCTCACCTTTCCAATAAGGAACATAGATATTTATCTGTTTAACGGTCGTTTTGTTTTCAAGATCAAATGTAATAGTTTTTTTCGGATCTGAAGATTCTGGTATCCACGAATAAAATCCCGCCGGTACAGATAAAATGTCCAATCTTTCATCATTGGAATCATATAGTTTGAAATCATTCAAACAGTGCGAATTTCCGCTTGAAGCTTTCACAGTTGCCTTCAACGCCAGATTATCTGTATTTCTCTTCCAGTATACTATATCCGCATTCAGTACCCTTTGCATTTGGTACCATGCAATTTGTGTTTTATGCTTAAGTGCCGCTTTGTATAAAATGTTTTTTCTCAGCGGAACAGTGTAGGTGTTTTTATCCGCCTGAAACCTGATCCTCTCATCCCAGAAAAAGAAAGGCGATTCTGTTTGATTTCTATCTTCCCCAAAAGGGCTCTTAATGGTGTTACAGGTATAGTTATTTCTTTTATAGTAATCCTTCTCGCCTTTCCAAACTCCTGAATATGCAAATTTTTTGAGTACAACAGGATGATATCCACTGACTTCTTTGAGAATCGTTCCCATCACTTCATCGAACAGCAAGGATGTTGCACGATGATCGATATGCCCATCATAATCAACCACTATGATTAAATCTGCGAGATACTTTTCAATCACATTTTTCAAATCATCTCTATAGTTATTTCGTGAAAAGGAATGGTGGATATTTTTTTCAGCATAAATAAATTCCGAATGATCCTTGATGGAATTGGTTACCCTTTTCCCCAGTTTTGAAATATGTTCGTCCATCCCGCTTGTGTTGTACAGATGGCTGCAATCGCCCCACTCATTCGGATACCCCAAAAAGATCACATGATCACGGGATATTCCGAGCACTTCATTTGCTTGCAAGGCTTCTTCTATTCTCTTATTATCCAGCTCTTTTGTATGGTCACCGTTTGTAGTATACACAACAAAGAGCTCAGTGTTCATGTTTTGCAAAAGCGGAATCATCTGTCCAACGATGTTCAATTCATCGTCGGGATGCGGGACTATCGCCATGGCTCTGTTATTTGACCTTGTGTTTTTCATGAGACATTTCCACTATCATTTTATCAAGTTCGCTGCATGTATTTTGTATTGTAAATCGCTTGGCGGTTTCCCGGGCTTTTGCTTGCATTTCCACAGTATTTCCGCTTCTGACCAGAGAGATCGCCTTTTTCAGTTGCAATAGCAGGCCCTTGGCGGAACACTGTTCGGTCAGATATCCGTTTTCCCCGTTCTTTATAACTTCCGGGATTCCGCCCACACTGTTGGCAACGCAAATACAGCCAAACGCCATCGCTTCAACAATCGAAATTCCAAACACCTCCTGGCATGTGGACGGGTATACAAAAACATCAGCCTGCTCCAAATAAGGTATAACATTTACTTGCGCTCCATGAAACTGGACTCTTTCCGCAAGACCGTTGGCGGTGGCCCAGTTCTTATACTGGTTCAGTTTGGAGCCTTCCCCTACTATATTCAAAGTCGTGTCTGTATCTTCAAGTTGCTGAAACGCTTCCAAAAGAATGTCTATACCCTTGGTACCTTCAATCCGTCCCACATAGGTAATATTGATCTTATCATGGCCTTTCCTGCCGTTTTGTTTCTCCGCATTCTGTTTTTCCACGCCAATTCCGTTGTAAATAACTCTGGCCTTGGAACCATCAATTCTGAAGTTTTCAGCATACGAATTCATCCCCGCATTTGAAACAAAAACGATCCTGTCGGACACATCCATGGCTTTTTGGAACAAAAATTTTCCAATCCAATGTTTGACCGGATTATGCGGAAAAAACAATGTCTCATCCCAGCATGAATGAATATATGTGATCCCCTGTTTTTTATTCTTTGTTTTTACCAGAGCATAGTACAGCTTCAGATTGGGATCCCCGTGATGTACCACAATGACATCGTAATTCTCCGCTATTCTGCACAACTCCAGATATCTTTGAATACTGATTTTATTTTTATAACGGGTCAAATCATACACGGTCATGCCTTCGTCACGCATGCGATCGTAGGTTTTTCCTGTGCCGAACAGGAAGCAGAACGCATTCTCATGGGAAGAATATACTCCGATGTCATGGGTGAGGATTTCTATGCCACCAAGACCTCCGGCTGTTAACAAATGTAAAATCTTCATCCGAACTGCCTTTCCTTAAAACTATTTCCCATTTGGCATCCATAAAAAACCACGGAACGCTTTTGGATAAAATCCGATCCTATCTCCTTAGTGCCATATCTTAGCAGTTCTCGGAGACCCCGGTCAAAATATCCATCGTTCTTTCAATGCCGCTCTTTATATCATACTTCATTGACCATCCAAGAGCTTTTAGTTTGCTGCCATCCAGTCTCGCTTTTGTTGCCTTGCTATATCCGGCCTTCTCGGTCTCATCCGGGATCTCAAACACAACTTTTTTGCCGGCATGGTTTGCCACAATCGCAGCGAGATCCCTGAGCGTAATGTCCCCCGCTTCGTCTGCAATGTTATAGGCGGCTCCGGATTCTCCGCAAAGAAGAACCGTCAGAAGTCCTGAAACCGCATCTGCAACATAGGTATATGAGTAATACTGAGTCCCCGCGCTCTTAAGAACGATGTCTTCCCCGGCAATTCCTTTTCTGACAAACTGAGAAATTGCCTTGGTATCAGACATCAGCATCGTCGGGCCATAGGATCTGGTGAACCTTGGAATTACCACATCCAGACCTTTCTGCCGCATGTATGCCTGGCACAGTGCCTCTCCGCAACGCTTGCTCTCCGGGTAACCGGCACGCAACGTATTGGAATTGATATATCCGCAGTAGGTTTCATCAAAAAACTCTGCATCTCCGCGATTTTCTCCGTACACCTCATTTGAAGATGCGAAGGCGAACCTTGCAGCATGATGCTTAACCGCGAATGCAAGCAAATGGTTGGTTCCGATGATATTGGTCGTGATTGTTCCGATTGGGTCTGTGGAATAAGCAACCGGGTGCGTATTGCTTGCAAGGTGCAGGACATAGTCGACTACTGTGCTTTCGTCCATATCAAAGGGCAGGTTCATATCGTGGGCGATGAATTCAAAATTTTCGCTGCTCCAGAAATCAGCGAATCTATTCTTCGCCTTTTCCGCATCACGTCCAACCGCATAAACCTTGCAGCCTAAACCAGTCGCGTTCTTTTCCATCAACACATCCACAAGAAAGCTGCCAATCAGCCCAGTCGCCCCTGTAATTAAGACAGATCTATTCTGCAATTTCTTCCACGGGAGATCCAATGCGCAAACATACTCTATATCCGCTTTCAGCAACTCATTCATCTGTTCGGTTCTCCCTTTTACTTCAGCCACGCATCCTTTTCTTGCTGCAAATATGCCTTAAACAGTTCCAGATCGTCTCTCGTGGTAAGTTTGATGTTTTTGTCTGAACCGGCCGCAAAGTACAACCGATGGCCCAGTTCGACCATCATTGTATTTGCATAGGATGATCCATGGATCCCGATTCCTTTTTCAAAGGCTTCATGATACCCTTGGCAAATGAGTCCGAATTTATATGCCTGCGGAGTGGAAACTCTTCGGAGCGTCTCTCTGGGAATGTATTTAACGGTAGAAATACCGTCGTCCATCACAAAAATCTGCTCATTATATGGCAACGAACTGACTGCGTTTCCGTACTTCTCACATTTGATAATAACATCGGATAGAACCGTATCATCAACAAGCGGACGAATGCCATCATGAATTATTACAACATCATCCTCAGAGCACTTATCTTCGAGGTTGTAAATGCCGTTTCTGATGGACTCCTGGCCGGTTTCTCCCCCGGAAACGATCCATTTCAGTTTCGTGATATTGAACTGCTTTGCATACGCACGCAAAACATCATGCCACCCGTCAATGCAAACCACTTCAATGGCATCAATCTGCGGATGCTTCTGAAATCCCTCCAGCGTATAAATAAGCACCGGCTTATCATGCACATTAATAAACTGTTTCGGAACGTCCTGGCCCATACGATGGCCAGAGCCTCCAGCAATAATTACTGCTATATTCATTGTTCCAGAGCCCTTTCATGCTTTTTACAGTCCCATTTTGTTCTGCCTTTTCGGATCGTAAGCCGCCGTTCCCTTGCGATCCCCATGCAAGAAAAAAATCGTTCCTTCCGCTTTCATTATCTCTGATCCGATTGGCTTAACCATACGCTTTCGTATCGATTGCAGATATATGGCCAACTGTATGCTTCTTCAATTCGCCGTGTGCTCTTGACCGCCAGTTCTTCTATTTGCACAGCACTCATCCGGTCCGCTTTTTCAATCAGCTCTGCCAAGTTGCCTTGCTCCTTGGTCCAGTACAGAGCTGTATCCTCAGCAACCTCTCTGTTAAACCCAACATCAAGGAGAAGATTCAGGTCTGTGCTTCCAAGAGCCTCCAGCAACGATGGGTTTGTCCCGCCCACTTCATGCCCATGAAAGTAGGCATAGGCATTTTCCCTGATCTTCATCAAAAGCTCTTGATCGTAAACAGTTCCTACAAATTTGATTCTTGGATCCCTTTTGAAATGAAGTTTTTGCTCCAGTTCATCCAAAAAATTTTCATTCACATTTGTGATGAGCGCAAAATCCTTGGTCGTATTGCTCTTCATGAACTCCCGTATCATGGTTTCATAATTATTTTCCGGCACGAATCTTCCTACTACCAGAAAATAATTCTTAGGGCGGAGCTGCTTTTCACGATACCAGGACAAGAGCCGCTCGTCATCGTCCCGTAGAAAGCTCCTGCGGGTTTCGGCCCCATACGCGATAAACGTGCTTTTCGGACTTCTGCCACTGCGCCCTTTCCCATCGTAACATTCATGAATATATTTCTCCATGTTAAGCGAATCGCAAATAATCAGATCAGAATACCTGACCATCATTCGCTCGGATAATTTCCAATACTTTCTGACAGGAGCTGACCATTTTGCCCGCATCCACTCATGTCCATCCGGATTCAGATAGACCTTGCCACCCAGGTCATGAATTTCTCTGTAGTACTTCTTAATGAACGGCCCGATACGGCACGCCATAATATATACAATTGCATTCGGGATATGATTTTGCTTTATGTATTTAACACTCTCGCTCAAGGCTTTGCAATCATAGTAAATTGCCTGCGCTGCCCCAAGCTTTTCAGGGATTCGGATCTTAAACACTCTGGCGTTGTGGTATGTAAACTCTTTATCCGACTGCTTAACCACACCTTCCGCTTTTGTTTCATCCCAATGGCCCTGCCCATTTTCTTTTACCGCAACATGATATTTGATCCGGTCATTATTCTGATGATACTCCGTCAACTTATCAACGAAAGTCTCAAATCCGCCATATGCTCCGAAACTCTTGGCGCCAACCAAAAAAACGTTCTGTATTTCACTCATCTCCAATTCACCTTTATTTCCATATCAAAATCCGCATATTAAGACTTTGTCATTTATTCCAAGTCGTAGCAAATACCAGCCGAAAAATATCTGTTTCACCCCAGCTCTTTTGCATTACAATCCCACCGGTTCCGTACTGTATTGTCCGAACGTTGAAAGCAAGCAATTGTGGATAGTTACAATAATACATTTTGATTATACTACACCAAACAGCGCCACTCAACCAAAAGTCAGTTGAAAGTCCCGTTTTTAACCACAGAAACTCGGGTTTCGAAAAGACGTTCCGTCGGCGAGCGACGATTTCAAAGGGTCCCTTAAGGAGAGGCCTATTAAGGGGCTGTTAAATTGGATCGCAATCTCTCCGATTTGCTTTCCAACCGTTATTTCATGCACGCCGCCACTCAGCAGCAAAAATGCCAGGTCTGCAAAAGACCTGGCATCCGCGTCGATTATTCAACTCATCTTTGTTCGCGCTGTGTAAATTCCCTGTAAAGGCAATGGTCGGGGGGAGTAGGTAGTTTTCCTGCCCTGTCAATACGCACCGTCGCCCCGCAGCACCACGCCCACGGTTTTGAAGAGGATCTTCATATCGGTGAGGAATCCCTGTTCCTCCACATATTTCAGGTCCAGGCGCATCCAGTCTTCAAAGCCCACATCGCTGCGCCCGCTCACCTGCCAGTAGCAGGTGAGACCCGGTTTCACCGCCAGACGGCCCCAGTCCCAGTCGGTGTACTGCGCCACTTCCCGGGGGATTGGCGGCCGCGGCCCCACGATGCTCATTTCCCCTTTCAGCACGTTCCACAGCTGCGGCAGCTCGTCGATGCTGGTCTTGCGGATGAAGCTTCCCACCGGTGTGACGCGGGGATCGTTCTCCATCTTGAAGGCCGGTCCGTCCACCTGATTGTATTTCTGCAGCTCTGCCAGACGCTCTTCCGCGTCCATGTACATGCTGCGGAACTTGTACATTTTGAAATGAACGCCATTTTTCCCCACCCGCTCCTGGGCAAAGATCACGGGGCCGCCGTCGCACCGCTTCACCGCGATGGCAGTGATAAGCATAATAGGGCTGGCCAGCACCAAGCCCACCATCGCCCCGGTCAGATCCATCGCACGCTTCACGAACGCCCAAATCGGGCCCTTGTCCGGGGTGCTGCGCACGTTCAGCAGCTTCAGGTTCCCCGCCGCCTCCACCGTGGGCGTGGCGGGAATGAAATCGTTGTACTGGGGGATTACCGACGCCTTTGCGCCGTAGCGGCCGCAGGCGGCGATCATTCCGCCAAGCCGGTCCATATCCGTGCCGGACAAGGCAAAGACCACCTGGTCCACTCGCTGTCTGCTCAGCAGCGCGGAGAAATCGTCATATCCGCCCAGGCGCGCCTCACCGTATTCCGGATGGGCCTGCGCGGACACATATCCCATCAGCTGGTACCCATACCGGACGTTCTCCTTCACATACCGGATATAGCGTTCGGCAAATTTTCCTTCGCCCACCACAAGAAGGTTCCGCCGGGCATATCCCAGGCTCCGGCTGTGCCGCAGGATTGAGCGGAACACAAGCCGCTTCGCCAGCACCAGCCCCACGCTGAACACATAGAAAAAGCCCAGCACCATACGGGAAAAGTCGGTGAGGCGGGCAATGTAGAGCACCGCGCCCACGCCGAGAATACCGACGCCGTTGATGACGGCGATGGTGCCGGCTTCCTGAAAGAAATTCCGAAACCGGAACGAACCGTATAAACGACAGAACACATAGGCAAGGCCGATACACACCGCATAGACACAGGCCACCACCACATACTGCCGGTCGAACAGGCTGAAAAAGGAGGTCGGCGCGCCGCCCATATAGCCGTTTCGCAGCCAGGTGGCCAAGCCGTAGGCGACCAGGATCAGCCCCACGTCAATGGTGAAATTGGCGATATTCACAAGACCCTGATGCCTGCGCATTGTTCCACACACCTTTTTCTTTATGCTGACAAGAAGATTTTTCCGTGATGGAAACCATCACGGAAAAAAGGGGCATGCCCCTTTTGCGGCAGCGTCACACTTCAGCGAAGACGCCGTGCCCGTATTTTCGATTCAAAAAGCCGTTTGCTGGGCGCCCGTGTCAGGCGCGAAATCCCCCACCCGCTCTTTCGGCAGCAGGAAGAGCACGCAGGGCATCAGCCACAGGCACACATTGACACAGGGCCAGATGACGTGGTTCTCCATGAACCCGTGGGCCAGCATCACCACAAGGCAGGCGCTCTCGGTCACGGCGCCCTTTTTCATGAGCCGCCAGAGCAGTGCCGCCATTGCACCCCAGAGCAGGGCGCTCGCCACCGGGCCCGCATAGATCCACAGGTTGGCGAAGCAGTTGTCCACAACGTAATCGGCGTCCCACAGGCCCTGCCCCGCGATTGCCAGGGATGTTTCGGAAAGGGCTTTGTTTGCAAGGTACAGGCGGCCCGTAAAGATATCGTTCAGCTTCACCAGCAGTGCGTTGTCGGGCGTGTACAGCCAGCTGCCCAGCAGGCTGGCCGCCAACGCCAGCACGGGGGCCGCGCTCACCAGCGCCCGCACCCACACCGGCCGCGCGATCCCCGGTAAAAAGCGGAGCAGCAGCATCAGCGCGATGAGCAGCACAAGGCACACCACAGCGGCACGGCTGGCAGGGCCCTCGTTGCAAAACACCAGCGCCGCAGCCAGCACGACGAAATCGAACCATTTCAAATTTCGGACCTGACGCAGGCAGACATACATAAGGCATAGGGCAAGCACGATAACGCCGGTGAGGTTATACCACCCATATCCAAAGCTGTTGCGCATGCGGCCATCGTCCCACAATTCGGACAGGGTGCCGATCCATCCGGCCGACGAGGCCACGGCCACCGCCAGAAAGCTGGCGCTGCTCGTCACAAGCCCGGCTTTCAGCGTGCGCCGCAGCGGAGCGTCCTTTGCCGCAAGCATGTAGAACAGCACCATGGCGAACCAGTACTGATGATTATTGAGATAGACCCAGCGGAACACAAAGAAAAAGCAGTATGCCGCGACCAGCTGCCGGCCGGAATAGCGGGTAAAGAGCACTATTTTCAGAATAAGGAGCATCGAATAGGCGATGTTCAGCCAGGACGCGAGGAAGCCATACCACGGCAGGTCCAGTTCCCGCACGAGACTGTTCATAAAGAACATGTCAAACTGAAGCAGCACCACCGACAAAAGGAACATCCAGCCGCCGACTGCTGCCCGCACGTCGCGGCCCCAGTCGCCAAACAAAAACACTTCATCATCCAGCCCGGCGCGCACTTTTTGCGCAAAGCTTCCTTTGGCCGTCACAAGCGCCCGCACCGCGAGCCAAACGAGACCCAGGGTCCAGCCGATCAGAACGAAGTCAAGATAACCGTAGATACCGGTGGTAAAAAGCGACACAAGCAATCCTTCCATCCTTTTCTGGACGCACTCACGTCCTTTTTTCTGTAGCTTATTATACCGATTTACAGAACAACTGTCTATGGAGGGCATAGAAAGCATTCCGGTGCCAGCATTGATCATGAGCAGGATTATAAAAGTCAAGCATTCACGCCGAGCAGCGCCGGAAAGGGTTGTGCCATCGCGTTTTAGCACGGTGTCCACTCATCCAAAATTGTGGGTGTGCGTTTTATTGAAGCATGCTTCTTCCGCGATGGCACAAAGCTCTGTTTTCGATAGGATCACTTTTGTGATCTTTAAATGCCCAGTATTTGTTCAGCAGAAAATTCATCGGAATCGTTATTGCTAATTTCAGTACAGGAGCGATCACTGCAGATATTCTAAAAACCTCTACCATCAAACTCATGATGCCGACTGACAGTATAAAACTGAACCCATACGATAGAAACACCTTTAAGAATGCTTTGATCGCATTATTCTCGTGCTTGTTTTTAAAAACAAATCTGCTATTCCAAAAAAAAGCATTGGATACGCTCACCAAAAATCCAAACGTATAGGCAATCAAATAATGAGCGTCTAAATACAGGAAGAGATAGTATACAAAGAGGTTGATAAGCGTATTGGAGCATCCGACAATTCCGAATTTTATAAACTGCTCGAACCGTCGCAGTATTTTAATGATTATTTTGCATATCTTATGAGAGAACCATGTAATCGCCGACATATACTTGCTCTCTGCATAATCGTACCCATACTTTTTGTAATCCACAAAGAACTTTTCTCTTTGAGGCGGATATTCCGCCGATTTCAGTAAAGTTTGATTTTTCCGTATGGATTTTGGAAAGTCAACTTCTTTGTATTCAAATCTGTTGTCCTTGGATATTGCATCCCACAGTTGTTTACCTTCCGCAGTGTTGACCAGAATAAGGGATGTGCCTTTTTTATCGTTAAGAGTCGGATCCACTTTATTGACTCCCCAAAAGTCCGCAATTGTAAGATCCGCATAATATTTGGGAGTCTGCTTAAACCTGCATTCGTAACAAGAGGGTCTGAGTGCTGTATCATCCAGAAAGCAATTCATATATTTGTCTTGAAACGCAGGGTACTTCCTCACTTCTGCCCCATTTTGGCATTTGAAGTATGTACCAAGCTGCAGTCCTGTTTGATTCCAGCCTCTGTCCTTGTTTCTGAATTTAAATGATATGACTTTGCTCCCATTTTCTTTTTCCAATTTATTGATATAGTCAGCAAAAACCATGGGCGAGGGAACACCGTGGCAAATAAAATCCACCGTGTACAAATTATCGTTTCGTTTATTCCCCAAAAATGAGTACAGACCAGCAGCCTGACAGGGCGTCCCTACAAAGAGGATTTTCTTACCTGCTTCGAGAAGTTCTTTTACCGCAGTATAGCTGTGCTTTGTATCGCTTTGTACATACTTCGACCCTCGTAACAATGCGAGTTCGTCCAACCGGTCAACCCCAATATGAACCGCTTGGCAGTGCTCATTCAAAGCGCATCCGAAAACCGTGCCACCCTGTTCTATGATTTTTTCAGCCAATACGCTGAATGCGCCTCCCGATGAACTGGCCCCTCTAACAGCATCGTCTTTATGTCGGCCACCATATGCTATTATCTCGGCGGGAGGCTGCGCCCTCATATTTTGTTCATTTGCTATAATCGGGCATGCTCTTTCGCACGCTCCACAGCCTATGCAGGTGTTTATATCCACATTGGGATACAAAAAGCCTTCCGCGTCCGGCTTCATTGTAATACAGTGTACCGGACAAGACTGTTCGCAAGACCTACAGCCACAACAATCCGCCTTTTTCGCCAAGGTTATCATTGTTAATCTCCTATACTTTCCCTAAGGAAATTTATTGCCCGCTTCCTTTCGTCCTGGATTACGTTGCGTATGTAATCCTTGTCATAATCAGCTGTAAGCTGCTCCCAGTCATCCTGACCGGTGGCAACCTTGATCCTCAATAAATCGATCATATTATTGATGCGGGCTCTGAATCGTTTGCAAGGTATCAGGCAGAATTCCTTTTCAAATATAACCGAATATGCCAGGCCGTGGTATGAGTTCGTACAAATATAAGCGGCATCCCTGAACAGACCTAAAAATTCCGCTGGGCCCACATCAATCAGGATCTCATCTACAAATCCCGGTTGATACCCATACCGGCTGATTTCGACCAATGGCATTCCCAACTGGTTTTTGATTTTTTGAGCATAGTCATAAACATCCATATCCCTTTGCATTATGTACAGAAGTATGTATGGCTCTTTGGATTTCAATGGATTTACGCCGATCTGTGCCCATTCGTTTTTGTTCAACAGAAACGTAGGATCGATCAGTCTGAGCGCATCTCGTCCGGTCAGATCCTTTATCAATTCTTGTCCAGATTTCTCTCTAACAGATAAATGGCCTATCGAATTTATGTATTTCGATATTCTTTTTCTGTATCGCTTTGCAACGCCGTCGGTACCAAAGCTGGGGGCATATGCTATTCTGTTATCTTGGTTCGGCTCAAAGCAAAGGAAGTAATTAGATGATACCCCCATTGTCAAAAACGGATTCCATATTTGATCACTGCCGCAGATATACTTGTCATCTCCCGGCGGGTCACTATTCAGCTGCCAGTGATTCAAATATTTGCGCGTGAGTTTATTATTTGCTTTTGTAAAATTGCCAAATCGGTTTCTTCTTCCGATACGATCCTTCATCGTCCGAAGACCGCTCATGATCTCTTTAAAATTAGCAGTTATGGGAAACAGCCTTATTCTGTCTGTCAGTTTGATAAACCAATTTCGGTAATCAATCAGTTCCGCGTCCGCATTGCATTGCTCGGAAACGACCCGCCTGAGCGCATAAGCCTGCAGGGCACCCCCAAAATTGTTCACAAAATGGAATGTTATAATTCCGACTTTTTTCTGCTCTTTCATTGTTTTCTCCAATGTTCGTGATTTAAGTTTTAATTTTGGGGGTGTTGATGATATCCAAAAAATACTGCAGTGAAGCCCCCGCAGTCATAAGATATACCGGCAAAAACATATATAAATACTTGGATCTGCCTTCAAAAAGCATCAGATACAATGTGACTCCCAGGATGCATAGTTCAAGCACTTTTGGAAAATCGCGTTTTCTGAAAACGACTATGCCCGCCATCAAAGACAGCAGAACCATATCCCACACGGTTTGAAACACACCCGCAGACACTTGGTAAAGGTTTCCGCCATCTTTCCATAAAAGCTGGTATAAGAGATTTTGCTTCAACTCATGGGAAGCCGAGGGTGGATACACCTGCAAATTATGAAAATATCCGTCATTATAGGCAACATTCAGCTTGCCAACATAGAATTTTATGTTCCCCCATATCCCGCGGTTCAAGATCCGGCTGAGCCCCTCTTCCAAAAGTTTGTTGTTTACATATGACACATCTTCGTTTTGCGCTTGTGCCTGTGCGATGTACTCCTCTCTTATCTGCGGATCATCGCTGTTTGTAACGCCATAATACTTATCGTTCTGGCCAACCATCAGCATGTATTGCCAGCCCTTTGGATATTGGCCCTCCAGGTCAAGTCCATAATAACTTCTGAGAGCATTTTGCCCCGCGATCATCGTTCCAAACACGACGCTCATTACCACAAGCATGGATAAGCCTTTTTTCACCTTGAGCAATATTTTGGTCTTCTCGTTCGAAATCAGGTTCAAAAAGCAAAAAATCAAAATGCTTAAATAGCCGATCAGTGCTGTTGGTTTGATAAACGTACCGATTGCCGAAAAAAACGTAACTGCAAAGAATTTGTGTCCATCCCTGATCTCCAGGGTAAACGCCCAAAAAATCAAGGCCACAAATATCATGTTGTAGTTGTCTGTGTACACAAGGAAAGAGCGCCAGTTCATTCCCATGAGGATCTCAGCCAGAACAAGTGTGACTATACTGGTATATCTGTTCTTGGTAATGTTCTTCACACTTAATGCAGCTAAAACGGCTGACAAATTCGTCAATAAGGCACCAATCAGGATGATCCCTTTCCAGTTCGGCACGATCTTATAAAGCCACGACATTGCGATGCTTATATTGGCATTGTTGGGGCTTTGCAAAAAGTAAGGCCAGTCTGCAAAATTCTGGCCATTGTTCAACCCCATGCTGGCATACATTATGCTGCCAAAATCACTAGGGGTAGCAAACCAATAAATCCATCTTGAAACAGGAATTTGCCAAAAGACGAATATCACGCACGGAACAGTAAGCATCATCACCATGTACGCTTTATTACTGATATCAGCATGCGTGAATTTCTTTTGTAAACACACTATCACCCAAAAAACAACCGCTGCGATCAAATAATACACAGCGTTGGGATAGGCCACAGTATTGGGGAATGCGCTGTCTATATTTTTATCCACAACGATCGTCGCAAACGCTATACACACTATCAACACACTAAAGGCATAGTGTATCAGGCTGAACGAAGTTCTTTTTATCATTTAATTCTCCCCACTTAGAGCATGTTTAGGTTCACCATGACCGTATCATCATACAGGACGATTTCTTCTGATGAGAACATATCCGTTTTTTCACATTGCTCGAAAGCATGCTGAATTTCCTCCAGAGAAGGCTTGATATAACCGTAACCACAAGCATTCATCATAGCATATGACCGGTAGTTCACTCCGCTGGGTGAAGCCGAATCCCATGCGAATATACTGCCTCCGATGACCTGTCCCTGCAGATATGCTTCTGGAAGTTTTCGATTGCTTGAACCGATAAAAATGATTTTTCTTTGCGAAAAGTCTCCAACGCTGTTTCTGATTTTCTCTGCCAAACTGTCCGCATATGTAACATCCAGTTCATATCTGACGTAATCGGTTCTGTTGATAAGTAATTGCTTTCCTGAAAAAGAAAGAGTTATGCATGTGCAAAGTGCGATCAACAGACCCAGGATCGCTTTTCTTATACTCTTTTGGAGGCCATCGGCCCATTCTATAATTGTGTAAGCTGTCATGCATACACAAAAGGTTATAAACAGAGGCAATACAAACTGTTCTCTTACCGCAATAAGATTTCCTTTAATGATACTGCCTGCAAATACAAAAGGCAGCATAAGTGCACCACCCAGAATCAGAATCGATGCTTTGCGTTCTCTTCCGAAAGCAAACCGGATAACGCATATTGCTTCCAGCGCCATAAAAGTGATTGGATACCACACAATGCCGTACGTGTTATTTTTGTCAAAGCTCAAAAGGATTTCTTTTTTAATATTTTCTATGCAGTTTGTAAAGCTCTGGCTGAGCCAAGAAATGTTGGATGAGACGTAATTTGAGGAATAGGTATAGCCAGCATAATCCAAATCACCTTTATAAAACATTGCTCTAGACACATGGGCAAAAGCGAAATAGATGCCCACGCATACAACAATGAATCCTAAGAACTTGAAAATCGCTTGTATATAGCTGCTGATTTTTTTGTTTTCCAAATAATATTTCCATGTAAGAAGCATCACAAAATCAGCTGCCAGCAAATACAACAGGGCTTGATAAATACCAATGGCTATAACTGCCGTTACAACGGCGCCCACACATTTCAGTCTGTTACCCTTATCCGTCAAGCATTGGAGAAATAAATACGCAGAAATTAAAGCGGTGACTATTCCATAAACATTTATGAACATCGAACAGAGAAAATAGTTTTGTTCACACCAGATAGGGCAAGACACAAAAACAGCACTGAAAAAAAAGTTAAGAAACCTGTTTTTCAGCCCTGATTTTTCCAAGCAATATATATATCCCAGGCAAACACAAAGCCATCCCAAAATCAGATACAACAATGCCATGTCGTAATTAAAGCCGCCAGGCATCACCAGTTTTCTAAAAAAAGCCGAAGCAAATCTACCAGATCCCAGCGTCCAATTCAAACTGGATTCAAAATCCATCAGCGCCAATTCCGTATCAACGCCTATTACATGAAAGCACAATTTGTATATGTTCAAAAAAGAAATGCAGGCCGCGAAAATCGTGATTTCAGCAACATGTCCTTTAACAAACTCCCTCATCTGTCGGTTGTCTCCTGTACTTCAAAATCGCCTATGGAAATCCAAATGTTCCATCCACTCCATTGGATGAATAGCTGTATTCGACAAAGTATAAAGCAAAAGCCATATTCGGCCTGATTCACGTCTGGCTTATGTATGTAGATAGCGTCCTTCTCTTCATGTTTGTTCAACCAGTTTATAAAGAGGGAACGGCTTTCAACTTGCCAAAGGATACTTGCATGATTATCTATGGCAGACTCACTATTTTTATAAAGCAATGTGTCATCACCTTGATTGTCATTCCCATTGCACTTCATTACAAGTCTTTGATGCATCAGCCGTGTTTTCTTTTCCCTGTTTTAGCCTCATTTCTTTTTAAGCAGTGCCAAAATGTAGTCTTTGGGCTCAACATCCTGCCATGCATACATCTAATAGTATAATATAAAAGGCTCAAACTCACAAGGCGCTATCACATAATCGTGCAGGCCAAAAGGCAGGCAAGCCATTAGAGATTCCGTAAAATGAGTGTCAGAATAACAATCACAATACAAAGGAATGCCCTAATGGCTTGAAAAACCGTGCTGGGAATCTAACAAAAGTGATTCTAACATATGCTAGTCAGCCATTCCCCGTCCCGAGCAAGCAAAAATGGATGCACGGATAGGTTCGCGGAGTTCTGCAAGCGCAGGATACACATCATCAATGCGAGGGCACAGTTAAGATAATTGTACCAGCCGTAGCAGAAACTGTTGTGCCGTTGGTCATCATTCCACAATTCAGCAATCGTGCCAATGCTTTTGAAGCGATTATCTATGGCAGACATTTAGGATATGAATGGCTCGTTTTAAAGGCTCCTTACGTGCTGCATTCTGTTACCATCTTGCACTGTCTATTGCTGTTTCCCTTCTAAAGAATATGTTTTTCAGCCCATGGGCTGCTGCCCGCTGTCGAAACAGCATACCGTGTCTCGCTCTGCCGTATGACTACAAGTGATGCTATTTCGAGAATTCTCGTGGCTTATCAGGAAGGCGTAGCGGTGTGATCTCCGGCAACTATTTGCGTGGATCATGCCGCTACGCCTTCCTGGTGCTGAAAAAGCTATCTTTGTACGGGGCCATATTACGGTTTTTCTAATTTTGGCAATTCTGGTTCTCCTTTTTACAGTTCAACCTTCAGTCCTCATCTCATTTTGAATGCTGCGTATTGTTCGTCGAATCCCATCTTCAAAGCTCACCATCGGGCAAAATCCCGTGTGATCCTGCAGTGTTTTCACATCAAATGCCTCTTCTGGCAGGTAAACAACATTTGCTTGTATTTTTCCAAATCCCAATTCAATATTTGTACCATTCGCCTGATTAACCAGCTCCCCCACTTTTTGGAGATACTCTTTCAAAGGCCTAACCTTTCCAGATCCGATGAAATAGTTTGTTCCGTCAACACCATACTCACCGATCAGATAGAATGCGTGCGCAACATCGCTGATGTATACAAAATCATAGTTCTGTTTGCCCGGAGATAGTGCAGGCTGTTTGCCTTCCATCATTTCTCTTATGATAGAATTGATCAGTCTTTTGGAGTTTTCACCATCTCCGTATGCGTTAGAAACAATTGGCCAAAAAAAGCGCATCCCTTTAGAGCCGGCTAACGCTTTGGACATCCAATGTGCCGATAATTTCGCTGCCTTATACATATAGCCTAGATTGCTGATTGGCTTGTCTTCCGCCATTTCGTAAAAGCTCTCTATCTCATGCAAACTACCCGCGCCAACAAAAGATTGACAATTCATTTGAGAAAGAGCATTGATCAGTTCCAATGTTCCTTCGATGTTCGCGATCTGCAAGGCAGCATTACACAAATCCGGCCCTGAAACACCTTGCCATGCCAAATGATATGCCACATCTATATCCTGGTCGGCAATCAGCTGCGGTAAACGGGAATAGTGTTTCAAGTCACAGTATACGAGCCGAATATTCTTCTCCTTTGTCCACTGCGCTTCCCGCTGCTCATGTTTTTCCCGAACAACAGCGATTATCTCCACATCATGCAGCAACAGTTCCTTCACAAGGTTTCTGCCGATGAATCCTGTTGCCCCTGTCAGAAGAACTTTTTTCATGCCATCATTACCTCATTGCAGAACAATACTCTTTAAATGTCGGCCAGTTTCTATCCTTGTCGGTGCAAATAACTTTATTCACACCATACTCTTTCAGCGGCCATGGAATGCCCAGATCGGGGTCATTCCACAAAATCCCGCCGCAAGAAGCAGGATCGTATTTTCCCGAGCATTGATAGGAGAATATTGCCTCATCACTTAGAGTGATAAAGCCATGTGCGAAACCTTCGGGGATATACACGGCGCAGTGATCTTCCGGCTTTAACAGTGTCGTAAAGCACCTTCCAAACGTTTTGGACTCCCGGCGAAGATCTAAAGCGACATCAAAAATAATCCCTGTGACCACATGAATCAGTTTAGCCTGAGAATAGTTTGTTTGATAATGCAGCCCCCGCAATGCACCTTTTTGGGAATAAAGGTCACTGGTCTCTGTAAACTCCACTTGAACGCCCGCTTCTTGAAACACGTTTTTTTCGTAAACCTTTTTATACAGGCCTCTGTCATCAAAATATGTGTGTGAATGAATCAGGATCAATCCATCAATTGGAGTGTTTTCAAAAGCGAATGCCATACTATCGTTCCTCGCTATTTTCTTTGCAAAGATATTCTTCTATTTGCCTTTCAACTTCCATTGCACGAACAATTGCGGCATCCATGTTGTAGTATTTGTAATCGCCAAGCCGCCCACATACAAACAAATTCTTATATTCACTCGCAAGCTTGTGATAGCGGTCATACAAAGTCAAATTTGGCGCGTTAATGATTGGATAATAGGGCAGATTCTTCCCCTTTGCATATTGTTCGGGGTATTCCACCGATATGACCGTTCCCTTTTCGTCTTCCTGGCCTGTCAGTTTCTTATACTCGACGATTCTCGTGTAGCCGTCCGCCTGCGGGTAAGAAATGAACGGGACATCCTGATAGCTGTCCTGTTCAAACGACTTGAACTGAATTTCAAGCGACCTGTACGGTAATGCCCCATATCGGCATCCAAACAGTTCATCGATTGGCCCGGTAAACACTACAGGGCATTCATATGTTGTTCCATTCCAGGAAAGCCGGGCTATGTGGGTCGAATCGCAAAGTTCCAGATGCTCCAAGGCATCCGTTTCTTTGACGACAGTAATGTTCGGCGAGTCCAACAATTTCTCAAAGAATGCTGTGAATCCATAAACGGGCGTTAACTGATATTTTTGCTGGATGTATCGGTTGTCTTCAGAGAGTGCGAATTTGACACGGCCAATCACGCTGGGATCCATTTTATCCATCGGGATTCCCCACTGTTTGGAGCTGTAAGGATAATAGTCTTTTTCGCACAATGTCTTGGCGAATTCTACAACAGTGGGCTCCTTGCTGTTCAGCAGTTCAAAAATAGTAACCCGCTCTTCCCCCGAGAACTCTTCCTGCAATTTTCCAATAAGAGCCTGAGCCTGTTCAGACGGATAATACTCACGAATAAAAGAAAATCCAAATGGCAGAGAATACAGCTTATGATCTATTTCCACTTTGGCGGTGACATTCAAATCTTTCCATTCCGCAAACTTTTGAATATACTCTACAATCCATTTTTCGTCTGTAAAAAAAGAATGCGGGCCGTACATATGTACGAAAACATTATTGCCGATGGTTTTATCATACATATTTCCTGCAATGTGGTTCCTTTTTTCGATGACAAGAGACTTCATATTCAGGCGGTCCGACAACTGCCTAGCAATAACACTGCCTGTAAAGCCTGCTCCAACAATGATTACATTATATTTCATGGTTTCAATAATGAATCCTCTTTTCTTCAATTACCAGCGGCCGCCGTAGAAGTCTTGTGTTGATACAAATCACATATTCACCCAGCAGTCCCAGAAAGAACAACTGTATCGCTCCAATGAAAAACACACCTATACAGATTGCTGCTACACCTGTGGGAAAGGAAGTCCAATTAAGCAATTTCAGCACGAATGTGATGGCAGCGATCACAACGCACAGAATCCCCAACAGTAGACCAGCCCAGCTTGCAGCTCGAATCAGTTTGGTATATGTTGTGATGCCCAGCATTGCATAGTCATAGCTTTTGAAAAAGTTGGTAAAGGATTTCCCTTTTTCCCGGTCATTCTGGTCAAACTCGACTATCTTCAGGTCAAAGCCAAGCTCCGAAACAATCCCCTTGAAATATGGCAACGTATCATCCAGATTCTTCAACACATCCAAGAATTTTCGATCATAGAGACCAAAGTCCGTTAACTGCTCGATCATCTCAGAATCGGAGATTTTCTTCATCAGTCGATAATACAGCCCTTTTGCGGCAAACAGCAATTTGTTTTCTTTGCTGCTTTTCTTCACGCCCGCAATGACCTTATAGCCTTCCTCCCAATATTGAACAAACTCCACCAGCATTTCAGGGGGATTCTGCAAGTCTGCGTGAAGCAGGAATGCGCAGTCACCTTTCGCCTGCGTTATCGCGTAGTATACGTTCTTTACATACCCGAAATTCCGTGCATTGAAAATGGCCTTAACGTGACTGTCTTTTTCCGCCAAGGCGGAAATGATTTCCTGTGTCCTATCCAACGAGCAGTTATCTACATACAAAATCTCATAATCGTATTGTGGCAGTTGCTTGTTCATAATATTCGTAACTCGCTGCCACACGTTTTCCACGTTGAGTTCCTCATTAAATGTTGGCACCACAACGGTTATCAATTTTTTCATTGAACGATCCCCTTAGTTTTCCTTTTGGAATGTTTTAATCTCTCGGTCCATTTCGTCTGAAATACTCCCGCCAGCACACCAAACCTTGCTCCATGCAACAGTTTGGGCGACCGCCTCCCGAATATGCCAGCGAGGTTCCCAGCCAAACGTAGATTTCAGTTTTGTGCAGTCAAGTTTCAGAAAATTGGCCTCGTGTGGTGCGTTTTGCTCTACCTGCGTTTGCCAGCGAGCTGGCGCCCCCCACTCTTCGCAGAACAACTCTGTCAATTCACCTGTAGTGACACAGTCGCAATCGTCCGGGCCCACATTATACCAGCCGGCATAACGCTTGTCCTCATACTGCATGCGTGCAATCATCAGGTAGACAAACAGGGGTTCCAGCACATGCTGGTAAGGACGAGTGGAATGGGGATTGCGCACCGCGATGGTCCGCCCCGCCACAGCAGCGCGTACACAGTCGGGAATGATGCGGTCATTCGCGAAGTCGCCGCCGCCAATCACATTGCCCGCTCGGGCCGTTGAGACGGCCGGTCCATCCTCTGTGTTGAAAAAGCTATGGCAATAACTGTGGGTCACCAATTCCGAACAAGATTTGGAGTTGGAGTATGGATCGTAGCCATCCAGCATCTCGTCCTCCCGGTAGCCCCAACACCATTCCCGGTTCAGATAGACCTTGTCAGTAGTGATGTTCACCACCGAGCGTACAGGTACCTGTGCGGTGCGCACGCACTCCAGCAGGTTGACCGTGCCCATCACATTAGTCTCATACGTAAAGACCGGATCCTTATAGCTATCGCGTACGATGGGCTGCGCCGCCAGATGCAGAACAATCTCCGGCTGTGCCTTACGAAAAGCCTCCATCAGCTTTTCGTGATTCCGCACATCACCAATAACCGAGGTTATTTTACTTTCCAATTCGGAAAGTTCGAACAGATTGGGCTGCGTTGGAGCAGGGAGTGAATAGCCAGTGACCTGCGCACCAGCAAGCGCCAGCATATGGCACAGCCAAGTGCCTTTGAAGCCAGTATGTCCGGTCACAAAGACCCTTCTCCCCTGATAAAACTCCAGATTCAGACAATCCATCAGTCTTCCCACACTTTCCAAGGGGCACGTCCGGCCGCCCACATTTTTTCCAGCTGTTCCTTTTCTCGCATTGTATCCATGCACTGCCAGAATCCGGTGTGCTTGTAGGCCATCAGCTGGCCTTCCTTTGCGACTTGCTCCAGGGGCTCTTTCTCCAGCACGGTGCTGTCGTTCTGGATGTAATCAATGAATTCCGGTTGGCACACCATATAGCCAATGTTGATCATGTTGCCGTCGCCCTGCGTTTTTTCCCGGAATTCAGTGATGCGGCCCTGCCCGTCGATGTCCAGCACACCAAACCGCTGGCCTGCGTTATAAGCGGATATGGTAACCATTTTGCCATGAGCGCGGTGGAAATCCAGCAGCTCCTGGATATTAATGTTGGCCACGCCGTCGCCGTAGGTCAACATGAAGGGCTCATTGTCCACATAATCGCGGATCCGTTTCACCCGGCCGCCGGTCATGGTGTTAAGGCCGGTGTCCACCACCGTAACTTTCCAAGGCTCCGAGGTGTTGTAATGCACGATCATCTCGTTTTTGCCATGGGTAAAGTCATAAGTGATATCCGAGGTGTGCAGGAAGTAATCAGCAAAATACTCTTTGATCACATGCTGCTTGTAACCGGCACAGATCACGAATTCGTTTATCCCATAATAGCCGTACAGTTTCATGATATGCCACAAAATCGGCATACTGCCCAGTTCCACCATAGGTTTGGGTTTGAATTGGCTTTCCTCAGAGATTCGGGTTCCAAAGCCACCCGCGAGAATAACTGCTTTCATTTTGCGTCCTCCTGGTTTAATTAGCAAATTTTTTGATAGCTTCATTCAACACGGCGCTGGTATGCTGACGAGTTTCATACCTGTGAGCTCCCGACCGATCACGTATACCGACACATTGTTCAATCCACCGTCCATATATACTTTTTATAGCAGCCCATCCTCCCCTCATAACAATGTATATATGCGCTGCAAAAAGACAGCTAAGGAAAATGTTTGTCGATGCATTTACTATTTTAATATTTGAAGAGCTGAACATTTTGACATGCAGGCATAACAATAAAATTTTCGTTCTCTCATCCAGTTTGAAGCTCCGGGGAACGTATTTCTTTTCGACTCTTTATATGCATCAAAATATATATTGCGTTCGCAACCAGCAAGCACCAAAGCGGTTCTATGCTGTATTTATATCTCCCCTGACATTCAATCAAAAGTCCCGACAAGATGGCACCCACTGAAATAAGTTCTATAAAAAAAATATACCGATTGCGCAGTGTGACCGCAGAAATACAAAGGCACGCGACAACAAAAGCGTAGAAAAGTTTGCTGATACTTTTCCACAAATAGATGTTCGCAATAAAATATTGATGATAATCCGGGTTCATTGAATAATCCAACGGCCAAGCTAACAGTTCCTCATCATCACCATAAGCGTGAGTGCCTTTATATAACAGAAAAGAGGGCATCTTATCCAGGTTTTCCTTTATTCTCCGCACTATCTCTTGCATCGCTTCCCGATTGGCCGCATCGAAATCATAGTCGTGCTCTTGCACCATCTGCTGATATTCTCCAAGTCTTTCGGGATCCCACAGCCCATTGCCATTCGGATCCAGCGACACGTACATTTCCGACGCAATGATTTGGTTATTCGCTTTAACGCCCAGTTTTCTCTCTGCCAACATTGCCCCGCCCGTCTGAACCGCTGATCTGGCAAGCAAAATCAATATAATCCCCACAAAAAGAATAATTCTCTGCTGTTTTTTATAAATGACCAAGAGGTACAGGACACACGGGATTATTGCTACCAAAATAATCAGGGCCCAATCTTTTAAAAAAGCAGATACACCACACAACGATCCCACTATCACAAATTTCGCTAATATTTTTTTTCGGTTGCGCGAAAGTTGCTCCTCTTGTTCGATGGTTTGCACAAGATCGAGCAAGAAAAACACAATTAATACTGTGACCAATGCAGCAAGATGCTCTTCCGTGATAACAGTGGCGTAAAACAGCTGTCCCGGCCAAATTATATACACGACTGCAGCAATGCACCCGATTCGCGAATTGGGGGTTATTTTTTCCCAAATATAGTAAATCACAACGGGCACAAAGGCCGTGAATATACACTGCAAAAAGAAAATCGCATCCTGTGTTCTGAGCCCAAGTGTATGAAGCAGAAATGGGTAGAAAAACTTATGAAGATAGACTCGGTAATACCCTACCATATCCACAAACGATCCGCATTCTGCTTCCCACAGTGTCACGGCAAAATCACTTGTCTGCTGAGTGATGGGTCCAAATATGCAGCAATAGGAATATCGTGTAATAAACGCGGCCAAAAAGAGGAACAACGGTATCCTTTTTATTGATGCTAGGTTATGCCCAATCTTTAGTTTGTGGAGGAGAGACACACCTACCACGAGTACAGATGCCGCAATGATTGTTTCCTTTATATTCACTCGTACAGAAAAAAGCAGTAAAAGGATGGCAAGCATTCCGCCAACGACCACTGTATATAATCGGGGGGTTTTGTCGATCACTGTTTGTTTGAGTTTGCCCATATTTACCTTTTTTCCTTTCTCCTCTCTAACCTGCTCTGCGCACCACTTTTTACGGCAAAGGAGTGTCGGCTACTCGCCCTTCTGCCTTTCCAGCATAGATGTAGTGCAGATAATAGGCTGGCATATTTTCAGCATACGATTGCCGGAGATCGGCGTAATTGTCACGATAAATTCTCACATTAAAGCTCTCATTTCCTTGTCTGGCTTCTTTCATTCCATAAAGCACAAAGTGTGCTAATATGGCATAATCATCCTCGTTATAATACTCTGCTACATCAGGGTTGGCTTGACAGTAGTACGCGAAATCGTACACTAGAGAATAATCTAATCCATTGTAGACCACTATCGGCACTCGCTGGATTTTTTCATTCGCCTTTCGTCCTTCGCTTTTTCCCGTATAGATGTAGTGAATGTAATATTCATATGTGTTTTCACCATATGTTGCCCTTAAATCCGAATAGTTATATTTATAAATATCGGGATTGAACTCTTCGTTTGCCTGTCTGCCTTCCCTCATTCCCTGGTTTACGAAATGGGCCAGAGTCTGGACCGCGTCCCCTTGAAAACTTGCATACACATCCGGATTGTGCTGTGTGTAATAAGTATAATTGTACACGCTGGAATAGTCCAGCCCATTATAGACTGTGATCCCCGCGGAGGATAGCAGGGCACCACCTTCTCTTCCTTCTGCTTTTCCCGCATACATGTAATGGTAATAATACTGTACGATGTCATCTTGGTATGCGTTCCTTAAATCTGCGTAATTTTGTTGATATATCCAGGGGTTAAAATCATCGATTGCCTGGCGTCCTTCTCGCATGCCTTGATACACAAAATGCTCGATCGCCTGCATCCGATCCATTTGCGCCAGATCTGAACTATGTGTTACATAATACTGATAATCGTAAACAGCGGAGTACATTTGCTCTTGCTGCAGAGTATTTTGAACATAGAGGCTACTTCCATACCAGTAATCCATATCTACGTTTCCAGCAATTCCAGACACACTTCCTTGATTCGTATACTGCCACATTTCATATCGGCCGCCATAACTGCACGAAGCATGCCATTCTGCTACCCAGCGGAACCAGCTGCTGTTTTGAAACTCCTGCGCTGTAAGATAATTATTCCACCAGTTCAAATTCGCGTAAATACCGACTTGATAGCCGTTTTTCTGCAGTGTGTTACAAAAGGTTTGCGCAATGCTACCAATCATTTCATTCCCGACAATTGCAGTTCTGTTTTCCTCTAGATCATAGAACACCGGCAGCGACGGGGTGTGCCCGTTCAACAGACGCAACGCATGCTGGGCTTCCGATGCCGCTCCCTCCACAGAGGTTGCATAAGAGTACATATAAACGCCATAGGGAATGCCCAGACGCTCGCATTCGCTCGCGTTTCTCTCCCACTGCTTATCATCCTGGCTTTCCAAATCCAATCCATAACCGCAGCGTATGATTGCAAAATCGATTCCAGAACGTTTTACGCTTTCCCAGTCGATAACCCCCTGATGGTGGCTCACATCGATTCCAACATAGTCATCGACTGAAAACGCTACAGCGCCACTGATAGAATCTGTCAAATCATTCTCGATTTTTTCTCCGTTCAGATAGCGCCAGCTGTTTTCTTTGCCTGTCTGTGGCAGGGAATCCAGCGTGCCCGATTTCTTTGCCTCCAGCGCAGACAGCACATCCTCCATTGCGGCTATGGCATTGGATAGTTCTGTTATGTCACCGTCAACGAGCGTGAGTTGTCCCTCAGATATCATTTGCCTCAAATGATATGCCCTATCCAGGTATTCCTGCAATTGATTCTCGTCCAATTCCAGAAGTTTTCCTGTTGCCTGCATGATCTCATTGTAAGTCGGTTGATCCCAGGCTGAGGTCATATCTTCTTGGCTCAAGGACCCATTCGCGGTCATCTGAGTATCCTGGTTCGTAGACGCATCCTCAGGTATTTGTGCATCTTCAGGCTTCTGCGTGTCCGCGGGTTCCTGAACGTCTTCCGGCACCTGAATGTCCTCCGGCTCCTGAACGTCTTGGGCGTCATCAACAGCTTCCATCCCCTGATTCGGCAATGGTGCTTCAGAACTATTTTGTGGCATTGCCGGATGCTTTTGCTCCGATTCGTCTTCCGAATTCTCTGAGTCTCCGACACCATACGGCATATTGGAATCGGCCGCAAAAGGCTCTGCAGTAGTTTTTTCGTCTCCAACTATGACACTTGCTGGCGCCAGCATTCCTTCTTTCAGTTCCGGCGTCTGCGTCTGCGATGGAACCGGCATCTCCGCCAGCACAGGTGACGCGTTCCCCATCAAGCCACACACCAACAAAATACTGATGAATCGGCACACAAATTTTTTCATTGGTTTAATAGCCTCTGATCTCACATTCCCGTTTCAAACGGCTCTCAAGTTTCCTCGATTGCTTCTTTCGTAGCTTGTAAATAAGCATATCCGTACAATTTATCCGGTTCCAAATAGGCTCCTTCGCCCCATTCATTCCATGCGTTTATGAAAACCATGCAATCATCCAAATCTTCTCTGGATTTTTCTTCCTGGATAACATCTTTCAGCCACTGTTTATATAGCGCGGGCGTAGACCCATGGAAAACCATGCCCTTATGGTCCCGTCTGGCAGTATTATCCCACATCGGCATCACTGCACGATAAAGTTTCGGATAATTGTATCTAAAATACTTTTTTTCCTTAACAATGTCTCCGTAAGAAAATACTTCCCCAGAAAAATCATTTCGAATATAATTCAACTGATTTGTGATGTTTTTGCAATTTGTATACAGTGTTCCCGGGTGGAACTCCGAGATTGCGTCGAATCCTTCTGCCAACCAATCTTTTTCCACCATATTCTCTTTCACTGCAATAATGTACAGCTCTCCGCATCCCTCTCCGCGCGCGTACTCCCGCCAGAACTTCAGCACCTGCGCAGGATGCGGCATAAGAGACGGGCGGTAAACTGTCAGCAACTTCTTTCCATCAATTTCAATGTACCGCTTGTCGCGGAAGAAGCGGACCATATCTTTGATAACAGCTTTATAGCTGGACAGGGAACTGGGCTGCTCCATCAATACCGCACTGTTTGTGCCATCGAAGCGACGAGTCCAGTTTTCATTGGCCCAGCATAGCGAGAAGGGGAAGTTCAGTTCTTCAGGTTTTTGCAAAAACATTTCCAGCGGCTTTTCCAACAATCTCTCGCCGTCAAACCAGTAATAATAAAAGGAAAAGCCATATATGCCATACCTTTTGGCCAACTCGATCTGACGTTGCATATTTTCTACAATTCGAAGGTCATAGTAGCCAAGCTCACCCGGACAGCGTGGTTGGAAATGCCCCACAAACTGTGGTACCGCACGCGTCACATTATTCCACTCTGTTACGCCCTTCCCCCACCACTGCTCATTATGCTCATCGGGGTGAAATTGCGTCAGGTAATATGCGATCACTTTGCAATCGCCTTCTTTGCGGGAATAAGGTTCCTCAGTGAGAGCAACGTATTTGCTGCTGTCGTGGAATTTGGGAGATTCTACAATGGCTTCAATGTACGCATTTCGGTAATCCACCGAAGTAGCCTCATTCACGAGCGCCGATTTTTGATGCAAAGCGTGTGTTTTTATGTACTGCTGCTTTACCAAATCAACCGTGCGCAGCGTAACGCTTACCCATGTATTATCCTGCGCATCCTTCGCAAGCTTTTTCTGGTAATCCGAATCGTCGCGCAGTTGAACGGCTTGTTCCAGCTTCCTCATGAATTCCTCTTTGGAATATGCACACAAACAGGACTCATACTTTAAGCACTCCGGCAGTGCATACGAAACGACGGGCTTGCCTTCTGCCATGTATTCAAAGATTTTTACCGGCGACACCGAAAGCGTGATGTCATTTATCTCAAACGGAAGAATACCCACATCATAGAAGGCTGCATATTTATTCAAAACATGATAACTTTTTGCCCCCAGGTAATATACATTATCGTAATTCAGCAATTTGCTCTTTTTCAGGTTCTCATCATGCTCATACCCAATCAGCACCAAGGCATATCTTCCATCTTTGGCAATTTCTATCAACAAATCATAATCGATCCATTTTGCCAAAGCGCCGTGGTAACCCACAACAATTTTATTCCGAGCCAAAATAGGCTTCAACTCTTCCGGGCACTCAATATTCCTGCGGTCAATGTGCCAAAAATCATAATCCACACCATTGTTGATCATCGCTATGTTTTCAGCCCTGTACTTTCTGGCCTGGTTGTATAGCTTGTCCGAAGTGGCAATGACAATAATATCAGTATTTTGCATGATATATTCATGCCGCTCGTAGACCTGCTGTGGAATATTCCCTGTAATCTGCGGAGTGATTTCATCAATATATTCGTATACAACATTATATCCCCGCCGTAAAAAGCTTTCGATTTGTGGGATGGTCGTAGCAAGATCGATCGACTGTACGCGGATATATTTCAGTTCATCTCGCTGGTCTAAAATGGAGAAAAGCTTATTATATACATTTTGATCTTCCAGATTAATGATGCACAGGGTGGGACTTACAAACTTGTAAGTGAGAACGTCCTTGTCCACGGAAGGATGTGCCCCATAAAAAGATATTCCTCCAGCATTCCCCACTTGCATCGAAATATGCTGGAATCGCTGGAACAATGGTGTGTTCCACCCCATTGGCACTGCGAAAATATCAATAAATTCATGGGGCGTATTGTCAATCCATCGGCTGAGCTCATCCCATACACGGTCTTCTCTGATCTGCTCTTGCTTTTTTTGTTGGTATCGGGCGCGCTCCTCAACTACCTGCTTGTGATTCACCACGCGCCACAGTGTGCGTTTGAATCCGAATGCATGGAAATACTCCCTTGCTTTTTGGAAGTAATAAACACACCGGCGCAGCCTATCACAAATAAAACGCAGCGGTTTAGTGATTCTCCAGAATTGGGAAGTTTCGTAGGTGTTGATTTGTTGGCATAACCGCTCTCTGTCCTGTTGCAGTGCCAAAACCTGCTGCCGGAGCTGTTCAAGCTCCGCGTTATTATTCTTTGTGTCCATACTTCTCTCCTTGTGGCTTTCATCGTGGCGCATCCCCGGCATATCATTCACCTTTTGACTGAAACACGAATAGCCTCATAAGTTCTCATCCACATTTTCAGTGGGCCGTAATCTTTCCCACAACTTTTTGTTTTTTTGTGCAAGCGCCTCTTGAAGGCGCCGATTCTGCAGGGTAATCTCCTGGTTTTGCAGTTCCAATTCCCGCAACTGTTGGAGCAAAAAATTCTCTTTTTCTTTCCACTCGGCACAAAGTGTATTCGTTATTTCTGAAACATCATTCACTATTTCGTCATTCCACGCGACAACTTTATAAATCAGCCGAATGTACGATACACCAGGCTTAGTCTGCACAAACATCTGGGGAATCTGTTTGGCTGTACTCCATACATTTGCGCCATATCTTCCCCCGTTTATATCGTAGCTTGTGCACTCCTCCTGGGTGCCATCCGCATATCCCAAAAGCACGTGTTTAATATTTATTACAGCGATACAGTCTATTAAATTGATTTGCAGCGCACACACGTTTTGGAATCCCCGCAAATCGAAGGAGACATCCACTTCTCTCCCCACTATTTTTTTTTGTAACCGTCTTTGAGCGTTGAACGTGCAGTCTTCTTCTTCTTTTACAAAGCAATTCACATTCCAGCCCGCTTGCGCGACGCAATCCACTTCAAGGTCAAGGTCAACGGCTTCGTCTTCCTTTCTTAATCCAAAAACGTATTGATAGGCTTCTGCATTTTGAGTAAAGCGCAGGGAATTCTCGATAAGACCAGGTACACTTTTATAATCATACTGAATCTCGTTGGTTCCTACTTTACTTGGAATCGCCTTCTCATACACCACCGCATAGTGATATTTTCGGCACATTTCTTTAAACGTCTTGTTAGTAAAAAAACTGATGTGTGTGCGGTCCAGCAAACCTGTTGTGTGATATGGGAAATCATTATTCAATAGCCCTATAATGACTGACGCGTGTGCGATATTAGGAATCGAGCACAGAATCGTCCCGTTCGGCTTGAGCATCTGATAGCATTGTTCAAGCACTTTTTCTGGAGCGCGCAGATGTTCCAGCACATCTGCAAACACAATATAATCGTATGTGTTGTTCCTCAGTTTTTGATGCCAGTAACTTTTCTCAATGTCTCCTTCATCCGAGCCGATACAGGCATTGTGAGCAAATTGTGCCGCACTTTTTCCGGCTTCTTCGTTCATTTCTATGATATCGACCACACAGTTTTTTTCTTGTTTCAAAAAGCGCGTAAGGCGTCCGTATGCCGGTCCAAATTCAAGTACCTCTGTCTCAGGCCGGATTTGTTTTGCAATGATGGCATTTGAATTCACTGAATTTAAATCCATTGTAAAATTGTATCCAAACATCTCTATTCCTCTCATCCAGAAATCCATTTCCATTCATGGGGAATATTGTATCTTCCCTCAAACTCATAGCGCATCACCATTGTGAACGCTTTGATACGCTGAATGTAATGGATAGCCACCGTCGCTGTTTGATCTTCCAGTGCTGCCTCAAAGTAATATTGTCCTCCTGCAGCTCGTATCCCACATGGAAATTCCAGCATCACTTCATTTCTTCCGTATTCCCATGGAATGTCGAACTCATCCAGTAAGGTATTCAATCCACATGTATAATCGTCGTCGGCACTTCTGATGGCCACCCCCAGCACAGGGGATTCGATGCTGGTATCATACACATCATAGGTTACGCGAATGTTAATTGGCTCATCAAAGAGAATCGATTCTCCCACACTCCCCTGATCGTTGAAAATCTGGAAATCAACGATTTCTGCGATTGCATCTTTCCGGGTAAAAGGAGCGATTTGAGGATTATTCTTATGTTTGGCTGCAAATGTATTTTCAAAATCCAGTTCGTTCATCTTCAAGAAGTCCATATAGCGATCTGCCACATGATTAACTTCCCCGTCCGCGATAACAGTCCCCTGATGAATCCAGATTGCCCGTTTACAAAATCTTCGAATCGCATTAATATCATGTGAAACAAAAAGGACCGTTGTGCCGCCTTCCATCATTTTTTTCATATGATCCATGCATTTGATTTGAAATTTTGTATCCCCGACTGAAAGCGCCTCATCTACGATTAGTACTTCCGGCTCTGAACTGATGGCCACAGCAAAAGCTAATCTTGCAAACATACCGCTGGAATAAGATTTTACCGGTTGATTGATAAAATCTCCTATGTCCGCAAATGCTACGATGCTTTCTACTTTCTGATCGATTTCTTCGCTACTCATTCCCATCATAGCACCATTCAGATAGATGTTTTCCATTCCGGTGTATTCCGGGTTGAATCCTGCCCCAAGCTCCAGCAGCGCAGAGACCGTACCATCCACAACTGCTGTTCCCTCTGTGGGATTTAATACACCCGTGATAATTTTCAGCAAGGTGGATTTTCCTGCCCCGTTTTTTCCAATAATGCCGACCGTTTCACCTTTGCGAATAGAAAAATCGACATCGTGCAGTGCATAAAAATCCTTACCATATTTTTTTGATGTGAATGACAGAGCTTCCTTCAGCCTGTCGGACGGTTTTGCATATAGCTTATACAACTTCGTAACATGGTCGATCCTTATTGTGATTTTCTCTTTTTCCGTTGCATTCATGTTTCTAGTCCCCAATTATAGCAAGTCTGCAAAATGGATGCTCAGTTTTCGGAACATCCTTGCCCCCAACGCAAAAGTGAACAGCGCAATCGCCCAAAAATAAACCGTGTGCATCGGGTGATCCCAGAAGAATATGTTATCGATCATGCTTTCCCGGTATCCCTGTACAATGTAATAGACAGGGTTCAGCTTCAGAATTTTGATCACCGCAGGACTCATATCCTGCGGACTCCAGAACACAGGAATCATGAAGAACCCAAGTTGCAGCAAAACATTGATGATTTGTGTGAAGTCTTTCAAAAACACTGCCACAGAAGAAATCAACCAGGACAGCCCCAGCATCCAGAAAGACAGCGCAAATCCATAATAAATCAGCTGCAAGTACAGAAGATCAGGCGGCTGTCGATACACTGCATAGATCGTCAGCATAAACGCCACAAAGCAAAGATGAACAATCAGAGAAGAACAGACTTTCATCACTGGCAAAATGCTGATTCTGAACTTGATCTTTTTTACCAAAAACGAGTATTCCCTTAAGCACGACGTTGCATTGTAGATCAAATCGGAAAAATAGATCCATGGAATATAGGCGGGAATAAACCACAGGATATAATTTACGTTTTCCACAGGTGCATTGCGAAAGCCAAACTCGAACACAAACCAGAAAACCGCAATGGTAAGGACTGGCTGGACAAAAGCCCATGCAACGCCCAAAACAGATCCTGCGTAGCGCGATTTCAAATCATTCTTGACAAGTGTTTTAAAAATCGAATGACTATAGTAGATGTCAAGAATAAGTTCTTTGAAAAATATCGGAAGCAAGCCGATCAAGCAGAACTCCACCCAAAGCAGGACTTCCCAGAAGTCCAACCCGATGTCTCTTGCATTCAGAACCACTTTGTCAATTGAAGCTGTTATGCCTTCTTGCTCCAGCAAATCAATCCTCAACTGCGAGACTTGCTGCTTCAGCGTTATCCCCCGCAACAAATTCTGTGCATCATATTTTCTTTCCTCAGAAAAATCTGTGTCACCAGCTGATTTGTAGAACAGGGTAATGCTCTTATTTGAGCCGGGATAGTCCGCATAGATGTCCACCGTGTTGACATATCCGTTGACATTCTCCAACAGAATCTGCGGATCCTGTCCAGAGACGTACGTCCCGTCAGCTTCCGTCCAATTCACAAATGTTAACTCATTTGTTGAAACCACTATCTCCGGATAGCCATGCATGATATTGGAGATATTTTTGTAGTTTCCTATCAAAAATGCAAGGGCTCCAGAAAACATGATGCAGAACATCAAAAATAAATATTTCCTGAATTTTTTCATTGTCTGTTTCATTTTTACCCGCTTTTCCGAACAATAAACTCGACCATGTCTTTTGCACGTTTTTTCCAGTCGTTTTCCTGTATGAACGCTTCGATTTCTGTATTGTTTACCGTCGCTGTTCTCTGCGCCGCTTCCAACTGCTGCGCGAAATCATTTTGATCTCGGTAAAACAAAATTCTGCCAAGAGCTCTAAAATGATTCAAGGCAGGCCAATAGGTTGATACGACCGGTTTATTCAGCGCCAGATATTCATACAGCTTCACCGGATCCACCATGTCCACCAAGCCGCCGGTCACAAACGGAAGTAATGCAACATCTGCACTATTCACATACCGTAGTGCTTCCAAATGATCAAGCTGTCCCAAAAGAATGCAGTTGGGGATCATCTTGAGCCTTTTTGCTATTTCCGGTTTTGCGTTGCCCGCAATGTATAGATACCACTTGGACTGACTCGTCATAAATCTTTCCAGCGTCTGCAAGTCCAACCATCGATCCACACTTCCCATATAAATCATAGCCGGATGCTTCATATTTTGTGTTTGGGGGCTGTGGGCAGCTTCCAAGCAATCTTTCGGGGAAAGTGCATTACAGATCAATGCAGTCTTCTCCAGCGGCACTTGATAACGCTCTGTGATATGTTGTCTAAGTACAGAGGAACTGACTGTGATTCCGTCAGCACGGCAGCACAAAATTTTCTCCATGTTTTCCACAAGCGCACGCCTTTTCCCGGTATAAAAGGCAGGTATCAAATCCATGCAGTCATATATCAGCACCGCCCGTTTTCGAATTCTTTCAGGCAGCATTTGAAGCTGCACCGGATTGGTCAAAATGACTACATCCACAGGACGTTTGCGCAGTCGAAGCGCTATCTTGCACCTTGCAACAAACCGCATTACTCCTGCGCGCATATATCCGCGAACATTCGAGATTTCACAAAGCCACAGATTATTCAACAGCTGCTCGTTCCGATTTTTCTGGGGATTGATAGCGAGATATACCACACTGTGTCCTTGCTCTGCCATCTCGATGGCCAAAAAATGGGGGCGTTGCTTCATCCAGTTCCATTCGACCGATGAGAAAAGCAGTATATTTTTTTTCATGGCTACTTTCCTTCCAGAATATCCGCAATACGTTTGCAGGCAAAGCCATCTCCGTATGGGTTGGAGGCGTTGCTCATTTTTTTGTATTCTTCCGAATCGGTAAGCAGCAGTTTGAACGCATCGTAAATCGTCTGCTCATTGGTTCCTACCAACTTTAATGTCCCCGCCGCGATTCCCTCGGGACGTTCTGTAGTATCCCGCATCACCAGCACGGGTTTCCCAAGGCCAGGTGCCTCTTCTTGTATTCCTCCACTGTCTGTAAGGATCAGATAACTGCGAGAAAGAAAATTGTGGAAATCTAAAACATCTAATGGTTCTACGATTCGAATTTTCGGATCCTTGCCAAATATCTCCTTTGCAGCCTGTCTCACCAAAGGATTCATATGGATCGGATAGATCACTTTCACGTCCGGTGTTTCATCTACGATTCGTTTAATCGCCCGGAACATATGATGCATTGGCTCGCCCAAATTTTCCCGTCGATGCGCAGTCAGAAGAATCAGGCGGCTGTCCGACGCCCATTCCAGCAGAGGATGTGTATATTCATCTCGCACAGTTGTTTTCAGCGCATCGATCGCGGTATTTCCTGTTACAAAAATCGTCGAAGGTTCTTTGCCTTCCCGCAGCAGATTCTCTTTTGCCGTTTCTGTCGGGGCAAAATTGTATTGCGCCAAAATTCCTACCGCCTGTCGGTTGAATTCCTCTGGGAATGGTGAGTAGAGATTATACGTACGTAAGCCGGCTTCCACATGGCCTACGGGTATTTGCAGATAAAAGCAAGCCAATGCCGTTACAAAGGTCGTAGTAGTGTCCCCGTGGACCAGCACGATATCCGGCTTTTCATTTTCCAACACTTCTCGTATTTTATTCAGGATATTGGTAGTTACATCAAACAATGATTGTTTGTCTTTCATAATAGAAAGATCATACTGCGGCTCTACGGAAAACGCCGAAAGGACCTGATCCAGCATCTGACGGTGCTGGCCGGTAACACAAACCACCGTTTGGATTTTCTTCCTTGTTTTCAATTCGTTGACTAAAGGACACATTTTGATGGCTTCTGGTCGTGTTCCGAACACCAACATTACTTTTTTCATTTTATGGGTCTTCTTTCTTTCATAAATTTTGCAATCTTCGCATCAAACATTCAAAAATAGGTTCTGGCATTCTGGCAACCGCCAGTTCAAACCACACTGCTTTTTTGCTGAAGTTTCGGCCTTTCCATAAAGCAGGCAAAGCGTCTCCTTTGCCACAAAACCATTGCTGGCGTGCGATAGTCCATTTTTCAATTTCAAAGATATAACTTTCCAAATCAGGATTGTCTTCAAATCGTTCCATACACTGCTTCGTCTGTCGCTGTAACCTCATGATGCGTTGCTCCAGATAATCTTTTTTTGTATGAATCCGACTCAATGTGTTCGACTGGTTATTTCCATGCAGTCGATAACGGACCAGCGGTCTTTTTAAATGTATAATCTCACCCTTACTGGCCGCCCACAGGCTAAACCAATGATCATGTCCCATGCCTTCCGGCAATGGCAGCGCCTGTTTTGCCAATATCGTTGGCATAAGCATGCTACATCCGTAAATGCAGTTTTTTACGAACAGTTTTTTTGCCAAGTTTTTTCCTTCCAGAAACACATCCCCGGTTCTCACTTGCCGCACATCTGATGCAATCTGATTCCCCTGCGCATCAATCACGCTTAAATCGCAGTAACAAGCCGCAGCTTTGTTTCTTTCGAGTTCTTCAAGCAACATCTCCAGTTTTTCTGGCATCCAGATGTCATCCTGGTCACAAAATGCAATGTAGTCTGATTGCGTTTCTTCCACTAAAAGCGCAAAGGTAATTCCTGGTCCCCTGTTTTTTTCATTAATTCTATAATGCACCGGCATGCGTTTTTTCAGCGGTTCGAATACTTGCTCTCCTACCGGCTCTTGCGGACAGTCATCACGTATCAACAGTTCGATTTCAGGCAAAGTTTGGTTTGAAATTGATACTAACTGTTGTTCTAACCAATCTCTATTTGGCCGATACACAGCCATCAAAACAGAAATTTTGGGCAAAATCCTCTTCCTTTCAGCACCTTCGCGTCCAGACAAACCGCAACACACTTTCTCCGCCAAAGCACAACAGAGCCGCCATTCGGTTTTTCTTTCGTGCATTCCGATCGAGCAACACGCTTTTTCGAGACGCGCGCAGAATTCTCCATATATGCCGCCGCTCTGCTTCATATCCTTGTTTCGGCATCATAAGCAACACTTGGCAGTAGCAGCTGAAACGCCGACAATTTGCCGCCCGCTCCAGTTTCGGGTATTGATGCACGACAAATTCATATAACTCATTGGCTCCGCTAAGTGCATCAAATCGGCTTTTTTGGAATCTGGAGGCCATAATACTGCCTGGGTGCTGCCAATAATGATAAAGCGCCCCGCCGTACATTGCAACCCTATTCGCATTCGCAAAGAACTTATATGTGGTCGCGATATCCTCAAATACGCGTCCTTCAGGATATAGAAACTCTCGGGCATCTTCAGTTCGGTACAGCTTAGCCCAAGCACTTGTTTCCACACACTTCTGGTAACAAAGCAATTCTATAGCCCGCTCTGGGCTGAAACATTCCGTTTTTCCATCTATCCGACCAAACACTGTGCCCTCAGGCTCTTTGCTATAGCCACAAACAGCAACGTCCGCGCCTGTATTGTATATCACACTCCACAGCTTTTCCAAATAATCTGGTTCCACCCAATCATCACTGTCAACAAAGGTGATGTACTGCCCGTTGGAAATCAGCGTTCCGGCATTTCGGGCAGCAGACAGGCCCTGATTAAGTTGGTGGATTACTCGGATGCTTCTTTCTCGCGCAGCGTATTCATCGCAAATTTCTCCGCCCCTATCCAAGCTCCCATCATCCACAAGAATGATTTCTTTGTTTTGATAAGTCTGTTTCAAAAGGCTGTCCACACATCGTTGCAACCATTGTTCAACTTGGTACACCGGAACAACCACTGAAATCAGAGGCTTTTTCTCCATGCCTATGCTCTCCTTTGTTCCAGATAAAATCGTTCCAGTTTGCAACACTGCTCTCGAATATCAAAGCCCGCTGCCGCCATGGCTTCCTGTGCCTGTTTCGTGCGTTTTCCCATCAGCTTGGCTATACCATCTGCCCAGCGTTCAACTCCATCATTCAGTTTCAGGCGTACAGTATGAGGAAGGACACATGCCTGCACTGAAACGATTTTAGAAAAAAGGCATGGAAGCCCATTCGACTGCGCCTCTAAAGCTACCAATGGCAATCCTTCATAAAAGCTGGGCAGACAGAATGCATCCATTACACTGTAAAATGGTGCACTATCCTTCTGAGGGCCCACCTGAATGACTGCGTGGCCTATTTGGAGATGAGCAATCTCCTGTTGTATACGTACCGTACATTCTCCCTCTCCGATTAGAAGAAGTCTGGCTTGTGGCTGTTGTTTCAGGTATGTCGCAAAGCACTGCAACAAAAAAGTGTGATTCTTCGCATAGGTATAACGCCCAACATGTCCCAGAACGGGTGTTTCGCTGCCAATTCCCAGTTTTTCACGCAGCCGAACACGCTGATCTTCGCAAAAGGCAAAGTGCTTTGTGTCAATAGCGTTGGGCATTACATGAACGTTCCCCTTGTCAAAGCAACGGCTCCCGTACATCCATCGTCCGGCTTTTTCGCCGCACGCAAAGTAATGGGTAGCAAATACTTTGTTGAACGGGCGTAGCAGATACTTCAACAGAGTCTTTTTCCCTTCGCCCCAGTGGGCCGTAGAATGGTTGTGGCAGATACGAACCGGCACGCTCGCACGCCACGCCGCGAAAAGGGCAAACAACGACATGGTGGAAAGGTGAGCGTGAACGATTTGGTATTTTCTTTCTTTAAAGGCGTGGTACAACGCTCGGTGATAAGCGAAGGGACGGCTATATGACGGTACAGGATAGATACCCGCGCCTAGCTGTTCCAACTCCTGCCGCTGTGGAAAACTGCTCCCCTCAAAAAAGTAAAAATCGAACTGGACCTTGTCCCGTTCGATTTGTCGGTAGTAGTTCATCACCACCGCCTCGATACCGCCGCTTTCCATGCGGTTCAACACCTGCGCCACCCGCATTGGTTCGCCCATAAGCGGCTCTCCTTCCCTCATTTGATGAGTTTTTCGTTGTTCTTCATCCCGCCAAAAGCTGTCATGAACAGGATTTTGATGTCCAGCCACAGGCTCCAGTTTTCGATGTACCAAATGTCATATTCCACCCGCTTCTCAATGCTGGTATCTCCCCGTAGCCCGTGCACCTGCGCCCATCCGGTGATTCCCGGTCGCACTTGTTGACGTACAAGATACAAAGGGACCTCTTCCTTGAAGTGCCGAACATAGAAAGGGATTTCCGGGCGAGGGCCCACTAGGCTCATATCTCCTTTCAGCACGTTGAACAGCTGAGGTAGCTCATCGATGCTGTATTTGCGGATGAAGCTGCCAAAGTGTGTTTTACGTGGGTCGGCATCGGTGCTCCAAGCGGTGTTCTCCGCATCGTTGACGCGCATGCTGCGAAATTTGTACATGCGAAATTCTTTTTTGTTTTTGCCCACACGGTCCTGCTTAAAAATAATCGGGCCCGGGCTGGACAAGCGTACACCGATGGCGGCCGCCAGCATCAGCGGACTGGTGAGCACGATCAGGCACAGTGCACCGGCGATGTCTACCATACGCTTTATAATCTGCCACAGCACGTTATCCAGTGGCGTGGTACGGATATTGATGAGTTTCGTACGACCCACCACGTCGATTACCGGATGGGTAGGGATATAGTCGTTGTAGAACGGGATAATGCAGACTTTTATCCCCTCTTTGTCGGCACAGTTAAGGACCTGTTCCATAAAACGAACCTCATGAGGCTCCAGCGCAACAATCAATTCGTCGCTCTCATGCCTTTCCAGAATTGCCTCCAGTTCCTCATACTCACCCAAGCGGCGGCCCATTCCAGGCTTTTCGGTCTTGCTCACATATCCATCCACAACGAATCCCAAATGGGGTCTTGCCTTTACATCCTCCATGTACTGGCGGGCAAAATGGCCGTTACCCACGACGATCACATGTTTTTGATTGTAACCTAGTTTTCGGAAGTAGCGCAACAGCGCACGCAGGCAAATCCGTTTGGCCGAAACTAAAATGGTGGAAAACACAAAGAATAGGAAGATAGCCAAACGGGAAAAATCTGCGAAACGCGTGACATACAAAAGTGCCGTGAGCACTGAAACGCCTGCTGCATTGATCATAAAGATTGCCGAGAGCTCCCGTATCTGTGACTGAAAGCGGTAGGACCCGTATAAGCCGAACGTATAGAATACCGCAATGAGCGCAAGCGCATACAATATTGCTGCCTGAAAATAGGTCTCGTTCCATGCCAGCTGAAGCGCAGGCTCTGCACCGTACATCACATCGAACCGGATGTAGGTAGCCAGCAAATAGGAGGCAAAAATCAGCACAGCGTCCAGGATCATATTGACCAAATTCAGGGTGCCTTGATTTCTTCGAACCACGGTCAAAGTCTCCTCATTTTATATTCAAAGGTCGATTTAACGGCGAATTTTTCTTATTATATCATGCCCATCCACATCCGACAACTTCTCTCATTGTTCTTTTCCTGTAAAATCCTTTGTGTCCGTTGTTCAGTCCAGCGGGTTTCAACTGCCAGCATAACAGAGGGCCTGCCCCAGCATCGCGCCGAAGTAGGCCCCTTTTGTTCAATCCCTTAAACCTGCTTTCCATGCCGTTCAGCATCCGCATCAGAATCGTCTGTGTTGCTCCTTGGTCCTCTCGGTGGGCAAGCAGATAAAGCTTCATCTTGTGCTCGATGCTGCTGGACCACACCATGACCCTTGCTCCGTCCTCGCCAGCACATCGGCTTCACGTAGACTGTTCAGGTTGCTCACAGAGTCCGACGTCTTCCACCCCAAGCTCACCGATTACGGCAGGTGGGGTCGCGCAGAGTCTGCTCAACGGACAGGTATTTTGTCCTCTTTTATCATATTTTATCCCCGCTTTGCATTGTGCGCGGCGATGATCTCGGCAATCTCCCGCTCGGTGGCCTCCATCTCCCGGCGGAACATGCGGGAAGAGACCCGCAGGGTGCCGTGGCCCAGGATGATGAGCTGCTCGGCGCCGTCGCTGGTGACCACGCGCACGCGGCGCTCTTTTTCCAGCCTGCCCAGCTCGTAGGTCACCTTTTCGATATAGGCGTCGGCGGTCTCGGCCTCCTTGGTATAGACCACCCAGGTGCCGCCCTCCCGCTGCACGCCGCCAGCACCGCCTGTCACCCGGTAGGCGTCGAACACCACGATGAGGGTGCACTTGTGATAGCCCTGGTAGTTGCACAGGATCTGGATGAGCGCCTCCCGGGCCGCGGAGAGGTCCTGGACTGCCAGCGCTTTCAGGTCGGGCCAGTCGAAGATAACGTTGTAGCCGTCCACCAGCAGGTACTCCGGTGTCTTTTTCCAGGGACCGGCAGGGGCGGCACTTTTCTCCTCTTTCGGGCTGCGGAAAAGCAGCTCCCGCCGCTGCACCGGGCCGTAGGTGCGCTCGAAGATGGCCGCCAGCTGAGCGTCCTCCTCCAGGCCGCCCGCGGCCGGGCGCGCAGCGCGGGCCGGGGCGGGCGCAGAGGCCTGCTCGTCTTTCTCCGGCTCCAGGCGCACCCGGTTTTCCAGGTGCATTTTGGCCGCGGCCTCCCGCCAGGGCACCACCACCCCCGCGCCGTGGCTGCAAAACACCGAGTCGGCGGGGTTTTCGGTGTCCCGCTCGGGGTCGTAGCCCGCCGCCGCGATGACCTGTTCCGCATTGTGGCAGGGCTCATAGCCCTGCACGGTCACCGACAGCCGCCCGTTTCCCTTTGTATATGCCGCCACCTGGGCGGCATAGCCGGTCATCTCCGACACCGGCGCTTCGCCGGTGAGCAGCGCGGCGTCGTCCAGCGTTTCGGGCGGGTCGAACCGGCCGCCCATCCGCTGCACGTCCGCCATGGCGCGGCCCAGGTTTGCGGCGGGCACTTCCAGGCGGAAGGAATACCAGGGTTCCAGCAGAATGTTCTCCGCCTGCATCAGGCCGTGGCGCAGCGCCCGGAAGGTGGCCTGGCGGAAATCGCCGCCTTCGGTGTGCTTCAGGTGGGCCTTGCCCGCCACCAGCGTGATCTTCATGTCGGTGATGGGGCTGCCGGTGAGCACGCCGGGATGCCGCCGTTCGGCCAGGTGGCTCAGGACCAGCCGCTGCCAGTTGCCGTCCAGCTCATCCTCGCTGACGCTGCTTTGCAGCAAGAGGCCGCTGCCCCGCTCTGCCGGTTCCAGCAGCAGATGCACCTCGGCATAATGGCGCAGCGGCTCAAAGTGGCCCATACCCACCACCGGGGCGGCGATGGTCTCTTTATACACGATGCTGCCCGGGCCGAAGGAAATGTCCATCCCGAACCGGCTCTTCATCAGATGGGCCAGCACCTGCTGCTGCACCTCGCCCATCAGGCGCACCTGCACCCGGCCCGCCGCTTCGTTCCACTCCACCTGCAGAAGAGGGTCCTCCTGCTCCAGAAGGCGCAGTTTGGCCAGCAGGTCCGAGACCTCCGTCCCCTCCGGGGCCAGCACTTCGCAGGCCAGCACCGGCTCCAGGGCGGGCGCGCCCTCGTCCGGCTCGGCGCCCAGGCCCTCGCCGGGCCAAGTGTGCTCCAGGCCGGTGACGGCGCAGACGGTGCCCGCCTCGGCTTCGGCGAGGGGCGCGAATTTCGCTCCGGAATAAAGGCGCAGGGCGTCCGCCTTCTGCTGCCAGGGCTCGCCCGCGGCGGTGCGGCCCTCCAGCAGGGTCTTTGCCTTCAGACTGCCGCCGGTGACCTTGATGTGAGTGAGGCGCGTGCCCTGTTCGTCCCGGGAGACCTTGAACACCCGCGCGGAAAACGCCGCGGGGTACACCGGCACCGGGGCCCACTGTTCCAGCCCCGCCAGCAGTTCGTCCACCCCCTGCAGCTTGAGGGCGGAGCCGAACCAGCACGGAAAAGCCCGCCGGGCCGCAATGAGCCCGGCGGTGCTCTCGTCGCTCACCGTGCCGGTGTTGATATATTCCTCCAAAACGGCCTCATCCAGGCCGGCAAGTTCCTCGGCAAGCTCCGCCTTCGGCAGGGAAAAGTCCACGAATCCGCCGCCCAGCGCGCTGTTCAGCGCGCTCAGCAGCGGACCCTTTTCGGACCCCGGCAGGTCCATCTTGTTCACGAACACGAAGGTGGGAACCCGGTGGCGCGCCAGCAGCTGCCAGAGAGTGCGGGTGTGGCTCTGCACCCCGTCGGTGCCGCTGATGACCAGGATGGCGCAGTCCAGCACCGAGAGGGTGCGCTCCGCCTCGGCGGCGAAGTCCACATGGCCGGGGGTGTCCAGCAGGGTGAGCACCGCGCTTTGCAGCGGCAGCACCGCCTGCTTTGCGAAGATGGTGATGCCCCGGCGGCGCTCCAGATCGTCGGTGTCCAGAAAAGCGTCGCCGTGGTCCACCCGGCCCGGCTTTTTCAGCCGCCCGCCCCGGTAGAGCAGCGCCTCGCTGAGGGTGGTCTTGCCTGCGTCCACATGGGCCAGGATGCCGACCGTGATGCGTCTCATATTTGTTTCTCCTTTGGTGCGAAGCTGGATGTGCGCTCCTCAGGCAGCAGGTACAGCACACAGGGCAGCAGCCACAGCACCACATTGATGCAGGGCCAGGCGAAGTGCGTTTCCATGACGGCATGGGCCAGCAGCACCACCAGACAGGCGCTTTCGGTGAGTGCGCCTTTTTTCAGCAGCCGCCAGAGCAGCACCGTCACTGCGCCCCAGAACAGCAGGCTCTCCACCGGCCCCCCGTAGATCCACAGGTTCACATAGAAATTGTCCACCAGGAACCCGGAATCGGTCAGGCGCTGGCCGGCGATGGCAATGGAGCTGCCAGTCAATGCCTGGTGGGCAAGGCGCAAACGGCCGGACAACAGGGAATCCAGCACCGTCCACGCGGAACCAGTCGCGTTGTACAGCCATCCGCTCAGCAGGCTGAGCGCAAAAGCACCCGCCGGCGCGGCGCTTACCGCCGCCCGTACCCAGACCGGTCTAGCCAATCCCGGAAGGAAGCGCAGCAGTGCCGACAGGGCGATGAGCAGGGCGATGCAGATGGTGGCCGCACGGCTGTCCGGCCCCCGGTCACAGAACACCATCGCCGCGGCCAGCAGCGCAAAATCGAACCATTTCAGCTTGTTCACCTGCCGCCAACAAACATACATGATACAAATCGTCAGAAGGATCACGCCAGTGAAATTAAACCAACCGTAGCCGAAGCTGTTTCGGGGGCGGCCGCCGTCCATAATGGTCAAGGTGGGGATCAATTCCACTGCCGACGCCAGCACCACCGCAAAGAAGCTGGCCGCGCTCACCGCAAGGCACACCTTGAGCGTGCGCCGGGTCCGGATGTCCTTCGCGGCCAGGAAATACAGCATGCCCACGACCGGCCAAAAATGCCCGTTGTTCAAGAACACCCAGCGGAACACGAAAAGGAAGCAGAAGCCCGCCCCCAGCTGCAGGCCGGAGTAACGGGTGAAGAACACCATCTTCACGATGATCAGCCAAAAGTAGACGATCTCCAGCTTCGGCGCCAGAAAGGCATACCAGCTGGCGCCGCTCTCCCGCACATAGCTGTTCATGAAGAACATGTCGAACTGCAGCAGCGCCATGGAGACAAGGAACAGCCAGCCGCCGATCTCTTCCCGCTGCGGGGCGGCCCAATTCCCGAAGAGGTACACTTCCTCCCCGAGCCCGCTGCGTATCTTCTGCGCAAAGGGCACTTTTTTCAAAAGGGCGCGTCCTGCGAGCCAGACAAGGCCCAGAGCCCAGCCGATGAGCACAAGATCCAGGTATCCGTAGATGCCGGTGGTGAACAGCGAAAGCATTGTGTCGGTTCCTCTCCTCACATATGGGATGTGTCAATTGTAATTATATCGTACCTGCCCCGGCTTGTCCATCGCGGCGCATCCTCCCGCCCGCGTTGTTTTTCGGCGGGGGGTATGCTATAATTTTTTCATCGTGACGGCACCTCGGTGCCAAAGGAGGAGTCTGCCCTGAAAGCGAAATGGAAAGCTGCCCCGCTGCCTGCAAAGCTGGCGGCGGCCATGGCCGCCGTGGTGTTTGCGGCCATGCTGGCGCTCAACTGCCTGACGCCCTATGTGGCGGACGACTACACCTTTTCCTTCAGCTACGCCACCGGCGAGCGGCTGACCGGGCTTTGGAGCGTGCTGGAAAGTCAGTGGTATCACTACTTCCATTGGAGCGGCCGCTTCATCATCAAGTGCCTCGCCCAGGGCTTCACCATTCTGCCCAAGGCCGTGTTCAATCTGCTGAACGCGGCGGTGTACGCCGGGCTGGGCCTTGTGCTGCACCGGCTGGCGCTGGGGCAGCGGCGGCGGTTTGACCCTGCGGTGCTGGCCCTCATCTACCTGAGCCTGTGGATGGTCTCGCCGGTGTTCGGCCAGACGAACCTGTGGATGTGCGGCTCGGTGAACTATCTCTGGGCCACCTTTTTCTGCATGGCGGCGCTGGTTCCCTATGCGCTGTATCTGAACCGGGCCTTTGCCCCGCGGCGCTGGATGGCGCCCGCATGTCTTGTGGCCGGGCTTGTGGCAGGCTGGGCCAGCGAGAACACCAGCGCCGGGCTGCTGGTGGCGCTGGTGTTCTGCGTTGGTTTCTTTCTCTGGCGGGACAAAAAAGCCCCTCTCTGGGCCTGGCTGGGCCTCGCAGGCGCGCTGGCGGGTTTTGCCCTGCTGATCCTGGCGCCGGGCAACTACCAGCGGCAGGACGCCGCCGCCGACCCCCGCGGTCCGCTGACCATCCTGGCGGTGCGCTTTCTCACCGCGCTGGACCAGCTGGTGAGCAGCGGCGGGCTGGTGCTGCTGGTGCTTTTTGCCGTTCTCTTCTGCCTGCTGGTGATGCAAAAGCCGGGCGCGGCCGGGCTGTTCCGGCCTCTCGTGTTCTTCGCGGCGGCGCTGGGCGCGAATTTCGCCATGATCCTCTCGCCGGTCTACTATCCCCGCTCCACCCACGGGGTGTTCACCTTTCTCACCGCCGCCTGCGCCGCCTGCGCGGTACAATTGGACGGCAAACAGATGCGCCGGGCGCTGGCCGCCGGGGCCGCCGGGCTCACCATGGCGGCGGCGGTGCAGTTCGTCTGGGCAGGATATGACATCGCCAGCTTCTTCCTGATGCGCCAGACCCGGGAGGCCGCCCTTTTGGAAAGCGCCGCGGCGGGCGAAACGGAAGTGGTGACCTACGCCATCGAGCCCTACACCCGCTGGTGCGCCGGCTGGGGCCTGCCCGACCTGCGCCAGGACCCCGCCGACTGGGTCTGCGCCGACACTGCAAAGTATTACGGGCTGGACAGCCTGTCGGCCAGCGAGGCCCGCACCTATCCCTTCCCCGGCAAGACCAACACCGCCTTTGAGACCGGCGAGATCGCCGACCCCTGAACCATAGAAAAAGCCCCGCGGACATTAGTCCGCGGGGCTTTTTATCTCTGCTCACAGTCTGCCGCCGTTGATGAGGTATTCCGCCAGTTCCACATCGTCCTTATCCACATAGATGCTGTACTCGGTGGCGGCGCGGGTGAGGAACGGGAGCACCTGCCCGTTCAGTGCGCGGGGCAGCATATCATCAACGTGCTGGCTCACCCAGAATTTCACGCCGCCCTCCTGCAGGGCCATGCGGGCCGACGCGACCTGGACCGCGTCGTAACTGGACAAAACCAGTCTCCTTCGGAAATAACCTGCCAGGAATTTCATGGGGCATCCTCCTTTTCAAGGGGGACAAGGCGCGGGTCAGCGGGCGTAGATGCTCAGGATGTTCAGCAAGATCTCCACGCTCTTGTCCATCTTTTCGGCGGTGATGTACTCGCAGGGGCCGTGGAAGTTGAAGCCGCCGGTGCCGAGGTTCGGGCAGGGCAGGCCCATGAAGGAGAGCCGCGCCCCGTCGGTGCCGCCCCGGATGGGCACGATCTTGGGCTCCAGGCCCGCCTGCTTCACCGCCAGCTGGGCGTTCTCGATCAAGTGGTAGTGAGGCAGAATTTCCTGCTCCATGTTGTAGTAGCTGTCCTTGAGCTCCAGCACCGCGGTGCCTTCGCCGTACTTTTCGTTGACGGCGGCCGCGGCGGCGGTCATCGCGGCTTTGCGGGCCTTGAACTTCTCCATGTCGTGGTCGCGGATGATATACTCCAGCTTCGCCTCGCTCACCGTGCCGCTCATCTCGCACAGGTGATAGAAGCCCTCGGTGCCCTCGGTGTGCTCCGGGCGCTCATCGGCGGGCAGCATGGCGTGCAGCTCCATGGCGATGTTCTGGGCGTTCTTCATCAGGTCCTTTGCGCTGCCGGGATGCACCGAAAAGCCGTGGATGGTGACGAAGGCTGAGGCCGCGTTGAAGTTCTGGTATTCCAGCTCGCCCACATCGCCGCCGTCCACCGTGTAGGCATAGTCGGCACCGAAGCCCTTGACGTCGAACAGGTCGGCGCCCTCGCCCACCTCCTCGTCGGGGGTGAAGGCCACACAGACCTTGCCGTGGGCGATGTCCTCTTTCTGCAGCCGTTCCACGGCGGTGAGGATCTCGGCGATGCCGGCCTTGTCGTCCGCGCCCAGCAGGGTGGTGCCGTCGGCGGTGATGAGGGTCTGGCCCTTCCAGTGCACCAGTTCGGGGAACTGGGCCACACGCATGTACTCGCCGGTGCCGGTGAAGAGAACGTCGCCGCCGTCGTAGTTCTCGATGACCTGGGGCTTCACGTTCTCGCCGGGGGCGTCGGGGGCGGTGTCCATGTGGGCGATGAGGCCGATGGCTGGTTTATCCTCCAGGCCGGGGGTGGCGGGCAGCACGCCGTAGACATAGCAGTTTTCGTCCACCCGCACCTCCTGAAGACCCAGCTCCTTCATCTGCTCTTCCAGCAGACGGGCCAAATCGAACTGGCGGGCGGTGCTGGGGTGAGAGGTGCTGTGGTCGTCGGAGGTGGTGTAAATTTTCGCATAATCAAGGAAACGCTCATAAGCGCGCATGGGCTTCGCCCTCCTTACTTTTTATCTTTGCTTGTATTGTAGCACAGGGCGGGCAAAATAGAAAGGGGCGCGCCGGAGCTCGAAATCGCCCCTTCCCCTTGGAAAATTGTTACTTTTATGATATGATTGTTACCGTATATGACAAGGAGCGCGCGTTTGCGCAGGATGATATACCTTTTGGGAGGTCAAACAAGAATGAACAGCAGCTATTTCAGCGGTAAGACCCTGCTCATCACCGGCGGCACCGGCAGCTTCGGCAACACGGTGCTCAAGCATTTTCTGGCCAGCGACATCGGCGAGATCCGCATCTTCAGCCGCGACGAAAAGAAACAGGACGACATGCGCCACGAAGTGCAGCAGAAGCACCCGGAACTGGCGGGCAAGCTGCGCTTTTACATCGGCGACGTGCGGGACATCTCCAGCGTGCGCAGCGCCGTGCGGGGCGTGGACTACATCTTCCACGCTGCGGCCTTAAAGCAGGTTCCCAGCTGCGAGTTCTTCCCCATGGAGGCCGTGCGCACCAACATCATCGGCACCGACAACGTGCTCACCGCCGCCATCGACGCGGGGGTGAAGAAGGTGGTGTGCCTGTCCACCGACAAGGCTGCCTACCCCATCAACGCCATGGGCATCTCCAAGGCCATGATGGAAAAGGTCATCGGCGCCAAGGCCCGCACCGTGAAGGCGGAGGACACCACCATCTGCTGCACCCGTTACGGCAACGTGATGTGCAGCCGGGGCAGCGTCATCCCCCTGTTCATCGACCAGATCAAGGCGGGCAAGCCCATCACCATCACCGACCCGGACATGACCCGTTTCCTGATGAACCTGGACGAGGCGGTGGACCTGGTGCAGTTCGCCTTTGAGCACGCTCACCCCGGCGACTTGTTCGTGCAGAAGAGCGATTCCTGCACCATCGGCGTGCTGGCCAAGGCGGTGCAGCAGCTGTTCGGCGACACCGGCACCCAGATCATCGGCACCCGCCACGGCGAGAAGCTCTACGAGACCTTGATGACCAAGGAAGAGCGGGTGCGCAGCGAGGACATGGGCGGCTACTTCCGCGTGGCCGCCGACGGGCGCGATTTGAACTACGACAAGTTCGTGGTGCAGGGCGAGGTGCACACCCAGGCGGACGAGAGCTACACCAGCCACAACACCCGCCTGCTGACCGTGGACGAGACGGTGGCCAAGATCATGACCACCGAGTACGTGCAGAACGAGCTGGCCAACTGGGGCAAGTAAAGGACGGCAAGACCATGGAGAAAAGCACCCCCATCCTCATCACCGGCGCGGGCGGCTTCATCGGCAAAAACCTGGTGGCCAACCTGAGGACCGCCGGCTTCACCGACCTGATGCTGTTTGAAAAGGACGACACTCCTGAGACCCTGGCGCAGTATGCCGCCAGGGCCGGCTTTGTGTTCCATCTTGCGGGCATCAACCGCCCCAAAGACCCCAGCGAGTTCTATTCCGGCAACTCCGGCCTCACCGACGTGCTGCTGGACCTGCTGGCAAAAGCAGAAACGCCCGCCCCGGTGCTGGTGACCAGCAGCACCCAGGCGGCTCTGGACAACGACTACGGCAAGAGCAAGGCCATGGCGGAGGCGGCGGTGTACGCCTACGGCGAAAAAACCGGCGCGCCGGTGTATGTGTTCCGGCTGCCGGGGGTGTTCGGCAAGTGGTGCCGCCCCAACTACAACAGCGTGGTGGCCACCTTCTGCCACAACGCCGCCCACGGCCTGCCGCTGGAAGTGCGTGACCCGGCCTTTTCCCTGCCCCTCGTTTACATCGACGACGTAGTGCGGGCCTTCATCGCCGCCATGGACGGCAATGTGGTCACCGACGGCGAATGCCCCGCCCACTGCCGTGTGGAGCCGGAGCACCTGACCACCCTGGGCCATCTGGCCCAGGTCATCGGCGGCTTTGCCGAGAACCGCAAAACGCTGGAAGCGCCGTATCTGGCGGCGGGCAGCCTTGAGAAAAAGCTGTATTCCACCTGGCTTTCCTACCTACCCACCGACTCCTTCAGCTACCCGCTGAACATGCACTGCGACGCCCGGGGCAGCTTCACCGAGTTTCTGCGCACCCCCGAGCGTGGCCAGGTGAGCGTGAACATCTCGAAGCCCGGCATCGTGAAGGGCAACCACTGGCACAACTCCAAAAACGAGAAATTCCTGGTGGTGAGCGGCCGGGGTGTCATCCGCTTCCGCAAGCCGGACGAGGAGACGGTGTATGAATACTTCGTCTCCGGCGACAAGCTAGAAGTAGTGGACATCCCCACCGGCTACACCCACAACATCGAAAACCTGGGCGAGGGGGACATGGTGACCCTGATGTGGGCCAACGAAGCCTTCGACCCTGAAAACCCCGACACCATCTATCTGGAAGTTTAATCCTGCGGGAAAGGCGGACAAGCGATGAACAAGCTGAAACTGATGACCATCGTGGGCACGCGGCCGGAGATCATCCGGCTGACGGCGGTGATCAAAAAGTGCGACAAATACTTCGATCAGATTTTGGTCCACACCGGCCAGAACTACGACTACACCCTCAACGGCATCTTTTTTGAGGACCTGGGGCTGCGCGCGCCGGACTTTTATCTGGACGCAGTGGGCGGCGATTTGGGCGAGACCATCGGCAACATCATCGCCAAAAGCTACAAGCTGATGGTGGAGCAGAAGCCCGACGCGCTGCTGATTTTGGGCGACACCAACAGCTGTCTTTCCGCTATCAGCGCCAAGCGCCTGCACATCCCCATCTTCCACATGGAGGCGGGCAACCGGTGCTTTGACGAGTGCCTGCCCGAAGAGACCAACCGCCGCATCGTGGACCACATCGCCGACGTGAACATGTGCTACTCCGAGCACGCCCGCCGCTATCTGAACGCCGAGGGCACCGCCAAGGAGCGCACCTACGTCACCGGCAGCCCCATGGCGGAGGTTCTGCACGCGAACCTTGAGGCCATCGAGGCCTCGACCATCCTGGAAAAGCTGGGTCTTGAGGCGCACAAATACATGCTGCTCAGCGCCCACCGGGAGGAAAACATCGACACCGAGAAGAACTTCCTGGACCTGTTCACCTCCATCAACGCCCTGGCGGAAAAGTACGACATGCCCATCCTCTACTCCTGCCATCCCCGCAGCCGCAAGCGGCTGGAGGCCATGGGCTTCAAGCTGGACGAGCGGGTGCGCCTGCACGAGCCTCTGGGCTTCCATGACTACAACCATCTGCAGATGAACGCCTTCTGCGTCATCTCCGACTCCGGCACCCTGCCGGAGGAATCCAGCTTCTTCACCAGCGTGGGCCATCCCTTCCCCGCCGTGTGCATCCGCACCTCCACCGAGCGCCCCGAGGCGCTGGACAAGGGCTGCTTCATCCTGGCGGGCATCGCCGCCGGCGGCGTGGAGCAGGCGGTCCAGACCGCCGTGGCCATGAACGAGAACGGCGACATCGGCATCCCCGTGCCCTGCTATGTGGAAGACGTGTCCACCAAGGTGGTCAAGATCATCCAGAGCTACGTGGGCGTGGTGAACAAGATGGTCTGGCGCAAGAGCTGACATGGAAGGAAAAAAACTGCTCATCGTCACCCAGCACTTCTGGCCGGAGGCCTTCCGGGTGAACGACCTGGCCGCCGGCTTCATCGAGCGGGGCTGGCAGGTGGACGTGCTCTGCGGCCTGCCCAACTACCCCAAGGGGGAGTGGTTTTCCGGCTACCGCTACACCGGTCCCCGGCGTGAAGAACACGACGGGGTGAACATCATCCGAGCGGGCGAGATCCGCCGCAAGGGCAACACCGGCGCGCGCATCTTCCTCAACTATGTCAGCTGGCCGGTGTGCGCTGTGTTCAATCTCTGGCGGCTGAAAGGGCCTTACACGGCGGTGCTGTGCTACAATACCAGCCCGGTGCTGATGAACCTGCCCGCCATTGTGTATGCCAAACTCCACAAGGTCCCTCTGACCAGCTATGTGCTGGACATCTGGCCGGAAAACCTTTACAGCGTGCTGCCGGTGAAAAACCGCTTTCTGCGGGGCATTGCCCACTGGGTGAGCGACTGGCATTACCGCCGGTGCGACAAGCTCATCGCCATGAGCGAGAGCCTGCGCTGCCGCCTTTGCCAGCGCACGGACAAGCCCGAAAGCGCGGTGGCGGTCATCCCCCAGCACTGCGAGGATTTTTACGCCGTGCCCATCCACGACGAGACACTGGCCGCCCGCTTTGCCGGGCGGTTCAATCTGGTATTCACCGGCAACTTCAGCCCCGCCCAAAACCTTGAGACCGTCATCAAAGCGGCGGTGAAGGCCCGGGCGGCGGGCGCACAGGCGCTGCGCCTTGTGCTGGTGGGCGACGGCATGAGCGCCGATTCCCTCAAGGCCCTGGCCAAGGAACTGGACGCCGGCGACACGGTGAAATTCTGGCCCAGCGTGCGCCCGGAGCAGGTCCCCGCCTACACGGCGCTGGCCGACGGGCTGGTGGCCAGCCTTTCCGCCAGCGAGGACCTTGGCATGACGGTGCCCGCCAAGATCGCCAGCTACATGGCGGCTGCAAAGCCCCTGCTTGCCAGCATGGACGGCGAGGGCGCGGCCGCGGTGGCCGAGGCGGGCTGCGGCTTTGTGAGCGCCGCCGAGGACGTGGACGCGCTGGCGGCCAACATGGCGGCTCTCTGCGCCGCTTCGCCCGACGAGCGGGCGGAGATGGGCCGCAGGGCCTTTGCCTATTACGAAACACATTACCGCCGCCGGGCCGTTCTGGACCGGCTGGAGGAATTCATCTCAGCGAGGTAACCAAGAGTGAAGATCCTGGTCATCATCCCCTGCTACAACGAAGCGGAGAACATCGCCGGTGTGGTGCACCGTCTGCGCAAGGCCTGCCCCGAGGCGGACTATGTGGTGGTGAACGACTGCTCCACCGACCAGAGCGTTCAGGTGCTGAAAGCCGAGGGCTGCAACTACCTGGACCTGCCCGTGAACCTGGGCATCGGCGGCGGCGTGCAGTGCGGCTACCGCTACGCGGTGGAGCACGGCTACGACGTGACGGTGCAGATGGACGGCGACGGCCAGCACGACCCTGCCTATCTGCAGGCGGTCGTCGCGCCGGTGCTGGCCGGGCATCTGGACATGTGCATCGGCAGCCGGTTCATCACCAAGGAAGGCTTTCAGACCAGCTTCATGCGGCGGGTGGGCATCCGCTTTTTGAGCAGCCTGCTCCATGTGCTCACCGGCTGCAAGGTGCTGGACGTGACCAGCGGCTACCGGGCCTGCGGCAAGGCCCTCACCGCCCGCTTTGCCCAGCGCTACGCCCAGGACTACCCCGAGCCGGAGGCCATCCTGCGGGCGGTGTGCGAGGGCTACAAGGTGGGCGAGGTGCCGGTGGTCATGGCCGAGCGCCAGGGCGGCAAGTCCAGCATCAACGCCCTCAAGAGCGTTTACTACATGGTGAAGGTGAGCCTTTCGCTGGTCATTTACCGGCTGTGCTTCACCAAAAAGGACAAAAGGAGGAACGAGGCGTGAACGACCTGCTCTATCCCCTGCTTGCGGTGGGGGACCTTGTTTTTCTGTTCCTCATCTTCCTCTTCGTCAAACACGGCAGGCTGAGCGTGCGGTTCAGTCTGGCGTGGTTCGCGCTGGGAGGCGTGCTGCTGGTGTTCGCCGCCTTCCCGCTGGTGGCAAAGATGCTGCGGGGGTTGCTGCGTTTTGAAGTGGTCTCCAACATGGTGTTCACCATGCTGTTCGGCTTTGTGCTGCTGGTGCTGCTCATCCTTTCGGCCACCGCCAGCACCCAGACCGAAGAAATAAAGCGCCTGACCCAGCACAACGCCATCCTGGAGCACCGGGTGCGGCAGCTGGAAGAGGCCCTGAAGACCCGTGAGGCCGAGGGCGGCACGGACAAGTCTTCCGACAGCCAGTGACGGGTCGGATACATTCCGGGTCTATGCTGTCAGACAGCAGGCCGGGGTCCCGGCAGAATCAAACGCGGTGAGGTGTGAGGCGCGATGGATTTTAATACCCCCATCTTTCTGGGCTTCTTTGCGGCAGTGGCCCTTCTGACGTACTGTGTGCCCCGGCAGGCAAAACCCTACCTGCTGCTGGTGGCCAGCTACATCTTTTACATGTACAAGCCGGAGAACGCCCGGCTGGTGGCCCTGCTGGTGAGCGTCACGGTGGTCACCTGGTGCGCCGGCGTTGCCCTGGGCAGCCACAAGCTGCAAAACGTGTGGGCCCGCCGGGCCTTTTTGTGGCTGACGCTGGCGGTGGCCCTGGGCATCCTGTTCTTCTACAAATACTTTGATTTCTTCGGCCAGCTGGCGGCGGACATCGGCGCCATTTTCGGCGGCAGCGGCAAATTCGCCAGCCTGGACCTGATTGCGCCGCTGGGCCTTTCCTACTTCACCTTCCAGAGCCTGGGCTATGTCATCGACGTTTACCAGCACAAGGCCCGGCCCCAGCTGAACCTCTTCAAATACGCGCTGTTCGTCAGCTTTTTCGCCTGCATCTTCACCGGCCCCATCGAGCGGGCCGAGCACCTGATGCCTCAGCTGGAGAACCCCCGTCCCTTCAACTATTCCCGCATGGCGGGCGGCGCCTTCCGCATGCTGTGGGGCTACTTCAAGAAGATGGTGCTGGCGGACGGCATCGGCCAGTTCGTCAGCGCCGTGTACGGCGGGGCAAGCAGCGCCGCCGGACCCTATCTGGTGGCGGCGAGCCTGCTGTTCAGCTATCAGATCTATCTGGACTTTTCCGGCTGCTGCGACATCGCCATCGGCGGCGCGCGCATTTTGGGCATCGACCTTCTGGAAAACTTCAACCGCCCCTTCGCGGCCACCAGCTACACCGAGCTGTGGAACCGCTGGCACATGAGTCTGACCAACTGGTTCCGGGACTACATCTTCACGCCTCTGGCCTTCTATAACCGGGGCTTGCCCGGCGTGTGGGGCAAGCTGCAGGGCTGGTTCAACGTGTTCATCATCTTCCCCATCAGCGGCCTGTGGCACGGGGCCAGCATGGGCTACGTCATCTGGGGCGTTTTGAACGGCCTGTTTTTGGTGGTGGGCAAAGCCACCGCGAAAAAGCGGCGCAAGCTTGCCAAAAACAATCCCCTCTATCGCATCAAACCCGTCAAGAACTTCATCCAGCGGGTCATCGTCTACCTGCTGTTCACCTTCTGCATCGTGTTCTTCGCCGCCGACCTCTACGGCGCCACGGCGGGCACGGTGTTCGCCGGCATGTTCCACGGCTGGAACATCGGCCTTTCCGCCTTCTTTGCCGGCGTGCTGGACCGGGGGCTGACCGTGCGCCTCATCGCGGTGCTCATCGGCGGCTGCGCCCTGGTGGAGCTGGTGGAATGGCGCGGCCCGGTGGCCGAGTGGATCCGCCGCCAGTGGGCCTTCATCCGCTGGCCGCTTTACTACCTGCTGGCGCTGGCCATCCTGTTCTTCGCGGCCTTTGGCCAGTCCGCTTTCATCTACCAGCAGTATTGAGGGAGGCGCGGATATGAAAAAAACTGCTTCTTGGCCGCGCTTTCTGGCCATTCGGCTTTTGACCTTTGCCGAGATCGGGCTCAAATTCTGCCTGTTTTTGCCCATTCTGCTGTTCATGGTGTGGTTCAACTACAAGGTGGACGTGAGCGGCCTGTTCCAGGGCGAGCTTGCCCCCCGTCAGGTGGCGAACCTCCTGCTGGAGGGCAGCACCGTCTCCGGCTATGACCAGATGGACGAGCGGCAGGTGCTGGAGGTCTATGTGCAGAACCTCACCGAAGCGCCCGACACGCTGGCCCTGGGCTCCAGCCGGGTGCTGCAGCTCAGCGAGGACCTGGTGGGCGGCGGCAGCTTCTTCAACGCCGGCATCAGCGGTGCGGGCCCCATGGACGTGATGAACATCTGGTACCTCTTCGAGCGGGAGGACAAGCTGCCCGAGACCCTCATCCTGGAAGTGGACCCCTGGCTGTTCAACGCCGATCCGGACATCAACCGCAACTCCGATTCGGAGCTGTTTGCCGAATTTTTGGAAAAGGCTCTCGGCATCAACGCCGACTACGAGGAGCCGGACACGGTGGCGCTGTGGAAGGCGCTGGTGGACCCGGCCTACTTCCAGGGCAACGTGACCTACTATCTCAAGCAGCGTCAGACCGGCGCGGTGCTCACCGAGGACGGAGACGACATCCCCTTCAAGGCCGTCACCGGCAGCATCGACGCGCTGGACTACGCGGTAAAGCGTGCGGACGGCAGCATCCAGTACCCGCTGAACTTCCGCAGCTGGAACTACGACCAGGTGATGGCGGAGGTGCTGGCCCAGGCGGGCACGCTGAACGCCCTGCACGGCTTTGACCAGATGGACCCCTACTGGACCGACCTGTTCACCCGCTTCATCGAGCATGTGCAGGCAAAGGGCGTGAACGTGGTGTTCCTGATGACCCCCTATCACCCCTTCATCGTTCTGCACGTCTACAACAATCCCGAAGGCTTCACCGGCTTCTTTGAGGTGGAGCCCTGGGTGCGGGAATACGCCGCCATGAACGGCATCCCGGTCTACGGCAGCTACCATGCCGGACGGGTGGGCATTCAGGAGAGCATGTTCTTCGACGGGCTGCACTGCAAGCCCGAGGCGCTGCAGCTGATGTTCCCCGGGGTCCAGGCCGCTCTGGCGGGCGAGCAGACCGCCTATGAGACCTTGTATCTTGAGGAATACGGCGATGTGGAGAACAGCGCGAGCGCCCTCATCGGCTACGACGCCGCCTGCGTTGTGGTGGACCAGGACTGGCTGGCCCAGGCCGAAGCGGCCACGCTGGGAATGTGAATCGTTTTTTGCCGGGGCCGCGCGCCCCGGCTTTTTTGAAAATTGACGCTTGACAAACCCGCTTTCACAAGGTAAAATGGTAGCATTATAAACGATGCGCAGATGGGGAGAAAGCCCGGGCAAAGCGTTTTTCAGAGAGCCGCCGGTTGGTGCGAGGCGGCAGCGCGGTGCGGGTATACTGGCCCCGGAGCACCCGGACTCAACGGCGGTTCCGCCCTGTAGGCCCGGGCGGCACCCGCCGTTACACGGGCGCGGTTCGCAAGTTTTTGCCGACCGTACAAGAGGCCGCCGTTTCGGCGGCAATGAGAGTGGTACCGCGGGTGCTTTTCAAAAACGTGACTGAAAGCCCTCGTCTCTCAAAGCAATGCTTTGAGGGACGGGGGCTTTTTTCGTTCCTCCAAAGCAAAACAGAAGGAGGAACTGTTGCAATGATGGACGTGACCAAGTACAGCGTGGGCTATTACAATCCCCCCAAGTGCGAATACCGCTGGGTGCACAAGGACCACATCGAAAAGGCGCCCGCCTGGTGCAGCGTGGACCTGCGGGACGGCAACCAGAGCCTGATCGTGCCCATGAGCCTGGAAGAGAAGCTGGAGTTCTTCGACCTGCTGGTCAAGATCGGCTTCAAGGAAATTGAGGTGGGCTTCCCTGCTGCCAGCGAGACGGAGTACGAGTTTCTGCGCACCCTCATCGAGCAGAACCGCATCCCCGCCGACGTGACGGTGCAGGTGCTGACCCAGTGCCGCGATCACATCATCCGCAAGACCTTCGACGCGGTGAAGGGCGCGCCCAGCGCGGTCATCCACTTCTACAACTCCACCAGCGTGGCCCAGCGGGAACAGGTGTTCAAGAAGTCGAAAGAAGAAATCAAAAAAAACGCCACCGACGGCGCGGCGCTGGTGAAAAAGCTGGCGGAGGAATATGAGGGCAACTTCCGTTTTGAATACAGCCCCGAGAGCTTCACCGGCACCGAGCCGGAATACGCCCTGGAAGTTTGCAACGCGGTGCTGGACATCATGCAGCCCACGCCAGAAAAGCCCATGATCATCAACCTGCCGGTGACGGTGGCCATGAGCATGAGCCACATCTACGCCAACCAGATCGAGTACATGAGCGACAACCTGAAATACCGCGACAGCGTTGTGCTGAGCCTGCATCCCCACAATGACCGGGGCTGCGGCGTGGCCGACACCGAGCTGGCCCTGCTGGCGGGGGCGGACCGGGTGGAAGGCACCCTGTTCGGCAACGGCGAGCGCACCGGCAACGTGGACATCATCACCCTGGCCATGAACA
>OLRN01000179.1_pt1 | contig 64096 bp, 38 predicted proteins | sample 1673001 | NCBI WGS metagenome assembly OLRN01 (sample SAMEA3136745, study PRJEB25190) | human gut metagenome | biome: human gut; feature: human-associated habitat; material: faeces | place: Austria | collected 2013 | reverse complement strand
AAAGGGTTCTGCTGCCTTATGCAAGAAATAAAAAATGGAATTGATAGAACCCACCTGAAGATAAATTCACGACCAAAGACATTACATCTATGAAAGGAAAAGTAATACGTATAATAAATTTCGTGCTGTGTATGATTGTCGGGATGCAGTGTGTCTCGGCCCAGACACCTGATTCTATGGCGGTTTACGGGCCTGAGGTGGCAGAGAAACTCTGCACGGCGGCAGATACACTGAAACTTATGAAGAAGGAAAAGCCATGCATCTACGAGTTGCCCTACTCCATTCGCACAAGCCGGCCGGACTATAAACGCATGTGGCTTAACACGGGTGTGCTGTTCGCCGGTGGTCTTACAACACTCGGAGTACTCGAACTGCTGCCGGAGAATGCCACTGCTTGGAACAAGGAAGAGCTGCGCAAGGTGCCGTTCTTCAAGCGTTGGAGCAATCATGTGAAGCAAGGTCCCGTGTGGGATAAGGACGATATGATATTCAACTACGTGCTCCATCCTTATGCCGGTGCGGCCTATTACATGAGTGCGCGCAGTCTCGGATTCAATGTTCTGGGCTCTTTTCTCTATTGTGCAGGCATATCTACCATATTCTGGGAATACGGAATAGAGGCCTTTATGGAGATTCCGTCGATACAGGACCTTATCATAACGCCTCTGTCTGGACTGATACTCGGCGAGACATTCTATCGTGTGAAAAGACATATTGTGGACAACGGTTACACGTTGTGCAACTCAAAGGTGCTTGGAAACATTGTGGCGTTTCTGGTAGATCCGGTGAATGAGGTGATAGGTCTGTTTGCCGGCAATCCTTGTCGAGAGCTTGCTAAACGCAAGGTAGACATCTCCTGCACGCCGTGGGTGAACAGCTTCAACGGCACTTCGTTTGGATTTACACTCAATATTATAAGCCTGTGAAGACCGGCAGAAGACTGAAGCGTCGGTCTTTAAGCACACTGCCGGTGGCGTGGCACGCGTTGTTGTCTGCGTGTCACGCCTTCTTTATGTCCTGTTTTTTTATTTACCTGTACCGCATGCTTGTACGGTCGGAAGTTTTTATCTATTTTTGTAAAATATAGAATGAGCCCCGGCAATGGCATACAGGGAATACTCTGTGTCCTATTCTTGCCGTTACGATTGCATTTCATATTGTTGTTGTGCGAGCCTATGGCGCTCCGCGGTGTTGTGGACAGCCGTATGGCAGGACATGCCGGTATGGTGAACGGTGCGCATGACGTACTTTACTGACAAAACAAAAACTTATATATGACGGGCGGATGACCTGCCGCCTGCTACCATTAACCCGAACAACCAAAGACATGAAAAAGATTATCTTCAGTCTGCTTTGCCTCAGTCTGCCTATCACGGTGGCGGCACAGCAATCCCTCGGCGGATTTATCTATGGAACGGAGACACAGCCTGCGGGTGACGAATGGCAGTCGCCGCAACGGCTCGCACTCAATAAGGAACAGCCGCGGGCCACGTTTTTCTCATTCGCCGACGTAGAGTCGGCCATGAAAGTGCTGCCTGAGAACAGCGCCTACTGGCAGAGTCTGGATGGTACATGGAAATTCCACTGGGCGCCGGACCCCGACAATCGCCCCAAGGATTTTTATCTTTCGGCTTATGACGATACAGCATGGGACGACATAAGTGTGCCTTCTTGCTGGAATGTAGAAGGCATAATGAAGGACGGGACGCTCAGATACGGCGTGCCTATATACTGCAACCAGCCCGTGATATTCAAGCACACGGTGGCTGTGGACGACTGGAAGGGCGGCGTGATGCGTGAACCTGACAAGAGCTGGACAACCTACAAATACCGCAACGAGGTGGGATCGTACCGCAGGAGGTTCATCGTCAGCGACAAATGGAAGGGTCGCGAGGTTTACATCAACTTCGATGGGGTGAATTCTTTTTTCTATCTTTGGGTGAACGGACGTTACGTCGGATTCTCCAAAAACTCGCGCAACACCGCTACATTCAACATAACGCAGTATCTGACAAAGGGTGAGAACGTTGTTGCCGTGGAGGTTTACCGCAGCTCGGACGGCTCTTTCCTTGAGTCGCAGGACATGTTCCGCCTGCCGGGAATATTCCGCAGCACCTATCTCACGGCTGCTCCCAAGTTGCAGATGGGCGACATGAAGATAAACACTGACATTGCTGCGGACGGCAGTGGTGTGGTGGATGTGAGTGCGTTTGTGCGCAACCTCGACCGCAAGAGCGCAAAGGGATGCTCCGTGAACTATCGTGTGTATGCCAACAAATTGTATTCTGACGAAATAACGGGCGAGGCGATAAGTCCCGTTATGTCGGAAACATTCGCCGTGGATGGTGACGGACGCAGCGAGGTGAGCACACGACTGACCGTTCCTTCTGCCCGTCTGTGGTCGGCGGAGGAACCTAACCGATACACACTGGTGGCCGAACTAAAGGACAAAAAGGGCCGGACGGTGGACATAGTGTCGTCATACTTCGGTGTGCGCAAGGTAGAGATAAGAGACACAAAGGCCTCTGACGACGAGTTCGGACTGAAAGGTCGCTACTTCTACGTGAACAACCAGCCTGTGAAACTCAAGGGAGTGAACCGCCAGGAGATAAGCCCGGAGCGTGGCAATGCCATAACACACGAGCAGATGGAGCACGAAATAATGCTCATGAAGCGCGCCAACATCAACCACGTGCGCAACTCTCACTATTCGTGCAACCCCTACTGGTATTATCTCTGCGACAAATACGGCATATATCTTGAGGACGAAGCCAACATCGAAAGCCACGAATATTACTACGGCGAAGCCTCTCTCTCGCACGTGCCGGAGTTCAGGGACGCCCATGTCGCACGTGTCATGGAGCTTGTGCATGCCCATGTCAACCATCCGTCCATCGTCATCTGGTCGCTCGGAAACGAAGGCGGACCCGGCAAAAACTTCAAGGCCGCCTACGACGCGATAAAGACCTGGGACACGACGCGCCCCGTGCAGTATGAGCGTAACAACGACATCGTGGACATGGGCTCCAACCAGTATCCGTCCATTCCGTGGGTGCGTGAGGCTGTTAAGGGCCGTTTCAACATAAAATATCCGTTCCACATATCCGAGTATGCCCACAATATGGGCAACGCCGGCGGCAATCTGGAAGACTATTGGGAGGCCATCGAGTCGACCAACTTCTTCTGCGGAGGTGCCATCTGGGACTGGGTGGATCAGTCGCTCTACAATTATGACAAGACCGACGGCACACGCTATCTGGCCTACGGTGGCGATTTCGGCGACAAACCCAACGACGGCATGTTCTGCATGAACGGCATACTGCTGCCCGGACACAGACCTAAGCCTGCATATTATGAGGTGAAGAAAGTCTATCAGAACGTAGGTGTGAAGGCTGTGGACATTATGAAGGGCCAGATAGAAGTGTTCAACAAGAACTACTTTGTGCCGTTGAAGATGTATAATATGGTGTGGTCGCTGTGGAAAGACGGCCAACGCATTACGGAGAGCAACGTGTTCCGCGGTCCGCGCAACATCCTCGGTCCGAGAGAGAAAGCAGTTTACAGTCTTCCGATAAGCTTCAAAGGGCTCGACCCGCAGGCCGAATGTTTCGTGAAGGTGCAGTTCCTTCTGGCTCAGGACATGCCGTGGGCGAAAAAGGGATATGTGCAGATGGAGGAACAGCTGCCGCTGAATGAGGTCGCTCCTTTCACATCGATAGCCGAAGCTGCGGGCAGCGGCAGACTCACACAGACCGAAGCCGACACCGTAAGCACCGTCAGTGGCGAGGGCTTCAGCGTGGCTTTCAGCAATACGACAGGAACAATAAACAGTCTGAAATACGGCGACCGTGTGATATTCTCCGACGGCAACGGCCCGCGTCTCGACGCTTTCCGTGCCATGACCGACAATGACAACTGGGCCTATCGTCAGTGGTTTGCCAAGGGACTGAACGATCTGCGCCACCGTGTGCTCCACCGTTCGGCTTACAAGAGGAAGGACGGCGCGGCGGTGGTGGCTTACACCGTGGAGTCGCAGGCGCCCTGCGGATACAACATTCGCGACCTCGGCATAAGCTCAGGACGCTATGAGATAACCCGGGGAAAGGAATTCGGGCCGTCCGACTTCCGCTTCATCACCAACCAGACGTGGACCGTATATGCCGACGGATCAGTGGAACTGCAAGCCAATATCACGTCGAACGACCCGACACTGTGTCTCGCCCGTCTTGGATATGTCATGAGGACACCGTTCGATATGAACAATTACACCTACTACGGCCGCGGTCCGCACAACAACTATAACGACCGCATGAATGGAGCATTCGTTCAACTTTATAAGACAACAGTGGACAGCATGGCTGTCGATTTCCCCAAACCGCAGTCGATGGGCAACCGCGAGGACGTGCGCTGGTGTGCTCTTACCGATGCCGACGGACAGGGAGCGCAGTTCATATCAGCGGGCGGCAGCATGTCGGCGTCGGCTCTGCCGTGGTCGGCCATGCAGATGGTCTGCGCGCCACATACCTATCAACTGCCTGAATCTGAAGGCAACTGGCTTCATCTCGACATGAAGATGATGGGCCTCGGCGGCAACAGCTGCGGACAGGGCGGGCCGTTGGAGGAAGACCTCATAAGGGCCGGCAGCCACACGATGGGTTTCATCATACGTCCGGCAAAGGGCAATCTGACCATGCGTGCCAAGGTTTCGGCCGCCGGCGAACTGCCTCCTGCCATTGAGCGCGACGCTGCGGGATTGGTCAGCATGACGGGTGGCGAGGACGGTTCACAGATATGCTACACATTGGACGGAAAGAAAAAGACATACATCTATAAGTCTCCGTTCGCCCTGCGCGAAGGCGGTCGCGTGACGGCATGGCACAAAGGCAACGAGCGTCTGAAGGTGACGGCAGACTTTGAACGTATTGAGAACATACCGGTGAAGGTGGTGTATGCCAGCAGTGAGGAACACGGCGAAGGCGATGCTGCCCACATTGCCGACGGCGACAACGGCACCTACTGGCACACGGCCTACTCGGTTACAGTGGCACAATATCCTCACTGGATAGACTTCGACTGTTCTGAGACCAAGATGATAAAAGGTTTCACCTATCTGCCGCGGCAGGACAACCGCAACGGAAACATAAAGACCTATCGTGTGCAGGTGAGCGACGACGGCAAGAACTGGGGCGAACCAGTGGCCGAAGGAACTTTTGAGGACGGTTTCAAGGAGAAACGCGTGATGTTCGAAAGTCCTGTCAGGGCGCGCTACGTGCGCTTCACGGCTCTCAGTTCGCAGGACGGTCAGGACTTTGCCACGGGTGCCGAGATAAAGATACTGGATTGAAAAACATGCCGCCGGTGCACGTTTACATTATGACGGCACGGCGGACAGACAACAGATGCGCGGTGTGATAGTCTTGATATGCAGGGTATCGCACCGCGTTTTATTCTTGATAATATTGAGGACAAACGTCTGTGTGAAAACAAACAGTGTGTTATGCCGTGACAGAAAGGCGGATGCAATTATTATGTCACAGTCATACCGTATGGCTTTTACCTTATCCTTCAGATGTCTCTTAAATGACCATTAATGTCGGTAGACGCGTTTGTACAGGTTGCGGTGCACTTTCTTGTCCAAGGCATTACAATGCAGACGATGTTCGGAGATGTGCTGTGCTCATCGTCTGCGTCTTGTGCGCTTCCACCATAAATAATATCCGCTTATTGGCAGTATGCCTCCGATAAGGGCTGCAAGAAAGTAAATTATCTTGGTGATCATTCCTCCCCATATTCCTGTATGGAAAGCATAAAGCCATCCTTTCATCTTTTTTGATTTGGGTGTCTGGTTGTGTGATACAAGTCCGGTTATCTCTCCAGACTTTGGATTGAATTTAATTGTGTCCGTCCTGCGGATGTTTCCAGGTAGACTTACTTGTGCCTGTTTTGTCTCCAGACGTATGGACGCATATTCAGGATACTTTGATTGAAGCTGTGATATCACTTTATTCCATACTGTGTATTCGAATATTCTCTGCTTTTTCTTTCCTTCTTCTCCTTCTGAAGAGCGATTCCTGTTTGATAACGAAGTCTTTGATGATACCGATGCTCCAAACAGACGGTATGTCATATTGCGGTACCATCCGAACGACCATGTGAGTCCGGTAAGTGCCATCAGCAGTAGAAAGATGGTTGAGTAAAAGCCCAGCGACACATGGCTGTCGTACAACAGCCGGCGTATTCCTTTGCGGCAGTTCAACGAAAGCCTGTTTCTCAGAGCCTTGCGGTTGCGTGGAATCCATATTATAAGTCCGGTGATAAGAATCACAACCATCAGTAATGTGGTTACACCAACAACAACCTTGCCTGTTGATTTTTCTCCTTTTTTTGCCGGAGAATCCATTAACCATCTGTGGAGTTTGCGCATTGTCTGGAAGAAAGGCGGACTTTCTGTCCATCCGTTGACTTCTCCCGTATAGGGATTCACGCTCAGAGTTCTCTTTCCTGCTCCTTTTATGCTGACCATGCATGTTCTTTCTGGATCCGCGGAAAGCTGTATTGATGTTATTTCAATGGTGTCTGACATCTGCATGCAAACCTTTTGTGCAATTTCAGATGGCTTCAGCGGATTGCCTTCTTCGGGTCGTTCCACCCGATAGAGTGATGGATTCAGGCTCTCGGTGACTTCATTTTCGAACACCAGGGCTGCCCCGCTAAGACAGATTATGCTTATAATCAGTCCAAGCGGGACAGACAGCCACAAATGTATCTTGCGGAAGAATCTGTTCATTTTTGTTTTTATTGGTTAACGTTGTTGTCAATGCTGTTTCAGGAAACTTACACCCTGAATGGCTTCTGTGTCTATTTCTGTTCCACGTGTAGCTGTACCATCGGCAGCAATCGTATAAAGTGCGGGCAATGATCCGTCGGTGAGTTCCACTTCAAATGTGATTGTATGCTCATCCGTGTTTACCGCGCAGGCCAGAGCAATATCGTTTATCTTGGACGGTTCCGGCATGCCTTTGACTTCTGTATAAGTCTTTGTCTTCACGTCGAATATGCCGAACTTCTTGTGCGAGCCTTCCGTCACGCCGGCTGTTCCTGCCTCGGTGTACATCTGGAGACAGAACTTATTGTCACCCATATAGAAGCATTTCCACATGTAGTGTCCGGTTATGTCTGTCAGGTTCACATAGTAGTCGTTGTCTATGGCCACAGGTTTTCCGTTCTGTATGTTGCTGCCACTTATGCGGAGTACTGCCGACGGAACTTGCGGCACGGTCTGTCCGTAATTCTTTATGGTACTCTGACAGAATAGGTAGATCTCGTCTCCCACCACTTCTATGCCAGTTTCTGTGCGTGAGCGTTGGTTGCCTTTTATCTGTCCGGCCTCCTTTCCTGGATGGTCAGCGCTTTTGCGGACAATAGTGTTCTGATATTTCAGATATTCCTTTTCGCTGTCGTTGGGATCAAACTTGTATACACCTATGTACAGATTGTTTGCCAAGTCTGTGTAAGTGGCTTTAGGATTCTCCGGATCAATCTGCATACGCTTTGTTGCATACGACAATAATACATAGTCGCCATATTCCGCAATGTCGCCCACACCCCATGTTTCTCCTTCCATCAGACTTGCCGGCTCCTTGGTAAGATCGTCACAATCGATTATTCCGTCTACCACAGCGGCCTCGAATGTATCAAGGTTTATGAACTTCACACGTTCATAGTGCCCGTTGCCGGTCTGGTCAGACATACCTATGAGATAGTTCTTGAATATGCCTCTTGCTTTTACATCACCGTCGAGAGCCACACCGTTGCCAAACTGTGTCAGTTTTCCGTCAACAAGTTTCCATGCCATCGTGATGTAATCAGACGAAGAGCCACCCTGCGATGGATAGTTCATTCCGATGAGCATCTCGTTGCGGTAGTTTACGAAATCAGGGTTGTTGCCACTGAAGTATATGCGTCCGTTCGGATTTGTTGGGTCGAGCGTTCCGCCTGTAGGGTCGGCTGTGAGTTGCAGATAAGCCCCATTGTTTTCGCCAGAACCACTCATTACCACATATTGTTCTGTTGCAGTGCTGCCAGTTCCTCCTGATCCGCTTCCTCCGTTGTTACTGTCGTCCTCACTGCTGCATGCCGTTAACGAACAGGCCATCGCAGCAAGTCCAAGAATGTTAAGATAAATTCTTCTCATATTTATTTTTTTTTATTGTTATTTGCTAAAAGTATATCCCACCTTTATTGCGAAGGCACGTCCAGGTTTCTGCATCTTGAAGTTGTCGTACAGTCTGGCATTTGCTATATTTGTGCATTCGGCAGAGACGGTGAACTCCTGTTTCTTTCCGAAGTTGTAGCTTACGAACAGGTCGTGCGACAGCTGTGTGGGCACCTCAAGCTCCGGATTGTTGTATGTGTTCCATTCGTAACTGAACTTGTGGATGTATCCCACCATGTACTGAATGTCGAGTACTGAACCCTTTATGAACAGGTCGCGCAGCGTGATGCCTGCCTCTCCGTTGCCATACATATAAGGTATGGCAGGTATGCGTTTCTTGTAGTTCTTGCTCACCCGTTGCGTTCCGGCCACATACTTGGTCATGCTTCTCATGTCGATGTAACTGAAGTTGCATCCGGCGAAGAACATCTCCTTGAACGTATATCTCACTCCGAAGTCGCCACCCAGGTTGCGCACGCCTCCGTCGTTTTTAGATGTGGCACGTCCGTTGTCGTTGTTGGTTGTGCGGCGTATGTAGTTTTCTATTTCACGGTATTGCAGAGCCGCGTCTATTGTCAGCCTGTGCAGAGGCAGGTCTATTGGATTTGCCGTTATGCTGAGGTTCAGGTTGTTGCTCGATTCGGGCTTCAGGCTGGAGTTTCCTCGCTCAATGTCATCACCCGAACCGAACAGTTCGCGACTAGTGGGCAGTCGGAGCGCATACTCATACGATAACCGCAGCTGCACATGTTTGCCAAGAAAATATGTTGACGCCAGTCCTCCTCCCCAGTAAGCTGAAGTGTTGCTGAAGTCGCGGTAGTTGTTTCCACCTTCCGGGTCGAGGTAGGCTTCCAGATGATTCAGATAGTTTTTTACGAATACCGAAGTGTTCCACCGTCCCTTGTAATCGTATTTGTAGCTCAGTCCGGTTACGGCCTTCATGCTCTCCTGTGGATGATCATACTCCGGTTTCTGTAAAGTCTCGTCCTTTCCCGAGCGTGAGAACGATGTGAAGGTTGAGCTTAGCGAAAGCGAGTGTCCCTCGTAAGGGAAGAGAGCCACGCGCAGGTTAGCCGCTCCGTTGTTGTCGCGGTAGCGGTATTTTGTGTATGCCAGCTCGCCAGGTGCGCTTTTAGGTTTGCTGCGTTCGCCCAGCCAGTTGTAGTTGCAGCTGGCTGTGTCGGCGGCATACGACTGTCCGAAATTATAGTTTCCGTTCAGTGCCACGTGCAGTCCGTGCAGAACTTGGAACCGTTTCTCGTATGTCAGCTGTGGCATGAGTGTGTTGGCCGTGGTGTAACGGGCTCCGTACACCCAGTTCATATTCGATGCGTTCTGCGTCTGTTTGTACTCGTATCCGCCGGTGAATCCCAGCAGCAGCCGGTCGGCATAGGGTTTGTCCACCACGCCTATCTTTATTATGGCAGCCTCGTTGTGATACATCGCGTGGAAGCGTCGCACCTTCAGGTCTTCGTAAACCACCTTGTTGCCGTTCTCGCCGAATTGCGTGTAGTGGTCTATGTTCACCTTGTAGTCGTTGTCCGAATAGTTCTGATAGGCGTTGAGCGATATGTGGAAACCTTTCTTCGAGGTCCATTCTGCATACAGATTGCTCTTGTGCGTGTTGAACGATCCGAACGAGTAGGACGCGTTTATGCGTGTACGGCGTCTGTTGTCCGTCACTATGTTGATGGCTCCTCCCAGTGCGTCGCCTCCCAGTTCCACGGGTACCACTCCCTTATACACCTCCACGCGCCGTGCCAGTCCGGCAGGAATGTTGTTCAGTCCGAATGCCGAGCTCATGCCGTCCATTGGCACTCCGTCGATGAAGATCTTTACGTGTCTTCCAGAGAAACCGTTGAGCGTCACGCTGGTCTCTGAGCCCAGTCCTCCGTTCTGTCTTATTTTCACTCCGCTTATCTTGTCTATCGCATTGGCAAGGTCGAATGTTGTGTTCTTCAGTTTCGATGTTTCCATTATCGAAACATTGTATGCAAGCCGCTGCACCATCTCTTCTTGGCTGAGTCCTTTTACCACCACCTCGTTCAGAGCGAGGGCGTCCTCCTTCATCATCACTCTGATGTATTGGTCACTGCCACATGTTGTGAGTATGTGTTCCTGTGTCTTGTATCCCAGATAGTTCACTATCACACGACATTCCTCCGGCTTCTGTTTTAAGGAAATGTTGAACTCGCCCTGTGTTCCCGTTATGCCGCCGCTGATGAGAGCGTCGTTCTCTGTGGAGCGCACCTCCACCGACGCGTGGCTGAGAGGGTCAAGTGTCTGTTCATCCATCACCTTGCCTTTTATGACATATGATATCTGCGCGCGGACAACAGAGCCTGACATTAATAACGCAAAAGCAAACAGAATAAATATGGTCTGTTTCGATTCATTATCACCTTCTTCTTACTTATTTTTTCCGGGTGCAAAGTTACTTTCTCCCGTATTCCGGCGCAATACTCATTGTTTGGTATTTTCCCATGGTGTGCCCTGCGTGTTATCATCAATAATTATGTATCATTCCACACGCCATTTCCTGCTTCGGCTATGACAACAAAAAGCGGACATGGAGGTCCATGTCCGCAGGCTATGATGAGTAGAACCACACAGTCCTACACTATTTTCTGGTTGCGCTCGCGGAATCTGTATGGCGACATGTGGTAGGTCTTTGCGAATACATTATAGAAATAGCTCATGCTGCCGAACCCGCATTTGCCGCATATCTCCTTTATCGGCATGTTGGTCATGATGAGCTGGCTGGCGGCATACTCCATCCTCACCTCATTGACAAACGCCACGAGCGGTCTGCCGCAACAGCGGCGCATCACGCGGCTCACGTAGTCTCCGTTGTGTCCGGTGAGCTGCACAAAGCCCTCACATCCGCGGCAGAAGTGTTCCGGCCGGCGGAAGAGCTTCATGGCGTTGGCCAGCCACTGCGGTGCAAGGTCGTGGCCTGTGCCCGACGGTTCGCCCGTCACGGCGCAGAATATGTCCGTCATCAGACTGTCGAGCTGCACGATTGTGCGGTTGCCCTTCATCACCTTCTCCACGCGTGTGGTGATGTCTGCCAGTGCCTCGTCGGTCAGACTGAACCGGCAGGGCAGCGCGTCGGTCGTCCAGAACAGCGTGCGGCAACCCTCGAAGTAGCGCCGGCGGTAGTGATCGAGCGTGGCGCGGTGGAAGGCCACATTCACAATAGTGAGCGTGCCGCGCACCGATGTGAAGGTGTGCACGTCCTCCGGCCGCATCATCACGAGGTCGCCACGCTGCAGCTTCATCCTGTATCCGTTGACGTGGTGTATGCCAGTGCCGCTCTCCACCCAGAACGTTTCGGCGTAGTCGTGGGTGTGCATGGACAGGTCGCCCGGCGACGATATGTTGACGCGGGCTATGTGGAAGGCTTCCTGCGGACCGATGAAGTCCGACAGACTGAACTGTGCTGCCTGTAGCTCTTTCATGTTCTCATTGTGCAGTTAAGCCGTGACGGGGTATGTCCTGCCGGGGGGGTGTGTCGGAATAACGCAACATTTATCCCCAAAACAGCAAAGAAACATACTTCATCCAGCAATAATTATAATTACTTTTGCAAAGTAATCAAATCTGTTGCAAACCTACAATCAAAACACAGGTAAATATGAAAAGAATTTCAATACTCCTCGTATTTCACATCCTCATGGGCGCCTGCTGCATGGCGCAGAGCAATGCCGAGCGCAAGGAATACGCCTCGCGCGTGAAGGCTGCATTCGTAAAGGCGTGGAACTCATACATGAACTACGCCTACGGCATGGACGCCGTGAATCCCATTTCGGAGAAAGGTCACAACTGGTATTCGGAATCGCTGCTCATGACGCCCGTCGATGCTTACAGCACCATGTGCCTTATGAATCTGAAGAAACAGAAGAAGCAGGCGCGTGAACTCATATTTAGCCGCCTCAATTTCGACAAGGACATGGACGTGCAGCAGTTTGAGATAGCCATACGCATGGTGGGAGGACTCATCTCTTCCTACCAGCTCGACGGCGACAGACGTTTCCTCGAGCTGGCGAAAGACCTGGGCGACAGGCTCATGCCGGTGTTCGACACGCCTACGGGAATACCTTATCGCATGGTGAACCTGCGCACTGGAGCCATAAGCGGCAACGTGACCAATCCCTGCGAGGTGGGATCCATGCTGCTTGAATACGGCATGCTGAGCAAGCTCACGGGCGACCCTAAGTATTATGACAAGTGCAAGCGCGGCATAGTGGAGGTTTACAAGCGTCGCGGCAAGACCGGACTCGTGGCAGGAGGGATAAACTGCGACACGGGTGAATGGACCGACAACAAGGCGCACATACGCGGAGGCATCGACGCCTTCTACGAATATCTGCTCAAGGGCTACATCCTCTTCGGTGACGAGGACCTGCTGCACATGTGGCAGACATCGCTCGACGGTGTGAACCGCTACCTGGAAGACCGCACCGCCGACGGCTACTGGATAGGCGAAGCAGACATGAACACCGGCGAGCGCACGGCCACCGTGTTCGGCGCTCTCGACTGTTTCTGGAACGGATGCTTAGTGCTTGCCGGTGAGACGGAGCGTGCAAAGAAACTGCAGGAGTCAATCTTCAAGATGTGGACCATGCACGGCATAGAGCCAGAGGCCATCGACTACAAGACCATGCAGGTGCTCAGTCCGGGCTACATGGTGCGTCCAGAGGCCATCGAGGCCACCTATTACGTGTGGCGCGCCACGGGCGACAGCCGTTATTACGAGATGGGCAAGACCATGTTTGAGTCGATAGAGAAATATTGTCAGACCGAAAACGGATATGTGCAGCTGAGCGATGTGCGCACAAAAGAGAAGTGGGACACGCTGGAGAGTTTCTTCTTCGCCGAGACAATGAAATACTGTTATCTGTTCTTCGCGCCCGAAAAGGTGTTCAGCTTCAAGGACTATGTGCTCAACACCGAGGCCCATCCGCTGCGCAACACGTGGGACAAGGGATGGCGCGGCGACTACATGATGCACGGAGGTGGTGCCGACGGTTCTGCGCAATGAGCGGCGCGCGTGGTTGTTCTGCGGCCGTGCGCAGTGTTATGAAGAGGAAAGGCCGTGACTGATACGGTGTGTGCCGTGGCTCGGGCTTTCATACTGAATGTACGGATAAGCACGGTCTGAAGAATATAGTCGCAAGATGTAAAAAAACATAACATCCGGCCGGAGACGTTAAATTTTCGGCTTCGGAATCTCTCAAAATTCGCGAAAAACCGCGGCGGAAATATTTTTGTGCGAAAAATCGCAATTTTTCGCGAATGATATAAAACGTTGGTATACAGCAGTTTATGCTTGCCAACGTTTTTTATGTTTCTCTTCCGTTCTGCGAAATGGCCTGTTTCAGCCTCTGATACGGGCCGTTTTGGGTGGTGATATAGTTCATATCAGGGGCTTATATGGTCCTGTCCGTGGTGCAATATAGGATGTTTCGCAATGCGTTCGTCAGATATCCGTTCCGCCATTTGCCCGGAACGGGCTTTCAGACAGGCGGATAGTGTGGTGTGATTCTCTGGAATGAGAAAAATGAAGTGTTAAATGCTGAGAGTCAAAAGTGAACAGATGTTAAAGAAAATTTGCAGAAAATTGCGCGACACGGGTGGTATGAACCGGCGGTTCTGAATCATTGTCCGACTTTGACATTGTGGCTGCCGACATCAATGATTCAGCGTTTGAAGCAATGATTTGCGTCGCCGTACGTACCGGCACCGTCTTCACGCCGTGCCGGAAACGCACGTGCCTGCCGTTCTCACGGCTTCCATCTGTAGCACAATATCTTGCCGAAGGCGTTCTCCTCGTGCAGTATGAGGTAGCTGCCGTCCGTCTGCCGTATGGCGTTTATGGCATAGTTGAAGTCGCACCATCCGCTCTGTCCGTGCACGCTCTCACCCGGTTGCAGCCGGCCGACGAACCGTCCGTTGTGGCGGTCGTACACCGTTATCCAGCCTTCGCGCGCAAGAGCCACGAAGATGTAGTCGCCGGCCACGGTGAATGCCTTGGCGTTGGTGTGGTCGCCGCCGCTGCCGTCCTCCACGCAGAAGGGCAGATAGATGAGCCGTCCGGGCTTCCACGGTCTGTCATCGGCTGAAGCATGGTTTTTCATGAAGTCGGGACACACGGCTATGGTGCTGCCCATGGCCCACCATGTGTCGCGGGAGTCGGGCGCCGCCTGTGAGAAACCGGCGAGGTAGAGCACGTCGGTCGCAGCGTCGTAGTGTATGCGCTTGGCGTCGGTGAAGCCTTCCGGCAGACGGAAACGGCGCGGGTCGGCATAGCGTGGCACGCCGTTCGGGTCGAGCCCTTCCATGCGCCACATCATGAATCCGTGCTGACGAGTGCCGCGCCACACGTTGCCTGCCTCGTCAACGAAGAAACTCATGGAGTATGTGTTCACCTCGTCCGTGCCCTGCTGTTCGCCGTCCTGCCGGCGGCCGTCGCCGTTGAGGTCGGTCCACCACGTCAGTTTCACCTTCCTGTCGCAGTCGCCGTTCTGCATAAGAAGGCATGGTATGCCCACGTAGCCGTGCTTCTCGCGGTCGAAACGGTAGCCGGCGAGCATGCCGCCATACATGTCTGACACGAAGAGAAAGTCGCTTCCGCCGAAGCTGCGCCTGAAGACTGACGTAATGAACGGCCCGTCTTTCATCACGCGTACGTCGTCGGGAAAGCTGAACGGGTCGGCTGTGTAGGCCGTCAAGCGGTCGAGTCGCCCGCCTTCGGCGGAGAAGTCGGCGCGATGTATCTTCTCCGGCGAGAACATCAGTGCGTGGTCCGTGCGGTCGAAATCGGCGGTTGCCGTGAATATAAGGCCCTCGCGCTTCCACAGCATGGTGGCTTTGTCCTCGTCGTATGCTTCTATCGTCGCGCCGCGGCCGTTGCTTACGGTGGTGTTGGCCACGTATATCCGGCCCCCGTTGTCAGTGCCCACGGCTCTCGGTCCGCTGAACCGCAGCGGTCCTGCCTCGCCTTTCATGTGTCCGTCGGCGGTGGAGAACACTCCGCCGCGAGTGCCGAAGGTGGATGATAGTGTGGGTTTTCTGTATATGTCGGAGTATATCAGTATGTTCATGTCGCGTCCGTGGTTGGCCACGAGCAGGCGTCCGCGGCGCAGGTCTATCGAGAACGACGTGGCCTCTACGTCCTCCGCCAGCTCTATGTTCTGGCCGAGCGGGCGGCCGTCCTCGGCTCTCATGCGCACTATCCTGCGCCCTTGCATCATCCACAGTCCGCCTCGTGCGTCGGTGCAGATGTGTCCGGCGCGGCCGTTCAGAGCGTAGGCGTGGCTGAAGGTCATCGTGCGGCGGTCGTAAATCTTTATTGAGTCGGCCATGCTGCTGCCCTCCTCGCCGCACACGGCCACGTATATGCGCTGCTTGTCTATGGCCAGTCCGGCTGTCTGCCGCTTCTTCCCAGCACACACCACGAGCATGTCGCCCTTGTAGCCATAGCCTCCCTTGAACGGTGTTGCAAGGCCCGTCAGTAGGTCATATCGGCGCACTGTCTTCCACTCCGCGTCGTCGCGGCAGGGCGGATATTGCGGCAGTCCGTTCACGTTCTTATCGTTGTTGGCCCCGTCGCAGCCGTTCTGCGACAGCAGTTGGTACACATATTTGTCGTCGGCCACGACCGCCGCGCCCGAAAAACGTCCCCATCCGCCCGTACCCGAGCCTTCGGGGCGCGACAGCAGACGGCCGTCGCGGAACACGCCCACGTTGGTTCCGCCCTCGTCCCATCCGCAGATGGTCACGGCTACACCATCAGGTGTGACAAACATGTTGAGCATGTCGTGTGGTATGTGCGCCTCTTCATATCCTCCGTCGTTGCCTATCCACGACGTGGTATATCCCTTCAGGCGGCATCCGTCGCCGTCAACGGGTTCTGCCTTCTGTGCGCTCAGCGTGGCATGGCACGCAATGAGCATGAATAGAATAGTGTTTATGGTCTTTCTCATGTTCAGGTAGTTGTTTATATAAACATTCAAACGTCGCTCCGTCCTTCCTCTTTCGGTTGCGTTGTAACATACGTGGCGTCCGCTCCGCCGGCATGTGTCCGCCGGTTGTCATGTGTGCTCCGTCCGGCTGTCCTCCGACAACCGTCGGCAAGTTACGAAAATAATTCCATATGGCAATGCGTATGGTGTACGAAAAAACGGCCGGAACGACGTCTGTAAGACAATGCGTTCCGACCGGAAAAAGAGTTTAAGAATAATAAGACGCTGACCCGGGGACAGCGGCGCAGTGCCGCTGTCACGGGTTCTGCATGAGTCTTCTGACTTGTTCGGGATGATATTTCATCCTCACTCTCCATAAGAGTTCGTTGAGCGAAACGACACGTATGTCGTCTAGCATCAGGTTTTCGGTAGCAAGTATCGGGTTCACGCCCACTGCCGGATGCTCTGTGCATTTGCTTGTCTTGCCGAAGTCTGACCACGCATGTACGATGGTCCATGAGTAGCCTTTGCTCTTGCGGCTGAGCAGGTCGCGGTTGATGAGCGACGCCACATACTCCGGTGTACCGCAGAAAGGACGTTGGGCGTGCACTTCATTCCACAAAGAGTAGTTGGCGGTGACGAGAGGTATGTCCTCGCCCTTTTTGTTTTTGTACCAGAAAATCTTGTCGCCCAGCTCGTAGGGGAAATACTGTATGGCGATCATTCCGGTGATGTCCTCCAGTTCCTCTGCGTATATCTGCACGGCTTCCTGTGCTTCGGGACTCTCCACATCCTTGAATATGGCTCCGAAAATCTTGACGTTCAGTTCCTTCAGATGGCTGTTCACGCGGCGTGCAAACTCACGGAGGAGTTCCTTTCGGTTGGATCTCTTGCTGGCGAAGAGGTCAGGATACTGATATCCGCCGCCGTACTCGATTATAGAATTCTTCGTGCCCTGACGGTGAACCACTTCGTTCCATGATACGGGCGATACTACGGAGAGGTTTATCGGACACAGTGTCCATGTGGTGCCCGACTCCTTCGCCGTTGCATGTCCGGCGTAAACGGGATTGTCGGCGAACGCTCCGATGGTCCACTGCATGTTGTCTCCGTCGCTCATTACGAACGAATGGACGTATGAGGAGTCGGCAAAGTCAATCTGCGACGGTGACAGCTCGTTGGCCTTCTCGAGCGGGATGTAAGGCGCTGCGGCCGATATGAACGGCAGATTGACACACCAGTCGGAAGCCGTGTTGTAGTGTCCCCACTCCGATACGGCGCTGGTGGAGTCGTATTCGTCGCCGCATCCCCAGCCCAGGATGGGTGAGAGCGGGCGCACCCATTCGAGAACGGCGTCGATGAGTGGCCGTTCGTCGGCATAAAGCATCAGACCGTGGGCGATGGCAAAGTCGCGCATGTTGGACACACTCGGCCGTATGCTCAGCGCAGAACAGTTGTTCAGTCTGCTCTTGTTCTTGTTGAAGCATTCCATTGTGGTCTCCGTGCGTGCGTCCTTCAGCATTTTCAATCCGGCAGCCTTGGCCTTGCTCTCAAGCGAAGTGCTTATCATTGCACCTGAAAGGAGCGAAGAATACACGGTGGCCACGTTGCTCGAATAGTTCTGTATCTTGTTCTTTACGGGTCTGTCCGGCTCATAAAGCACATAACCTTTCACTATTTTCTTCTTCTTCAGATATGCAAGCAGCTCCCAGACGTCCATTCTTTTCGCGTCCTTTATGCCGAGAGCAGCCATGCTCTGCTTCAGAATTCTCTCGTAGGATGGATTTCCGTTGACGTCTCTCCACACCATTTCCTTCAGCCGTCCGTTGTTCACGGCCTTGGCTGCCAGACCCGACAGCGACTCGAGGAGCATCGATTCCTCCGCCGTCTTTGTCTGTTCGCATATTATGAGAGCCTTCGGACTCTTGAGTGTCGGCCATCCGTAGCGGCCGTTGTAAACCGCTGCGGATAGTGTGGATGACACCATACAGAGCATCAGGATGCCGAAGATAAGTATCGTTTTTCTTTTAATGTATGACATGATATCAACCTTTTCTTGAAACCAAAAAACCGTTTATTTCTTCAGTCCCCATTTCTTGTTGGGTTTGGCCGAAGCCTTGTAGGTTATTGTTCCGCCGTTCTTCAGCATGTCCCAGTCTATCCATGCCGAGTTGTAGGTCTTGCCGTTGAGACGCATGGAATTGATGTACTGTCCGTCCTTGCCGCCCTTTATCTGGAGCAGACCGCCCGGCAGATGAATCTTAATGTCGGAGAACTGCGGCATGTTGATGCAGAACTGAGCCACGCCCGGCGTCATCGGGTAAAGTCCTATCGACGCATACATGTACCATGAACCCATTGCTCCGCAGTCGTCGTTGCCCGGAAGGCCCGACGGTGACGAGTCGTAAGCCTCGCGGAGTATGCGTGAGATGATGGCCGAAGTCTTGTAAGGTTTGTCCACATAGTTGTATATCCAAGGCACCTGGAAGTCTGGTTCGTTGCCCGCAGCGAAGAAGTGGTCGTCGTAACCTGCGTCCAGACGCACGAAGAGTGAGTCGAGACGTTTCTCGGCAGCGGCCTTTCCGCCTATTGTGTCGATGAGAGTCTCAAGGTCGTAAGGCACCATCCAGAAGTAGTTTTCCTTAGTTGCCTCGCGCCAGTCGTCGTCCGGCTTCTTCCAACTCATGTCGTGGTTGTGGCGCGAACGCAGCCAGCGTGTTGACGGATCGTAGAGATTCTTCCAGTTGGAAGCGCGGTTCATGAAGAATGCGGCGTCCTTGTTGTTGCCAAGCGCCTGCTTTGCGAACTGTCCGATGGCATAGTCGGCCGATGTGTATTCAAGGCAGAGCGATGCGTTCTCAATGCCTTTCTCGATGTAGTTGGACAATCCCGGGCGCACCTCTACGTTCTGTGAGTAGGTGCGTGGTTCGAGAGCACCTTTGCGCATGTACTCATATGCCTTCTTCAGGTCGAAGTCGCGGCCGCCGAAAGCGTAGGTGTTGGATATTATGACAGGTGTCGGGTCGCCGTGCATGACGCCAGTCTCGATGTTGGCGAGAATCCATCGGCCGTATCCTCCGCTCTGTTCGGCGAAGTCGACGAGCGACTGCATCATGTCCGAACTCTCTTTAGGATAGAGCACTGCCAGTATCTGGCTCTGTGTGCGGTAGGTATCCCATGCGCTGAATGTGGTGTAATAGTCGCGTCCCGGTTCCGTCTTGTGCACGTTCCAGTCGGCTCCCAGATATTCGCCATTGACGTCGTTGAACACGTTTGGATGGATGAGCGTGTGATAGAAGTGCGTGTAGAACTGCTTCATGCGGTCTGCATCGCCCGTCACCTCAATCTTGCCTAAGTGTTTATTCCACTCTGCGCGGGTATCGGCCAGCACCTGTTCGAAGTCGCGTCCGGCGTTGTCCTTCTGCAGATTCTCGCGTGCGTTGGCAAGAGATACATACGAGATGGCCACTTTGTATTCCACTGTGCGGCCGCCCGATGTGTCGAACGTGAAGTAAGCACCCGAGTTGCTGCCGCCTATGGTGAGGCGTCCGTCCTTCATGTCTTCCCTTATCCATGTGCCCTGCACCTTGGCCGGAGTGTTGAATTCGGCCACGAAATACACGCGGTAGTCGGTCTGATAGCCGCAGAAGTCGCCGCCCTCGGCATATCCTTCGAGCGTTGTGGGCGATGTGATCTTCACCAGTGCGTTGGTGAGTTTGGTTGAGCATACGCCGCTGCCTATTATCACCGTACCTTCAGATGCCGACGAAGGGAACGTCATGCGCACCACTCCGCTGCGCTTCGACACTGTTGTCTCGCACTTCACGCCGTCCTTGTATTCGAGCGACAGATATCCTGCCTGCGACGCAAGTATGTCCTTGTAGAACGGGAATGAGCCCATGTCGTTGGGCGATTTGTCCAGACGTCCGGCCAGAGCTATGAGCGGGAAGTTGCCCATCTCCGGACATCCGCCTCCCGATATCTGGTTCACCACGATGCCGCGTTGCGGTTCGAAGTGGGTTGGAGTGAGCTGCATCATTCCGAACGGATAGGTGGCGCCGAGAAAGGTGAAGCCCGAAGCCAGTCCGTTGGGGCCCGGTTTGCCCACCGTTCCCATACGAGTGTCAACCATGGAAGCATAGTCGGGCGTTGTGTCGCCGGCTACGGCTGTGTGGCAGGCGATACATAAGAATACGCCTGCAAACAACGATTTCAAGAATCCTCTTTTCATTTCTAACAGAGTGTATGTTTATAATAATGTTTATTTATGAATATTCAGGTTCAGCAGACAGGACAATGTGCCTCTGCACACAATGTCGCATAATAAAGTAAAACGTTCTCTATATAGAGATATAAACGAAAGACGGAAAATTTTAAAATGCTGCATCACGAACAGACATATTTATGTATATTTAACTATTTTGTGTAAGAAAGAGCGGCCGTAAACCGATTTTGTGTAACATGGACCACTGCGCTGCCGGGAGCAGCGGACGCTGCAGTTGTGCCGGTGAGCTCGCGCCGCGCGGCCTCAGATGCGGAGTGTACGATCGGATGCGGCTTTGCATAAATATGCAACAATGCGCCTGCGGAGTGAATAAATATTCACCCGTAACTCGAAAATACTCGCGTTTTTTCGAGCAACTGTGTCTTCGGTCGCAAATTCGCGAGTTTTGAGAGGGTTGCCTATAACGCTGACAGTCAGTCACTTGCATTATATTGCGGTCCGACCGCCTCCAAATCGTGCTGCGAAACAGCCCGTTTCAGCCTCTGATATTGCCCATATCATCCCCTGATATGCTCAATATCGCACCATGAAACCGACCGTTTCGCACCCTGATAAAGCCCATTCCGCAAAGCGCTGTCATTTTTCACGTCATGCAGCGGCAACCTGTCGGCTGCGGAAAAGCCTGTTTTGCACTCCGTCATCCCCTCTCCACCCCTCTCCGTTTTTCTATTTTGCGAAAAATTTTTGTCAAAATTTTTTACTTTGAGAATGAATATTTATTCATTTTTTCCGGTATATAAGGTGTCTACACGATGATGTCCTTGGCGTGCCGACGACATACTCCGCGTCCTCGGTTGTGCCCGATGCGGTGTGCGGCGTGCCCCGTAATGATCTCTTCTGTGATTGAGTATGAAAACATATCGGCGTTTCGTTTGGTTGTGCATGAATATTTGTGTACTTTTGAGGACGTAAACTCAAAAACCTAAAACAAACATACTCAACCTGTAAAAATGGGAGCAGACAAAGCATTGATACTTGCCATGGCGCTGCCGCTGTGTGCCACTGACGGCACGGCAGGTGCGGCCGTGACAGACGGAACGTGCGCCTAAAGACCGGCGGCATCGTCAGCCGACGGCGACAGTCAGGCCATTGTGTCGGCAAGGATGATTAACCCCGCCGCGGCGGAGATAGTGTTCGCCGACAGCACACGCATGACGCTCGACTTCTACGGCGACAACATCTTCAGAATGTTCATGGACATCAAGGGTGGCATCATACGCGACCCGGAAGCCAAACCCGAGGCGCGCATACTGGCTGACAGTCCGCGGCGCGACGCCGGACGCATAGCGCTGACCGACAACAGTAAGGAGACGGCCATATCTACCAGAAGCATACGCGTGGTGTTCGACCGCGGAAGCGGACTCTTCCGCATCATCCGCCTGAGCGACGGACAGACAGTGGCCGAGGCCGCCGCGCCTGTTGAGTTCGGCTCAAAGGGCACAACCACGATGAAACTGAAGGAACGCGAAGACGAATATTTCTATGGAGGAGGAGTTCAGAACGGACGGTTCAGCCACAAGGGCCGCATCATTGCCATAGAGAACACCAACAACTGGACCGACGGCGGGGTGGCCTCGCCGACGCCTTTCTGCTGGAGTACGGCGGGCTACGGTGTGATGTGGCACACCTTCAAACGGGGCAGTTACGACTTCGGAGCCACCGTTCCGGGCACCGTCAGTCTGAGTCACGAGGCACCTTATCTTGACCTCTTCTTCATGGTCGGTGCCACACCGGAGGCCCTGCTCGCCGATTTCTACCAGCTCACGGGCAATCCTGTGCTCCTGCCGAAGTTCGGTTTCTACGAAGGTCATCTCAATGCCTACAACCGCGATTACTGGAAGGAGGACAAGGACGGCATACTCTTTGAGGACGGCCGGCATTATAAGGAGAGTCAGAAGGACAACGGCGGCACACGCGAGTCGCTCAACGGCGAGAAGGACAACTACCAGTTCTCGGCGCGTGCCGTGATAGACCGCTACGCCGCGCACGACATGCCGCTGGGATGGCTGCTGCCAAACGACGGCTATGGAGCCGGATACGGACAGACCGAATCGCTCGACGGCAACATTGCCAACCTTGCGTCGCTCACCGGTTATGCCCGCTCCAAGGGTGTGGAGATAGGACTGTGGACGCAGTCGGACCTTCATCCCAAGGAGGGAGTGAGCGCCCTGCTGCAGCGTGACATAGTGAAGGAAGTGCGCGATGCCGGCGTGCGTGTGCTCAAGACTGACGTGGCGTGGGTGGGCGCAGGCTATTCGTTCGGACTCAACGGCATAGCCGACGTGAGCCACATCATGAACTATTACGGCTCCGACGCGCGTCCGTTCATCATCTCGCTCGACGGATGGGCCGGCACACAACGCTATGCCGGCGTGTGGACGGGCGACCAGACGGGCGGCGAATGGGAGTACATCCGCTTCCACATCCCCACATACATCGGCAGCGGACTGTCCGGACAGCCCAACATCTGTTCCGACATGGACGGCATATTCGGCGGAAAGAATGTGCCCGTGAATGTGCGCGACTTCCAGTGGAAGACGTTCACGCCCATGCAGCTCAACATGGACGGCTGGGGCTCCAACCCCAAGTATCCGCACATACTCGGCGAGCCGGCGGCATCAATCAACCGCTGGTATCTGAAGATGAAGTCGGAATTCATGCCATATACATACAGCATTGCGCGCGAAGCCGTGACGGGTAAGCCCATGGTGCGTGCCATGTTTCTCGACAATCCGTGCGGTTACACCTACGGCACACGCACTCAGTATCAGTTCCTTTATGGACCGTTCGTGCTCGTGGCTCCCGTATATCAGGCCACACAGGCCGACGAAGAGGGCAACGATATACGCGACGGCATATATCTGCCCGAAGGCGAATGGGTGGACTATTTCACGGGTGACGTGTGGCACGGAGGCAGAATAATAAACAATTTCGATGCTCCGCTGTGGAAGATGCCGCTCTTTGTGAAGCGCGGAGCCATACTGCCCATGACCACGGCACACAACAATGTGGCGCAGGCCGACAGCACATTGCGCATATATGAGGTTTATCCCTGTGGCACGACAGAGTTCACCGAGTACGACGATGACGGACGCACCGGTGCCTATCTGCGTGGTGAGTGCTGCACAACACGCCTGTCGCAACAGCTCGATAAGGATGTGGCCACGATAAAAATAGATGCTACTCAGGGTTCGTTCCGCGGCATGGTGAAAGACAAGGCCACATGGATCAAGGTGGACATGACCTCAAGACCGGAGAAGATAACGGCGAGATATGCCGGCCGGAAAGTGCGTCTGACGGAGGCGTCGTCGATGGATGAGCTGGCTGCGGGTGCCGACATGTTCTTCTATGAGGAGGCGCCTGAGCTCAACCGCTTTGCTACTGCCGGCAGCGATATGGCCCGGTTGAGCGTGGTGAAGAACCCTGTGCTGCATGTGAAACTGGCCTCAAGAGACATCACCGCGGGCGACATCGTGCTAACGGTGAAAGGATATGAGTATGCTCCGGCCGACCGTATGCTTACGCACAAGGGCAGGCTTGCTGCGCCCGAATTCGACGTAACGGCCGACAATACCGGCGCTTATGACATAACGCCTACGTGGCAGAACGACGCCAATGCCGACTATTACGAGATAGAGTTCGACGGAATGACCTATTCGACCATACGCCGTGGCTCGCTGCTCATAGACGGACTGAAGCCGGAGACGGCCTATACGCTGAAGCTGCGGGCTGTCAATGCCGACGGCGCATCCGAATGGACAAGCCGCAGTGTTACGACGAAGTCCGACCCGCTTGAGTTTGCCATCAGGGGCATACGCGGCGAAACGTCGTGTGAGAATCAGGGAGGCCAGGAGGCCGACAGGCTGTTCAACTTCGACGAGGGTGACACATGGCACACCAAGTGGAGCACCGCAGCCGTGCCGTTCGACCTGATTGTCGATCTGCGCAGCATCAACCGCATAGACCGTTTCGACTATCTGCCGCGCACAGATGCCGGCAATGGCACTCTGCTCAAAGGCACTGTATACTACAGCATGGATAAGAAGAACTGGACCGAAGCGGGCACATTCGACTGGAAGGGAGCCGACACCAAGACATTCGAATTTAAGGATAAGCCCGTGGCACGCTACATACGTGTGGCTGTGAGTGAGGCAGTGGGCAAGTTCGGATCGGGCCGTGAGATGTATGTCTTCCGAGTTCCGGGTTCTGAGAGTTACATTCCTGGAGACATAAACCACGACGGACGTATCGACGAGAACGACCTGACGTCGTACACCAACTACACAGGCTTGCGCCGTGGAGATGCTGATTTCGAAGGATACATCAGTCGTGGCGATCTCAACGGTAACGGTCTGATAGATGCGTTCGACATATCCTGCGTGGGTATAGAGCTCGAGACGGGCGTTAGCAGCCGCAAGGTTGAACCGGTGAAGGGAAGCATCAGCATAACATCGGACAAGAAAACGTACAACGCCGGTGAGACTGTCGTGATAAAAGTAAGCGGAAATGGCCTGCGCTCGGTCAATGCCATCAGCTTCGCGTTGCCTTACAACCAGCAGGACATGGAGTACATTGGAACAGACGCCGAACGGCTGAAGGAGATGCGCAATCTCACTAACGACCGCCTGCACACCAGCGGACAGAAGGCGCTCTACCCGACGTTCGTCAATCTGGGTGAGAAACCTTATATCGAGGGTGATGGTGAACTGATGACCATACGCTTCAAGGCAAAGCGCCGCTTCACGCTCAACCTGCAGCATGCTGACGGCATGCTCGTGGACAAGTATCTCAACACAGTACAGTTCTGAGCCGCCATTTGCAAGTGCATATAAATAAAACAACGGTCGCATACGTGGACAACAGTCACACGATGCGGCCGTTGTCTTTTGCTGTTCCGGCGGTCGAAGTATATAATAGGATGCGGTTCGGCAATATCAAAATCCGTAAAAACTTTGTTTTTCCATTTGCTATTGCACTCACCTTTCACTATCTTTGAATAAGATAGTATGCGGTTCGGCAAAGCCATCGCTGAAAAGAAAAATATCTTTTCGCTTGTCTTTGCTCTCACCTTTCGCTATCTTTGCAAAAGAAAGGCGGCGGTTCGGCATGACATGTCAGGTGTGATGACTTTTCCGGATACGGCTTTCCATATAACCGTAAAAACTGAATCTATTCATACTTTAACTTTACACATGATTTTATTATGAGAATGCGGTTTTTCTTTCTTCTCAGTTTCGTCATGGCCATACATGTTGGTACCATGGCGCAGAAGTCATCCGGACCGGAGATTTCGGACGTGCGTACGACGATATATCCGGCAGTTTACAAGACGGAGGCGGCCGAACAGGCGCGCTGTGTGTGGATAAACATGAAGAGTAAAGGCGCAGCCTCGGTGGTGTGCACGCTGGGTAAGGCCACTCAGAGGGTAAATCTGAACGACGGTGACAACCGTTTCAGCATCTACATCCCGGAGGTGAAGAAGGCCACGAAACTCACGCTTACGGTGAAGAACGGCGACCGTGTGGTCGCAAAAAGCAAGGTTGAGGTGAAGCCCGCGCGCCATTGGCAGATGAATCTTGTGCAGCACACTCACACCGACATAGGATATACGCGCTCGCAGATGGAGATTCTGGCAGAGCATCTGAGATACATTGATTATGCGCTTGACTATTGCGACGCGACCGACAATTATCCTGACGCGGCGAAGTTCAGATGGACCTGCGAGGTGTCGTGGGCTGTGAGTGAATATCTGAAGACTCGTCCGGCGGAACAGATAGAGCGTCTGAAGCGCCGCGTAAAGGAAGGACGGATAGAGCTTGCGACGATGTTTCTCAACTTTGACGAGCTTCCCGACGAACAGACTCTCGCTGCCTCACTCGCTCCCGTGAAGCAGTTCCGCGACAACGGAATGCGTGCCGAACTGGCCATGCAGGACGATGTGAACGGCATGGGATGGTGTTTCACAGAGTTCTTCAGCGATGCCGGCATTAAATATGTGAACATGGGAACGCACGGTCATCGCGCTCTCATCTGCTTTGACATGCCTACCGTGTTCTGGTGGCAGTCGCCATCGGGCAAGAAAGTGTTGGCTTACAGAGCCGAACATTACAATCAGGGCAACTTCTTCGGCATACACAACACCGACGATTTTGCGGGTTTCGAGACACGGGTGCTCGAATATCTCGGCCAGCTTGAGGCGAAGGGATATCCTTACGACATCTGCGCCGCACAGCATTCTGGTTATTTCACCGACAACGCGCCGCCTTCAACAAAGAGCTGCGAGATGGTGAAAAGATGGAACGAGAAATATGAATGGCCCAAGCTGCGCACGGCAGTGGCTACGGAATTCATAAAAACCGTGGAACAACGCTATCCTGACAACATAGCAACAGTGCGCGGTGCATGGCCCGACTGGTGGACCGACGGCTTCGCATCCGGAGCCCGTGAGGCGGCGATATCGCGCATAACCCACTCCAACATCATTGCCGCGCAGGGCGGACTGGCAATGGCCAAGGCGATGGGGGTGGCACTGCCGGACGGCGTGAGCACCGATATTGCCGACGTGAATGAGGCCCTGCTCTTCTACGACGAGCACACATTCGGTCACAGCGAAAGCGTGCGTAACCCTTACGGACTGGAGACATGGGAGCAGCGTTCGCTCAAACAGTCGTATGCATGGGAGGCTTACCGTCATGCAGGACTGCTGGGCGAGACCACTATGGGACTTTTGCAGAGTCGTCTGGAGAAGGCCGCTGTGCCGTCGGTGGCGGTGTTCAACACGCTCGGATGGACCTACAGCGGCATAGCGAAGGTGTATATAGACCATCAGATATTGCCGCGCGACAAGGACTTTGAGATAACATCAGCCGACGGAACGCCCATAGCCGCACAGGCAGGAGAGAGCCGTTCGGATGGCACATACTGGTATCTGTATGTCAAGGACGTGCCGGCCATGGGCTACAGCCGCTATTACATAAAGGTGAAAAACGCTCCGGCGAAGGTCACAGCGTCCATGGAGAGGCTGGCAGATACGCATGTGGAGAACCGCTGGTACAGCATAGGGTTCAACCCGGAGAGGGGAACCATAGCCGCTATAACCGACAAAGAGACCGGCCGTACGCTGCTCGCGCCGGACGCAGAGTGGCAGATGGGCGAGTTCATATACGAGACAGCCGACAGCCGTCATCCCATGGAGCAGTACCGTGCGCCGCAGTTCACTCGTCGGAGACCGGAGAAGATGATGTTCGAACGATACGAAAAAGGCCCTGTATGGGATACCTACCGCTTCCGTGGCGAGACCGTTGCGGGACGCGACGCCAACAATCTGATGGTGGAATACCGCATATATAACGTGGAGAAAAAGATAGAAGTGGTCTATCGTCTGCGCAAGAAGGCAGTCACAGATCCTGAGGCTGTCTATGTGGCTTTCCCGTATCAGGTGCCCGATGGAAAGATTTTCCTCGACGTTCCGGGCGGAACCATCGAGGCGGGAGTGGATCAGATAAAAGGTTCTTCGAACGACTGGTACACCGTACAGAACTTTGCCGCTGCGCGAAACGACAGCATGCAGATTGTGATGGGCAGTCAGGAGATACCGCTCATGCAGTTCGGCGCAATCAACACAGGCCGTTATCAGGCCGGCGCAACGCCGCAGAGCACGCAGATGTATTCGTGGCCGATGAACAATTATTGGGTGACCAACTTCAACGCCGACCAGATGGGAGAGATGCAGTGGAGCTATTTCATCACTTCCACGGCCGACACTTCAACCGAATACGCCACCCGTTTCGCATGGCAGAACCGCATTCCGTTCCTCACACGAGTGCTTCAGGCTGATGCCGGTGCGCCTGATACGACGGAGAAGAGTGTGCAGGTGATGAGCGGCATGCCTTCGAATCTGCTGCTCGTGAACATGAAACCGGTGGACAACGAGAAGGCCGTCATCATGCAGCTCAGGGAAATAGGCGGAAAGGAAACGGCTTTCAGCATCAAGTCGGACGTGATAGACATCACCGGAATAACCGTCTGCGACGTAACGGGAGAGCCTCTGCAGGGCAGTCAGAAGCCCGTGTTCAGTCCGTGGGAGAACAAGTTCATAAAACTGACGTGGCGCTGACCGTGTGCCGCGGTAATGCGGAACAGTTCGGGATTTTCCTAAGTTCATGATATAAACAGACGCCAAAGTGCGGATAATAAGCAAATGGCTGTGTCGTAAACTACGGCACAGCCATTTATTGTAACATGAAACAAAGTATTCCGCGGAATGGGAAGTGTGCTTACACAGTCATAATGTAAGCTCCCCTATATCTTATTCCGCGTTTTTCTTCAGCCATTCCAGACGGCGCATGTCGGGTAGATGCTTCACCTTGAAGTGCTCGAACGTCACGTCGAAACCGTCGCCGTCGGGGCATGCGGCCATGAGTCCCACCATTACAGGAGTGTTGTCCTTGAGCCATGCGTTGCGCATGAGCGTATAGTTTACGTCGTCAAACGAATAGAAGATCTCCACTGCGTCGAGGCGTCTTACGGCCTTTATCCATATGTAAGGCACGGCCTTGTCGAGCTCGATTACGCTCCAGTCGGATGTTTTATGAGTCACTACGGCGCTGAGGTTGTACTTTCCGTCCACATACTCAATGCCTGTCTTTATGTAGTTTTCGTGGTCGATGCGCAGCATGAGTCCTGCCTGGTCGAAGCGCTGTTTGTATTTTCCGGTTATCTTAACCTTCACTTCGAACTCACCGCCGTATGTGGCATAGTAGAACGGAGCGTCGTCAACGGTGAATCCGTAGTGCGAGATGCGCCAGTAGTCGCTCTTAGGTGTGACAGACATGGTGAGTGCGTTGTTCTCTATTTTCCACTGTTCCGGTTCGTTGAACCACTGCATTTTCTCCAGAGTCTGGGCTGTGGCGTTGTGTGCTGCGAGGCCCATGAGCATTGCGATTGCAATTTGTCTTATTGTTCTCATTGTTTTTGGGTTGTTTTATAATTATATGATTATTGTCTGTTTTGTGATGTTGTGTGATGTGATATATGGCTTACGGAATAATACTGAATGTTGTCAGATGATGTCAAAATCCGCAAAAACATCGTTTTTCCTTTTGCTATTGCTCTCACCTTTCACTATCTTTGCATAAGATAGGATTCGGTTCGGCAAAGCCAATACATGTAAAACTACGTTTTCCTGTTTTGTCTCTGCTCTCACCTTTCACTATCTTTGTACGGGCGGCGGATAAGTGATGAAACGCATGCTGTTGCTTTTCCTTTTGTCCTCACTCACATCTGATGCAAAGATAGGCATGTGTCGCAAAAGCTGCAATGCTCATTAATAACCATTTTACGGCAGAAAATGAAACTTAAAGACAAACTGAGCCGTGTGCTCGCAGGGCAGGATTTTGACGGTCTGTCGTTCCATCGCGACGAGCTGGAACGCTATAAGGCCGCGGCGCTGTGCTATGCCATGACGGAGAATGCGGTGGCGGTGCTGAGCGACATGCGCACCAACACGAGCTACATATACTACGGAGGATATGCGCGGGTGCTCGGACTCGACCGTAAGGGTGAGCACGACGAGGTGTGTTCCATATGGGAGGAGGAGATACTCAAGCGCATACATCCCGACGATCTCGCCGACAAGTATCTGCAGGAACTGCGCTTCTTCCGCTTCATAAAGCGTCGTCCGCAAAGCCGCAGGGGCGACTATCATCTCATAACGACGCTGCGCATGAAGTCGGCAGGAGGAAGCTACGTCAGGGCGGTTCACCGTATGTTCTACGTGTCGGCCTCGTCGTCGGACGGGCTGTGGCTTGCCATGTGTCTGTACGGACCGCTGCCGGAGGGCATGCAATGGCGCACGACGATAGTGAACACGGTGGACGGCAGTGTGACGGAGCTGAACAACGACGACGACCGAAACATTCTGAGTGAGCGCGAGAAGCAGACGCTGCGCCTGATAGACAGCGGAATGATGAGCAAGGACATAGCTGCGGCCATGTCGATAAGCATAAACACGGTGAGCCGCCACCGTCAGGACATACTCCGCAAGTTGCAGGTGAGAAACTCGATAGAGGCGTGTCGCATGGCGCGCCAGCTGGGACTGATATGACGCATGGCGCTGCGCGGGTGTCGGTCTTGCTGCGGCGCGTTGTCCTCATCATTTATTTATGCTTCTGTTTACGGCTGTTCTGCATTATGACGGGCGGCTGACCGAAAAGCCGTAAACGGCCCGTAACTGCATAAATATTCATTTTTTGACAGTAAAAAATCTTGACAAAAATTTTTTTCAAAATAGAAAACGGCGGGGCGCAAAAAACTATGTTTTGATGTAAGACGGTATGAAGAACAACTCCGCTTTTTCTTCGTTACAGAGGGGTATATGAAGTATCGGTTTGCGGAAGAGCCTTTTTTGGCCCATGAAACGCGCAATATTAGGGCATGAAATGAACCATATCGCGCCCTGATATGGGCTTAATCGCATGCTCAAATGGGCCGTTTCGCAGGCTGTCGGTGGGCGTATTGTTCCGCGGTTTTGCGCAAATGGTTGTGTGTCAATGCTTTGCGCAAAGTCTCTGAGAATCGCGTATTTGCGTCCGAGGAGGCGGTTGCTCGAAAAAATCGCCGTATTTTCGGGTTACGCTGTATATTTATTCATTTCCAAGATTCAAATTCTGCATAAATATACAGAATCATTCTTGTGCTTCATAATGCATTCTTGTATGCAATGGCAGCCATCCTTCAGACAGCTGTTTTCATGTTCCGTGGCACGCTCTGACGGCTCCTGCGTCAGGCGGCCTATGCCTTGTTGCCGTCCGCAGGCTTGTCGCTGTCGGCCTCTCTGATGATGTATGGCGGCCGGCGTTTGGTCTCGTTGAACACACGTCCGAGGTATTCGCCTATGATGCCGAGCGAGAGCAGCTGCATGCCTCCGAGGAAAAGAATGACTATGATGAGCGTGGGATAGCCCTGCACGGGATCGCCCACGGCGATGGTTTTCACGAGGACGTAGCACATGTAGATGAATGCCACGAACGAAACGAGTATGCCCACCCATGTCGAAATGCGCAGCGGTGCGGTGGTGTATGACGTTATGCCTTCCACGGCGAGGTCGAAAAGGCGCATGTAGTTGAACGAGGAACGGCCTTTGGTACGGTCGCCCTGGTCGAACATTATCTTCTTTTTTCTGAAGCCTATCCAGCAGTACAGACCCTTGGTGTAGCGTTGTGTTTCGCGCAGACGTTTCATCGAGTCTATGCATTTGCGGTCGAGCAGCCGGAAATCTCCCACGTTTGGCAGTATCTCTATCTTGGCCATGCGTTGCAGCATGCGGTAGTAGAGCAGCGACAGTCGGCGCCGCAGCCAGCTCTCCCGTCCACGGTCGCGGCGTTCGGCGTACACATCGTCGAAGCCTTCTTCCCAGTGACGGAGCATCTCGGGGATGAGCGATGGCGGGTGTTGCAGGTCGGCGTCCATGATGATGGCACAGTCTCCGCCGGCGCGGTCGAACCCTGCGAGCATGGCACTCTCCTTTCCGAAGTTGCGGGAGAGGCTTATGTATTTCATGCGTCTGTCGGTGCGGTTTATGCGTTTTATCTCGCTGAGCGTGCCGTCGCAGCTTCCGTCGTCTATCATGATGACCTCCCACTCATACTGAGCGTTCTGCGCGAATAGCGTGCGCAGTGCTTCGTAGAGTCTGGCTATGTTGTCCTGCTCGTTGAAGCAGGGTATTATTATCGAGACTTTCTTCATCTGTTTTCCTTTCTCATTATGCTTACGCTGCTCTTGTCTATCAGCCACACACAGTCAAATCTGCCCGTATCCAGCACGCGGCGTGCTATGGTGCGTGCCTCATGGGCGTGGTCGCGCGGTATGATGGTGTCTTCGGCATGCAGCGGCCATTTGTATTGCGTCTCGTGAGCCACGGCTGCTGCCTGCGCTCCGAAGGCATCCTGGGGCAGCACGCAGAACGATGAGAACTTCTTCTGGTCGTCGTCTGTTATGACACAGTAGGCATTTCTCACTGGTTTTCCGGCCAGACGTATGGCTTCGCGCGCCATATCGCGTCCCACAGCCGCCGTGGTATATGCCTTGTACCAATGGTGGATGTCGGTTATGAGAGCCGCTGCCACATACATGGCGAAGGCCGTGCGGAGCAGCGACGGGTGGTGGCGCTCGGTGTGGTCTGCCACGAATGCCACGAGCAAGGCCGACATGCCGAGGCCGGCATAGGTGTTCATCACGCTCAGACTGATGAGCAGATGGGGCGACATGACGATGATGATGCACACCGCCAGACCCGCAAAGCGACGCGTGAGCCACAGACGCGGACTGCGCACGAACATCATATAGACAAACGGCAGCGACAGAACGAGCGTAAGGGCGGCCAGAGGCAGACAGCGCGATGCGGCGTGGACAATGCTCACATAGTCGGCTGCCACCCACGTGTAGCCGACGAATATGGCTATCTCCTTTATCTTTTTGGCCAGAAGGAATGTGTGGTAGTCGGGGTTATAATATTCGGTGCTTGGCAGCGCTATCCTTATGCAGCCGTATGCCACGGCAATAGCCACGCCGAAAAGCAGGTGGCGCGACGCACTGCGCATGTTCTCCCTACCGAACGCGAAGGACAGTACGGGTGGCACTACAGCCCATGCGATGCCGTTGTCCTTGGACAGTGCGGCAAGCATAACGCACGCAGCCCATGCGGCATATCGTCCCCTGCCCTTCACCGATATGTAGAACCACACTGCTGCCATGCCCCACATCTGGGAGTAGGTCTGGTTGAGTGAGTCGCAGCTTAGCACCGTTCCGAGCATGCACGGCGATATCCAGAAGAATATGGTGGCCACAAACTGTGCCGCACGACCGAAGCCCAGAAGTTGCGATAGCTTCATCACCAGTATGGCACCGAGCAGATGGCCGAAGACGATGCACACGTGGTTGAGTGCCGGAAAGAGCTGCGGGGCGGCGCCTACAACATAGCCCATCAGTGCGTCGAACGGTCGCCACACACTGCCGTAAGGCAGAAAGAACTTGGCCCAGTCGGCATCGAAGTTGGGCGACGACAGCGTACTCCAGTCGTCGTACGACGGATATATGCCGACGACGGCCCAAAGGACGAACGGCAGACTGATGAGAATGTATGTCAGGGGCGATTTCTTGTCTATCTTCATTATTGTGTTTTATGTATGTTGTTTTATGTGTGATGTTTTACTGTCTGGCATGTATTACATTCCGAGCACCACGGTCATCCACCTGCACGACGGTCTGTCGCTGTGGGCTTTCACCCATCTGTATGCCAGCAGAGGCAAGTAGAGGCCGGAGAAGAAGGCCAGAGCGGTGGTGACGTGCCACGTGATGCCGGGTACCATAGATATGAGAATCTGCTGTGAGGCCACCTGCGGGAACCACGAGAGCAGGTATATTGTGTATGACGCTCCTTCGAGATGGTCGAGAAAATGCAGTCCGTGGGCTGTGTAGAGATGTGCCAGAGCCATGCTCATCAGTGTGCCGTTGAGTGCCGACAGCAGAAAGCGTATGCTCGTGTCGGGTGCATACATCAGGGCGACGGATATGGTGAATGTGACTGTTGCAGTGGACGCGGCGTGGCGGCCTACTATGAGTTCAAGCCTGTGTTTGCAGAACATGTAGCCTGCTGCAAAGAATATGATGTTGTAGATGGCGCAGTTCAGTCCCAGCAGTGCTATGTCGGGGGTGGCTAGATTTACTATTATAAGAGACGTGAAAAGCAGAATGTCGTTCACCTTCACCTTTGTTTTAGCGGCAAACATGGCGAAGCAGAATATGAGGAAAAGTGACGGCAGAAACCAGAAAAATCCTATGACGTTGGTCTGAGGATAAAGCAGCATGCTGAGATAGCTCCATGCTGATATGTCGACAGGCCGGAGCGCAATGGCCGACATCATGGCTTTGGGAAAGAAGACGACGCTCGATATGATGACATAAGGCACGAGCAGGCGTTTCACTTTTCTGGTGATGAATCCTTTGTCGCCGAATGCAGGCATGTCGGCGAGCTGTCTGCCGTTGCGGTCGTTGCTGTATCTGAGCAGGTAGCCCGATATGAAGAAAAACAGCGGCATGTGGAACGAATAGAGCCATTGGCATACGGCAGGCACGTGGCCGGCATGTCCGAGCTGGTAGGTGGAGTGTCCGAGCACCACGAGTATGATGCCGAATGTCTGCATGAATGATATGAGGCTGTTATTGTTCTGCATGCGTCTGTGGGCGTCAGTTCACTATTGCAATCTTGCACACGGTTCCTTTCTTGCCGTCGGCCGTGGCTGTCTGCACCATGTAGACGCCGCTCGCTACGCGCCGGCCGCTCTTGTCGCAGCCGTCCCATGTGAACATTCCGCCGTTGCTGCGGCCTTCGGCCACGAGTGTGCCGTTGACGGTCACAATCTTGACGTCGGCATTCAGTGTCAGTCCGTTGACGGTTATCAGTCCCGTGTAGTCCGGTCTTACAGGATTTGGATACGCGTACACGTTGTCTTTGTCCATCTTGTCGGATGTCTGTGTGGCGTCGCTCATGTATGAACAGAGGCCCTTGTCTGTGCCGAAAAACACTTCGCCGGTTGTTCCGTCGATGGTTATCGACTCAATGGTGTTGGACAGCAGGTCGCTGTTATCGGTGGTGAAGTGCTGCAGCTGGGTCATGTTGTCGGCGCTGATGAGGAACACTCCGCTCTCGTCCGTGCCGAACCACTTGCGTCCTCCCCCGTCTATGGCCATAGCGCTGATGCTTATGCCGTCGAGAAGATAGTCGGCGTAGTTGGTTCCGTCGTTGCGCGGCACCTTCACTTGTGTGAATGTCTCGTTGCCGTTGGCTATGTCTGCTGCTGTGAGCATGAGCGGACCGGCGGCCGTTCCTAACCATATGTTGCCTTCAAGATCCTCCTGCACGCATGACACCTTCTCCGCTATGAGCGACGTTCCGTCCTGGTTCACAAAGCGTGAATACACCTTCAGTCCGTCGGTTGAGGGCTGGTAGCATATCAGTGCGGGCTTGCGCCAGTCGTTGCTGCCGAACCACATCAGGTCGCGACTGTCGAAAATGATGCCCACCATGTTTGCCATGGAGTATCCTTCGTTGTTCATGAGTTCGCTCTTATGGTGTGAAGTCCATTCACCGTCGGTGTAGTCGAACAGTGAAGCCGACGGAGCCACACTGTTGAGACACCACAGTCGTCCTTCTTTGTCGAACTTGACGCTCGACACGATGGTGTAGTTCTTCTTGTCGGTGTCGCCCACTGTCTTGGCTCCTTGCAGCGGACTGTTGTCTATGGTGAAGGAGTTCACGAGTTCTTCGTTGCGGAATTCGTACATTCCGGCCTGCGAACCCATGAACACATGGGTTGGATCCTTCGGGTCGACGTCAACGCTCATGGCGCCTCTGTATCTGTAGCCGAGCGTCGTTGCGAAGTCGTCGGGATATATGATCCAGCCTTTCGATTTGTCGTAAACCTGTATGCAGGCGTCGCGTTCCGGGTTACCCAGTCCGCCGCTGGTGTAGAGTTTGCCGTTGATGAAACTCATGAAGCCGAAGAAGTTGTACTCCGGTCCTTCGGGAGCAATGCCCGTGAGCGACATCTGCACGTTGTTGTCGCTGCTTATAACACCCTTTGCCAGTTTCCCGTCATTGTCTGTCAGCCAGTAGGAATCATCGGCTTGAGAGTATTCTATGCCACCTGACTTGAACGCCAGGTCCTGTTTCTTGTCGGTGGATGTGATGATGTAGGTGTGGTTTCCGCCGTAACATATTATTCTTTCGCCGCTTGTTTTCACTCTGCTGAACCATGGAGTGTAGAACGTTCTGAACTTGTCTGCCGTCTTGTCCATGACACTAGCCTCGCCGTTGTTCAGTCCGATGAGCTCGCCGTTGAGCAGGAGCAGATGCGTGAATGTCTTTGCACTGTATCTTGTCCATTTCGATTTGTCGGCCAGGTTGTCACTCATTGATGCACGGTACATTCCGTCTGCCGTTGCGGCGAAGATGTTGTTGCCGCTCAGCGCGGTGGCATTCACCTTCACACCGAGGTTGTATGTATCGCTTATCGCGGCGTTGCGCACGTCTATCCTCACAATACCGAATCCGGTGGAGAGGTAGGCGTCGGTACCGTTTATGGTGATGTTGTTTATTGTCTTGTCCTCTGTGAGCGATTTGTTGTAGTATTCCGACATGTTGGTTACCTTGCCGTCGGCTGACACAAGGTCTATGTTATAGTTGGCATATACCACAACGAGACGTCCCGCCTGACGGCACCATGCGATGTCGCTTATACCGCAGTCGCTCAGCGCGTTCACCTTGTCGTAGGTCTGTATGCTCTGGTCGGAAGGGTTGTATGAATAAAGTCCGTCGGAGGCAAGCACGAAAACAATGCTTCCCGTGTCCTCTATTCTTTTGATGTCCGAGTAAGCCGGATAGGCATTCCATGTGCCGACAGGTGCCGCCGATGCGTCTGTCAGTAGAAGGCAGAGCATCAGTGCGACGAGGAAAAATATTTTTTTCATATGAATGTAAGTGCGTGAGTGATAGTTGGAAATATGACGGCGACGCGCAATGTGCCGTATCTGCCGTAGTGGCTGCGGCGTCATTTGCCGGCTGCAAGCAGATATTCAGCCAGTCGGGCCACAGCGCGTGCACGGTGGGAAATCTTGTTCTTTATCTCATTGCCCAGCTCGGCGAATGACTGTTCGTAACCTTCCGGTACGAATATAGGGTCGTAGCCGAAGCCCGAAGCACCTTTCTTCTCGTGCGATATGCGGCCTTCTATGCGGCCTTCGAAGGTATGTGCCACGGGTTGTCCGTCCTTCTGTTCTATCAGTGCTATGACTGTGCGGAAGCGTGCACTGCGATTTTCTTTGCCTTCCATCTCATGCAGCAGCTTGCGCATGTTGGCTTCGGAATCGTGGCCTTCGCCTCTGGCATATCTCGCACTGTAAACTCCGGGGGCTCCGTCCAGCGCGTCCACTTCCAGACCGGTGTCGTCGGCGAAGCAAGGTGTGCCGTATTTGTCGTACACATAGCGCGCTTTCATCATAGCGTTACCTTCCAGTGTCGGCGCTGTTTCGGGTATATCGTCATGGCAATTGATGTCAGCGAGCGACAGCACTTCGATGCTCTCGCCCAGAATCTGCCTTATTTCTTCAAGTTTATGACTGTTGTTTGTCGCGAATACTATCTTCATTTTTCTTTACTTTTACTTTTATCTGGTCGAATCCTTCTCCATACACACCGATGACGGAGCTCTGACTGACGAACGCGTTGGGGTCTATCATTTTTATAAGTCGGAATATCGTGACGCTCTCGTTCTTCTTTGCAAGCAGACATATGACTTTCATTTCACGGCCGGTATACCATCCGTGTCCGTCGAGAATGGTCAGACTGTGGTCGGTCTTGTCGGTGATGGCCTTGGCAATCTCTTTATAGTGCTTTGAGAAGATGAGGAACTGTACAGACTGCCGCTGCCAGTTCATCACGTAGTCGAGCATGAAACACTCTATGAACATGGTGCACAGGCCGAACACAACCTTCTTGCATCTCACGTCGAGGGCACCGAACGAGTCGACGAAAAGACAGCTTCCGATGATGCACAGGTCGACGAGTATGAGCACTTTTCCCAGCGAAATGTTGTGATATTTGTTCACCGCTGCCGCCACGATATCTGTTCCTCCCGTGCTGCCGTTGTTAAGAAATACTATCGCAAGGGCCGTTCCTGTGAGCATACATCCTATGACGAGCGACATGAAGTCGTTGCCCTCGCCAAGCAGTTTGTAGAATGTGCCGTCGGGTTTTATCACAACTTCCTGCGCCATCTCGAGCAGAAACGTGAGCGCGAAGGTGGCGTATATGGTCTTCATCAGGAAACGCCAGCCCAATATCTTGAGCGCGGCGACAATCAGTACGGCGTTGATGAGGAAGAAGGTATATTGCACCGGAAAGCCCGTGGCATAGAAAAGTATGGCTCCCACACCGGCAATACCGCCCGTGACAATCTGATAAGGCAGAAGGAAGACGGTGAATGCGAAAGTGTAGAGCATCAGTCCAAGCGTGATGTTGAAGTAGTCTCTCGCTTCGCGCAGGATGGCTTGTTTATACATATATGCTGGTTTAGAAAGAAAGACAGACCCATCCTCCCACATGAAAGCGTGCGGGCAGGATGGGCTTTGTCTTCCTTTATGGTTGGTATGTCTATTTTATGACGACGTTCACCATACGCTTCGGCACGATGATGACTTTTACCACCTGCTTGCCCTCCATATAGCGGGCTGTGCGTTCGTCGGCCATGACGGCCTGTTCGATGGCGGTGTTGTCGGCGTCGGCTGCAAACTGCATCTCGAAACGGCGCTTGCCGTTGAAGGCGATTCCCATCTGCACGGTGCTTTCCACGAGATATTTCTCGTCAAACTCGGGCCACTGTGCGTCGCACACTGTGCTTTCGTTGCCCAGAGCGTGCCACAGTTCTTCTGCTATGTGAGGCGCGAATGGGGCTATGAGTACGGCAAGTTGTGAGAGCAGTACGCGGTTGCGGCACTTGAGTTGCTGCAGTTCGCCCACGCAGATCATGAATGCCGAGATGCTGGTATTGTAGGAGAACTGCTCTATGTCCTGCGATACTTTCTTTATGAGTTTGTGCAGACTCTTGAGCTGTTCAGGCGTAGCCTCGCTGTCGTCAGGCAGGAATTGTCCGTCGCGGTCGTAATAGAGAGCCCACAGTTTCTTGAGGAAGCGATGGCATCCGTCTATTCCGTTGGTGTCCCAAGGCTTGCTCTGCTCCACCGGACCGAGGAACATCTCGTACAGACGCAATGTGTCTGCACCGTATTTCTCGACAATCATGTCTGGATTAACGACGTTGAACATCGATTTAGACATCTTCTCTATGGCCCATCCGCAGATGTATTTGCCGTTCTCAAGTATGAATTCTGCATCCTTATATTCCGGACGCCATGCGCGGAAAGCCTCGATGTCGAGCACGTCGGCGCTCACGATGTTCACGTCAACGTGTATCGGAGTGACGTCGTCGTAGTTGTCTTTCAGACCAAGCGATACGAAAACTGGTTTTTCTTTGGTGCCCAGTTTGTTGGCACGATATACGAAGTTGGAACGGCCCTGTATCATTCCTTGGTTCACGAGTTTGCGGAACGGCTCCTCGCAGCACGAATATCCGTAGTCGTGGAGGAACTTGTTCCAGAAGCGTGAGTAGATGAGGTGGCCGGTGGCATGCTCCGTTCCGCCCACGTACAGGTCGACACACTGCCAGTAGTCGTCGGCCTCGCGGCTCACAAGAGCATCGTTGTTGCGCGGATCCATGTAGCGCAAATAGTATGCAGATGAACCGGCGAAGCCAGGCATTGTATTCAGATCGAGCGGGAACACTGTCTGGTTGTCTATGTTGCTCTTGTCCGTCACGCAGTTGTTTGCGGTGTCCCATGCCCAGAGATGAGCGTGTCCGAGCGGTGGTTCGCCGCTTTCGGTAGGCTTGTACTGGTCTACCTCCGGCAGGAGCAGTGGCAGACACTCTTCTGGAATCATGTAAGGCATTCCGTCCTTGTAATAAACCGGGAACGGTTCGCCCCAATAGCGCTGGCGTGAGAAGATGGCGTCGCGCAGACGATAGTTCACCTTCACACGTCCCAGATTGTGAGATGTGACAAACTCCTTGGTGTGTGCGATGGCTTCCTTCACGGTCAGTCCGTTGAGCGAGAAGCCGTCGAGAGCCTCACGTCCGGCTGCCGGTGAGTTGCATACGATGCCTTCCTTGGCGTCGAAACTCTCCTCGCTGACGTCCGCACCCTCGATGAGCGGTACGATGGGCAGTCCGAAGTGCTTTGCGAAGGCATAGTCGCGAGAGTCGTGTGCAGGCACGGCCATGATGGCTCCCGTGCCATATCCGGCGAGTACATACTCGCTTATCCATACCGGAATGCTGTCGCCCGTGAACGGGTTTACGGCATACGAGCCCGAGAAAACGCCCGTAACCTTGCGGTCGCTGATGCGTTCGCGCTCGGTACGTTTCTTTACATACTCTATGTATTCGGCCACAGTGTCGCGCTGTTCGTCGGTGGTCAGTTCGGCCACGAGTTCGCTTTCTGGTGCAAGTATCATGAAAGTGACACCGAAAATAGTGTCGGCGCGGGTTGTGAATATGGTGAATTTCTTGTCGCTGTCCTTGACGCTGAACTCCATCTCCGTTCCTTCCGAACGGCCTATCCAGTTGCGCTGTGTCTCTTTGAGCGAGTCGGTCCAGTCTATTGTGTCGAGTCCGTCGAGCAGACGCTGTGCATATGCCGATACACGCAGACACCACTGCTTCATCTTCTTCTGCACAACGGGATAGCCGCCGCGCACCGATACGCCGTCAACCACTTCGTCGTTGGCAAGCACTGTGCCCAGTCCTGCGCACCAGTTCACCATTGTCTCGCCCATGTAAGCTATGCGATAGTTCATCAGTGTCTGCTGTTGCTGCTTCTCGTCCATGGCGTTCCACTCGTCAGCTGTGAAGCTCATCTCCTCTGTGCAGGCCACGTCAAGACCCTCGGTACCCTTCTGGCTGAAGTGCTCTATGAGCTTTTCGATGGGCTGCGCCTTCTGACAGGAGTTGCAGTAGAACGAGTTGAACATCCTGCGGAATGCCCACTGAGTCCATTTGTAATACTCTGGGTCACACGTACGAATCTCTCTGCTCCAGTCGAACGAGAATCCTATGTTGTCAAGCTGCTGCTTGTAGCGGCGTATGTTGTCATCGGTTGTCTTGGCCGGATGCTGTCCGGTCTGTATGGCATACTGCTCAGCGGGCAGTCCGTAGGCGTCGTATCCCATCGGGTTGAGCACGTTGTAGCCCTTCAGACGCTTGTAGCGTGCGTATATGTCGCTGGCGATGTAGCCGAGCGGATGGCCCACGTGGAGTCCCGCTCCTGACGGATAGGGGAACATGTTGAGCACATAGAACTTCTTTTTCTCCTTGTCCTCGACAACCTTATAGGTGTTCTGTTCCTCCCACCGGCGTTGCCATTTTTTCTCTATTTCACTGAAATTGTATTCCATTGCGGTATGTATTGTTTTGTTTTTTCCTTTTATACAATATTTTATGCACCATGCAAAGATACAAATTTTGCGTCAAATGACAAATATTTGTGTGCGAGTTGAGTCCTGCGCGGTGTGTATTTGGGGCTGATTGACTGGTATGCCGGCTTACGGTCTTTGCCGCGGTCGGTTCTATATGATTGTAATAAGTTGATATTCAATGCGTTGTGATTATGCTGCGAAAAGGCCTTTCCGAGGCCGTGAAACGGGCTTCCCTGCAGTGCGGAACAGGCCGTTTGAGGGCATGGGAAAGGCTCTTTCGCAACGCTATATAGGGCATATTGTTTCAGAGTGTGTTGCCGTCGGTTGTACGGGCAATGACATCTGGCAGCTGCGCGAAGTCGTCTATCACGCTTCCGGCGCCGCTCTGCTCCAGTTCATCGCGTGTTCCGTTGCCGTAGGTTACGCCACAGGTGTGTGTGCCGGCACGGCATCCCATCGTGATGTCGAATGCAGTGTCGCCCACCACTATGGCGCTTGCTGCGTCAGAACCGAGCCGTTGCAGGATTATGTTCACAGGTTCCGGGTCGGGCTTGGCTTTCTTTACGTCGTCCGCTCCGATGATAGCGCTGAAGCAGTCTTCAAGTTTGAAGCGGCTCACGAAGTCGGCGAGCGAATGGTGTCCGCGGCTGCTGGCTATGGTGAGTGTCAGTCCGTCGGCATGCATACGCCTTATTGTATCGGCCACGTTGGGGAACATCCTCACGGCGTCGGCCGTGTTGTTCACCTCGAACAGGCGCCGGTAGATTGCGGCACAGCGCAATCCCTCGCTGCGGTCGATGCCGAGCAGACGCACGAAAGCCTCGTCGAGCGGCAAACCTATTGTGGCGGCGCAGTCGTCGTCGGAAGGCTGTTCCATGCCGTATTCGTCTATTGTCTGATGAAGAGTCTTGAGAATTATGCTTTTGGTGTCGGCTATAGTGCCGTCGAAGTCAAGAATTACGGTTTTTATCATGATTTATGTAGTGTTGTATAAATAATGTTCATTCCGTGCGCATCACTACCGCTATGGTCTTCATCCGCACATATTCCTCCGCGAGATACATCATTCCTCCATACGGATTGTCCGTTCCCCATGAGTTCTTTGCTATGAAATAACGGCGTCCGTGCCGGTCGTTCGCCAGACCAATGAGCGCCATGCAGTGGTCGTCGGTGGTGCGTCGCGTCTCAAACTCCTTCTGCCGCTGCTCCTGTGTGCATGGCTTGTTGCCGGTCAGTACGGCTGTTCCGCGTGCGAAGGAGAAGCCCGGTTCGGTGATGTCGCCCTCCCAGCACACGGCGTGTCCTGTCTTAATAGCCGACGTGATACGCGCCATGAGTGTGTCTATCGGCACGTTGAGGAAGCGGCAACCCGTCTTGTTGTCGGGCAGTTCGAGGGCGAATGATTCGTCCATGGGATGATGTGTGAAGCTGGTCAGGGCAGTGTAGTCGCCCGGAAGAAACAGACTGCGTGCGAATTGCTGCGGAGAATACTCGGCACCGTAGAGCCAGATGTGTGATGGCAGATAACCTATGGCCTGGTCGAGTATGTCGTTGCAGCGTATGTCGAGGTCGGACATATTGGTGGAGCGACGCGCCACGGTCGTCGTGCGCCGTGCAAGAACGTTGTAGTTTGCCTTGCCTCCGCAGTTGTAAGGGTCGTAGGGCATCAGTCCGTATTCGTCTGCCAGTCCGAGCAACATGGGCGCCACGCCGCGCATGTCCACCACATCCTCGCCGCCGGAGAGGAAGCACCGCCGTGCCCTGTCCGCCATCCACATGCGCGCCGGATAGTCAGGCGACAGGTTGACTGAGTCGCCCGCCATGATGCGGTCTGTCTCTATGGTGGCCAGCATGGCGTATATCCAGCACAGCGGACTGCGTCCCTGGTTTTTCACGGGCGTGGTGCGCAGTCGCACTTCGTCGGTGAATGTATATTTCTTCGTGTTTTCCTTTCTGTGTCCGTTGTCAGTACAGGTGTATAACATTGTAGCCATGACAATGGAGCAGACCGCAAGTATGGTTATTAAGGAATTTTTCGCGTAAGATGTTTTCATTGTTCTTTTTCTCCCGTTCCGGCTGTTTTTTTATTATTCTCCGGAGTCGATGCCTTTTACAAAACGCTCTCTGTAGTTCTTCGGCGACATGCCTAGATGTTTCTTCACGTATTTGCCGAAGAACGAAATGTTCGGGAAGTCGAGCTCGTTGGATATTTCCTTCACCGACTTACGCGTGTATCTGAGCATGTAGCTTATGTCCTTTATCACGTATGTGTCTATGATTTTCGATGCCGGGTGTCCGCTTATGCTTCGGCAGATGGCCGTGAGATATTTCGGAGTGATGTTGAGTTCCTCGGCATAGAAGGCCACGTTGCGCTTCTTGGGCTGCATGTTTGTGAGCGTCTCGATGAATGTTTGGAATATGTATTCGGCCGATGAGAACGGACGTTCGGACTTGTCGATGAATCTGCTTATGGTGTCGCCGAACTCGTAGATGAACGCAAGCATGAGAGAGTCGATCACTTCGGCATGATGTTTTCCGAGATTCGACGACATCTTTTTCTGCAGAAGGTCGTGATACTGGCAGAAAAGGTCGGTCTCCTTTTCGTTGAGCGACAGTATGGGATGCGTCTCAAAGGTTATCCTCACTTTCCAGTTGATGTCGATTGTCGGCAGAATACGCTTGAAGTAGTTGGGTGAAATGGCAATGCTGTAGCAGCGCATGTCGTCACTGTGTCTTGCTTCGCTCAATATCATGTCTGGCGGACATATCAGTATGTCGTTCTTGTGCATCGTGTGGTTTGTGCCGTTGATGCCGAATGATATTTCGCCGTTGACGCATAGTATCACCGCGTAGAAGTCGAACGTGAATGTGTTAGGGGTGATCGTTTCGCCCAGACTGTTGCCTATCGCGATGTCACCGTTATTGTATAATGCTTCTTTTTTGACAACGTTGTTGTCCAGATTTATTCTCTTTATTTCGTTCATATTGTTGTTATGTGCGCCTGCAAATATACTTCAGTTTTTCTTAATAAACCATCGTTTGTAGCTTATATAATAATAAAAAATCAAGAAAAAGGTAAAAATGGAACATCCCTAATAGTGCCGTATATTCAGACTGCAGTGATTGTCAGCGTGTAATATTCTTCTTTATTTGTGTTCCGTATGTCGCAATAATGCGTATTTGTTCCCAAATAGACCACTTTGCGAGCCTGTATTTTGTCCTGAATATGAAAATCAGAACGTTATTTTGCGGCCGGAAAATAATTTTTATGTTAAAATCATGAATAGGTTTAATCTTATGATTATGTCTGTCGCAGCGCTTGTTCTTGCAAGTTGCGGCAGTGGAAAGAAGGACCTGCGGCAGGCTCCTTCGAAAGTTAAGGTAGAGGTGCAGACTGTAGGTTCGGCTTCGGCTTCAGGCATGCAGTATTCGGGAACAGTGGAGGAAGGCAGCGGAGCGTCGCTCAGTTTCCCTGTGAACGGCACCGTAAGCAGGATATACGTGGCCACGGGCAGCCGTGTGAAGAAAGGTCAGCTGCTGGCAACGCTGGACGCAACGTCGATGCGCAACATGCACGATGCGGCACGTGCGACGCTCGAACAGGCTGAGGATGCCCGCCGGCGAATGGAGACATTGTACAAGAGAGGAAGTCTGCCGGAGATACAGTGGGTTGAGGTGGAGAGCAAACTGAAGCAGGCCCGTTCGGCCGAGGCACTGGCAGCAAAGAATCTGCGCGACTGCAATCTGTACGCTCCGTTCAGCGGAGTGGTGGCCGAGAAGACGGCAGACGAGGGACAGAACGTCATGCCTGGCATGCCGGTGATCAAGCTTGTCACGTCCGGCACGCTGAAAGTCAGTGTCCCTGTGCCTGAGAACGAGATAGCAGGAGTGGACGAAGGATGCCGTGCCATAGTGACGGTGCCGGCACTCGGAGGCCGCGGATTCGACGCTGTGGTTGTGGAGAAAGGCATTATGGCTCATCAGTTGTCACGTTCGTATGAGGTGAAACTGCGCATAGAAGGCCGCAGTACAGACCTTATGCCGGGCATGGTGGCAGAGGTCACGCTTCTTGCCAAGGGCGACAGCGGTGCTGTACCGGTGATACCTGCACGTGTGGTTCAGACCGACGAGCACAACCGCAACTTCGTATGGACTGTCAGCGGAGGCAAGGCCGCACGGCGCGATGTGACATGTGGTTCTTACAGGGCCGACGGAGTGGAGATTGTTTCGGGCCTTGCCGTCGGCGACAGAGTTATTGTTGAAGGCCAGGCCAAGGTGTGCGAGGGCACTCCCGTGACTTTCTGAACATGATAAACCGATTGTAAGATGAAAGCAGAAAAGAAAAAACGCGGCATGGTGGAATGGGCCATGCATTATCATCAGATAATCATTCTGGTTGTGTGCTGCCTGATAGCACTGGGCGTATATTGTCTGCCGGGCATGAAGAAGAACGAATTTCCCGACTTCACCATACGTCAGGGAATTGTCGTGGCCGTTGCACCGGGACTCTCGGCCGACGAAATGGTGGAACAGGTTACCAAGCCTCTGGAGGACTATATATTCACTTATAAGGAGGTGCGCAAGGATAAGACGATATCGAAGACGCGCGACGGAATTGTCTATATTCAGGTGCAGCTTAACGATGATCTGAATAACAAGGATGAGTTCTGGAGCAAATTCAAGCACGGCGTGTCGGTGTTTAAGTCGGAACTGCCTGCCAACGTGCTTGCACTGAGAGTGATGGACGACTTCGGCGACACCTCTGCACTGCTCATAACGATGGAAAGCGACGACAAGACCTACCGCGAACTGAGCGACTACATGGACGACCTGCAGGAACAGCTGCGCCGCATATCCAGCGTGGGACGCATGACAGTGAGCGGTGTACTCGGCGAACAGATATCGGTATATGTGGACGACAGCCGCCTGTCGCGCTACGGACTTAATGCCCAGACATTGGCCGCCACACTCATGCAGAAGGGTTTTGTGACGTCGGGCGGAAGAGTGAAGGACGGATCTACGGTCTATCCAGTGTACGTCAGCAAGTCGCTCAACACGCTGTATGACGTCCAACAGCAGATAGTATACACCGATCCGTCGGGCAACAACATCCGTCTGAAGGACGTGGCGCGCGTGGTTAAGGAGTATGCGGCCCCAGACAGCTACATCACCAACAACGGACACAAGTGTGTGTTGCTCAGTGTGGAGATGAAGAAGGGCTGCAACATCGTGGCGATGGGTCAGGAAGTGAACAAGGTGATAGAGGATTTCAAGCAGGAACTGCCATCCGATGTCAACATAGAACGCATAACAGACCAGAGTAAAGTGGTGGACGACAGCGTGACCAATTTCCTGCACGAGCTGGTGATAGCCGTGGTTGCCGTAATCATAGTTGTGATGCTCCTGCTGCCGTTGCGTGTGGCTCTGATAGCTGCGTCCACCATACCTATTACCATTTTCATATCTCTGGGCATGTTTTCAATGTTCGGCATAGAGCTCAACACCGTGACGCTGGCCGCTCTTATTGTGACGCTAGGAATGATTGTGGACAACTCCATTGTGATAATAGACAACTATCTGGAGCAGATAGGCGAAGGAGTGTCGAGATGGCATGCATCAATAGAGAGCACCACCCACTTCTTCAAGTCAATCTTCTCGGCCACACTTGCCATAAGCATCACATTCTTCCCGTTCCTTCTCACAACGACTGGACTCATAAAGGACTTTGTCAACAGCTTCCCGTGGGCCGTTACGCTCGTGCTGTTCATATCGCTGCTGGTTGCCACTCTGCTGGTGCCCTTCATGCAGTTCTTCTTCATCCGCAAACCGATGAAGAGGCCGTCGGGCGACCGCAAGTCGTTCTCGTTCCTCGACATGCTGCAGACTTATTATAATAAGTTGCTCGATGTGTGTCTTGCCCATCCTGTGGTCACGGTGGTGACAGGTGTGGTCATGGTTGTTGCGGGCATATTAATGATTTCGCGTCTGCCTCAGCAGCTCATGCCTTTTGCCGACCGCAACCAGTTTGCCGTGGAGATATCGCTGCCCACCGGCAGTGGAATCGACCGTACGGTGGCTGTGGTCGACAGTCTTGAACACATGATGCGCAAGGACAAACGCGTGGTGAGCATCACCTCGTTCAAAGGATGTGCCTCTCCGAGATTCCACAGTAGCTATGCTCCACAGATAGCCGGTCCGGAGTATGCACAGTTTATTGTCAACACCACCGGCAACGAAGCCACTGTCGATTTGCTTGATGAGTGGGCGCCGCGTGTTACCGACAGTTTCCCTGAGGCACGCATACGGTTCAAGCAGTTGAGCTACAGCGAGGCGGTATATCCGATAGAAGTGAGACTCAGCGGCAACGACATAAATGCGCTGAAGACTGATGCCGGAAAAGTGAGGGAGACACTTATGAAGATGGACGGTCCGATAATAGTGCATACGGACTTCATGGAACAGCGGCCTGTCGTGGACGTTGTGATGAAGGAAGACGAGGCTTCACGGCTCGGAGTGAGCAACTTCGCGGTGGAGAGTACGCTGGCCATGCGCTATGGCGACGGCCTTCCGGTGGCGCGTGTATGGGAAGGCGACTACGATATTCCCGTGAAACTCAAGAGTGTGAACGCCGACAAGGCCACTCCGGCATCGCTTGAAGACGAGCAGATAGGTGTGGCCGGCGGACTGGGCGACGTGCCTCTGCGCCAGGTGGCAACGGTAGTGCCGGAGTGGAAGGACGGCCAGATAGTAAGGCGCAACGGCACGTACACCGTTACTGTAATGGCCGATCTGAAACGTGGAGTCAATGCCATGGAGGCCACAGGACGTGTCATTGAGAAGATGGACAGCCTGAAACTGTCGCCCGGTGTCAGCATGTCTTTCGGCGGCGACTACGAGGACGATGCCGAGAAGATGCCTCCGGTGATGAACGGACTGTATGTTGCGGCAGTGGTGATATTCTTCATTCTGATGATGCATTTCCGCAAGGTGAGCATAGCGTTCCTTGTCTTCATGAGCATGTTGCTCTGTATTCCGGGTATGGTTGCCGGCATTATGATACAGGGAGTGGACTTCAGTGTGACGTGCGTTCTGGGCATTGTGAGCCTGATGGGAATCATTGTGCGCAACGGCATAATAATGATAGACTATGCCGAAGAGCTGCGCTCCGCCAACCATCTTACATCGTCGGAGGCCATCTATCACTCCGCACGACGCCGTATGCGTCCGATATTCCTTACGTCGGCTGCCGCATCCATGGGTGTCATCCCGATGATTCTCGGCGGCAGCGGTCTGTGGATGCCTATGGGAACGGTGATATGCTACGGCACGCTCTTCACCATGGTGCTGCTCCTCACTGTGCTGCCAGCTGCCTACATGCTCATGTTCAGAGGCACAACCAAGAGCCGCATGCGGCTTGAGAGTATGGAGGCTGAATGACGGACCGTATGTAAGCGACACTCATTCATAAACAATTTTCATAACAAAAACAATAGTATAAATCAATGAATAAAAATATAAAAGGACGTGGCTTCATGCTTCTGCTTGCCTCCGCCGTAGTGTGCGGCGCGACGGCACAGCACCGTCTGACCTTCGAGGAATGTCTTGACATGGCCCTGAACAACAATGTGAAGATGAAGAACGCAGGCAACGACATAGAGGCTGCACGGCAGGACGAGAAGCAGGCTTTCACCCATTTCTTCCCCACGGTGAGTGCGTCGGGATTCGCCTTCAACTCTAACAAACCGCTTATAGATGTTGACGTGGCGCCGGGTGCGTCGATGTCGATGATGAAGGACGGCGTGGCCGGCGGTGTGTCGGCCGGTATGCCGCTCTTCGCCGGCGGACAGATAGTGAACACACACAAGCTGTCGAAACTCAATGTGAAGGTGAACCGGCTGAAGCGCAACCTTTCGGAGAACGAGGTGAAGCTCACTACCGAACAGTATTTCTGGCAGGCCGCGGTGTTGAAAGAGAAGCTCAACACCATCGCCGCTGTGGAGAAACAGCTGGCAAGCATGCGTGGCGACGTGACGGCTGCGGTGGATGCAGGAGTGGCCGACCGCAACGACCTGCTGCAGGTGAAGCTGCGCGAGAACGAGACCAAGAACACACGCATAAAGACAGAGAACGCTCTCGGAGTGACTCTGAGCCTTCTTGCGCAGTACATAGGCTATCCGTCGGACAGCATCGACGTCGATGCGACGTTCCCCTACTCGCTGCCCGGCCGCCCCGACTCGCTTTTCTGTTCGCCGGAAGCATCGCTCACTACTACCAGCGAGTATCGTCTGCTCGAAAGCAATGTGGAGGCAGCAAAGCTGAAAAAACGTCTGGCAGTGGGCAAGAATCTGCCTACCGTGGCGGTAGGAGCCGGATATATGTATGACAACATCATGGAGAAAGACCATCCGTTCCTCATCGGATTTGCCACCGTCAGCGTGCCTCTCACGGCATGGTGGGGAGGTTCGCATGAGGTGAAGAAGCACGAACTGCAGCTGCGCAACGCCAGAAACGAGTTTGACGACAGTAGCAGGATGCTTCTGATAAAGATGCGCAACGCATGGAACAAGCTCAACGACACATACAGACAGATAGAACTCTCGCTCGAGGCGGTGAACCAGTCGGCCGAGAACCTTCGCCTGCACAACGACTACTATCAGGCCGGGACGTGCACCATGAGCGACCTGCTCGAGGCGCAGACCATATATATCAACACGCGCGACAGCTATGCCGAGAGCATGGCGCAGTATGAGATAAGCAAGTGTGAGTATCTGCAGGCCACGGGCCGCTGACGCTTCCGCGCTTCTTCCGGGCGCATGGGAATATGCCGCGCGCCGTACGTCGGATAACAAAAACAAGGTATCTGCCTGCCGCACGTACGGCGCGCGATGCGTTTTGTGGCTGTCATTTTTCGTTATTTTTAGGTATTGCACGCAAGCGTTCCTGTGATTAACTTTGCAAGCGTATTCTACTTAAAGGTGTTACTTGCATAACAGGAGCTAATGACAGCTTATAGTTAAAGATACATAATGTTATTGTATAATCTATGGAAAGCCGGCTGTGAAGTCGGCTTTTTTGTTTTTCGTGCCTCCCGTATGGCGCTTGTCCGGGGTGGCACGGGATGAGCGGCGGATGTCAGAGTGTCGCTGTATGAATGTGTGTGGCAGCATTTTGACACTTGGAAAAATGCGTGCCGGCTGCTCATTCTGGAAAACCGGAACAGCGACGGAGCGGCCTGTGTCGTGTGATATGCACTGTATGAGCCTATGATATGCAACATATCAGCATGCAATATGGAGCATATCACACCCTGAAACGGTGCTTTTCAGGGCACGATAAAGTGCATTTCGCGTCGCTCTCTTGACGGTTCTGTGATGAGAAATGTGGCTTTCGGCGCCGGAATGGGCTTTATTGCGTCGTCCCATCCGGTGAAAGTGTTGCACAGAAACGGAATTTTCTGCGCAACTGTCTGATACGTTGCGTGTTACGGCTGCACACGAAATACCGCGGTATTTGCGTCCGGCGGGCATGTTGTCCGCGCGGAGGGCAGCTATGACGACATAAGAAAAATCAGAATGTAATCACACCGTTGTGTTGTCTTACATTCTGATTTCTGATTATCATAATGCCTACCGGCCGCGTTTGCATGTCGCCGGCGTGTGTGCGTCAGTATGATGTGTTGCCGTAGGTGAGTCCCTTCCAGTCGTCGGTGCGGAACGGTACGGCCGGCAGATTGGCGCTGTTGGTGAGGTTGCACTCCGGATTGTCTGCCCAGGCATAGCGCACTGCGACAGGATGTTTCACATCGGGCGACGACACAACTACCGTGTTGCCGTCTATCACGGCGTCAGCCCAGTGGAACCGGTGGTCGGGTCCGGCAATGGCAAAACCCTTGAGCTGTTGTCCGTCGCTTGTGGCGAGGCCTTTCGCCGTGTGGTCGAAGAAGAGTCTTATGCGGCCGTTCTCCACGCGGTAGTTGCGGTAAACGGGTCCCGAAGCCTCCACTTTCTCGCCATAAACCTTCTGTCGTGCCTGCAACGCAAGCCTGTGCCCCACGTCCTGTTTGTTGCGCGGATGTATGTCGTTGGCGTCGCCTATGTCTATTATGCACGCCAGACCGCATCCCGACAGTGTCTCGGCCGTCATCTGCTGTGCCTCGCGCAACTCTGCCCATCGCGATTCGGTGGGCTGGTCGTGGCGCTGCATGAAGTTGGCAAGCTGCACCATGAAGAACGGGAAGTCGTAGCCCCACTTCTGCCGCCAGTCCTCAATCATGAGCGGCATGAGGTCGCGATACTGCCACGCACGGTTGGAGTTGTCCTCGCCCTGATACCATATCGCGCCCTTGATGGCATATCCCACGAGCGGATTTATCATGGCGTTGTAGAGCACGCAAGCGTTCTTCGGATCGTTCACCGGGTCGCGCGGCTTTGAGGCGAGCGAGCTGAGCGGTGCCGACATCTTGCTTTTCCACGTGCCGTTGAGGCTTATCGTGGTGCCGTCTTCGGCCGTAAGGTGGCATTCCTGACCGTCGTAGCCCGTTATGCCTGCCATTCCGCCCGTGTCGATGCTCCTAACCGTAATCACCGCTTTGCCGGCTTTCACGGCTTCGGCAGGAATGCTGTACTCTCTTATCTCGCCCGGGCCGGTGGTGTTGCCAACCATCATGTCGTTGAAGAAGGTCATGTCATCGTCGTCCACCTTGCCCAGACGGAGAGTCAGCTTCTGTCCTGCCATGCTCTCCGGAATGTCTATCACCCTGCGGTAGATTATCATTCCGTCGAACGTGTCGTACTTGCTGTTGCTTATATATCCCGGCACCGGCGTGTCGTCCCAGCCGGAGTCGTCGTATGAAGTCGTGAAATAGCTGAAGCGGCCGTCCTTGAATTCTGGATCGTTGCTGTTGAAGGCGTTGAACCATCCGGCAAGTTCCTCCTTGTGTCTTGCCGCGCGCTCGTCCTTGTTCTCAGGCATTGAGGCTATGCGTTCCACTTCGCTGCGGAACTCGGGCAGCTCTGTGAGCGATGCACCGCTGGTCCATGCCTCGGCCGGAGTGCCTCCCCAACTCGACTGTATGAGCCCCACGGGCACGTCGCGATACTTCTCTATGTCGCGGCCGAAGAAGTAGGCCACGGCCGAGAACGGCTCTATGGTAGAGGGCGAGCACACCTGCCATCCGCCTTTCATCGCCGTGAAGGTGTCCTGCGGACGCATGGCCATGGTGTTGTCCACACGCAGCAGACGTATGTTGCTGTGGTCGGCGGCCTTCACCTCAGCCTCGTAGTTGTTCACCTGTCCCCATCCGTTGACCGGCATGTCCATGTTCGACTGTCCCGAGCACAGCCACACCTCGCCTATCATGACATTGTGCAGTGTCACGGGTGTGCCGTCGCTGATGGTTATCTCGTACGGTCCGCCGGCCTTGGGTGTTGCCACCCTCACCAGCCATTTGCCGTCATTGCCGGCCACTGCCTCGTATTTGCGCTTGTCCCACGATGTGGTGACGCTCACCGTTCGGCCGGCTTCGCATGTGCCCCACAGCGGCGCGTCAGCCTTCTGCTGCATCACCATGTTGTCGGTGAAGAGCGGACAGAGCCTTACCTGTGCCTGTGCCGTGGCGCAGCATGCGGCTATCAGAATCCATGCGATGTTTCTTTTCATGTTGTCGTATTGTGTATGTTCAGCGGCGGCGACGCTTGTCTATCTGTTTCATTTTGATAGGCTTGATTTTCACATTCTTGAACCACACCTCGTTGCCATGGTCCTGCAGCAGAATGTTTCCGCGCTTGTGATTGCCGAAGTTCTTCCAGTTCTTGTACTTGCTGTATGCCACCAGCGCGTTCCACATCTGGTTGTCGCGCTCATACTCCAGCAGTTTCACACCGTTGAGCCAGTGCTCCACGTGCTTGCCGCGTACGATAATCATGGCTGTGTTGAAGTTGTTGATGTCGAAAGGCTTCTTCTCCGGTGCCGGTATGAGGTCGTAGAGCGAGCCCAGCTTGCGGTTGCCCTTCACGCCGAGCTTTGCGTCCGGATGGCGCTCGTCGTCCAGAATCTGGAACTCGCAGCCTATTGCCGAACCCTCACCCTTGTTGGCTTCCGGATCAACAAAGTATTTTATACCGCTGTTGGCGCCCTTCGTTATCTTGAAATCGACGGTCAGTATGAAGTTGTCGTAGGTCTCAGTGGTCACGATATCACCGCCGTTGGTTGACTCGCCTCCGTCGGCTGCCAGCACCTTGAGCACACCGTTCTCTATCTTCCAGCCCTTGTCAGGGAAGGCATCGAGCTTGGCTCCGCGCCATCCGTTGGTGGTCTTGCCGTCCCACAGCAGCTTCCATCCCATCTTCTCTTCCTGTGGCGACAGAGTGTTGTCAATGCAGTTCACCTGCGGAGTGCGGCCCTCGGGTGTGAGATACTTCTCCACATCCTCGGTGCAGATGCGTATGTCGCGCCATGCCACTGTCTTTCCCTCGTCGGCTTTGTTCTGTATGGCGTGCACCTGAAGGGCGATAAGACCGCTCAGAGTCTTGTTGTCCCAAAGGTTGGCACACGGAATGTCGTTCACCCAAGTGCGGATACTGTTGCCGTATGCCTCGATGCGCGCCTTGTTCCACTGCCCGTTCTTGAATGCCTTTTTGGCTCTCGGGTTCTTTGTCAGCGGGTAGAGCCATCCGCGGCGTGCCTCGTCGTAGATGCCGCCTGTCCATGCTCTCTGCGACGGGTCTATCTCAAACTGATAGCCGTGCACGCGTCCGTTCTGATATGACTTGAGGCTTTCGCTGCGCAGCTGCACGCCGGAGTTGAGCCCGTCTGTTATCTTGAACTGAAACTCGAGGATGAAGTTGTCGTAGTTTTTCTTTGTGCAGAGGAAAGAGTTTGGTGTGTTCATCTTGGTGTATCCCACGATGGCGCCGTCCTCCACCTTATATTCGGCCTTGCCGTTTTTCTGTGTCCATCCGCTGAGGTTCTTTCCGTTGAACAGCGGTTTCCATTCCTGTGCTGTCGCCGGCAGTATGAGCAGTGCGGCGAGGGCTGTGATTATCTGTTTTCTCATTTGTGTTATTGGTTTTAGGATTGTTCTCCGCCGTTGTGCGGCGGAGCCTTTTCTGTGTTGTGTCTTTGTGTGAAGGCGGCCGTGGCCCCGGGCTCACTGCCGCCGCTTATAGAATCTGACGTAGTCGACGAGCATCTCCACCGGCAGGTCGCTCCGCCTCACCGCGCCCACCCAACTGCCGCCAAGCTGCATGTCGATGAGCAGATAGAACGGGCGGTTGAATGGAAACTGACCTTCCTTGTCGGTCGGTATGCGGCGGTAGGTGAACGTGTGGCGGCCGTTGATGAAGAACGCCAGACTGTCCGGATACATCTCCACGGCATACACATCGTACGCGTCCGGATCTATAGGTCCGGTGGCATGCGAGGGCGGATTGTCCTTTATGCCGAGGTCGTAGGTATAGTGCGAGTGCACGGTCTGATAGGCAATGCTGTCGCCGTTGAGCCGTTCCATGATGTCAATCTCGCCGTCGCGCGGCCAGCTTCCGTTCTCCGGCAGAAGCCAGATGGCCGGCCATGCGCCCTGTGCGGCATTGAGCCGTGCGCGTATCTCGAGCCGTCCGTCGCTGAACGTGCGCTTACCCATGGAGCATACGCCTCCGGTGATGAACGGGGCGGTGTCGTTCGGCGCCACGTCGTTGAGTATTCCGCGCAGCACGAGGTTGCCCTTGCGCATGGCGTAGCAGGCGTCATGATGCGACATGTGGCGGTTCCAGTCGGACGTTCCGCGGTCTATCCTGCTCCACGTGGCAGTGTCGAACGAATGTTTCTGGTCGAAGTTGTCCTCCCATACCAGAGTCCATCCGTCCGACACCGTGCCGCGTGTCACGCTGCACGAGCACACCGTCGCGGCCAGTATGGCGGCCGCCATGATGAGCCTTGTGCCTTTGTTCATGCTCGGAGTTGTATATTTCTTTGTTGATTGATGGCTTTATGCAGTGCCGTGAGTCCTTACATCTTGTAGAGGAACTCCCAACCCTTGCGCGGAGGCATGCCTGCGAGCAGTGAGTTTGCGAAGGCATTGTTGGTGAACTGCTTTGTGCGCGGGTCGAAGAAGAGCTGTGTGTTCAGGCGCTGTGCTATCACACCGAGGCAGAACACCTGGCTCAGTACACCGTTGATCTCGAACGGTGAGCGTGTCTTCTCTGTTCCCTGACAGGCACGGAGGAAGTTCACGTAGTGGTTGGACGGGCTCTTCGGCACTTCCGGCAGGCGGCTCTTCATCTCCTCAGCCTTGTCGCCGATGATGGAGAGTGTGCTTCCGTGGCTGCTGCCCTTGAATATAAGGTCGCGGCTGTAGATTATCTTTCCCGGGTTGAGGTTTGCCACCGGTGTATCGCCCTGGTTGCTTGCGGGTATGTCCGGATTGTATTCCGACTTGCCATAGCCTTTCGGCAGCTGCGGCAGGTTGTCGATGCCGTCATACCATGTCACGTCGCACGGCGGCATGTTGCCTCTTGCGCCGAAGCGGAACAGGATGGTGGAAGAATACGGGAAGAAGAAGTCGTTGTGCCCCTTCTCGTAAGTGAGCGACACCTCATAGGGCAGTCCGAGATTGAGGAACTCGTGCGCCGTGTCGAGAATGTGTGCTCCCCAGTCGCCCAGCGCGCCCATACCGAAGTCGTACCAGCAGCGCCAGTCACCCTGATGGAACTTTGCCGAATAATCGTGCCACGGACATACGCCGAGCCATGCGTCCCAGTTCATTCCGTCAGGCAGAGTGTCTCCTGAAGGCAGACGGTACATCTTTGAGTCGAAGCTGTGCCAGCGGCGCGGATTGTTCATGTGAGCCGTTATGGCCGTAACGTCCTTTATGATGCCCGCTTCCTGCCATGCCTTGAACTGGAAGTAGTTGGCTTCGGAGTGGCCCTGGTTGCCCACCTGAGTCACTACGTTGGGACATGAGCGTGCTTTCTGCATGAGCAGTTCGGCCTCGATGAACGTACGGGTCATCGGTTTTTCCAGATATATGTGCTTGCCATATTCGAGTGCCAGCATGGCAATGGGGAAATGGCTGTGGTCAGGAGTTGAAGCCACCACTGCGTCGAAGTTCTGGCTGTACTTCTCGAACATCTCGCGGTAGTCAGTGAACAGCTTTGCCTTTGGGTATTTGCCGAGCACCTTCTGCGACTGTTTGCCCTTGAGATCGACGTCGCAAAGCGCTGTCACCTCTATCATGCCCGTGCGCTCGAACTCGCCTACGTTCTGCTCACCGCGGTTGCCGATGCCGATGAAGGCTATCTTCACCTTGTCGCCTTTGGCGTCCTTGGCATTGTTTGCACCTGCCGGCCGTGCAGCCAGCGAACCGAGTGGCGCAAGTCCTAAGCCTGCGGCTGCCACTCCCATCTGTTTGAGAAAGTCTCTTCGTGTAGTCATTACCGTATTAGGTTTATGTGATACTGTTATTATTGTTGTTTCTTCTGTCTGATTGTTTCCTGCGGAGTCCGGTCTGCGTGCCACGCGATACAGGCAGACTGTCTGCCTTCTTGTTGCCTATGCTCACGCTGCGGAGCCTCCCGACGGATACTGACAACGGCGTGGCATGAACTGTGACGGCCCGGTGCATGCGGAGCTTATGCCGAACGAAACATGCGTACAAAGTATTGCGCCCGTACAGTTTGCTATTGTACGGGATGCTTCGCGGCTGTGTCTCATGCTGTTAGGGCTTATGTTCATCGTTATGCCGTAATCGTTCCGGTTTAGGTTTTTAAATGTTCCGCCGTGTCCGGCGTGTTTCCGTGCACGTGCACGGAGCTTGTTTTTATTAGAAAAAGTGTCGGTTGCCGACCCCCGGTAGTTCTGTTTCAGAGAATCAATAAGGTGAATGGCGTATGCCGGACACGCTGTTCCGTCTTCTTAATGTCCGGTCCGAACGTTTTCTGTTTGTTGCAAAGAGAGTGAAAGGTGAGTGCAATGACAAATCGGGAAAACGGAGTTTTACAGGAGATGGCATTGCCGAACCGCATCCTATCTTATGCAAAGATAGTGTTTTTTGATAATAGGGAGTATCAGAAATTGTATTATTGTTTTCATTTTTTTATTTTTTTTGCATTTCTGTTTTACGGCGTATGTGATGTGGCGGTGTGGACTGTTGCGGGCGTGGATAATAAGGGAAAGTCATGAAACGTAGCATAAGGACCTGCTGCGGGCACAGTGTGTGGTTGCTGTGAGAGGCACAGAGTGAAGCCGAATGTTAAAAAATGGTGCCTCATTTTCGAAGAATTTGCGGGCGACACGGCGTCCGTCGGCAAATACGCGAGTTATGAAGGGGTTGGGATAATGTGCTGATAATAAGACGGTTGCGCCTGGACCATGATGCGGCACGCCGCATACTGTCCTGCGATATGGGCTATATGAGCATGCGATATTGAGCTTTTCACCCCATGATACGGGCTTGATCATGCTGTGAAATGGGCTGTTTCATGGTGCAAAATGGTCTTTTCCGCGCCACGCACTCCGAAAGCCTGGGGGTAGAGGCCCGCAAGGCGTATTTACGGACTGCCCTTTTCTGTATCGGAGAAGGCCGTTTGGGGAGCGTCCGCTTTTCTATTTTGAGTGGCGGAGCGGAAGTTTTTCGGGCGAAATTTTTAACTTAAAAATGTTAACGCGCGGAGCTGTCGGTGTGGCTCCACGCGCTGTGTTGTCAAGCTCTGCAAGCTGTGTCGTCAAGGCTCGTGCACTATACTATCTTAACATGTGCATGGTATCGTCAGTCAGCTTGCGTGGTCTCTATTTCTGTTCAGTCCATCCCTCGCTGTCGGACGGGGCGGCGAAGGTGCGGTCCGATGTGCTCAGCGTGATGCATCCGTCAGCCTCTATGGTGCACGTCTGCGTGTGCACGTTGTCGGTGTTGCCTGTGCCCGGATGTTCTTCGTCCATTGACGTGACGGCCTGTCTGACGGTGAGCGAGAACGGTGAGCTGCTGCCCGTTATCTCGGCGTCCCAGAAGTCGCCTTTGCGTGCCACGGGACAGACGTCTATGGCGCGGCCGTCCTTGGTGAAGGTGGCAACGATGTACTCGTTGAATGGATAGCCGTCGCGCGGCACATCGCAGCTCTTGGTCATGAGAAGTATGTAGCGGTCGGCGGTCTCTATCACGCTGCCGGCGGTCCAGAGCGTGCGCATCGGAGCGCAGTCGCAGTCGGGCGCAGGGTTGATGAAGGCGCGCACGTATTTACGGTCTATCTCTTTTCCGGTCTGTTCGTCGCTTGTGAACGAGTCTGTGGTTATCTTTCCGTCGCTTAGCGGTGTGAACATTGTCAGCAGCTTGTCGAACTCCTCCTTCGTGGCAGGTATGACGTCGGCCTTCACTGTCTCGCTGCGCGGCACGCCGAGCGATGTGCGCGAGATGTAGCCGTCGCTGCCTATGGTGTAGCGTGAGGCCGTGACGGTGAACGTGAGGTCTGCGTATTCCTCAATCATCGCGGGTATGGCGAGGTCGCGGCGTGTGACGTTCATGGTGATGCCACCCTTCGCGTCGGCGGTGCCTTTCACCTCAACGCTCCACGCGCGGCCCGAACGGCCTATGATGTAGCTGTCGGTCAGACGGCCGTCGGCGTCGTATGTCGCCACGATGTGGTCGTAGCGGTAGAGCGCGTTGTTGTGAGAGTCGTCGCACAGACGGTTCATGAACACCACGGTGGTGTTGTCGCCGAGTTTCATTATGCTGCCTTTGTTCCAGTATATGTCGCTCTGTTCCTGACAGTCGCACGTAAGGTCGGTGGGCAGGAAGGGCGACGACGGACTGATGTGTGCGTCGGCAGAAACCTTGGAAGCGTCGGTCGTGCCGAACGCCTCTACGCCGAACGTGCCGGCATTGAGCGGTTTGAAACCCTCGCAGAACTGACTGAAAGTCTGTTGCTGTGCCTTCACCGGTGCGCAGATGCTGGCGGGAGACGACGCGGCGTCGGCAGGAACGGACAAAGCGCAGAGCGCCGCGGCAAGGATGAATGATGTCATTAGCATAACGGTATGTGTTTTATGTTAGAAATGTTTTTTGCTATAAACCAGCTCGATGCCTTCGTCGCGGCCCATGTTGCGCGAGTATTGCTTGTCGTTCACGTTGTTCCAGTGCTCGGCAGTTCCGAGGCTTTTGAGCGGCGTTCCGTCGCCCTCCGGGTCGTAGGTCGTGCCCGAAGGAGGGTTGTCGGCCGACGCAGCCTCGACGAGATACATGTCGGAGCAGTCAGCGTCGGGCATGTTGGGGAACTGACTGGTGAGGAAATCTACGCCCACCATGTCGATAGCCACGGGGTCGAGACTGCCGAACAGCGAGCAGGGCCATTCGTTGTTGAAGGGCGGTATGGTCCATTTCGGACCGGGTTTGGTATCTACGAACTTGGCGGCATAGAGCGCGTCGATGAACCAGATGAGCGTTTTGCCGCCCAGATCCTTGTGTCCCATGAAATCGACAAAGGTGATGTATTTCGGCCTACCGTTCTTGTTCTGGTTGAAATTGTCGTGGAAGTTCTTGCGCCAGTCGGCGTGTATGCTCATCGTGCCGTACCAGTTCTTGCCGCAGAGTGTCACTCCCTGCCCCACGTGACCCTTGAGCAGGGCCATGTTGATGACGTAGTCGGCCTCGGTGAAGGCGGTGGATATGCCACGCGCCAGTCGGCCGTTGTTGCGCGAGTAGTGCATGGCGTCGGCCACGTATTCGGATTTCACGCGTCCGTCGCCGCCCGCGTTGTCTACGAATCGCACGCCTGGATAGGCCTCATGGCATTTGTTGTAGAGGCAGTCGGTGATGAAACGGCTCGGCTCGGCCACGGTGATGGCCTCCTCGGGCACGCCGGCATCCTCGACGAGAGTCTTCAGGAGGGCGAGCACAAGTTGCGGCGAGGCGTTGATGCTCGGGTTGTCGCTGTGGGAGAAAGTATTGTTGTTGTTCACCTTTATGGCAATCTTCTCACCCTTGCGGTAGCCTTTCGATCCGCGGTCGTGGGTCTTGTTGAAATACACGAATATGTCGTTCCATGCCTTTGACAGCTTCTTCTGCTTGGTGAGCGAGAGGACGGTGTTCTGCACAAGCCACTCGCACGCCTCGTCGGAGTTGTATCGGTCGGCGAACCACATGTCGTCGGCATCGGGCGTTCCGGCCGTCTTATCGTCGCGGGATTTATCCTCCCATGTCGCCGCTCCGGGCGCATGGCTCCACACAACGCGTCCCGGCCAAATGCCACGCGCCGCTCCTACTGGACTGTTTGGTTGGAGACACTGGCGCACGGTGCGCTGTCCTGATGGCTGCGAATAGGCTGTGGCGGCCGTCATTGCGCAGAGAGCGATGAACGCAGAGCGGGTAAGGATACCGCGGAATGAGGAAAGGATGTGGGTGGTTTTTGAAGTGTCGGTCATAATGTGTGGCTTTTTAATGATGAGGTATGTGTATTGTGTGGCGGCCACGGGCACGTTGTGTGCCGCCGTTTGCTGCATGCCGTGTCACGCCGCGGTGTGCTGTGATGCTGTGAAAGTGGCGTCGGGCGGAGTGTACGGTATGTCGGCAAATATATTAAAATAATTCCTATTGCATCGTCGCGCGGCTGTTTTTTTATTGATTGCGCATGTTTTTTCAGGTTAAAGGGCTTTGTGGCGGGCGGCTATCGTTTTTTATTCATATATTTGCATAATATAGGATGCGTATCAACTGACGTATGTGCTGGTTGAAAGAACGGCCTGGAAGTTTCTTATATATAGCCTTTGGCCGTTGGAATAATGAAAAGAGCAATGATTAGAAACGAACTTTCGATACTTCTGCCGGTTTACAACACGAGGTGCCTCACGATGGTGGAGCGCCTCAAGGAGCTGTGCGATGCCGTGGACGGACTGCGCTACGAGATAATAGCGGCCGACGACGGATCGACGGACAGGGACGCCGTGGCTTTCAACAGGGGCATAGAACGGATGGCGGGCTGCAGATATGTGGTACGTGCGGAGAACAGGGGAGCAGCCGCAACACGCAATTTCCTGACCGGCATGAGCAGGTATGGGTGGCTTCTGTTCGTTGATTGTGACATGGCTTTACCAGACGACCGGTTCATCATACGCTATCTGGAAGCGCCTGAAGCGGGCGTGGTGATTGGAGGAATACGCACGGGTGGCACGGCATACGACGTGCGTCGCAATCTGCGTTGTGCCTATGAGCGCAGGGCGGAGAGCCAACACACGGCGGAGGAAAGGAGCAAACGGCCGTATCAGTCGTTCCGTTCGGTGAACTTCATGGCGGAACGTGGCGTGATGGAGCGCTGCCGTTTCGACGAGCGGATGAGGCGTTATGAGGACGTGAGGTTCGGTCGTCTGTTGGAGGAAAGCGGCGTGACGGTGGCCCATATAGACAACGCTGTGGTGATGGACGACTTCGAGAGCAACGATTGTTTCGTGGCGAAGACGGAGAAAGACATGCGTACACTGCGCGATTTTGAGGCGGAGATGCGGGGCTATTCGCGTATGATAGACGTGGCAGACGGGCTGCGCCGCCGGCACATATTGTGGGCAGTGAGGATGTGGCACGGGCTCTTCGGACGGTTGGAGCGCAGACTGCTCATGGGTGGAAAGGCCCGTTTGAGGCTCTGTGACGTGTATAAACTGGGCTGTTTCGCCTTTTACGGAGGCTGACGGGTATTTGTCCGTCGCGGCGGTTTTGTGGGCTTGTGTGGCTTTAAAACGGCTTTTTACGGTAAGAAACAGATTCAATATATGTTATAAATATTAAAAAACGCGGAGTGACGGTGTGTTTTCGGGATATTGTTCGTATATTTGCAAACAATATCGGAAATATGAGTGAGAAGAAGGAATACACGGCAATGCAGGAACAGCTGGCGCGTTTTGCCAAGGCGCTGGGCCATCCGGCACGTATAGCAGTGATGCAGTTTTTGGCCAGACGCGATACTTGCTACTTCGGAGACATACACGAGGAGCTGCCGATAGCCAAGGCTACGGTGTCGCAACACCTGAAGGAACTGAAGGACGCAGGTCTGATACAAGGCGAGGTTGAGGCTCCGAAGGTGAAATATTGCATAAACCGGGAGAATTGGAAACTGGCGAGCGAGATGTTCGGAACATTCTTTGCGCACTGCGAAGAGAAGAAGGGGAAGTGCTGTGATTGAACTTCCTTTTTTTTAAAAGCATTGTTCGTAGTTTTGCGAATTACGTTTAACACTATAAAAATATTAAATTATGGAAATCAAAGTATTGGGTACCGGCTGTGCCGGATGCAAGGCGTTGTACGCCACAGTTGAAGAAGTTGTTAAGGAACTGGCGCTCGACGCCACAGTGACAAAGGAGGAGGACATAGTGAAGATAATGGATTACAACGTGATGACTCTTCCCGCGCTCGTGGTGGACGGCAAGGTTGTGGCAAAGGGCAGGCTTACTGCTGCCGAGGTGAAAGCATTGTTGGAGAAATAAAGGTGCGGTGATGAAAAGACTAATACTGGCGGCACTGATGTGTGTGCTCACGCTGGAGGCCCTGCCGCAGAACACGGGCGCTGACTATGTTGAGGTGTTATACTTTCACGGTAAACAGCGTTGTCTGACATGCCGCGCGATAGAGAAGTATGCCAAGGAGACGGTGTATGCCGACTTTGCCGACATGGTGAAAAAGAAGAAGGTGCGCTTCAGGGAGGTAGATATATCGACTGACGAGGGCGGAGAGCTTGCGAAGAAGTATCGTGTGAGTTGGTCGTCGCTCTATGTGAACAGGCACAAGGGCAAGGCGGAGACGCGCAGCGACATGACGGCATACGCCTTCAAGAATGTGCGCAGCAATACCAAGGCTTTCAAGGACGCTCTGAAACAGAAGATAACACAACTGTTGAAATAGGACGTATATGGAGTTTCTACAGACTTTGGCGGACAATAGCGGCATACCGGTTGTGACGGCTTTCATCCTGGGACTGCTCACTGCGGTGAGCCCCTGCCCGCTCGCCGCCAACATAACGGCGATAGGTTACATAGCGAAAGATATGGACCGGCGCGGCGCCATATTCATGAACGGTGTGCTGTATACACTGGGGCGTATGGTGGCTTACTCTGTGCTGGGCGGCATACTGATAGCCGTTGTGCGCAAGGGTGCCGACACGTTTTTTATACAGGACGGCATAAGCCGTGCGGGTGAGTGGCTTTTCGGTCCGATACTCATTGTCTGCGGACTGCTGATGCTGCTGGGCGACCGGCTGCGTTTTCCGGAGATAAAGCTGTTGCCTTCGGCCGACGGCAGGAGACGTAATGGAGCATTGGGCAGTCTGTTGCTGGGTGTGCTGCTTGCATTGACGTTCTGTCCGGCGAGCGGACTGATTTTCTTCGGGATGCTTATACCCATGTCGGTGGTTGAGGGCGAGGGCTATGTGCTGCCCGTGGTGTATGCTCTGGCGACGGGAATACCTGTCGTGATTGTGGCATGGGTGCTGGCCTACTGCATCAGCAGTCTGGGACGGTTCTACGACCGTATGCAGACTTTCAGAAAATGGTTCGGCCGTGTGGCGGCGGTATTGTTC
>OLRN01000174.1_pt1 | contig 64656 bp, 59 predicted proteins | sample 1673001 | NCBI WGS metagenome assembly OLRN01 (sample SAMEA3136745, study PRJEB25190) | human gut metagenome | biome: human gut; feature: human-associated habitat; material: faeces | place: Austria | collected 2013 | reverse complement strand
CACTTCGTGTGAATAAGTCATAATTAGCTCTTTTTTTAAGTGATATAATTAAAAAAAACGTAGTCCACTTTTATTAGTCGGGTGCAAAGTTAGTTGTTTTCCCCGTTTCTGCCAACTGTTCAATTTGACTTTTTTATTAAAAAGAAGTAATAAGAAGCTGAATTTCTGCGGAATGTAAAGTGGAGTTTGCAGTTGACTGTTTTTTCTCGTCTCTGATAGGGTTTGTGAATCAATAAGGTATGTGCTTGTCAATCAGGAAGTAATTTTGCCAACCCCTTGCTTGCGTCTTGGCAAACTTTTGCCATGCCTATGGCAAAGTTTTGCCAACACGGTGGCAAAGTCTTGCCAATGGTAAGGCAAAATCCTGCCAACTGGTTGGCAAGGCGAAGAAAATAAAGGGGAGTCCGTGTTTGACTATGACTGCAAAGTCTTACCTTTGTGGCACAATTAAATAAAATACAAACTATGATAGAAGTTACAGATGTGGCATTGCGCCAGGCTGCCGGTGAAGGGATGGATGCATTCATCGGCGTATTCACCGGTGCTTATAAGAAAGAAATAGGCGGAGAAATGACTGCCGGGACGATGTCTTTGCTTACCGGTGAACAGCATTCATTGTTGGCCTATCAGATATTCCGTGATGAAGTGATGGAAGGGGGCTTCTGCCAACTGATTCAAAATGGTTATGGCGGTTATATTTTCGACAATCCGTTTGCCAAAGTGATGCGTTTGTGGGGAGTGGGCGATTTGAGCAAGTTGGTTTATGCTGCCAAGAAAATATACGATAGCCATCGTGACGACTTGGAACGCGAACGCACAGACGAGGAATTTATGGCAATGTACGAGCAATATGAGGCTTTCGATGAACTGGAAGATGAATTTTTGGAAAAAGAGGAGGAATATACAGCTTTGGTTGCCGGCTATGTGGATGAGCATTTGGAGCTGTTTGCCAAGATTGTGTGATAGAGAGTAACGAGGAAAGGCATATTAGCCTATACCCATTCTTGCCTTTCGGTATTGGAGAGATGTGCTATCTGAAAGCTAAAATATGCGAGCTATGAATGCCGGGATGAAAAATGGAATTAATTTATTGATGATTCTTGTATTGTTTATCTCATGTGTACAAGAAAAAGAGGACAATAATGTCTTAAGACGTGTGGAAGCGTGTATGGAATTATTTCCTGATAGTGCCTTGTCGCTTCTGAGTCAAATTGAATGTCCCGAATGTATGAGAGGACAACAGAGAGCAGATTATGCTTTGCTTTTAACGCAGGCTTTGGATAAAAACTATTTGGATAATTTGCAGTCAGACTCATTGATAATGATAGCGGTAGAATATTATAAACAGGAAGGTGATAAATTGAAGGCAGGGAAGGCTTACTTTTATTATGGAAAAGTGATGTTGTTAAAGGAGCGCTTCTCAGATGCTATGCAGGCTTATCTGGAAGCATCGAGTCTCTTGGAAGAAACTAGGGATTATAAAGTACAAGGGATGGTCTGGGAATATATAGGGTATTTGAACTCGGTTCAAGGATTGTATGAAAATTCTATAGACAATTTTAAACATTCTATCAGGTACTATGAACTGGCGAGTGACAGACGTCGTATTTTATATGGTTATAGGAATATGGCAAGAGGCTATTTTTCGGTACATCATAATGATAGTGCAGGTTGGTATGCTGAAAAAGGGCTTGTGTTGAGTGACACTGTTAGTGGTATGAAGGCATCTTTTCTACATTTATTAGGACTTATTGCCAATAATGAAAAACGATATCCACAAGCAATAGAGTATTTTTCAAATGCAATGGAAGTTTGTGATAATTTAAATGATAAATATCGTTATAGTTTGTCTTTGGGACGTGTTTATTCTGAAGTAGGTCAAAAGAAAAAAGCTGAAGATTGTTTTGTTACTTGTATCAATGCAACTAATATTTTTGTGTCTTCGGGTGCATATTACTATTTGGCTGATATGCATAAAAAAGATGGTAATTATTTGAAAGCGTTTTTGTATAAAGAGAAGTCTGATTCATTATTAGAGGTGACTCGTAATGCTGAACTGCAAAAGCAGTTGTTGGATTTGCAGAATAAGTATGAAAATGATAAGCTTATTTTGGAAAATAAACAGATAAGGCTGGAAAATGAGAAACAGACTTATTTTTATTTGTTTTTATTTGTATTCATATTAGGGTTGGGCATCATCGCTTTCTTTCTGGTTAGGAAAAGGTATCGAACAAAATTGTTGCGTAATGTCGAGATTATTGGAAATAATAATGCAATTATTAATAGATATGCTTGTAGAATTGCAGAATTGGAGAATGTGAGCTTACAAGAACGTCAGGCTAAAAAAGAGGAAATAGGAATCCTGAATAGAAAAATCCTTTGTTTAATAGCAGAAAATAAGCGAGTATGTGAGAATTCGAGTGTTGACGCCTTGTTTGTATTAGAGGAATTGAAGCAAGGAAATTTGATTATTAGTAATATGACTATTGCTGAACGGCAACATATATTTGACTTTCTGGATTTGGTTCATGCGAATTTTATTACTCGACTTAAACAAGAGTTTGATTTAACAAAAAATGAATTATTGTTGGCTGCGTTGCTGAAAGTGGGATTCTCTAACAAGCAATTAATGATTGTTTTTGATTGTGAAATGAAATCCATATATAAAAACAGACAAAGACTAAAAGCAGATTTAGGACTTACTAAGAATGATTCTTTAGAGCAAATGATAATGATGTATTGAGAAAAAAACGTTTTTTTGTCCTATATGTTTCTTTGTAGTGTGTTGATATATAATTTATTACCTACCCTATTTTTGTCCGCATAGTTATTGCTGAATTATTGTTGAATAGTCCCTAATTTTGTATAAATAAAAAATGAAAGACTATGAAACTGAAAATTATCTCATCTGTATTGTTGTTATTTTCTTTATTAAAGGTCGATGCTAATCCTTTGGTCGACATAAGTATTGCTTCTGGAAAAGAAGAAGTCTTTTTGCATTCAAATGATATTCCTTTTGAAATTCTGACTACGGGAAAAGAAGATGGAAGCCGTTCCGTTATACCATTAGTGCCATTTGTTGTATTCGTTGAAGATTCTAATTATTCCGTGGAATTGGATTTTATGGAAGGAATCGGGGTAGTGGAAATTGCCATTTCCCAAAATGGTTCTGTGATTTATTCTTCTTCCGAGAATATTCTATCTCCCCTTCGGAAATATTTGCAACTTCCTTTCGGAGTATCAGGGGAGTATTGTATAGAAATTAAAGGAGATAATGGGGCATATGCATATGGCTGTTTTGAATTATGATATATTGTTAACTAAAAAATGTAATGCTTATGAAAAAGATTAGTTTATTGTTGGTAGGAGTGTTAGCTCTATTTTCTTGTGAGCAAGAGGAATTGGATAACTTTGTGGAAAGTAGTGGTGTGGGGCAGGTGATGACAAGGGCGATAGGTTCTAGTGCGGATTTTGATCCGATAAGTGAGCTTGCCGAAATTCCAGTGAATATTTTGAATATTGGAAACTCTAAACAAAAGTATCTTACTTGTAAAGAGAAAGGTACTGAAATTTGTTTAACAGATAAAGATGATGGATCTTTGAGGCAGAGATGGTATCTGAAGTATGGAAGAACTATTGTTGTTGCTGGGGGAAATAATAGAGTGACATCCGATACATATGGAGTTGTTACTCCTAATAACTATTTATCTTCAGAAATACCTGATAATCTTCGTTTGAGTTATTGGAATAAATCAACTTTTGATTCACCTTTGGCTGGACCTGGCTTAAGCTTTAATTGTTTGGCTGATGCTAATTGTATGATATATACGATGTCTGGAAACTTTAATACTGGTTTGTCTTCTTATTATTTGCAATCAGAATCTTCAACGTCTTCCTCTGTAAAGTTTAAAACGAATAATTCCTCAAGCCTCGCTTTATGGGAAATAGTTCCTGTTGGTGAATATGAACTTGTTGGTTTAGAGTATGTACGGACTACGGTTGATAGCTTTGAACCTACAGAAGTGATTTGTGACCATGATGAATATACAAATGAACATTTAAGCGTTGATACATGGAACTATTCTTTATCTACAAGCTATACAGAAAAATCTGATTTTTCAAAAACAGAAGGAGTAAGTGTCACTATTTCAGGAGGATTGAACGTGGGTATACCTAATGTGGTAGGAGATGATTCTTCGCTTGGAGTAAATGTTTCTGTACAGCAGCAGACAAATAAATCTTGGACTTATGGTACAAGTGATAGTAAAACGGTAACAAAAACGAGAACTGGACAAATCCCGATTCAACCAGGTGAAACTGTAAAACTTGATGCGGTGTTAATCATGTACAAAGGTAGTTTGACTTACGTTGCTACATTAAGGAAAATAGGGGATACTAAAACGTTTAGAGTTAAAGGAAAATGGAGTGGAGACTGCTTTTCTTCTTTTGAAGCTAGAACATATAATCCAACAACAGGGAAATTGGTAGGAGAATATGTTTTAGAATAATGTGATTATCTAAATTATGGTTGTTTATAAATGTTAAATAGATATTGGGGCTTGCAGTATTTAGATTAATCTTTCATTTAATCTTAAAAACAATGAAAAAACGAGGAGAGTACTATATTACTCAATTCTTTTATCTAAATTTGCAAACTCTAATATTTATAGGAAAGATGAAACAATTAAAATTCTTGATGGTTGCCTTGACATTGTTGATGGGCATTTCGTTTACTTCGTGTCTGAATTCAGATGACGGAGAGTATGATGACATTTATGGCATGGTTTTAGTGAATAACTATATGGGATTACTCTCTTTTGAAGATGCTGCGGGTAACACTTATCAACCTACACCGGCTTCTGTTACTCAATTTGAGGCAAATTCAAGTTTGAAGATTTCAGATTCTCGAATGGGAATCATCTTAGGAAAGAGCATAGAACCTGAGACGAATGAAAAATCTAAAACTACCAACTTCACTTTGAAGAATTTTCAGCCTATTTCTTTTGCAAACGCTGTCGTATCAATGACAGCAGAAAGCTTGGTTGTTGATGCGCCGGAAACAGCACCGGTGATAACTTTGAAATTGGAAAATGGGTCAGTTCAGCCATTTTTGTATAACAAGGATATACTTGTAACTCCTATAGCTTGGAGACTGCAAAATGACAACGATAAGTTTAAGATGCATAAATTTGCTTTAGCTTGTGTACTGGATGAAATTGAAGCAGGGGCCACAGACCTTGTTTTCTATCTGCGTCATGATAAAGGTGCTGATGATAAGACAGATGTTTATTATTCTAATTGGTATGGGTATGATATAAAAAATGCTTTAGAAAGGTTTAAAGAAAAAGCAGGAAATCTTCCTACTAAATTAGTTATTAAGTCGCATGAAAGTGGAAATAATAGCAATACAGAAATACCGGAAAACTATACGGAATATACTGTAGAATACAAAATTGCGTCTACTAATCAATAAATTGATATTGAATTACAAAGATTTATTTCATATAGCAATACTACTGATTTCCTCTCCGGCTCGTGCCTGGGAGGAAATTAGTTTAGAGGATAGACGAAAAGTATTTACTACTTTTGTCTATCCTATGATTGGTTTATGCGGGTTGTCCGTTTTCATCGGCTCTTTGATGAAGATGGGATGGGATGGGCCGCAAAGCTTTCAATATGCCATGACACAATGCTGTGCGGTGGCTGTATCCTTGTTTGGAGGATATTTTTTGGCAGCCTATCTCATCAATGGGTTGCGTGTCCGCATGTTTATGCTGGACAGTGATATTCCTTTGGCGCAACAGTTTGCAGGTTATGCACTGGTAGTGGTGTTCATGCTGCGGATTGTTATCGGCATATTGCCTGATTTTGGTATTATGGCTCTGTTGCTCCAATTCTATATCGTGTATGTTGTGTGGGAAGGAAGCAAAAAGGTGATGCAGATAGCGGAAAAAGACCGTTTGCGTTTCACCATTCTTTCTTCTATTTTGTTAATAGCTTGTCCGGTGGCCATTGAATGGATATTCAATAAGCTGACGGTAGTGCTAAACTGATAAATGTTATGAAACAAGCTCCTGTAAATATAAAGAATAAGCGTGCTACGTTCGATTACGAACTGACGGACACCTATACGGCTGGCATTGTGCTTACGGGCACAGAAATCAAGTCCATCCGGTTGGGGAAAGCAAGCTTAGTCGATACGTTCTGTTACTTTGCCAACGGCGAATTGTGGGTGAAGAACATGCATGTGGCCGAATACTTCTATGGTTCGTACAACAATCACAATGCACGTAGGGAGCGCAAGCTTTTGTTGAATAAGAAGGAACTTGAAAAACTGATGCGCGGCACGAAAGATCCGGGTTTCACCATTGTTCCCGTGCGCTTGTTTATCAATGAAAAAGGGCTGGCCAAACTTGTGGTGGCACTTGCCAAAGGTAAGAAGCAATATGATAAGCGCGAATCACTGAAGGAAAAAGATGACAAACGCGATATGGCGCGTATGTTTAAAAGATAATATGAGTAAACTTGGTAGTTTGGTGCGTGAGCGCATCCTTATTCTGGATGGTGCAATGGGCACCATGATACAGCAATACAACTTGACAGAGGAAGATTTTCGGGGTGAACGCTTCTCGCAGATTCCCGGACAGATGAAAGGTAACAATGACCTGCTTTGTCTGACACGCCCCGATGTGATACAAGACATTCACCGCAAGTATCTGGCGGCAGGTGCGGATATTATCGAAACAAATACATTCAGTTCCACCCGCGTCAGTATGGCCGATTATCATGTGCAGGACTATGTGCGTGAGATGAATCTTGCCGCAGTGCGCCTGGCACGCAAAGTGGCAGATGAGTTTACTTCTCTTACTCCCGACAAACCCCGTTTTGTGGCAGGCTCCGTAGGACCGACGAACAAGACCTGCTCCATGAGTCCCGATGTGAACAATCCGGCCTTTCGTGCCTTGAGCTACGATGAACTGGCCGATGCCTACCGTGAGCAGATGGAAGCATTGCTCGAAGGTGGTGTGGATGCTTTGCTGATAGAAACCATTTTTGATACGCTGAATGCCAAGGCTGCTATTTTTGCCGCCGGGCAGGCGATGGAAACTGTAGGAGTTCATGTACCCTTGATGCTCTCTGTGACTGTTTCTGATATTGGAGGGCGTACTCTGTCGGGACAAACTTTGGATGCTTTTCTCGCCTCCGTGCAACATGCCGATATTTTTTCAGTTGGGTTGAACTGCTCCTTTGGCGCCCGCCAGCTGAAACCTTTCCTGGAGCAGCTTGCTGCCCGTGCACCTTATTATATCAGTGCTTATCCCAACGCCGGACTGCCCAACAGTTTGGGCACATACGACCAGACTCCTGCCGATATGGCACATGAAGTAAAAGAGTATATCCATGAGGGATTGGTGAATATTATCGGTGGTTGTTGCGGAACGACAGATGCCTACATTGCCGAGTACTCCTCGCTGATTGCCGGTGCAACGCCCCATCAGCCGGTTCCCAGACCGGAAAATCTTTGGCTCTCCGGGCTTGAACTTCTGGAAGTGAAGCCGGAAAATAACTTCGTGAATGTGGGTGAACGCTGTAATGTTGCGGGTTCGCGCAAATTCTTGCGTCTGATTAATGAAAAGAAATATGACGAGGCGCTCAGCATTGCCCGCCAGCAGGTGGAAGACGGTGCGCAGGTCATCGATATAAATATGGACGACGGACTGCTGGATGCTCAAGTGGAGATGACGACTTTCCTCCATCTGATAGCTTCGGAACCGGAGATTGCCCGCGTCCCCGTCATGATAGACTCCTCTAAGTGGGAAGTGATTGTGGCCGGATTGAAATGCTTGCAAGGCAAGTCCATCGTCAACTCCATCTCCTTGAAGGAGGGGGAAGATAAATTCCTGGAGCATGCGCGTACCATCAAGCAATATGGTGCGGCAGCCGTGGTGATGGCTTTTGATGAAAAAGGGCAGGCAGACACGTACGAACGTAAGATTGAGGTCTGCGAACGGGCATACCGTCTTTTGGTGGACAAGATAGGTTTCAATCCCCATGATATAATTTTCGACCCGAATGTACTTGCCGTGGCAACCGGTATGGACGAGCACAACAATTATGCTGTAGACTTTATCCGTGCCACCGGATGGATACGCAAGAATCTGCCCGGTGCGCATGTCAGTGGAGGAGTGAGTAACCTTTCCTTCTCTTTCCGCGGCAATAATTACATTCGCGAGGCGATGCATGCCGTATTCCTTTACTATGCCATCCGCGAGGGCATGGATATGGGTATCGTCAATCCGGCTGCCTCCGTTCTTTACACCGATATTCCCGCTGATATATTGGAGCGCATAGAGGATGTGGTCTTGAACCGTCGTCCCGATGCTGCCGAGCGCCTGATAGAAACTGCCGAACGCTTGAAAGCGGAAGCAGAGGCGGCAAAAACTTCTGGAGGAGAGCGGCAGGCTGCCGCCCATTCCCAACTTGCCTGGAGAGAGGGGACTCCTGTGGAAGAACGGTTGAAGTACGCCTTGACAAAGGGTATCGGCGATTATCTGGAAGAAGACCTTGCCGAAGCGCTGAAGCTGTATCCCAAGGCTGTTTCCATCATTGAAGGTCCGTTGATGGCAGGCATGAATCATGTCGGCGACTTGTTTGGGGCAGGCAAGATGTTCCTGCCGCAAGTAGTGAAGACGGCGCGCACCATGAAGAGAGCGGTTGCCATCCTCCAGCCCGTAATCGAGTCGGAGAAAGAAGAAGGTGCGACTGCTGCCGGGAAGGTGCTGCTGGCTACGGTGAAAGGTGATGTGCACGACATTGGCAAAAATATAGTCTCGGTAGTAATGGCCTGCAACGGCTACGAAATAATAGACCTTGGCGTCATGGTGCCTGCCGAAACCATTGTACAGCATGCCATAGAGGAAAAGGTAGACATGATAGGATTGAGTGGCTTGATAACCCCTTCGCTGGATGAAATGGTGCATGTAGCCATTGAGCTGGAAAAGGCAGGTCTGGACGTTCCTCTGCTGATAGGTGGTGCCACGACTTCACCGCTTCACACAGCTCTGAAAATTGCTCCGGTCTATCATGCTCCCGTAATCCATCTGAAGGACGCTTCACAGAATGCTACAGTAGCAGCCAAGCTGATGAATCCTAAGACAAAGGAGGAGCTGGAAGAAGAACTGCATGAGAAGTATCGGCAGTTGTGCGAAAAGAACCGGGAGAAACAAGTGACAACCGTTTCCCTGGAAGAAGCGAGAAAGAACAAACTGAATCTGTTTTAAATAGGAAGGAAAATAAGGATTAGGGATTAATCCTTAATCCCTATTTTTTTATCTTCTTCTTGTATTGCTCGAAGCGTGACGTAATATCCCTTACGAAGTTATAAGTTTCAATGCCACGGAAATAGCCGTTTTTGCAGACGGGGTCGGTGAAGTATTCCTCATTGCTTTTTAGCAGAATGAAGTTTTCTACATTATCACGCCAGACATATTTGTTTTTGCCGTATTTTTCGGCCAGTGCCATGGCATCCAGCACATGGCCGATACCGGAATTATAAGATGCCAGCACAAAGTTGATGCGTTCTTCCTGGGGTATCTTGGAAAAACTTTTGGCTGTGGCGCCTATGTATTTCACGGCAGCCTTTATACTCTCTTCAGGGTTCTGTTCCTTTCCTTCGGGTAGCCCCATAGCCCTGGCTGTGACAGGCATCAGTTGCATCAGCCCCCTGGCACCGGCCCAGGATACGGCGGTGGAGTCGAAGTTGGACTCAGTATATGCCAGAGACGCCAGCAGGCGCCAGTCCCAGTCTATCTTGGGAGCATATTTCTTGAACAAATCATCGTAATGGGAAATTTTTCCTTCGCGCAGGGAGAGGATAGGAGAGTGGGGAATGGCCTTGCCGATTTCAAAATATCGTTTCATACTTGCCGTATAGGCAGGTGAAGTCATATTCTCCTCGTGCCATTTGTTGGCGGCGGCTGCCAGTTGCGGACAGTCTTTCCGGACTGCCCACGATGCACGCTGGTCAAAGCTGATGGAGAGTCCGATATTCAGGTTGGGGTAATAGGTCGTATTAAGCTGTGCCACATCATTGTCTGCTACGGTATAGGGGATTTTCCCTTGTGCCACTTGGGTGATGAGGTCTTCTGCACTGATACTGTCGTTGGTCACTTTATGGATGTGGATACCTCCTCCGAGCTCTTCGTCCAGATTGACCAGCCGTTCATAATATTTTCCGGGCTTCACATATACATCTTTCCCGATGAGTTCCGTTACGTCTTTCAGTGGTTTGGTGCGTCCGCCGTTACGTTGCACGATGACTTGGTGCGTGATGACCTCTTCGCCGCAATAAAGCAGGCTGTCTTTCCATTCCTTGGTGATGGGAAGGTTGTAGGCTATGAGGTCTCCCTTGCCTGCCAGCAACTTCTCTATGAGTTCGTGCACATTCCGGGCTACCTCTATTCTCAGCTTCACTCCCAGGCTCTTGGCAAACTGTTCGCTCAGCTCATACTGGAATCCCATGTCCTGGCCACGGTAGATGAAGTAGGAAGTGGAACTGTACAGTGTCAATACGACCAGTTCTCCGCTGTCCTTTATCTGTTGCAGGTCATCCGCTTCTTCTTTTTCGGCAGGATGTCCTCCACGGCATCCTGCGATGCAGCACAACAACAACAGCAAGATAATTGGGACGGGAGAATTGATAATGGATGATTTATGTCTGGCGAAAGAAAACAGGCTGTTCATATCTCATAGGGTTTAGTGCGTTCTTAATCCTCCATTATCAATTCTCCATTACAAATTAACTCCCCAAGTGCTTCTTGATGTACATGGTCAATATATCAATGGCCACCTGGTTGTTTCCGCCTTCCGGCACAATGAGGTCGGCGTATCGTTTGCAGGGCTCTATGAATTGCTGGTGCATGGGTTTTAGTATGCGTGTATAGCGCTCCATGACGGCTTCGGCCGTGCGTCCGCGTTCCACCACGTCACGCTGGATTACACGAATTAGGCGTTCGTCGGGGTCAGCGTCTACAAATATCTTGAGGTCCATCATGCTTCGCAGCTTCTTGTCGCACAAGGCAAGGATACCTTCTATGATGATGACTTCCCGGGGCTCGATATGGATGGTTTCGGGCTGCCGGGTACACGTCAGGTATGAGTAGGTGGGCTGTTCTATGCTTCTTCCTTCGCGCAGCATGGCGACATGCCTGGAAAGAAGGCTCCACTCGAAAGCGTCGGGATGGTCGAAGTTGATGTTCTGCCGTTCTTCCACGGGCACATGGCTGCTGTCCTTGTAGTAAGAGTCTTGTGGCAACAATACCACTTCACCAGCCGGTAGGCTTTCGATAATTTTACGTACGACGGTGGTCTTTCCCGAGCCGGTTCCGCCTGCAATTCCTATTATTAACATCCGTTTAAGTGTATATTTGAAACAAAACCAGTATTTTTGCAGTTGTTAAAACAGCCGCTTAGGCTGACAAATATAGTGATAAATCATTTAAATGGCAAAGTTATGGTAAAGCACATTGTATTATTTAAGTTAAAAGATGAGGCACCGGCTGACGAAAAGTTGGCTGCGATGAACAGTTTCAAGGCAGCTATCGAAGCGCTTCCGGCTAAAATATCCGTTATCCGCAAGATTGAAGTCGGATTGAACATCAATCCTGCCGAGGCTTGGAGCATCGCTCTTTACAGTGAGTTCGATACGTTGGATGACGTGAAATACTATGCTACCCATCCCGACCATGTAGCTGCCGGCAAGCTTATCGCAGCTGTGAAAGAGAGCCGTGCCTGCGTGGACTACGAGATAATTGAAAATTAAAAATTAAATCAGAGAACATGAAGAAATTACTGTTCCCTTTCGTTCTGTTGCTCTTCGCTGTGGCGGTGCAGGCACAGATACAAGACCCCGTCAAGTTCAATTCCGAACTGAAGATTTTGGCTGCCGATGAAGCGGAGGTCGTTTTTACGGCTGCTATTGACAAGGGCTGGCATGTCTATTCCACCGACTTGGGCGATGGAGGGCCTATCTCGGCGACTTTCAATGTGGAGAAAATATTCGGAGCGGAAGTGGTTGGCAAACTGAAGCCCGTAGGCAAGGAAATCTCTACTTTCGATAAGTTGTTCGAAATGAAGGTGCGCTATTTTGAGAATACGGCGCAATTTGTGCAGAAGCTGAAGTTGACGGGTGGCGCTTATCAGATAGAAGGCTATCTGGAATATGGCGCTTGCAACGATGAAAACTGCCTGCCGCCCACACAAGTTCCTTTCAAGTTCTCCGGCAAGGCAGAAGGGGCTGCCAAAGAAGCTGCCGCCGCTGCCGCTGAAACGAAAGCCGAAGAACAGCCCGCAAAGCAGGAGACTGTCTCCGGCACGGCTCCCGTGGCTGCCATCGGCGGTGCGGACGGGCCGACGGAAATCAAGGTGGCGGACAAGGTGGACCTATGGAAGCCGGTCATCAGTGAACTGAATTCTTTGGGCGAAACCACTTCGCAGGAAGACATGTCCTGGATTTATATTTTCATTACGGGATTTGCCGGTGGACTGCTGGCGCTCTTCACCCCCTGTGTATGGCCCATCATCCCGATGACGGTCAGCTTCTTCCTGAAACGCAGCAAGGACAAGAAGAAGGGCATCCGCGATGCGTGGACGTATGGCGCTTCCATCGTGGTGATTTATGTGACGCTCGGACTGGCAATCACGCTTGTTTTCGGAGCCAGCGCACTGAACGCACTCTCTACGAATGCAGTATTCAATATCCTTTTCTGCCTGATGCTGGTGGTGTTTGCGGCTTCCTTCTTCGGAGCGTTCGAGATAACGTTGCCCTCCAAGTGGAGTACGGCTGTAGACAGCAAGGCCGAGGCGACAAGCGGTTTGCTCAGCATCTTCCTGATGGCATTTACCTTGTCGCTGGTATCTTTCTCCTGCACGGGACCCATTATCGGATTCCTGCTGGTGCAGGTTTCCACGACGGGCAGCGTGGTGGCTCCCGCCATCGGCATGCTGGGCTTTGCCATAGCTTTGGCATTGCCTTTCACGCTGTTTGCCCTGTTCCCGTCCTGGTTGAAGTCCATGCCCAAATCCGGCGGATGGATGAATATCATCAAGGTGACGCTTGGCTTCCTGGAGCTGGCTTTTGCCCTGAAGTTCCTTTCGGTAGCCGATTTAGCTTACGGTTGGCGCATCCTCGACCGTGAAACGTTCCTTGCTTTGTGGATTGTACTTTTTGCACTGCTTGGTTTCTACTTGTTGGGCAAAATCAAGTTCCCGCACGATGATGACGATTCAAAGGTTAGTGTACCCCGTTTCTTTATGGCGTTGGCCTCACTGGCATTTGCGGTGTATATGGTTCCCGGTTTGTGGGGAGCGCCGTTGAAGGCGGTCAGTGCCTTTGCGCCGCCCATGCAGACGCAGGATTTCAACCTTTACAATAATGAGGTGCATGCCAGGTTCGACGATTACGACCTCGGTATGGAGTATGCCCGCCAGCATGGCAAGCCCGTGATGCTCGACTTCACCGGCTACGGCTGCGTGAACTGCCGTAAGATGGAGCTTGCCGTATGGACCAACCCGAAGGTGAGCGACATCATCAACAACGACTATGTGCTTATCACGCTTTACGTCGACAACAAGACACCGCTTCCTTCTCCCGTGAAGATTGTGGAGAACGGCACGGAACGCACGCTGCGCACCGTAGGCGACAAATGGAGCTATCTGCAGCGTGTCAAGTTCGGCGCCAATGCGCAGCCCTTCTACGTGCTGATTGACAACGAAGGCAAGCCGCTCAACAAGTCTTACTCCTACGACGAGGATATACCTAAGTATATCGAGTTCCTGCAGACCGGACTGGAGAATTATAAGAAAGAGAAATAAATAGAATTGGAAAAAGGATGCTTGTAAAAAGGTATCCTTTTTTCACTAAATCCCCTTTTTGTATGAAACACATTATAGACATTGATACTTGGGAACGCCGGGATAACTACGGCTTTTTCCGCAATTTTGTAAATTCCTGGTATTCCGTCACCACAGAGATTGACTGCACGGAAGCCAGTGCTGCAGCCCGGGCTGCAAAGCGCTCCTTTTTCCTTTATTATCTGTATGCTGTGGTGCGTTCGGCCAATGAAGTCGATGAACTCCGTTACCGTACCGACAAGGAAGGCCGGGTTGTTTTTCACGACCGGGTGGACATCATTTCTCCGATAGCCGTTCCTGGGAAAACATTCTATACCGTGCGCATTCCCTATTACGAAGACTTTGAACGTTTCTATGCCGAAGCCTACGCCTTGATAACAAACATGCCCGAGGACGGTGACCCTTATGGAGCCGAAAAGATTCTTGCCGAGCAAGGCGATTACGATGTGGTCCATCTGAGTGCGGTTCCCAAAATGTATTTCACCTCGATAACCTATACACTTGCCGAAGCAGGCAACGGTTGCAGTTATCCGTTGATGACTGCCGGCAAGGCCGTATCTCGTGAAGGCCGTCTGGTATTTCCTCTTTCCATTTATGTGAACCATGCTTTTGTCGACGGTTCTCATTTGACCTCCTTCTTCGGAAAGGTGGAGGAGTATTTGAAAGAGATTTCACATAAATGAATCACCCCAAATAAATAATCTATGAAACGCTTATAAGGGTGTTTTTTCATGCTACAAATATATATATGATGCCATACATATATGGCAACTTTGAATTGTTTTTTGTATCTCGGTTTCTGTTTTTTAAGTATCATTGAAAAATCGGAAATGTGCAGACAAGATTTGTAGTATTACAGAATTGTTACAGAATTTATCCTTACCTTTGACACTTTAACAGAATAAGCGTATGGTAAGTAATATATCTTCATGCACGAAAGTACTTGTTTTGCCGATAGTTCTATGGGTTGTTTCGTCTTTTTCCCTGCGGGCGCAGGAGAAGGATTTTGCCACTTGGGCGAATGCCGGTTTCGAATATAAGTTGAAGCCGGCATTTACTGTTTCCGGTGGGCTGGAGTGGCGTACAAAGGATGATTTGGGAAAGACAGACCGGTGGGGGCTGAAGGTGGGGGGAAGCTATAAGCTGTTGCCTTTCCTGAAGCTTGGAGCTGGGTATGAGACGCATTACCGCAATCGGGGGGCAGATGGCTGGAAGTTCCGGCACCGCTACCGTTTGGAAGGCACTCTGTCTGCCCGTGTGCAAAGGGTGAAACTGTCCTTGCGTGAGCGCTTTCAGTATACGTTCGATGGGCATAGAGATGAGTTCCGCTTGCGCTCGCGTGCGAAGTTTGCCTATGACATTCCGAAGTGCAAGCTGGAACCGTATGCTTCGGCCGAGATGTATAATGGTTTGAATAAGACAGAGCACTTCGGAGTAAAGCGGATGCGCTATCGTGGGGGTATTACGTTGCCCTTGTCCGAGCGCTGGGAGGTGGACATCTTCTATTGCAGGCAATGGGAGAAGGATAAGCGGAAGGATATAGTAGGGGTGGAGTGTGTTTATAGCTTTTGAGGGGAGATGAGGGCTGAAAGCCTTTTTTACTTTTTGTTCTTCCGGTACTCCTTTTTCAGATAAAAGTTGAATCCGGCATATATTTGGAGGGTACCGAACCCGTTGTTTAGGGAGAAACTGTTTTTGTAGTAGTCGTATGTCCGTCCTACGAATGAGGTACCCACGAAGTGTTTGCTGTTGTTGTATACCACACCTGCACGCAGAATGAAGTCGATATTGAAATTCTTGTACCAGTCGTCCGCTTCCCGCTCTTCTGTCTTCTCTATGCGTGATGTCTTGTAGGCGACAGCCGGATTGAACGACAGGCATGCGAGGCAGTTGCGGGCAAACACCCAATTGTAGGCATAGCCGGCGTTGAGGCTGATGTTCGTGTATTTGATATGTTTCACCTTCATACCCGGGTTCATGGTTTCCTGAATGATTTCGGGCAGCTTGGTATAGTCGAAGTTCAGATTGTGGGTGGATACGGAGAATCCGGCAATGAAAGAACCTGCATTGCAGCGCTGGTTGGTGGACTGGCTGAAGGCGGCTGGATAGGAGAAACGTCGATTGTTGAAAATGTAATACAGATTTAATCCCTTCATCTTTACTTTCAATCCGTTGAAGTCTTCGGAATAATTGGAGGGAATCTCGTCGGAAAAGCCGGATACCTTGTGTATCTTATAGTCGTTTCCGGTGCTGCGATAGAAAATGTCGACTCCCAGTTTGGAACTGTAAAGACTGAGATCAAACTCCGTACCGCGCTTTTTCTTGCTTTTCTTTCCGTAGAGCCAGTCCGTATCGACAGCCCATCCCAGGAATATCCAACGCCATCCGAAGTAAGCGCCTATCTTGTTGTGAGGGTTGGGCGAGAAACGGAGCCGCTGGTCGTCATTGCCCACGGAGTAATACTCGTAATTGGTGAAATGGTCGAGCATCAGGGCGTAATTGTATCGGTTGGGACTGATATAGGTAGTGTCGAAGTCGCTGAAGTTGAGGAATTTCTTCAATGCTTTTCCGAAGGTGTTTTTATATACGATGCTGTCGCATGCGACAGAACCGTTCTCCTTGTTTTGCGCAAACAATGAGAATGTAAATAATATCCATAAGCAGAAAAAGGCCCCTCTTTGCATCTTGTTGTTCTCTCTCATTTATACAAAGCTAAATAAAATAACCGGTTTTTGAACAGTATCCCGCTAATTTTTCTCTGAAAAAGGCATCAATAATTTGTAGTTCCCAATCGGAATGACTAATATTGAACGTCTTATTGAGAGACTTTATGAATCAAAACCAGATAAAGAAGAATACGATATGAAGAAGATTATCAATCCGTGGAAAGATATGGAGGGCTACAACTGTTTCGGTTGCTCTCCCGACAATGAAGCCGGTGTGAGAATGGAGTTTTATGAGGACGGTGACGAGGTGGTGAGCATCTGGAAGCCGCGTCCGGAGTATCAAGGGTGGCTGAATACGTTGCATGGAGGCATCCAGTCCGTATTGCTGGATGAAATCTGCGGCTGGGTCGTGTTCCGCAAGCTGCAGACCGGCGGGGTGACATCGAAAATGGAAACCCGCTTCCGCAAATCCATATCGACCAACGACACGCATGTGGTGCTGCGGGCTTCGCTTCGCGAGCAGAAGCGGAATATTGCTATCATAGAAGCACGCCTGTATAATAGCATGGGCGAACTTTGCACAGAAGCCACTTGCACCTACTTTACCTTTCCGAAGGAGAAGGCGGAAGCGGAAATGCATTTCCATAGCTGCGAAGTAGAGCAGGAGGAAATATTGCCGTTGATTTAATTGTTTCACCACAGATTACACAGATTTGCATAGATTGGAATAAAAATAATCTGTGCAAATCTGTGTAATCTGTGGTGAACTAAGATGAATTTGAAAGAAAAAATAAACTTTTTGTGATAAATCTTTTGGAGTTTCAAACTTTTAGTTTACTTTTGTCGCATTAAAATCCAAAAAATATGAAGAATATCGTTGCACATCATCACCATCATCATCCTAACGAATAACTCGGTGGGCGTATGAGTGTATATGTACAACAGATGACATAACAGACGAGGCTTGCCGAATATTGGTAAGCCTCGTTTTGTTTTCTGTCATCTCATTCAAAATAGTAAATAGTAAATCGTAAAATAGTAAATAACCTTATGTTAAGAATTGCAGTACAAGCTAAGGGTCGTCTGTATGACGAGACCATGTCGTTTTTGGGAGAATCGGATATAAAGTTGAGTGCCATGAAGCGCTCGTTGTTGGTGCAGTCGTCAAACTTTCCTCTTGAAGTGTTGTTTCTGAGGGATGACGACATTCCGCAGTCTGTGGCTACCGGAGTGGCTGATATAGGAATTGTGGGTGAGAATGAATTTGTTGAGAAGAATGAGGATGCAGAGATAATCAAGCGTCTGGGATTCAGCAAATGCCGTCTGTCTCTTGCCATGCCGAAGGATATTGAGTATCCGGGGGTGAAGTGGTTTCACGGAAAGAAGATTGCGACATCTTATCCGGGTATCCTTTCCGGCTTTTTGAAAGAGAATGGGGTGAATGCGGAGATACACGTCATTACGGGGTCGGTAGAAGTGGCGCCGGGCATCGGTCTGGCAGATGCCATTTTCGATATTGTAAGTTCCGGTTCTACGCTGGTGAGCAACCGCCTGAAGGAAGTGGAGGTTGTGATGAAGTCCGAAGCCCTGCTGATTGGTAACAGGAACCTGAGCGAGGAAAAGCAAGAGATATTGAGGGAGCTGTTGTTCCGTATGGATGCCGTGAAGACAGCCGAAGATAAGAAGTATGTGCTGATGAATGCCCCGAAAGAGAAACTGGATGAGATTGTCTCTGTACTTCCGGGCATGAAGAGCCCCACGGTGATGCCTTTGGCACAAGAAGGCTGGTGCTCAGTACATACCGTACTCGACGAGAAGTGTTTCTGGGAGATTATCGGAAAGCTGAAAGCGCTGGGGGCAGAAGGCATTCTGGTGCTGCCGATTGAGAAAATGATAATTTAAAGCCTCGAGGATGTGTCAAAAGTATATAAACGCTTTCTTTATGTTACGACATTAGGTGCGAATTACGCGAAATAGCGCGGATTCGGTAAAATAAATCCGTGAAATCCGCGTAATCAGCGCCTAAAAGAAAGTCTTCAGAGAGTTTTGATACACCTCCAATAATATCATGGTTTATGCATAAATCTTTAAAAACATGTCATTATGATATTGATTAGTAATCCCGATAAATCCCAGTGGCAAGAGATTCTGAAACGTCCGGTGATGAATACGGAGAATCTGTTTGATACGGTGCGGAGTGTTATTGACCGTGTGAAGGAGGAGGGAGACCGTGCTGTGCTGGATTATGAAGAAAAATTTGATAAAGTGGTGTTGGCCTCGCTGGCAGTGTCGGAAGAGGAACAGCAGGAAGCGGAAAACCTGGTGAGTGAAGACTTGAAAGCAGCTATTCGCCTGGCAAAGCAGAACATCGAGACTTTCCACGCCGCACAACGCTTTGAGGGCAAGAAAGTGCAGACTCAGCCGGGGGTGACCTGCTGGCAGAAAGCGGTTGCCATAGAAAAGGTGGGATTGTATATCCCCGGAGGAACGGCTCCGCTGTTTTCTACGGTACTGATGCTGGCCGTTCCCGCCAGGATTGCCGGATGCAAGGAGATTGTTCTCTGCACCCCTCCGGGACGTGACGGAAAGGTACATCCCGCTGTGTTGTTTGCCGCAAAAGTGGCAGGTGTCAACCGGATTTTCAAAGCTGGCGGCATACAAGCCATTGCCGCTATGGCATACGGAACGGAAAGTGTGCCTAAGGTTTACAAGATATTCGGTCCGGGAAATCAGTATGTCACGGCTGCCAAACAGCTTGTGAGCTTGCGTGATGTGGCGATAGATATGCCGGCAGGACCTTCGGAAGTAGAAGTTTTGGCTGACGAAACAGCTAATCCGATTTTTGTCGCCGCCGACTTGTTGAGCCAGGCAGAACACGGAGTGGACAGTCAGGCTATATTAATTACGACCTCTGTCGAATTGCAACAAGCTGTAAAGGTGGAAGTGGAACGCCAACTGGCCTTACTGCCACGTAAAGAGATTGCCGAAAAGTCTCTTGCCAATAGCAAACTGATTGTAGTGGACAGCATGGCAGAAGCCATTGAATTGACCAACGCGTATGCTCCCGAACATCTTATCATAGAAACCGAGGATTATCTTTCCGTGGCAGAACGTATCGTGAATGCCGGTTCCGTATTCCTGGGTTCTCTTACTCCGGAGAGTGCGGGAGATTATGCTTCGGGCACAAACCATACCCTGCCGACAAACGGCTATGCCAAAGCATACAGCGGTGTCAGCCTCGACAGCTTTATCCGCAAGATAACTTTTCAGGAGATAAAGCCGGAAGGATTAAATATCATCGGCCCTGCCATCGAGCTGATGGCTGCCAATGAACAGCTGGATGCGCATAAGAATGCTGTGAGTGTGAGACTGGGGCAGTTGGAAAATGGAAATGGAAATTGAAAGTTGAAAATTGAGAGCTGATGGCTTAAAGTAATTTTAATCGTAAATTGTCAAATCATAAATAACATGGTGAAAACATTACAAGAACTTACCCGTCCGAATATCTGGCGTCTGAAGCCTTATTCTTCAGCACGTGATGAATATAATGGTGCTGCGGCATCCGTTTTTCTCGATGCAAACGAGAATCCTTATAACATGCCGCACAACCGTTATCCCGACCCCATGCAGCGGGAGTTAAAGACAGAATTGTCTAAAATTAAAAAGGTGAGTCCCGATTCCATCTTCTTAGGGAATGGCAGTGACGAAGCTATCGATTTGGTGTTCCGTGCTTTTTGTGAACCCCGTGTGGACAATGTAGTGGCTATCGACCCTACCTACGGCATGTATCAAGTCTGTGCCGACGTTAATGATGTGGAGTACCGCAAGGTGCTGCTCGATGAGGATTTCCAGTTCTCTGCCGACAAGCTTTTGGCTGCTGCGGATGAGCATACCAAACTGATTTTTATCTGCTCTCCCAACAATCCTACCGGCAATGACCTGCTCCGTAGCGAGATTGAAACGCTGATTCACCAGTTTGATGGGTTGGTGATACTGGATGAGGCATACAATGACTTCTCCGAAGCACCTTCCTTCCTCGAAAATTTGAATCGGTATCCGAATCTCATTGTACTGCAAACCTTCTCCAAAGCATGGGGATGTGCTGCCATCCGTCTGGGTATGGCATTTGCCTCACCGGAGATTATCGGCATCCTCAGTAAGATAAAATATCCCTATAACGTGAACCAGTTGACACAGAAGCAGGCAGTGGAAATGCTTCACCGCTATTATGAAATAGAACGTTGGGTGAAGACCTTGAAAGAAGAACGGGAGAATCTGGAAGCCGAGTTCGCCGCACTGCCATGTACGGTGAAGATGTTCCCTTCCCATGCCAATTTCTTCCTGGCCCGTGTGACGGATGCCGTGAAGATTTACAATTATCTGGTAGGCAAGGGTATCATTGTCCGCAACCGTAACTCCGTGTCACTCTGCGGAAATTGCCTGCGAGTGACGGTAGGAACGAGAGGGGAGAATGAAAAATTGATTGAAGCGCTGAAGGAATATATGTAGAAGGAGTTAAAGGGAGTAAAAGGGAGTTAGAGGCCGATACTGCTGTTTTATACAAGTAATGCTTATGCAAGCAGAACTATCGGCCTCTAACTCCTTCTAACTCCCGATAACTCCCTTTATTCCCTCAAAAAAATATCCTTTAAAATGAAGAAACTACTTTTTATAGACCGTGACGGGACTTTAGTCATTGAGCCGCCCATTGATTATCAGCTGGACTCCCTGGAGAAGCTGGAGTTCTATCCGAAAGTGATGCGCAATCTTGGCTTCATCCGCAGCAAGCTGGATTTTGATTTTGTAATGGTAACCAATCAGGATGGGCTCGGCACAACTTCCTTTCCGGAAGAGACCTTTTGGCCGGCACACAACCTGATGATGAAGACATTGGAAGGCGAAGGCATCACCTTCGACGACATCTGCATAGACCGCAGCATGCCCGACGACAATGCACCGACTCGCAAGCCGCGTACCGGAATGCTTACCAAATACCTCGATAACCCGGACTACGATTTGTCCCACAGTTTCGTCATTGGCGACCGGCCTACGGATGTGGAACTGGCAAAGAATCTGGGCTGCCGCGCCATTCTTCTGCAAGATGACACGGCGTCATTGAAACCCGTTTCCGAAGGTGGCGGTGCCGCTTGTGACGGACTTGAAGATTACTGCGCCCTCGCCACCAGGGATTGGGATAAGGTTGCCGAATTCCTCTTTGCCGGTGAGCGTACGGCGGAAGTACGTCGCACTACCAAGGAGACAGATATATACGTATCCTTGAATCTGGATGGTGACGGGCATTGTGACATCGCGACCGGACTGGGCTTCTTCGACCACATGCTGGAGCAGATAGGCAAGCACGGCGGCATGGACCTCACCATCCGTGTGAAAGGTGACCTTGAAGTGGACGAGCATCACACCATCGAGGATACCGCTCTTGCTCTGGGCGACTGCCTTTATCAGGCCTTAGGAAGCAAGCGCGGCATCGAACGCTACGGCTATGCCCTTCCTATGGACGATTGTCTCTGCCAGGTGTGCCTCGACTTCGGCGGTCGCCCGTGGTTGGTATGGGATGCCGGGTTCAAGCGCGAGAAGATAGGCGACATGCCTACGGAAATGTTCCTGCACTTCTTCAAGTCCTTGAGTGATGCCGCCCGGATGAATCTTAATGTAAAAGCCGAAGGGCAGAACGAACATCATAAGATAGAAGGCATCTTCAAGGCGCTGGCACGTGCGCTGAAGATGGCGGTGAAAAGGGATATTTATCACTTTGAACTGCCAAGCTCGAAAGGAGTGTTGTAGAATCGTACAGACAACTGCTGCAAAGTTACTGCATACCTTTTGCAGTGTTGCTGCAAAGCAGTTGCAGTGACGCTGCAAGGCTTTTGCAGAGCCACTGCAGATGTATTGCAGAGCTACTGCAGATGTATTGCAGAGTTTTGCAGTTGTATATCTCTGATTAATAGATAAGTAGTGTTATGTCACATTTAGCCCCTTTGATAGCTGATTTAGCTCTGATATTGATTTGTGCGGGGATTATGACCCTGCTTTTTAAGAAATTGAAGCAACCGCTGGTGTTAGGATATGTAGTTGCAGGATTCCTTGCCAGCCCTCACATGGCCTATACACCGTCGGTGATGGACACGGCTAATATACAGACCTGGGCGGATATAGGCGTTATCTTCCTGCTGTTTGCACTGGGATTGGAATTCAGCTTCAAGAAGATTGTGAAGGTGGGAGGCGTGGCGATTATTGCTGCGTGTACCATCATCTTTTGTATGATATTGTTGGGAGTGGCGGTAGGTACCGGGTTCGGCTGGCAACGGATGGACTGTATCTTCCTGGGCGGTATGATTGCCATGTCGTCCACTACCATTATCTATAAGGCGTTTGATGATTTGGGGATGCGCAAGAAACAGTTCACGGGGCTGGTGCTCAGTGTGCTTATCCTGGAGGATATTCTTGCCATCGTATTGATGGTGATGCTCTCCACGATGGCAGTCAGCCATAACTTCGAGGGTACGGAGATGCTGGGGAGCATTGCCAAACTGCTGTTCTTCCTGATACTTTGGTTCGTCGTAGGGATATACCTCATCCCCGGATTGCTGAAGCGGTGCCGGAAGCTGATGAGCGAGGAAACCTTGCTGATAGTCTCTCTCGGACTCTGTTTCGGTATGGTGGTGATGGCCGCGCACACGGGTTTCTCGGCTGCTTTCGGCGCGTTCATCATGGGCTCCATTCTTGCCGAGACGGTAGAGGCGGAGAGCATAGAGCGCCTGGTGAAGCCGGTCAAGGACTTGTTCGGCGCCATCTTCTTCGTATCGGTCGGCATGATGGTAGACCCGGCCATGATTGTGGAGTATGCGGGACCTATTGTCGTGATTACTCTGGCGGTCATCCTCGGACAATCCCTTTTCGGAACGCTGGGCGTGCTGCTGGCAGGGCAACCGCTGAAGACGGCTATGCAATGCGGTTTCAGTCTGACGCAAATCGGTGAGTTTGCCTTTATTATAGCTTCGCTGGGCGTGTCGCTGCATGTCACCAGCCATTTCTTGTATCCTATTGTGGTGGCGGTGTCTGTCATCACTACCTTCCTTACTCCTTATATGATTCGTTTGGCAGGCCCCGCTTCCAATCTTGTGGATACGCATTTGCCGGAAAAATGGAGAAAGTTCTTGACCCGTTATGCTTCAGGTTCGCAGACGATGAACCATGAAAGTCTGTGGAAGAAACTGATATTTGCACTAGTCAGGATTACGGTTGTATATTCTATCATTTGCGTGGCGGTGATAGCTTTGGCGTTCCGTTTTCTGGTGCCTTTCGTGCACGACAGTCTGCCCGGGGTATGGGGCTCTTTGTTGGCTGCCTTTATCATCATTCTGTGTATAGCTCCGTTTCTGCGTGCTATCATGATTAAAAAGAATCATTCGGAGGAGTTCGTGACTTTATGGAAAGATAACCGTGGAAACCGGGCGCCGTTGGTGGCTACCATTGTACTGCGTCTGCTGCTGGGTGTTTCGTTTGTCATGTTCGTTATAGCCGGTTTGTTCAAGATGTCTGTGGGACTGGTATTTGGAGTGGCGGTGTTGCTGGTGACTTTAATGATACTCTCCCGCCAGTTGAAGAAGCAGTCCATCATGATAGAGAGGACATTCTTCCAGAATCTGCGGTACCGCGACATGCGTGCCGAGTATATGGGAGAGAAGAAACCGGAGTATGCGGGACGTCTGCTGTCGCGCGACCTGCACCTGACGGATTTTGAAATCCCCGGCGAGTCGGCATGGGTGGGCAGGACATTGGCGGAGCTGAATTTCGGAAAGAAATACGGCATCCATGTGGTCTCCATCCTTCGGGGCAAGAAACGGATTAATATTCCCGGAGCGTCTGTCCGCCTTTTCCCGCAGGACAAGATACAAGTGATTGCTACGGACGAGGAACTGAACGTCTTCGGCAAGGAGATGGATAAGGTGTCTGCCATGAATACGGATGTGATAGAGAAGAGTGAGATGATTCTGCGCCAGTTCTGTGTGGACGGGCAGTCTCCTTTCCTGAACAAGACCCTGAAGGAAGCAGGGATACGCGAGAAGTATCACTGCCTGATTGCCGGTGTGGAGCGGGGAGGGGAGACCCTGCATGCTCCCGACCCGCATGAACCTTTTGTAGAAGGCGATGTGGTATGGGTTGTAGGCGAGAGTGCCGATGTGTACAAGCTGGTCGGCCGGAAATGTGAAGGTTTCGACATGGGGTAAGGTCTACCCCATGAACGCTAATCAGAGTTTGTTCAGTATTTTGTCCATTACCCAGTTAGTCAGAGTGGCGCTTTCACCGTCACAGCCGCAGACTGACTTGCCCAGCAGGTGGTCTACCACTGCCTGTATAAGCGGTTGCTGGACGTAGGTGGGATTTTCGACAATGATTTCCTCACGCCCTCTTTCTGTGTGCAGCGCAATGGGGTCATAGGTGAATACGGAGAAACAAATCATGCCTTTGTCTCCAATGATTTCTATACGGTCTTCGCGGGCGGATTCGTGGGCGACAAAGCACCAGGAGCCGCTGCCCACCAGTCCGCTGTCAAACTGGAAACATGCGCTTAGAGTGTCTTCGGCAGGATATAGTCTGCCACGGTTACTCTTGTAGCCGCTGGCTTCGAGGATACATCCGAAGATTTCCTGCAGCAAGTCTATCTGGTGGGGCGCAAGGTCATAGAAGTATCCTCCGCCGGCAATGTCCGGCTGCACGCGCCACGGTAGGTTTTCCTTGTTATGGTCGAGGTCGCGGGGAGGCTGGGCGAAGCGGATTTGAATGTTGATGACATTGCCAATATGTCCCTCCTCTACCAGTGACTTTACCTTCAGGAAGTAGGGCAGATAGCGGCGGTAGTACGCAACAAAACATGGAACACCCGTTTCTTTGGAAATGCGGTTGATGCGGCAGCACTCTTCGTAGGTAACGGCCATCGGCTTCTCTATGTAGACCGGTTTACCTGCCTTCATGGACATGATGGCGTACGTAGCATGTGAAGAAGGAGGAGTGGCAATGTACACGGCGTTCACCTCTTCGTCGTCAATCAGCTCCTGGGCATCGTCGTACCATTTAGGAATCCCTCTTTCCTTGGCGTAGGTCTTGGCCTTGTCACCATTTCGGCTCATGACGGCCACTACTTCGGAGTTCTCTATTTTCTGAAATGCCGGTCCGCTTTTGTATTTGGTCACTTCTCCGCAACCGATGAATCCCCATTTAATTATTCTCTCGCTCATAATCTTTCCCTTATTTTACTCTTCCTCAAAATCGAATTCAAAGTCGAAATCATCCAGAAATTCCGGTTCTGTAAATTCTTCCAGACTCCGGCGGTCTTTTTTCGTTGGCCGTCCGGTACCTTTGGCACGGTTGACGAAACCGCTGACACGGCTCATCTCCAGCAGTTCATACTGTTCCGGAGTCGTTACATTCTCCATCATTTCGGCCACTAACTTTGCGCCGACACGCTTTTCGATGGGCTGCAGAACTTTGAAGGAATAGGTGACGGGGGGCTTGCGCACCTGGATGACGTCTCCCGGTTTCACCGTACGGGCAGCCTTTGCCAGTGCGCCATTGATGCTGATGCGTCCTTTTTTGCAGGCTTCGGCGGCTATGGTACGTGTCTTGAAGATGCGTACGGCCCACATCCATTTGTCAATTCTGGCTTCGTTCATTTCTTGTTATATTGATTCATGGTGATATCTATTCCCGCCAGACAGAAACTTTTGATGATTTCTCCGGCTGTTTCCAATCTCTCACCCATTGTTTTCCAATCTTCATCGGTAAAATGTCCCAGCACATAGTCAATCTGTCCACCACGGGGAAAATCATTGCCGATGCCGAAACGCAGGCGTGCATAATTCTGAGTGCCCAGTGTTGCTGCAATATGCTTAAGGCCGTTATGTCCCGCATCGCTTCCTTTACCTTTCAGGCGCAGTGTGCCGAAAGGCAGTGCCAGGTCATCTACCACTACCAACACATTCTCCAATGGAATGTTTTCTTTTTGCATCCAGTAGCGCACGGCGTTGCCGCTGAGATTCATAAAGGTGGAAGGCTTCAGCAGTAACAGTTGGCGTCCCTTGACTGACAGCGTTGTGGTGAAGCCATAACGTCCGTCGGTAAAAGTGGCACCCGCTGCTTTTGCCAGAGCATCTACTGCCATGAATCCGATGTTATGGCGGGTTTCGTGATATTCGGGGCCGATATTGCCCAATCCTACAATTAAATATTTCATAGTCTGTGCTTCCTGTTTATGAGGGTGTTAAAACTAGTATTCACCACAGATTACACAGATTTGCACAGATAGACATCTTTGATTATCGGTACATTAAATTCATTCTGTGTTAATCTGTGTAATCTGTGGTGAATTATACACTCTCGTGAGCCGTAAAAAGAACGCGGATTATCGCAACTTTCCGCGGAAATCAGTATGAAATCTGCGTTGGCTGCGTTAATCCGCGTTCCCGAATATTTAGTCTTTCTTGGAAAGAATCGATTAGTTGCCTGCAGCAGCAGCGGCACCTCTTGCAGCACGAGTCAGCTTAACGGCGCATACAACAGCTTCTTTGGCATTCAGCAATTCCAATCCTTCGTATTGCAATTCGCCAACTTTAACAGTCTTACCAAGTCCCAAGTGGGCAACGTTGATAATCAGTCTTTCAGGAATTACGTTATACAAAGCTCTTACTTTCAGCTTACGCATCTGGAGTACCAGCTTACCACCGGCCTTAACACCTTCTGCCAAACCTTCCATCTGTACCGGAACTTCCATAACGATAGGCTTAGCCTCGTCAATTTGATAGAAGTCAACGTGCAGGATAGTATCCTTTACGGGGTGGAATTGGATATCTTTCATGATAGCGTTTACTTTCTTGCCATCAATCACCAAGTCAACTACGTAGATGTGCGGAGTGTAAACCAAGTTACGCAGACCCTCTGCAGGTACAGTGAAGTGAACATTTTCACCTGCACCATAAAGTACGCAAGGTACACCGTTGTTTTTACGAATAGCTTTCAAAGCTCTTGCTTGTTCCGAAGAACGTTCTGCAATAGTTCTTGCAGTTCCTTTTACTTCAATTGATTTCATTTTAAAAAATTTTGTGTTACTCTAAATTAAGTAAATTTTTTGCTTAATTCACCATCACACGATGTGGCTTGCCACACGATGTTGCAAAAAAGCGGTGCAAAAGTACAGCTTCTTTTTGAATTATCAAAAGGTTATAACTTAAAATTCAATGTCTATCTTGATTTCTCCTTCCAATGAAGACGCTTTTTCCTCTTTCGACAGTTCTTCTTTTCCCGTTTCGGGACTTTCAGCCTCTTCGTCAGCGGTATGTCTTGTATAGCAACCCTGCTGCTCCTGGATGAAGCCGATGGCTTGCTGGAGTCCGTTCATGAACTTTTCAAAATCCTCTTTGTATAGAAAGATTTTGTGCTTTTCGAAACTTACCTGCGAGTCGTCTCCTTCGCCCATCACAATCTTCTTGCTTTCCGTGATGGCGAGAAACATTTCGTCTTTTCTGTTTTTCTTGACGTCTAAATAGTAGATGCGCTTACCTGCTTTGATGGATTGGGAGAATACAATCTCCTTGTCGTTCATGTCCGCTGCGTTTTTCTTCTTAAAGTCTTCCATATTATAATAGGTCTCAATTTTGATATTATCACCTTAAAACTTGTATCTCGTAGCTTTTAGCTCTTTATCGGGCTCAAAATTGACGATTTTTTTTAAACTGTCAAAAGAAAAAGACCGGATAATCAATATCTGCATTAAAAAATGTGATTTATTTATGTAAACTCATTAAAAATGCCTACTTTTGCGCCTTGTTAAAACACTAGTATTTACTTTAGAATTATGATCAACAGAGTTCTTATTCGTCTTAAGATTATACAGATTGTATATGCTTATTATCAGAATGGCAGTAAAAATTTAGACTCAGCGGAGAAAGAATTGTTCTTTAGCCTTTCAAAGGCATACGACCTCTACAACTACCTGCTGATGCTGATGATAGCTTTGACGAACTACGCACAAAAACGTATTGATGCGGCAAAAGCTAAGCTGGCTCCCACTGCCGAGGAGCTGTATCCCAACATGAAATTTGTGGAAAACAAGTTCATAGCCCAGTTGGAAGTGAACAAACAATTGACGGAATTCATTGCCAACCAAAAGCGCACGTGGGCCAATGATGAAGACTTTGTCAAGGGATTGTATGAGAAAATTGTGGAATCAGATATATATAAGGAATATATGGCTTCTTCGGACAATTCTTACGAATACGACCGTGAATTGTGGAGAAAGCTGTATAAGACTTTTGTCTTCAACAACGAAGCCTTGGACAATGTGCTCGAAGACCAGAGCCTCTACTGGAATGACGACAAGGAGATTGTGGATACTTTCGTACTGAAAACCATCAAGCGCTTTGAAGAGAAGAATGGTGCCAATCAGGAACTTCTACCAGAGTTCAAGGATGAGGAAGACCAGGAATTTGCACGCCGTTTGTTCCGCCGTGCCATCTTGAACTGTGACTATTACCGTCACCTCATCAGCGAGAACACGCGCAATTGGGACTTGGACCGTGTAGCCTTTATGGACGTTGTAATCATGCAGTGTGCCTTGGCCGAAATATTAAGTTTCCCGAACATTCCGGTGAGTGTTTCGTTGAACGAATATGTCGATATTGCCAAAGTTTACAGCACGGCCAAAAGTGGCAGCTTCGTGAACGGTACATTGGATGGAATAGTTAATCAATTAAAAAAAGAAGGTAAGTTAACGAAAAACTAATACCTTTGTTTAATAATAGAAACCAAAACTGAGTATTTATGAACTTAATGACTGTATTCTTCCTGCAGGCTCCCGCTGCAGGCCCTGCCGGTGGTGGTAGCATGATGTGGATTATGCTGATAGCCATGTTCGTTATTATGTATTTCTTTATGATTCGTCCTCAAAACAAGAAGCAAAAGGAAATAGCAAACTTCCGTAAATCGCTTCAAGTGAATCAGAAAGTAATCACAGCTGGTGGTATCCATGGTGTTATCAAGGAAATCAACGACAATGATGTGGTGCTTGAAATCGCTTCTAACGTTAAGATTCGTATAGACAAGAATTCTATTTTTGCTGCAGCTGCTGATGCGAACAGCAGTCAGGCATCTAAATAATAGAAATGTGAGCCTATGTTTGAACGTAGGAACATACAACGTACATATCTGAAGATATCAAGAGAAGTGAAGGACTTTCTGCTTAGCGATAAAAGCAGGGAGTTCTTCATTTTTTTGTTTTTTTTCTTTGTAGCCGGTGGCTTCTGGCTCTTGCAGACCTTGAACAACGACTATGAGGCGGACTTTTCTATACCGGTGCGGCTGAAGGGAGTGCCCAATAATGTGGTGATTACCTCTGAACCTGCTTCAGAACTCCGTATCAAGGTAAAGGATAAGGGAACGGTACTGCTCAACTATATGTTGGGAAAGAGCTTTTATCCCGTTATTCTCGATTATGCCGATTATAAGGGCGTGGATAATCAAGTAAGGATATATCCCTCGCAGTTTGAAAAGAAAGTGCTGAACCAGCTGAATGCCTCTACCCGCCTGCTTTCCATGAAGCCGGATACATTGGAGTACATCTATTCGACGGGAGCCTCCAAACTGGTGCCGGTGAAGCTGCGCGGCACGCTGAGTGCCGGACGTGAGTATTATCTTTCGGATACGATATTCAGTCCCGATTCCGTATTGGTGTATGCGCCGCAAGGCGTGCTGGATACGATTGCTGTTGCCTATACGCAACCGGTGAAGCTGGAAGATATATCGGATACCTTGAGGCAGCAAGTCCCCCTGCGTATCCAGAAAGGTGTGAAGTTTGTGCCTTCTTCCATTGAGATGATGCTTCCGGTGGATATTTATACGGAAAAGACAGTGGAGGTGCCGTTGCGTGGCGTTAACTTTCCTGCCGACAAGGTGCTGCGCGCTTTCCCTTCCAAGGTGCAGGTCACGTTTCAGGTTGGTCTGAGTCATTTCAGGCAGATTAACGCTGATGATTTTCATATTTACGTGTCCTATGAGGAACTGCTCCGTCTGGGTTCCGACAAGTATACGGTAAAGATTAAGAATCTGCCGAAAGGGGTGAGCCAGGTACGCTTCAATCCGGCACAAGTGGATTTTCTGATAGAGCAAGTTTCTCCTGATTATGGCGATTAAGATAGGTATAACCGGTGGTATCGGTAGCGGAAAGAGTATGGTATCCCGGCTGTTGGAAGTGCTGGGTGTTCCCGTCTATATCTCGGACTTGGAAACGAAAAGGCTGATGGCATCCGATTCATTGATCCGCGAGGAATTGTCAGCTTTGCTTGGTGCGGAAGTGTATGCCGGTGGCACGCTGAACAAGCCTTTGTTGGCGTCTTATCTTTTCGGTAGTCCGGAGCATGCCAAAGAAATCAACTGTATTGTGCATCCTCGTGTAAAGGAGGATTTCAGGCGGTGGACACAATGCCGCACCGCTTTTCCCATTGTCGGTATAGAATCGGCCATTCTGGTCGAAGCGGGGTTTGCAGGTGAGGTGGATGCTATTGTTATGGTCTATGCGCCCGAAGAGGTGCGCATTTCACGTGCCGTCCGGCGGGATGCTTCCTCGCGCGAATTGATAGAAAAGCGTATCCGTAGCCAGATGGATGACGAAGAAAAGCGTAAATATGCAGATTTTGTCATTGTAAATGATGGCGAAACTCCATTAATACCCCAGGTTTTAGAACTAATCGGTTCGCTATCTGAAAAAATGTACTATCTTTAAAAAATAGGCATCTCCTTAACAATAAAAATAAGCAAGCTTATTTTGTATTGTCTTCGGCTTACATTATCTTTGCCCCCCGAAAAAAATAACTACTAATCATCAAAACAGAATATATTATGTTGAAGACTATTTTGTCCATTTCCGGTAAACCGGGATTGTATAAGCTTGTTTCTCAGGGAAAAAATATGTTGATTGTAGAGTCGCTTGCAGACAAGAAGCGTTTCCCTGCCTATGGTAATGAGAAGATTATTTCTTTGGGCGATATCGCCATGTATACAGATACGGAAGATGTTCCTTTGAAGGAAGTGTTTCTTTCCATGAAGAAAAAGGAAAATGGTGCTGCCGTAGTGCTGGATTTGAAGAAAGCTACTGCTGACGACTTGCGTGCTTACCTGGCAGAGGTATTGCCTACCTTCGATCGCGACCGCGTATATCCGTCCGACATCAAGAAATTGATTGTTTGGTATAATTTGCTGGTGGCAAGCGGTATGACGGATTTTGAAGAAACTCCTGCGGCAGAAACGAAGGAGGAAAGCAAGGCCGAGTAATCGGAGAAGGATTGAAATACAAAATAAAAGAGGCGATTCTCAATAGTCGGGAATCGCCTCTTTTATTGGGGGATACGGATTGCTTTTAATTTCTGAAAACCAGTCCGTCGTCAGTGGTATTGGCATCCACTGTAATAGGCTTGCTGCGGTCTACTTCCTGAGCCAGCAGCTTCTTCGACAAGTCGTTCAGCAAATAGTGCTGGATGGCACGTTTCACCGGACGGGCGCCGAATTCAGGGTCATACCCTGCATTGGCAAGGAAGTCTATGGCGGCATTTGTCAGAACAAGTTCCACACCGTTACCGGAAAGCATCTTCTGCACACTCTTGATTTGGAGCACCACAATTTGCTTGATTTCGGGCTCTGTCAGTGGCAGGAACATGATGGTCTCGTCGATACGGTTCAGGAATTCCGGGCGGATGGTCTTTTTCAGCATATTCATCACTTCCTTCTTGGTTTCCTCTACGATTTGCTCCTTATTGCTACTGTTTAGTTTCTCCATCTGGCTTTGGATATAGCCGCTGCCCATGTTGGAGGTCATGATGATAATCGTATTCTTGAAGTTGACCGTACGCCCTTTGTTGTCCGTCAGACGTCCGTCATCCAGCACTTGCAGCAAGATGTTGAATACGTCCGGATGCGCTTTCTCGATTTCGTCGAATAGGACGACAGAATACGGTTTCCGCCTTACGGCTTCTGTCAGTTGTCCACCTTCATCGTAGCCCACATATCCCGGAGGCGCTCCTACCAGACGGGAAACGCTGTGTTTCTCCTGATACTCGCTCATGTCGATACGGGTCATCATCGTCTCGTCGTCAAAGAGGAACTCCGCCAGCGCCTTTGCCAATTCCGTCTTACCTACACCGGTGGTTCCCAGGAAAAGGAATGAGCCGATAGGACGTTTCGGGTCTTGCAGTCCGGCACGGCTACGGCGTACGGCATCGGATACGGCTTCGATGGCTTCGTCCTGCCCGATAACCCGTTGGTGTAATTCTGCCTCCAGATGCAACAGTTTGTCCTTTTCGCTTTGCAGCATCTTGCTTACCGGTATGCCGGTCCAGCGGGATACTACGTCGGCGATGTCTTCAGCGTCCACTTCCTCTTTAATCATGGCCTTGTCACCCTGCATTTCGTGCAGTTTTTGCTGCGTTTCTTCAATCTCCTGGTTCAGCGCTTGCAGTTTGCCGTAACGGATTTCGGCCACCCGGCCATAGTCGCCTTCCCGTTCTGCTTTGTCGGCCTCGAACTTCAGGTTCTCTATTTCCACCTTATTCTGCTGGATTTTGTTGACAAGGGTCTTTTCACTTTGCCATTTCGCCTTGTACGAGTTTTCCTGCTCCTTCAGCTCGGCAAGTTCTTTGCCGATTTGTTCCAGTTTGGGCTTGTCGTTTTCGCGCTTGATGGCTTCGCGTTCAATCTCCAGCTGCTTTATCTTGCGCGAGATTTCGTCCAGTTCTTCCGGTACTGAATCGACTTCCATACGCAGTTTGGCAGCGGCTTCGTCCATCAGGTCGATAGCCTTGTCCGGCAAGAAACGGTCGGTGATGTAACGGTTGCTCAACTCTACGGCGGCGATGATGGCATCGTCTTTAATCCGTACGTGGTGATGGTTCTCATAACGTTCCTTCAGACCACGCAGAATGGAAATGGTGCTCAGTGTATCCGGTTCGTTCACCATGACAATCTGGAAGCGGCGTTCCAACGCTTTGTCCTTTTCGAAATACTTCTGATATTCATCGAGGGTAGTGGCCCCGATGCTCCTCAGTTCACCGCGTGCCAGGGCGGGTTTCAGGATGTTGGCGGCATCCATGGCGCCTTCCCCCTTGCCGGCACCCACCAGGGTATGGATTTCATCAATGAAGAGGATGATGTCTCCTTCGGACTTCTTAACTTCGTTGATAACGGCCTTCAGACGTTCTTCAAATTCGCCTTTGTACTTGGCGCCGGCCACCAGTGCACCCATATCCAGGGAGTAGACTTGTTTGTTCTTCAAGTTCTCGGGGACGTCTCCACGCAAGATACGGTGGGCAAGTCCCTCTACGATGGCCGTTTTACCGGTACCCGGTTCACCGATAAGAATCGGGTTGTTCTTGGTACGCCGGCTCAGAATCTGCAGGACACGCCGTATCTCTTCGTCACGGCCGATGACGGGATCCAGTTTGCCGCTGCGGGCTGCTTCGTTCAGATTGATGGCATACTTTTCCAATGACTGGTAAGTGTCTTCGCTGGATTGTGAAGTTACTTTTTCTCCTTTTCGCAGTTCGTTGATGGCTTCCCGCAGTTCGCGTTCCGTCATCCCGGCATCTTTCAGAATGGTGGATGCAGTGCTTTTCACATTCAGCAAAGCCAGCAGTACCGGTTCCAGGGAGACGAATTCATCACCCATTTCCTTGGAATATTGGGTGGCCTTCTGGAACACTTCGTTCGTTTCACGGCTCAGGTATGGCTCTCCGCCGGATACCTTGGGCAGAGAATCAATTTGCTTGTCCAGTACAAGTGCTATCTGCTGACCGTTCATGCCCAGCTTCTGGAAGATGAAGTTGGTGACATTTTCACCTACTTTCATCACGCTTTGAAGTACATGCACGGGCTCGATGGCCTGCTGTCCACGGCTTTGTACCAGGTTCACAGCCTCCTGCACTGCTTCTTGCGCTTTAATGGTAAAGTTGTTAAAGTTCATATTTTGTTCTCCTTTCTATTTTATCAGTTTCATAACACTTGGGAAGGCGCAAAAGATTTGCCATTGGCACATTTCGGACAAATTGTCTGCATATAAAATATGTAAAATGACAAATTGTCTGTAAATCAGTCGTTTTGTTTCTTTCTACTTCTTTAGATAAGAAGTTGGAGCAAAGTTCCTTTTCGTATTAAACTCTATTGGTTAAAGAGAAGGGCAAATAAGGATGTCATGCATGAGATGTGCATCTCATGTAGTACGAGGTGTACATCTCATGTAGTACGAGATGCACATCTCATGTAGTGAGGGCCTATATGTTTTAGTAGCTAAGTCTTCGTGTTCCAGCTCCAAGGTTCCCGTGTTGCGGAGGAAGGATATTCTCTTTCCGCTTCGGAGATATAGATTAATTGTTTGGGATGATACAAGTTATTGATAAATTTGTCGTACTTTTACTGCTTCAAAGTTTTGTGCTTTCTGTGTGGTAGGTTTTTGGAGCTCCGCTTGCAGAGGAGCATTATGTATAATCACGTATTAAAATAGAAGATAATGGAGGATAAGATAAAGTTTCCGGCAAATGTGATATTGATAGATGTTGCATTTCTGAATGAAGTGGTATATGGTGCAAAGAACTTTTTGGAAGGTAAGTTGGGACGGAAGCTACCCGATGTTGACCTGCCGGCATGGTTGAGCTATCTGGCATTGGACGCCGGCTTGAGAGAACAAGAAAATGAGGTGGAAGTGTTGCTGGTGCATACTCCGGCAGCGGACGTGCTGAAGTGTTGTGAACCATCCGATGTGAATAAACTGAATCACCAGGCATGCCGTACGCCGCTGGGCGAATTTGCATTTTCTTCCGTCACCTCTTCCGGTTTAGTCTCTACCGAAGAGTTGTTTCTTGACCTGATGAACCTGGCGCTTGATTCTGCGGATGTGAAGTGTTTGATGCTGTTGCCTTTCCATCAGGTATATGGTAATGGAGTGGAGGAGAAGCTGGCGGGTTTCTTCAAAGACAAGAGTGAAGAAGAACGGGGCAAAGTTGTGTACTTCATCACGGAGGAACCTCTGAGCCCGGTGTATTGCCGCCTGGAGCCGGTGTTTTATTCTTTGGCGCATGCATTCGGCATCAAGTCTGACGAGTTATAAGATATAAGAAGTATATGAGTGATTTCCGTTTAAAAGTGTTTCAGTCTGTTGCCAAGAACTTGAGTTTTACAAAGGCTTCGCAAGAGTTGTTTGTAAGTCAGCCGGCTATAACCAAGCATATCCAGGAGCTGGAGGCCACTTACCAGACGAGGCTTTTCGACCGGCAGGGAAGTAAAATCAGTTTGACCGAGTCGGGCCGGCTGCTTTTGGAGCATTGCGAACGGATATTGGAGGACTATAAACGGCTGGAATATGAAATGCACTTGTTACATAACGAATATATTGGCGAACTCAAGTTGGGAGCCAGCACTACCATTGCGCAGTATGTGCTTCCTCCGTTGCTGGGCAGTTTTATCGGCAAGTTTCCGCAGGTCAACTTGTCCTTGCTCAATGGAAATTCCCGGGAAATAGAAGCCGCTTTGCAGGAACACCGCATTGACTTGGGATTGGTGGAAGGGGTTTTCCGCCTTCCCAATCTGAAGTATACTACTTTTCTTGAGGATGAACTGGTAGCGGTAGTCCATTCCAAAAGCCGTTTACAATTGCCCGAAGAGATTACTCCCCAGGATTTGCCCGCTATTCCTTTAGTGCTTCGTGAGCGCGGTTCGGGTACGCTGGACGTGATAGAACGCTCACTCCAGAAGCACGGCGTCAAGCTTTCCTCACTCCATGTACTGATGTATCTGGGTAGTACCGAAAGCATCAAGCTCTTTCTTGAAAACTCCGATTGCATGGGAATCGTGTCTATCCGTTCCATCTGCAAGGAACTGGCGGCAGGCACTTTCCGCGTGGTCGAGATAAAGGATATGCCCATGCTTCGCGACTTCTGCTTTGTCCAGTTGCAAGGGCAGGAAGGAGGGTTGTCACAAGCCTTTATGAACTATATGTTTATGTCCCGATAACAATAAGTTATAGTCTATAAGTAGAAACGATTGGCGGGTGTACTAAAATAGAACTACCTTTGCATCCGGAAAATTAAGGAATAAACATTAGTAATAATAGTAAAATAAACAGTATGGCTTCAAATCGAGTTTTGGCTAAAAGCATTAATATGCCTTTTCTTCAAAGTAATAATAAATTTATTTATGTATCTCTTCTGGTTGTCCTCTCCTTCTTTCTGCTGCTGGATTATGTGCCCGGTATGCATGCCTATTCGGCATGGGTCACTCCGCCGTTGGCGTTGTTCTTGGGGTTGGCCTTTGCGTTGCTGTGTGGGCAGGCACATCCGAAGTTCAATAAGAAGACTTCAAAGTACCTGTTGCAATACTCTGTTGTAGGGTTAGGATTTGGAATGAATCTGCAGGCTTCTCTGGCTTCGGGCAAGGAAGGAATGGAGTTCACGATTATTTCTGTAGTGGGGACATTGCTCATCGGCTGGCTCATAGGACGTAAGTTCCTGAAAGTGGACCGTGACACTTCCTATCTTATCAGCTCCGGTACGGCTATCTGCGGAGGCAGTGCCATTGCGGCTGTGGGGCCGGTGTTGAAGGCAAAGGATAGCGAGATGTCTGTGGCATTGGGCACCATTTTTATATTGAATGCCATTGCATTGTTTGTTTTTCCGATGATAGGCCACGCTTTGAACATGAGCCAGCATGAGTTCGGCACATGGGCGGCCATTGCCATACATGATACGAGTTCGGTAGTGGGGGCAGGTGCCGCATATGGCGAGGAGGCCCTGAAGGTGGCAACGACTATAAAGCTGACACGTGCCTTATGGATTATTCCTTTGGCTCTGGTAACTTCGTTCATCTTTAAGAGTAAGGGACAGAAAATCAGTATTCCCTGGTTCATCTTCTTCTTTGTGCTGGCTATGATTTTCAATACTTATGTGCTGGGGACTACCGAAACGGGTGCCATGATTGGGGAGGGAATCAATTCTTTGGCCCGCAAGACGCTGACTATCACTCTGTTCTTTATCGGTGCCTCTCTGTCACGTGATGTACTGAAGGCAGTAGGCATCAAGCCCTTGATACAAGGCACCTTGTTGTGGATAGTGATTAGTGTGAGCACGTTGGCATATATCTACTTGTTCTGATTGCATCGGTCCGGCAGTTCTTGAAGTATAACTTCCGGTTGAAGAAGTCGGTAGGATTTTTGCAACGTATTTCTTTCCTCATTGGATATATAGACGAATACACATCTCGGGATAACCGGGGTGTGTATTTCTTTTAATATCCTTCCCCATTGACGCCGGACCGGAGCAAGTGGAAGCCAAGTTATGATACCTTTTGCTTCCAGCATTGCTTTTGTCCTCGGTTCGGCGTGCTGACCAGTTAATACAATGTTCCAGAAATGTGGTTCTTTCAGCTGTTTTTTTATATCTTGAGAAGTCATAGTTAGTTCACTTTTTTGATGATAAAGTCGAAAGAGGTGAAGAATTGAGGGTGCTTACCGATAGATATGGGAAGGATAATGGTAATGGAGGAATTCCTTCCTTTCCGAATATCTTTCTTGTTGTATATTTGAGAGTTATTTGCCGTATAAGTTGTCACACCAATCTTTTGGCTTGTTTCTGCCTGGCTTTTTATTATTGCAAAGGGAGTTTCCGCTTCTGCCAGTATGGGGTATTTGACTTCTGAGGTTCTTCCGTCCACAATGAATTGCATATTTTCCCAGTTTATTCGGATATCTTCTGAAGAGTTGTTGCGAATTATAATTTCCCATTGGGAGTCGTTTGGAATAAACTTATAAGTAACCCCATCTTTTGTATACTCTAATTTCCCTTTTTGGTTCTCCAGCCATTTAAAGGATACTTGGCATCCCGCATCAACGTATTGTGCAGATAAAGTGGTTGGAAATAGGAGAAACAGCAAAATGGCCAGCTTATTTTTCTTCTTATATTTCCGGTAGTCATTGTATATCCATAGCATAATAAAAATAATGCCGATAGGGATGGCTATGAGAATACATGTCAGTAAATTCATGATAGCAGATATTATTTGTTTGTTTATATGAATATGTTGCAAAAGTATCATAAAATATTTGATAAAACAAACGAATTATGAATAAAAAGAACGATACATACAGACAAATTGGTATTGGTGTTCCTTATAATATGAATGATTAATTTGTACCTTCATATAAATGGAAAAAAGTAATATATACATCGGAGAGATAATCAAGAACGTGATGCTTGAACAGCAGGTTACCAAGGCGGAACTTGCACGAAGACTGAAAGTTAAGCCTCAAAGTGTAGACTATATGCTTACGAGAAAAAGTGTTGATACGGATACGTTGTATAATGTCTCACGTGCCTTGAACTACGATTTTGCTTTGTTGTATTCCATTCATAAGGAACAGATAAATTATGATACGTTAGAGCAGGAATACAGACTCTCCACAGCGAAGGTGTTGGTGGAGCTTGAGCTGAAGCCTGAAGACATTGCAAAATTGAATCTTAAAAAGCGGATTGCTGATGTCTTGAAATAAACGCACTCTTGGGCTGGTGCTATTGGTGTTTTCATTTTTTTTCCATTTTTTCTTCCTGGTCGTGTAACAAAATCCTTTCCCCCTACGTCTGAAGGGTATAAACAGGAATCTACTATTGATAAATAGCCCATGGACGCTGAAAGTTTTAAAAAAGAGTTTCTGCCATATCATCGCAAATTGTACTGCATAGCTTATAGGCTGTTGGAGAATGCTGCCGATGCTGAAGATTTGGTGCAGGAAGCTTATCTGAAGTTGTGGGACAAGCGGGAAGGACTGGCCATTATCAGTAATCCGGAAGCATTCAGCGTTACTCTGGTGAAAAATATGTGCTTTGATTTGCTTCGTTCGGGAAAGTATACTTTGAGCAGACAGAGTGTGGAGTTGGCCGAAGTGCATAATATGTCTCAAGCAGATAACTTTGAAGTGAGGGATGAAGTGCAGCAGGTAAGGCACATCATTGCCCATCTGCCGGTGCAACAGCAGAAAATAGTAACGTTGCGTGATGTCAAGGGATGTTCTTATGAAGAGATAGAGCAGGTCACGGGATTGAATGCTACCAATGTCCGTGTACTGTTGTCCCGGGCAAGAAAAAAGATACGTGAGGAATTTAATAAATGGAGTAACTATGAAAGTCGAGGAAATTGAAAGGCTGCTCGCCGAATTTTATGAAGGGAATACCAACGAGCAGGAAGAAGAGTTGTTGAAGGAAGCTTTCAGAACCGAAGAAGTGCCCGAGCACTTGCAGAAGGACAAGAAACTCTTTCTCAGCTTTTTTCCCGGGGAAGTGGTGGATAATGTTCCCGCCGGATTGGAGGATAAACTGAGCCGGATGATTGATGAAAAGGCTGAAGAGGAACAACGTTTTTTCCACCGGAACAAGGCCAAACGTAATTGGCGCTGGATAGGAGGTATTGCTGCCACCATTCTGGTTCTTGTAGGTGTAGGTTATGGCATTACGAACATGGGAGAGGATATGCGTCCTCCTACACCTCAGGACACTTTCTCTGATCCGGAAGCTGCTTATAAGGCATTGCAGGCCACTTTAATCGAGGTGTCTGCGAATCTGAACAAGGGAATTGAACAGATAGAGGAAACGCGGATAGACGTAACGAAGGTGAACCAGGAAGTAAGAAAAGAAATTCAACAATAATCTGATATGAAAACAATGAAAATGATTTTGGCAGGTGTACTGCTGATGTTGCCTTTGCTTTGCCAGGCACAGAAGAACCTATTCAACAAGTATGGAGATATGAAAGGCGTGTCGTCCGTCTACATATCCAAGGCAATGATAGAAACGAATCCCAACTTGTTTACTAAAGATGTTTATATTGGGAAAGTGTCCGGACAGTTGAACTCTGTGCAGGTACTTTCTACAATGGATAATAATGTAAAGAAAGAAATGCGTAAGGATCTTCGTTCTTTGGTGCAGTCTTCCAGATATGAATTGCTGATGAAGCAGAAGGGAACAGTCTCCAGTTCTGAATTCTACATGAGCCGTAAAGGGGAAAAGGTGAAGGAGCTGATTATGATTGTAGATGGTGCAGCCACTCTGAAATTTGTTTATCTGGAAGGTGATATGACTTTGAAGGATATACAGAATATCATGATGTATCAGAATACCAGCTGGAATGGGAACAATGTGAATATACAGCTTCCGGATATAAACTGGGCGGAGATAGAGAAGTTGAAGAACCGCGATTGGCTTGGAGAATTGAAGCATTCGCAAGAACTGGCATTGAAAGGGCTGGAAAATGTAGCCAAGCTGAAAGACAACAAGTATCTGAAAGAACAAATGGATACCGATACATGGAAACGTTTTGAAAAAAGCATGGAGGCTTTGGAAGAACGTTTGGAAAAGATGGAATAGGAAGCGGTAACCTTTTAGGGAAACTTGCCAATAGAATGTTTTGTTTTTCTATTGGCAAGTTTTTTTGTTATTTGTCTTTTCTCAATTCTGCAAAGATAAGCCCTTCCAGCTCTTCTGCCAGTTCCGGATTGTCAAGGATTACCTGCTTGGCGGCGTCGCGTCCCTGGGCAATTTTCGTCTCGTTATAGCTGAACCATGAGCCGCTTTTCTTGATGATGCCAAGCTCTGCACCCAAGTCAATGATTTCGCCTGCACGGGAGATGCCTTCACCGAACATGATGTCGAATTCCGCTCTACGGAAAGGAGGAGCTACCTTGTTCTTCACAACTTTCACTTTGGTCTGCTTGCCGATTACTTCATCGCCGTTCTTGATGGCTTGGCTTCCACGGATGTCAAGACGTACGGAGGCATAGAACTTCAGTGCATTACCGCCGGTAGTTGTTTCGGGATTGCCGAACATGACACCGATTTTTTCGCGCAACTGGTTGATGAAGATACAAGTGGTGCGTGTTTTGCTGACAGCTGCCGTCAGTTTACGCAAGGCTTGTGACATGAGCCGGGCTTGCAGACCTACTTTGTTGTCACCCATATCGCCTTCAATTTCAGCTTTCGGGGTCAATGCAGCCACAGAGTCCACTACAATGATGTCAATAGCGGAGGAACGGATCAGTTGCTCTGCGATTTCCAGTGCTTGTTCGCCATTGTCCGGCTGTGATATCAGCAGATTGTCCACATCCACACCCAGTTTTGCTGCATAGAAGCGGTCGAAAGCATGTTCTGCATCAATGAATGCGGCAATGCCTCCTGCCTTTTGCGCTTCAGCGATGGCATGAATGGCAAGGGTTGTCTTACCGGAAGATTCCGGGCCGTAAATTTCGATGATACGTCCGCGGGGATATCCTCCCACGCCAAGAGCCACATTGAGGCCGATGGAACCTGTGGGAATAACTTCTACTTGTTCGACGCTTTCGTCGCCCATTTTCATGATAGAGCCTTTACCAAAGCTCTTTTCTATCTTGTCCATGGCAGCCTGCAAGGCTTTCAGTTTTTCGCCCGATGCCAGATTGCTGCCATTTTCAAAATTCAGTTCGTCTTTTTTTGCCACGTTGTTAATGTTTAATGATTATAAAATTTGTGCCGCATGGTCTTTGGTCTTCACTTCTTTCGGAGTGATGATGCGCTCTACAATACCTTCTTCATTAATGATGAAAGTTGTGCGGAACGTTCCCATATATTTGCGGCCATACATGCTTTTTTCGCCCCATACTCCGAATTGTTCTACCAGCTTCTTGTCGGTGTCTGCAATCAGGGTAAAAGGCAGATTGTTTTTCTCAATAAATTTCTGGTGTGACTTTTCGCTGTCCACACTGACGCCGATGACTTCATAACCGGCTTTGCGCAGGTCGGCATAATTATCCCGCAGGTTGCAGGCTTGTGCCGTGCAGCCGGATGTCATGTCTTTGGGGTAGAAGTAAAGTACAATCTTCTTTCCCTTATAGTCGCTCAAGCGGATTTCTACACCTTTTTCGTTGATACCCAATACTTCGGGTGCTTTATCTCCTATATTCACTTTGTTAATGTTTAATGATTAGTGGATAATGATTAATGTTTAATCATTAATTTCAAACTTCCAAGTCTCCGTCGATAATCTCATGCCAAGGCAGGCCTTGTTTGTTGAGCTGTTCCATGAACGGGTCCGGATTGAATTCTTCAACATTCCATACACCCGGTTTTTTCCACAATCCCTTGAGGAACATCATGGCACCAATCATGGCGGGCACACCGGTGGTATAGCTTACGCCCTGCATACCGGTTTCCTTGTAGGCCTCCTGGTGGCTACAGTTGTTATATACATAGTAGGTACGCTCTTTGCCATCCTTTAGTCCGCGGATGCGGCAACCGATGGATGTTTCGCCTTCGTAGTTTTCGCCCAGGTCTTGCGGGTTGGGGAGGACGGCTTTCAGGAATTGCAGCGGAACAACCTTCATGCCGTTATATTCCACTTCGTCTATGCGTGCCATGCCGATGTTCTGGATAACGCGCAGGTGGGTTAGATACTCTTGTCCAAACGTCATCCAGAAGCGTGCACGCTTGATGGTGGGGAAATTCTTCACCAGAGACTCCAGTTCTTCGTGATAAAGCAGGTAGGAGTCGCGCGGACCGATGTTCGGATAAGTCAGGTCTTTGTGGATTTCCAGCGGCTTGGTTGTCACCCATTCTCCGTTTTCATAATAGCGGCCGTTCTGTGTAATCTCACGGATATTGATTTCCGGATTGAAGTTGGTGGCGAATGCTTTATGATGATTTCCGGCATTGCAGTCTACGATGTCCAGATATTGTATTTCGTCAAAATGATGTTTGGCGGCGTATGCAGTATAGATGCCGCTCACTCCCGGGTCGAAACCGCAACCGAGGATGGCGGTCAGTCCGGCATCTTCGAAGCGTTTCTTATAGGCCCATTGCCAACTGTATTCAAAGTGGGCAACATCTTTCGGCTCATAATTGGCGGTATCCAGATAGTTGACTCCGCTTTGCAGGCAAGCCTCCATGATGGTGAGGTCTTGGTAGGGGAGGGCTACGTTGATGACGATTTCGGGTTTGAAACTATTGAAGAGTGCTACCAGTTCGTCCACGCTGTCGGCATCTACCTGGGCGGTTTTGATGTTCGGGTTACCGATTGCCTTGACAACAGCGTCACATTTGGACTTGGTGCGGCTGGCTATCATGATTTCTGTAAACACATCAGGATTTTGAGCCACTTTGTGCGCAACAACGGTACCTACACCGCCTGCACCGATAATAAGAACTTTACCCATTTCTTTGTACTATATTATTATATTAGGTTTATAAAAAATACGGAGAGCAAATATAAGGGTTAATTCTTAGATAAACATTAAAATCCTGCTAAATACTTTGGGGCAAATGCTTCAAATATTAAACAAATTACTTGCATTTGGGTTATTTTCTATATATTTGCCCCTTGAATAAATTAACTTAAACAACGAATAACAATGAAAAAAGTATTTGTTTCCCTATGCATGGCAAGCGTGTTGATGGGCTTGTCTTCTTGTGCATCAACCAAAAATGCCGCAACTCTTTCTTCCATCAGCGGTGAGTGGAATATTATTGAAGTGAATGGTACTGCCGTAGTCCCTGCTCCGGGTCAGGAATTTCCCTATATCGGTTTTGACACAAAGACTGGAAAAGTATTTGGCAACAGTGGTTGCAACCGTATGATGGGTTCGTTTGACGTGAATGCCAAGCCCGGCACGATTGACCTTGGCGCTTTGGCAAGTACCCGTATGGCTTGTCCGGATATGACTGTAGAAAATAATGTGTTGTCGGCTTTGAACAAAGTGAAAAAGTATAAGAAGCTGGGAAAGGAAAATATAGCTTTATGCGGTGCTTCCAATCGTCCCATAGTCGTGTTGCAGAAGAAAGAATCCGTTTCCAAGTTGTCTGATTTGGAAGGTAAGTGGATGATTAGTGAGGCTGTGGGTGAGGCTATTCCCGAAGGAATGGAGAAACAGCCGTTCATCGAATTTAATATTGCAGAAAAGCGCTTGCACGGCAATGCGGGTTGCAATCTGATTAACGGCGCTTTCCAGGTTGATGATGAAAATCCGTCGGCAATCTCTTTCCCGCAAGTTATCAGTACCATGATGGCATGCCCTGATATGGAGGTGGAAGGCCGTGTGCTGAAAGCCTTGAATTCCGTTCAGTCTTTTGGCAAGCTGGCAGGCGGAGGCATCGGGCTGTACGATGCTGACAATAACCTGGTGATGGTGTTGGTGAAGAACTGACAAGATAGGTTGAAATAATAAAGGCTCTTACAGAAATAATCTGCTAAGAGCCTTTTTTGCATCTTGACATAAAAAGGTCTTTTACTTTTTCTTTAATCCTGCGCGTATCCGGCTCAGGGATTGCGGAGTGATGTAGAGATAAGAAGCCAGATACTTGAGCGGTACATCCTGCAGCAGTTCCGGATTCTCTTCCATCAGCGTCATGTACCTTTCTTTGGCAGTGGGAGGGGTGCCGTAGGCTACTGTGGAACTGTCTACCGACAGAATTTCCCGTTCAAAGATTCTTCTGCCGAAGTTGGCCATGTCTATGGAATGCGAAAAAAGGGCTTCCAGCTCAGGCTTACTGATACAATAGGCGATGCTTTCATTCACTGATTCGATGTTGATGAGGGAAACCTCGCTGTCCACATATCCCCACGATGAGAAAGCTGTGTCGCCCGGTGCGGCGAACCAAAGGGAGTTTTCCGTGCCGTCTGTCAGGTAGTAGGCGCGCCAGATGCCTTTCTTCAAAAGATAGAAGTTGCTGTTCCTTTCCCCTTCGCTGATAATGAGTTCTCCCTTGCTGAAACGAACTTCTGCCATGTGTAACAGAAGTTCGTGCAAAGTGTTTTCCGGTAGTTTATACTTCTTGCAGAATTTCTTTATCATAGTTTCCATGCTGCAAAGATAGTGTAAACCGAAGACAGGACTTTTATGCTTGCATGAAAAAGTTATGTTGGGGTACAGCCCATCTTGTCTAAAGATACGGATTTTTCTTTATGCTCCTTTTTCCCGGATATGTAAATCACGAGGATAAAGAGGGTTGTCAGCATTTCTGCAAGAGGAGTGGCAAGCCAGATTCCCCGGTCTCCCAATAGCAGGGGCAGTCCGAAAAAGCAGGCTGTCAGCAGGATAAAACCACGCAGCAGGGTGATAACTGTGGCGTATTTGGCACGCTCCACACTCTGGAAATAGCCGATGGATACGATGTTGACGGCAAAGAACACGAAGCCGGTGGCATACAAAGGCAACCCTTTTACCGCTATGGCATAAGCCGGATAACTGCGGTCTATGAACATACCGACAATTTCAGGGCTGCAGAATATTGTGACCAGGGCAAAACATACACCGCAGCCTATGGCCGTTTTCAGTGCCAGCAAGTAGGTGCGGTGGACACGTTGGCTCTCGTTCAGGCCGTAGTTATAACTGATAATCGGCTGCGCCGACTGCGCAATGGCATTATATACCATAAATATAATAGGAAAGAAATAGCAGGCAATGCTGAATGCCGCCACTCCGTCTTCCTTCAAATAATGGATGAACACCTGATTGCCGACAAACATCATGCAGGCAATCGCCACCTCGCACAAGAAGGCGGAGGAACCCAATCGGCACATATAGCCAATGTTGCGGCGCATCAGTTGCATGCTTTTCCGGCTCATCTTAATGGGGTGGAAGCGCAGTGCGCACCGGCGGCGCATCAGATAGAATACTATCATCAATGCACCTACCGTGGTACCTATGGCACTTGCCAGTGCGGCACCGAACATTCCCCAGCCAAAGGGGAAGATGAACAGATAATCCAATAGGATGTTCAGAACGGCAGCCGCCACATTGCACATCATGGCGAAGTTGGGCGAACCGTCCAGCCTCAGAAAAAACGTACCCGAATTGAGCAATGCCGTGAACAGAGAGAAAGGCACAAACCAAAGCATGTATTCCACAGCCAATGGCGTGAGCCGTTCAGACCCTCCGAGCAGCTTTACCACCTGCGGGGCAAATGAACAGAATAGGGTGGAGGTGCACATCAGCAACAAGGAAGATATGACTACCGACTGCGTGATATTGATGCGTGCCACCTTGACCTTTCCGTGTGACAGATGAATGGAGGCTACCACAGAGGCGCCGACGCCGAACATAAGTCCCACACCCGTAGAAAACAACCATAGCGGTGCCACAATGTTGACCGCCGCCAAAGCATCACTGCCGATTCCTTTTCCGACAAAGATGCCGTCGGTGATAACGAATAGTGCGGAGAAAATCATCCCCAGTACAGTAGGGAGCAATAGTTTGCGGAACAATGTCTTGATGTCCGTGTTCTTGAAGTCGATACTGTCTCTCATTTTTTCCATACTCATCTTATTTATTTCTTTAATATGTGAAAACCAATCATTTCCGTTGCTACGATTAAGCCCAATGTTAACTAATCCTTAATCGTTCCACCATGGTGGAACGATATTTCCCTCGTGGTGGAATGATATTTTCTCCACGGTGGAACAATATTTTCTCCATGGAGGAACGGTTAAAGGTATGCAAGGGAAATGATTAATGTTGTTCATGTTTTATCATCTCTGATTCGGGCGACAAAAGTAGAGCTTTTGAATGGAATGGAAATTAACAAATGGTAATTTCCGACAGAAAAAATGATTTTAATTCTGCCAAACTGACAGACAAACTGCCACAAGTATAAATCTGCGGCTGCTCTGAACAATTTGGCACAACGTTTGTCTTTTTATTGGCGTCTGCCACTGAGGCGGACGTCGAAACAGAATAATAACAAATAAAAAAATAACGATCATGGGAAAAATTATTGGTATTGACTTAGGAACAACAAACTCTTGCGTTGCAGTATTCGAAGGTAACGAACCTGTAGTAATTGCAAACAGTGAAGGCAAGCGCACCACTCCTTCAGTAGTAGCATTTGTTGATGGTGGCGAACGTAAAATCGGTGATCCTGCCAAGCGTCAGGCTATCACGAACCCCACCCGTACGGTTTTCTCCATCAAACGTTTCATGGGCGAAAACTGGGACCAGGTACAGAAAGAAATCGGCCGTATGCCTTATAAAGTAGTAAAGGGTGACAACAATACTCCGCGTGTAGACATCGACGGACGTCTCTATACCCCGCAGGAAATCTCTGCAATGATTCTGCAGAAAATGAAAAAGACTGCCGAGGATTATCTGGGACAAGAAGTGACAGAAGCTGTAATTACCGTCCCCGCATACTTCTCAGACTCCCAACGCCAGGCTACGAAGGAAGCCGGTCAGATTGCAGGTCTTGAAGTGAAGCGTATTGTGAACGAGCCGACTGCCGCAGCTCTTGCTTACGGTATTGACAAGTCTCACAAGGACATGAAGGTTGCCGTATTCGACCTTGGTGGTGGTACATTCGATATCTCTATCCTCGAATTCGGTGGCGGTGTGTTCGAAGTATTGTCAACCAACGGTGACACTCACCTGGGTGGTGATGATTTCGACCAGGTAATTATCGACTGGCTGGTTCAGGAGTTCAAGAACGACGAAGGTGCCGACCTGACTCAAGACCCGATGGCTATGCAACGTCTGAAGGAAGCTGCTGAAAAGGCTAAGATTGAACTGTCCTCTTCTACAAGCACTGAAATCAACTTGCCGTACATCATGCCGGTAGGCGGTGTGCCCAAGCACTTGGTGAAGACGTTGACCCGTGCCAAGTTCGAGGCTCTGGCTCACAACTTGATTCAAGCTTGTTTGGAACCTTGTAAGAAGGCTATGAGCGATGCTGGTCTGAACAATGCGGACATCGATGAAGTAATCCTTGTAGGTGGTTCTTCACGTATCCCGGCTGTACAGAAGTTGGTAGAAGACTTCTTCGGTAAAGTTCCTTCCAAGGGTGTGAATCCGGATGAGGTAGTAGCCGTAGGTGCTGCCGTGCAGGGTGCCGTTTTGACGGACGAAATTAAGGGCGTTGTGTTGCTGGATGTTACTCCGCTGTCTATGGGTATCGAGACTATGGGTGGTGTGATGACGAAGCTGATTGATGCCAACACTACCATCCCCTGCAAGAAGAGCGAGACATTCTCTACTGCTGCCGACAACCAGACGGAGGTTACCATCCATGTATTGCAGGGTGAGCGTCCGATGGCTGCACAGAACAAGTCAATCGGCCAGTTCAACCTGACAGGTATTGCTCCGGCACGTCGCGGTATTCCTCAGATTGAGGTGACATTCGATATCGACGCCAACGGTATCTTGAAGGTGTCTGCCAAAGATAAGGCTACCGGTAAGGAACAGGCTATCCGTATCGAAGCTTCCAGCGGTTTGAGCAAGGAAGAAATCGAAAAGATGAAAGCCGAAGCCGAAGCCAATGCCGAAGCAGATAAGAAAGAGCGTGAGAAAGTAGACAAGTTGAACCAGGCCGACTCTATGATTTTCCAAACCGAAAATCAGTTGAAGGAACTCGGCGACAAGCTCCCTGCCGACAAGAAGGCTCCGATTGAAGCTGCTTTGCAGAAGCTGAAAGATGCCCATAAGGCTCAAGACCTGGCTACCGTAGATTCTGCCATGGCCGAACTGAATACGGCATTCCAGGCTGCAAGTGCTGAAATGTATGCCCAGAGCGGTGCTCAGGGTGGTGCACAGGCTGGTCCTGATATGAATGCAGGTCAACAAGGCGGTGCTCAGGATAATACAAAGCATGGCGATAATGTGCAGGATGCTGATTTTGAAGAAGTCAAATGAGGCATGTAAGTAAAGACATACTAAAACACTATAAAATAGCGTGTAGCTCAATGAGTTACACGCTATTTGCTTTTTATAGGCTCATGTTTTCTATGTGCTTATTATGCCCTTTTTTACGGCATTTTTGCTACATATCGTTACACAAGACAAAATGGTAGATAAGGTTGAACATAAACATACTTATTCATCTAAAAAAGACTCAGTAAAACTTAAAAGTAGAAAACATGCCAGCATTAGGAATTGAAATTAAAAGAAAGTGCCCAATTTGCGGCAAAGTGTTTATTATCAAGACTCTTGATAGTATATACTGCTCAACAAAGTGTAGCAAGGTAGCTTATAAGAGAAAGAAGGATGCGGAAAAAAAGGAGGCCTTATTTGTTGCATATGCTCAGAATGTACCTGATATCCGTGAGTATCTGACAGCCAAACAAGTCGTTGCATTATATGGTATTGAGCGAAGTACATTATATCGACTTGCAAGATTAGGAAAAATCCCTAGTATTAATTTAGGAGAGCGTCTAACTAGATTCAAACGCTCTGAACTTGACTTGCTTTTCCATTACAGAAGAGATTTGAAAAACGCCCCAGTGGTCAAAGGGAAAAAACTATATAGCCTAGAACCCGAAGACTGTTACACTATTGGAGAAATCTGTGAAAAGTACCAATTGGATGATAGCTCCGTATGGGCACACGTCAGAAAATATTCTATTCCCTCCCGTCAAATCGGTAACTATGTTTATGTTCCCAAAGAAGAAATTGATAACTTATATAAATCTGTAGAATAATGAGAAAACCTTTATTACATACAAAAGTCACGGTTAAACTCCGTAAATCAGAATATGGTGAAGAAAAATGGTATCTCGTAGTTGAGTCATACCCAGTACGTAAACCTGGTAGTAATAAGCCTGGACGAATCATTGAGGCAGTAAACCGTACCATCACAACTCCCCTATGGGATTACTCATCGGTAACCAAAGTTGATGTGAATGGTAATTTCTGTTATAAGCCCAAACGTGATGCCAACGGAGTAATCCAATGTAGTTCACAATTGGACAAGGAATCATGTATCTATGCTGATAAGGTCAGAGCTATGCGACAACAGGAATATGATACAGCTGTGATCTATTCAGACCGAGAAAAAGAAATCATTGCTCAAAACGAACGTTCAGAGCAGGATTTCATTGAATACTTCAAGAATATCATTTATAAATGTCATCCCAATAGTTCCAATTCCATTATAGTCAATTGGACACGTGTTGGCGAATTGCTCAGTATATACTCAAAAGGCAAACCTATTCCATTTAAAAAAATAAACGTTAGTCTCCTTGAAGATTTAAAGTTATTCATGCTTCGTGCCCCCAGAGGTGGAGGAAAGTCAGGTACTTTATCACAGAATTCAGCGGCTACATATTTCTCCATTGTAAAAGCTGGTTTACACCGTGCTTTTATAGATGAATATCTCACAGTTGATATTGCTGCTAAAATCAAGGGGATTCCAGATCAGAAAGTAAAGCGAGAAACCTTGACTTTGGAGGAAGCAGAGAGACTTGCTATGACTCCATGCGAAAATGAGGTTCTGAAACGCGCCTTCTTCTTTGCTCTATTAACAGGCATACGTTTATGTGATATTCAAGACATGAAATGGAATGAAATAATCCAGACGGACAATGGATGGAGAGTTGACTTTACCCAACGCAAGACAAAAGTCGTGGATTATCTTCCTATTTCAGACCAAGCTTATGCTCTTTGTGGTGAACGAAAAGAACCTGAACGGCGAGTCTTTGAAGGGTTGACTGGTTCTTCATGGATTTCTCGACCATTGAAAAAGTGGATGGCCGACGCAGGTATAACAAAGAATATTACATTCCATTGTTCACGTCATACGTTCGCAACGTTACAATTGGAGCATGGAACCGATATCTATACAGTAAAAGATATGTTAGGCCATACTAATGTTAGAACTACTCAGATTTATGGTCATATTGTAGATCCTAGCAAGCGTAAAGCGGCAGAAGCTATCTATATCGATGGATTGAATAGTCTTAGTATTACGGACAAATCATAGTATAAAAGGATTTTTTTGTTATCTCTCACCCTCGGAATCTCTATTGACTTCGAGGGTGTTTTGTTGTTGTATTCATCGAATTATAGTATGTTTATTGCTATTTTATCATACTATTCTTTTAAACAATGTTAAATGTTATTTTGCTGAAAATAAGGCATTTCCTGCATTGTCTGCCACATCATTGTACAGATAATAAAAGTAAATTTTGCCACTTCTAACAACAGATTTCTGCCACATTCCTTCCATGTTTACTGCTCACATCGTTTCCACTTATTCTGCCAGATAATTTGCCACTTTTTACCACTCCTAAAATATTTGGGATGAATAGATTGTTTATAGGCCCAATTTTGAAATCTGACACATTTTTTGCCACTTTGGACATCAGGTTTTGTACACTTGTATTTTCTTGTATTCTGCCACATAGCTTCCACTTCTTTTGCCACTTCTTACAATGACTTACCGCCATACAAATTACCAAATAAAGCACTGTTTTACAATATTTTGCGATTTTGAGATGTCGAAAATAATGCACTAACTTTGCATCAGCAATCCGATAATAAATGCGGAATATTCAAACTTAAAACGATATAAAAATGACTGATTACAAAGTGAATTCTTTGGAGGAGATGCCCAAGGCTATCTCTTACCTGATTGGCAAGGTTGAGAACTTGCAACAAACGGTAAACTTTCTTCGCTCAAAGCAGAAGGAAAGTGAATCACCACAATGGATGAATGTAGATGAGCTTTGTGCTTATCATCCCAGTCATCCTAAAAAACAAACTGTGTATGAATGGGTATCAAAGAAGACTATTCCATTTCATAAGATGACCAAGGGACTTATGTTCCTAAAGTCAGAAATTGACGAATGGCTGAAAGGTGGTTATCAGAAAACAGAAGCGGATCTACTGCGTGAAGCTCAGGAATTCATGTTATCCAAAAAGACACGATGACAAAAGATACTCACGGAACTAATGACTACTGGGAAGGACTGGAGAATCTTACTGCATTCTCCTTCTTCTTGAAGCCAATCCACAACATTGAACCATATCGTGCAATCACTGTGGTAGATGTCTATCGATACGTTACCGGTCATTATGCCAAGAAACAAACCTTGACTTTACGTTCCATTGAATCCCCCAAAGAAGCGAAGCTAAACAAAGCCACACACTTTGACTATTGTACCTTCTCTGGAATTTTCAGAAAGAGGAACGAAAGGGAAATAATAACACACTCAGGTTTGATGTGTATTGATTTTGACCATGTAACGGAACCAGATGCTCTCAAACAAGAACTCATAAATCATGAATATTTTGATACGGAGTTGATGTTTACGAGCCCTTCAGGTGATGGAGTAAAATGGATAATCTCTGTTGACTTGAGAAATTGGGGACATTCAAGATACTTCAAGTCGGTTGCCAATTGCATTCAAGCGACAGGATTGCCGCCTGTCGATAGTTCTGGAAGTGATGTTGCACGCTCATGCTTTTTACCGTATGACCCACAAGCATACATAAACCCTAAATACGAAGAATATGTCCAAGAAAACATTTTTACCCCAAGAATGGGAGGATGCCCCTTCTAATCATCTTGTTACAACACCCATGCACCCCGCTTCTACATATAATAATGTGGAAGAGGATGTGGAGCGCATTGTACATGAAATAGAAAAGCAAGGGATAGACATTGCTTCCGATTACAAACAATGGGTAGACCTTGGCTTTGCCCTTGCGGATGGATTGGGAGAAATGGGAAGAAACTACTATCATCGTATTAGTCAGCTACATCCGAACTATAACTACACGAATACGGACAAGCAATATACCAATTGTCTGAATGGCAAGGGACATGGGATAACTATCAAATCATTCTTCCATTTGGCAATGAACTCTGGTATTACAGTTAGCAAACAAGATTTTACCATTTTACCAAATAACCAAAATGGTAAAACGGTAAAATGGGAAAATGAGGAGAGCGATTTACCCGTTCTGCCTGATGAAGTATTTGATAATCTTCCTCCCTTTTTGGCCAAGGTTGTAGATAATGCCTTATCAAAAGAAGACAGAGACACCATTCTTCTTGGAAGCATTGCCTGCCTGTCTGCCTGTTTCTATAATGTATGTGGAGTTTATGATGAACGAATCGTATATGCCAATCTATATTTATATGTTATAGCCGATGCAGGAATGGGTAAAGGCAGTCTTTCTCTTTGCCGAGAATTGGTCACGCCCATCAATCAAAGACTGCATGAATTAACAAAAGAGGCTGAGAAACAATATAAAGAAGCTATTGCATACAGCAAAAGTAAGAAATCAGAAGGACCAATTCCATCGGAACCACCCATGAGAATGTTTATTATACCTGCTAATAGCAGCGCCAGTTCATTATTGAAAATTCTTGCAGACAATGATGGTATAGGACTATTGTTTGAGACGGAAGGTGATACATTAAGCCAGACACTTAAATCTGATTATGGCAATTACTCTGACACGCTGCGCAAGGCATATCATCATGAAACAATCAGTCTGAGTAGAAGAAAGGACAGAGAATATCTTGAGGTAAAAAATCCTAGATTGTCCGTTGTTCTAGCAGGCACTCCCGAACAGGTGCGCAGACTCATTCCTGATACAGAAAACGGATTGATGAGTCGTTTCATCTTTAATATGCTTCCGTATAAACGTTTCATCAGAAATGTGTTTGCCACGGACGACATTTCCAAATCAAAGAATGTCATCTTCAGGAATCTTGGAGAAGAACTTTATCATTATCAAGCGGAGTTCATACAGAGTGGTAATTATTCTTTTTCCCTACCATCTCATCTGCAAACAGATTTTGTTGAACACCTGATTCATATCAACAACAAGTATTGTGATGAAGTGGATGACCGCATTCAAGGAGTAATTCGCAGAATGGGATTGATAGCTTTTCGTATGATGATGTTATTGACTACACTTAGAAGATTGAACCACTTGGCTACAATTAGAGTACCTGATGATACGTTCCCACTTGTATGCCAGGAGGTAGATTACCAAACAGTCATGACTATATGTGACACGATCATTGAGCATTCAGTCTATTGGTATAAAAAACTAACTCCGCGTTTTGTAGTAAATAGTGAATCCGAATCTCTAAAAAGAAGCGAACGTTTCTTTGATTTGCTACCAGATACATTCAGTAAGAACACATTCGATTCATTGGTAGAACAATACAATGAGAATCCGAATACGGCCATCAAGTGGATTGACAAATACATTAAAAAAGGAAAACTCAACCGAATCTCACAAGGTCACTATGAGAAGATCGAAAGAAAATAAACATATCAATTTACAAAACCGGTCAAACGACCATAAATTTTACGAATATGAAGAAGTATAGAAAACAAGAAAAACAAAATTTGACATTACAGAAAATGGGACATCCATTAAAGAAGAATGCTATCACCTATACGATTAAAAATCATGCGGTGCAAAAAGTAATTGATTATAATCTAATCGAAGAATCATTTGCTTCAGAATCTTTCTCGCATAAACGCTTGGTATTTGATACTGGTATTACAAGACACATCCATGGTAGACATATCCCGAAACAAAGTATCACACTGCATTGTAATGTACAATAAGAAATGGTAACGATTTTAGAAGGGCAAGTTTGTGTTTTAGTCCGACTAAAACTATTGGCTAACTCTATTGGTTTGCCATTGAACTTGCCTTCTAAAATCTCTTTCCTAAATCACACGAGAATGACAACAAAGAAAAAAGCAGGTGGTCGTCCTAAGCTGGCCGAATATCAAAAGAGAACCAAGAGTTGCCAAGTCATGTTCAACGAATCCGACTATATCTATGTCATGGATAAAGCCCAAAGATGCGGACTGACCATCAGCGAATATTGCCACCAGGCAGCTATAGATGGAGCAATAAAGGAACACATCCAACCAGAACAAGCAGCACTCATCAGAGACATTGCAGGTGTTGCTAACAATGTCAATCAGATTGCTCATAAGATGCATGCGTTCGGACTGGAAGAGACCTACCATTCCTGTCAGGAAATCATTAATGTATTACTCAACCTCATCAACGAATCCAAGTAATATATGATAGCAAAAATAAAGACAAGAGAATCATTTGCTGGTATCGTGGATTATGCCCATGATTACAACAATGACAAGAAGAAAGCACGACTCATAGATTATAAGGATGTATGTATCATCAGCAACAAGTCCATAGCTGATTCTTTCACAATCCAAGCATCCATGCGTTCGAAGATTGCGAAGCCAGTCAAGCATATTTCATTGGGGTTCTCTCCCAACGATACCCATCTTTTCACTGACGATAAAGAGGGTGATGAACTCATGGTAAGGATTGCTAAAGATTGGATGATAGAAATGGGTATCGGCAATACGCAATACATCATCGCTAGACATCTTGACACCGAGCATCCCCATTGTCATCTTGTCTTTAACCGAATCGATAACGACGGTAACGTCATTTCTGATAGTCGTGAACGAATACGGAATATGGCGGTATGCAAACTACTTAACAAGAAATATGGATTGTATGTGGCTCCATTCAAAAGCAAGAAAATCCATGAAGACAGATTACGTGGGTATGAAGCCAAGAAACATAAACTAAGAATGGACATCAACCATATTCTCGATAGGTCATCCAATTGGGACGAATTTTGCAGGCTACTGAAAGAAGCAGGTATCAATATCCGCTTTTTCACAAGTAGCCAAACAAATACAATCAGAGGTATTTCTTTTGCAAACCATCAAATAAGTATATCTGGATCCAAATTAGAACCAAAGGTATTAACCTATGGCCAACTGTGTTTAAAGTTGGGTGAAAGAAGAATTCCAGAAAGTTCAAATCCAAATGTAGAGAATTACTTCTCTCCTCTTGTGAAAAATAAGGTTCCGGGTAACCATTCTATTGAGCATTCCATAACCAATGAATCCAATTTGACAGAAAGTGGAAGTACTGATAGTACATCTTCATCAGCCGTTGGCGAAGCTATGATTGAGTTCTTGCTTCAACCCCATCAAGCAGAAACTGGCTGTGGAGGTGGCGGTAGTGATAACCGTGGATGGCGCGATGATGATAAAGATAAGGACAACAATAATAATCGAACCTATAAAAGACGAAGATAATGAAGGAAGATATAATAGCTGCCAATCTCAGTAGCATACGACAGAGCATTGAAGAACTCAAAAAGAATAATTCTTCGCAATTCCCCCAAAACGTCCCGAATTGGGATGAATTAGTAAACAAAATAGCCCAGGTAGCAGCCAATGAGGTCAGAATCTTGTTGGAAAACCGCCAAAAAAAATTTAAGGAGGAAGCAGTAAAGAATGTAAAGGGTGAAATGACTTATGACGAATACATTGATAGTCTATCTGAACGATACGATGATGTACTCCACAAGATAGATGTTCTTTACGATCTTTGGGTGAAAATATGCAAAGTATACCATCAGATGAATGAAGAACGGAAAAGTCTAAAGGTAACCATCGAAAAGTTTGAAAATGAACTGGGATGTATCAATGATAAAATCCAAAATAACCATCCACAACTGCTAAAATTTCCTATTATGCCCAGCACCCCTAAAGGCCTAATCTCATATATCCTGGCTGATATACCCAGCTACTGGATAAAACGAATTTTGCATAGCAAACATGTTAAAAAATTGGTACTCATTATCTTGATATGTCTATGGATAATTTCCTTTGGACTAACTGGGTTTATTATTAGGGATAATGTTGCACTACATGAAAAGATGGAGCTGATAGAATTGGAATAGAGAAAATAAATTGGGGTTAGTCTTGATTGCGACTAACCCCAATAAAACTTATGATTCAACATCTTCATCAGCAGAAGGCAATAAATAATCGCTTGCTTCCTTTTTTGAAATATCGTTCTGCCAAGTAGTTTTTCTCAATTGTTAGCGAGTCACTTTTGCAACACCGCCCCTATTCTTGCTGAGGCGATGGCAGAGGACACCTTCATTGATGATCGTAACTTCCTCAGTTATAATGACGTATTGGATAGAACCTGTGAGTCTTCCCTACTGAACTGGATGGTGCAGCCAAGGTGACACCATGCTCTGGCGGTGGCGGCACATTAAATGATATGCCGTAGCGAGACAAAGATGAGGACTTTCTTCATTTCGCCAATCGTTTCATGCTCTATGTTCATACCCAATGTTATCCTGGCAGTTGCCACAAGCGAACACATAACAGATAGTCCTCGTGCGCATACCTATATAATAATGAGTAGGTATTTCCATATTGAATACACATGTTTTAGTAGAGCAATTGGCTAAGGATGTTTTTACTCTTTTTTCTAAAGTAAGATAATCTCTTGTTCGGAAAACCAGTCTTTGCTTATAGCCTGATTTTTAACTTTTTCAGAATCACTTGTATACATAACTATTGCTAGTGATTCTTTTGCACGTGTGCATGTCACATAAAAAAGTCTTTGTGTCCTATCAACAGAAGATTCTTCACCTGCTTCAATATGCCTTATATCCGTTTCTGTAAGTTCCTTAACTCCAAACAATTTATCATAACTAAACATGAAGCCTTTAGACTCAAAATCGTCAATAATAACCATCACCCTATCAAATTCCAGACCTTTCACACCTTGATGAGTGTCAAAACGTGTACGATGATTCACATAATTATCATAGGCTCTAACCATATTAATAGGCAAGTCCATCACTCTTACCCATGCCTGTAAATCTTCCTCAATTTCATCATTTAGATCTGTTACAGAGAGCGTAAAAGCCTGTCTTACAACATCTGGAACTGATAATAGTTGAGAATCCACCACCGCTTTAACTACCTCACGAATCGAATGATTATCATTAACTATATTGGAAACTTTTTGGGACTCATCCCTACATCGCAAATATAGTTTGTATGGATTTTCTGTTTTCTGTTTACTTAATAGAGGGGAATGTGTCTTCAGTATTTCCAGTGCATCCCGGCCATCACCCTTTATGGAATCAGCTATTGGCAAGATTTCTTTTGTAAAGAAATCAAGTTCAGAAACTTTCCCTTGCAAAAAGGTCATTTGGTATTTATTTACCCTTGACAATGTGCCAAAGAACTCTTCAAACCCCAACCTCCTTGCAGCCATCATATGCTCTAACGTCAATATTTTGACATCAGCATCTTTTCCGAACCATTTTTCATCAGCAGTATGGTCACTCATAATTTTCATGACCGTTTGCTCTACTTCATCCTTATTAATACCTTCGTGTTGCTGAACTATGAATAGTCTTATAAGCCCAGTATCAGCGTCTTCTCTTGGTGTCTGCTCTGCATGTATATCCAAATCCTTTCCAATAGTGTTTGCCAGCTTTATAATTCTTTTGGCGCATCGGTAGTTCATCTTCTTTACAGGTTGTTCCCACTCAGATGGGATAACATTTACTATATTTCCTTTACCATCTGCATAAATTCGCTGCTTCTGGTCACCTAGCAGGCCCAGCGTAAATATATCAGCAAAATTCTCCTGTATCTTAAAGAATGCATCCACTAGTTCCTTTTTGGTATCCTGACTTTCATCTATCAAAAGAATTGGATAACGCTGTGCAATGATTCGCTGAAGCATCATGCTATCCATAATCATATGTGCAGAGATTTTTATAACCTCTGCATGTTTAAGAGCATTATATTCAGGATTACTGCCATTAGGGTTATACACAAACTTTTCTATTGTCATCGCTTTTTCCAACTTCTCTTTCAGATGCTCAATCTTTTCAGCATTAGAAAGATATGTCTTTGTTGTCTTGCTCTTTGCTTTTTCCTGTTTCTCATACAAGTCCTGAATATCTTCCTGAATATACTGACAATACAGATGCTTTATGTCAGTCTGATAATACTTTATGACATCCCATACAAAGCTATGAATAGTAGATATATGAAAAACGGGGCTGTAATCCAAGCGATTGATAATCTCATCAGTAGCAGCATTCGTAAATGTGATGACAGCCACATTTTTGCCCTGCAATAGTAAATCTTTACCAATACTATCGCGTATTTTTTTTAAGAGTAGCACTAGAGAATGTGTCTTTCCCGAGCCAGCACCAGCAAAGAGAAAGAAACTCTTTCTTGGAGACGACAGAATGCACTTCTCTAAGGTCTCATCAACCTGTAAATCCATATTATTTACCATCACTTATACCATTTGTGTCCAAACATTTTTTCATCCACTCCAAGCCCTCTTGGATATATACAGGAGCTGTTATCTCGTAGAAATCCTTCTTATACAAAAGTGAGATTGCAAAATCAGCTTTTTTAAAACTGCCTTTGCTTTCCAGTTTTGCAAATATCGCTTTTTGCAAATCAACAGCAGAAGTATTTTTCTTTAGAAGATTTGCAATAGTTGTTATAGTCCCCATCTTTTTTAGTCCATCTTGTCTGAACAGTTCAAGATTGGTAAAAATCAAAGCATCCTCAAACGTGTATGGGCATATTTCTGTGTATTCTTCCTTTCCTTTATTCCACTTCACGCTGATTGGTGTCTGAAAAGCTATTCTAACGTTATCTACAGTTTTCCCTTTTCCATCAAGTGCCATAAGATCATCAATCAACACCTTACCAGGTAACCAATTCTGCACCGATGGATTGCCTGTCTTATACCCCTTTCCTTTAGCTGTAATCACGGACACTTGCTTTTCTTTCCCATCATCAGCAATAGTTTCCGTGGCATCAATGTCTGTCACTATTAATGTGGGGATCCCTATCTTATCAATCAAACTACGGAAACTATGTGCATGACGGCCATTCACCTCGATAACAGAAATATAATAAGAATCCAAGTCTGCTTTGGTGAGGAAACTCGGAACAAGAATCTTTTCTGCAGGCCCCTCAACCAATATTACAGCATCAGCAAAGAATATATCACAATGCGTTAGACGTATATATCTTGTAACGAATTGTTCAGTTTCATCATCAGACCCAAATGTACTTGACAAATTAATTACGTTAGAAACAGGAATCTTATCACCAACATCCATCACTCGTCTGAAGTAACGCATGCTGTTCAAGTCGAGTTCGTTAACCACATGGTTAGAGTGCGTACTCAGAACCAGCTGAGTTTTAAGCCAAGGATGATCCTTGATTATCTGGTTATTACATAAGGCTTCAAATGCTTTCTTCACAAACACTTGTTGTGCCTGTGCATGGAGATGTGCTTCTGGTTCTTCTACAAAAACCAAATGGATAGGTTCTATATTCTTTCCTTCACTTAACGTCTTTAACCACTTCTCCCTAAAGTCCATCAACTTCAAGTATATGGAAATCAGATTCCGATAACCTAATCCATTATATTTCTCAGGCAAAGCCAATTCTTCCAGACCTTGAATAGCGAACTGTACTGCTGAGTCATGTTTAATGGCCTCCTCAATTTGAATCTTACTGCGTATCTTAATTTCTGGGTTCTGAAATCCCGGATAATTGATGCTCCTCAGTTCTTTGACTGGTGTTTCAAAAGTCTTGGTCAGTTTCGCATCATAAGTCTCGTTTGCCTTAGCGATTCCGCTTATCAGTTCTAAATCACTTGGAGTCAAAACTTCCTCTTCCGAATTTGAGCTAGAATAATACTTCTGAAATTGCTTCGACAACGTATCGATATCGCTATCGGATTGACCTTCTGGATCAGAGAAATCCCTTGAGGCTAAAATGGCATCCACTCTTATTAGTTCCTCCAAAGGATTCTTATCGAGAGCTTTGTCTGGAGTTAGCTGAACCTTATCCTCGTCAGCGGGTTCTATAGCTGGATCAATAATATAGTATTTTACATCAAAGTAATCTCTGAGATTATAGCCTTTACCCAAGAAATCACATAGATTTATTGGATACAAATTTGGTGAAGATGCTTTTTCCCATTCTTCTGTTGCTTGTAGGGCAAGCGCTTTCCCTTTTGCCTCTTTGTATGCAGAATATAACGTAGTTACATCCTTGGGCACAAATTGTCCACGGACACCGACTTTTTTACCATCCCAAGTACTAAGCGATGGAATTAAGTGATTGACTTTATATTGTTCCCCATCAGCCACATCTATCCAAATATCCAGTGAAGGAACAATATCATCCCATTGATGAGAATCTAACAAGGTATCGTCAACTGTTTCTTTTGCTAACCATTGATCACCAAGCCTATCAATCAAAGCCCAGTTAGTAGCAGTAAATTCCTTAAGGGTAAACTTCTCGTTGTTTTTTAGAAACCACACGATAGCACTAATAGCAGAAGTTTTTCCACTATTATTCGCACCAACGAATACTGTTACATTCTCACTAAAGTCTATATGGCAATTCTTTAGCTTACGAAAATTTCTGATATGGACTGACTGTATTTTCATATTAACTTTAAATAGTATAAAAATCTTAAAAATGCAAGCAATATTATCACTAGACGGTCAAAGTCACTTTTGATTAGTAGTTCTGAATGACTGTTAATAAACTAAACCATATCATCCTTAAACAACCAGTCTGATTGATATTTTTTGCTAGTTTTAAGTATTTTAAAATCACAATGTGCATATATACCAATTAAATGATTATCTGTAAGAGTCATTAGTTGTTTCTTTATATCTATCTCGGATTTTTCATCGTATGTAAATATCCGCACTTTGATTTTACCTGGTGCAAATGGCCTATGCACTGATTTACATACTTTTTTGAAAAAATCAGAGAAATAATCGTGGTCATTTTTACCTAATGAATGCCCAAAAATGTACACCTCATCTGCATCATTTAAGTCCTCAACAAGATTATTGCTTTTATAAAATGGATTAGCACTCTTGTAGAATTCAAAAAAATCATCTTTGAGATTTCGTTGATCACCAGCACCTAGAATTATATTACCCTCTCGAGTAGACCCATGTATATGATTATAAACAGCATCAATGTTTAAAATAAACACATAGCGAAAAAGTAAATTTGGGCAAAGCGTAGCGAATTAGCTGATAGAGCGTTCGTTACGCTTTGTTTTTCTATGGGACAGAGCCAACGAAATACCACCTCGAAGCCAAACGGCGCAGAAGTTCAGTTACCACCTCGTTACTCCCGTAACGGGTGCAAATTTCTTGCTAAAAGGTTCTTTTTCTGCGTTTTGCGTTGATTTACATAGCTGTCGGTAACTCACTAAGAACTAATTTTGTAACCAAAAAAAGGAGTGAGTTATGCGAAGTACATTCAAGGTATTATTTTACGTGAAGAAAGGCAGCGAGAAGCCGAACGGCAACCTGCCTCTGATGTGCCGTATCACGGTGGACGGCGAGATTAAACAGTTCAGTTGCAAGATGGACGTTCCCCCACGCTTGTGGGATGTGAAGAACAGCCGTGCTTCGGGCAAGAGCGTCGAAGCGCAGAGAATCAACCTTGCAGTAGATAAAATCCGTGTGGAGGTAAACCGCCGCTATCAAGAGTTAATGCAGACGGACGGTTATGTTACCGCCGCCAAACTCAAAGACGCCTATCTCGGTATCGGCGTCAAGCAGGAAACTTTGCTGAAGCTGTTCGAGCAGCACAACGCCGAGTTCGAGAAGAAAGTCGGGCACAGCAGGGCGCAGGGTACATTTACCCGTTATCGGACGGTCTGCAACCATATTCGGGAGTTCCTGCCCCATACCTACAAGCGTGAGGATATTCCATTAAAGGAACTAAACCTCACGTTCATCAACGACTTCGAGTATTTTCTGCGCACGGAGAAGAAATGCCGCACCAATACCGTGTGGGGCTACATGATTGTGTTGAAACACATCGTTTCCATAGCGAGGAACGACGGGCGTTTGCCCTTTAATCCCTTTGCGGGATATATCAACTCTCCCGAAAGCGTGGACAGGGGCTACCTCACCCAAACGGAGATACAGACGCTCATGGACGCACCGATGAAGAACGCCACCCACGAGCTTGTACGGGACTTGTTCGTCTTTTCTGTTTTCACGGGTTTGGCGTATTCGGACGTGAAGAACCTCACCGTCGACCGCCTGCAAACATTCTTCGACGGCAACCTGTGGATAATCACCCGAAGAAAGAAGACCAACACCGAATCGAACATCCGCCTTTTGGACGTTCCCAAGCGTATCATCGAGAAATACAAGGGGCTGGCAAGGGACGGTCATGTTTTCCCCGTTCCGAGCAACGGCAGTTGTAACAAGATACTCAAAGATATAGGCAGACAATGCGGCTTCAAGGTGCGTTTGACCTACCATGTCGCACGCCACACGAACGCCACGACCGTGCTTCTGTCGCACGGCGTACCCATCGAAACGGTGAGCCGCCTTTTGGGACACACGAACATAAAGACCACCCAAATTTACGCCAAAATCACCGCCCAGAAGATAAGCCAAGACATGGAAACCTTGTCGCACAAGTTGGAGGATATGGAGAAGAATATCTGCCGAGCCATTTAATTAAGAACAGAATACCGATGAAAGAAGAAAGGAACATTATCACGATGGACGGGCAGGGCAATATCTCCCTGCCGAGCGATATAGGCGCAACCGCCATGACCGAGCGAGAAATCTGCGAACTGTTCGGGGTTATCGCCCCGACGGTTCGGGCAGGGATAAAGGCACTCTGCAAAAGCGGAGTTTTGAGTATATATGACATAAAGCGCATTATCCGCATATCGGACAGATACAGCGCGGAGGTTTACAACCTCGAAACGATAGCCGCCCTCGCTTTCCGTATCGAATCGTTCGGGGCGGCGAAAGTCCGCAGGGCATTATTAGAGAGGATTATACACGGGCGAAAAGAGAAAACGACGGTATTCGTGTCGGTTGTTTCGGACGGCAAGCCCAACAGCCGTTGGAAAGCATGATGACATATCAACATATCAACATGCAAACATACCAATATATCAGCATACCAACATGCAAACCTATCACTATGGTGATATATATTGCAGGTTCTATTTCTCTTTTCAGAGGAAAGCGGAGCAATCATTTCCGTTTACAAAGGCAAAGCAAGCACGGGGCTTTATGTCGGCTTAAAGGTCAGGCGGCTGCGCCGTTTCCCGATAAATCTTCCTCTCGCTTCGCTGCGAGCGTATTTATTGGGAAAACCTTGTATCCGACCGCCCCGTGCAAAAGAGCCTTTAAAAACGGAAACGACCGCCCCGCCGCCCACCACCGACCGAAAGGGAAAAATAATAAGGTGGGGTTATACGGGTAAGCAGGCGGCAGGGACAGCCACCGCCGAAAGGCAGACGGACGGCACGCCGCAGGGTATTTACGGAGAAAATACCGTAGCTTATTAGGGAATTTTCCGA
>OLRN01000164.1_pt1 | contig 68225 bp, 60 predicted proteins | sample 1673001 | NCBI WGS metagenome assembly OLRN01 (sample SAMEA3136745, study PRJEB25190) | human gut metagenome | biome: human gut; feature: human-associated habitat; material: faeces | place: Austria | collected 2013 | reverse complement strand
TAATTACACATTTTATTGTTATTGAATGTGTCTACCTATATCAGCATAAGACAAACTGCAGTTATCTTTATGGAAAACAGAAAGCGCTACTGATCCTTTTTCCCAAATCCTTTGTTATACTAAGAATTAATGGTTAGATTTGTAACTGTTAATCTTAAGAAAGGAGGAGCTATATGGACCGTAGTAAAATGATTTCTCAGTTGGAAGACCCGTCTGAAGTCTTTGATTTTCTTGTGATCGGAGGAGGAGCTACCGGCATAGGTATCGCTCTGGATGCTTCGACAAGAGGATATAGAGTCGCTTTATTCGAACAATTGGATTTTACGAAAGGAACTTCCAGCCGTAGCACGAAGTTGGTCCATGGCGGTGTCCGTTATTTGGCGCAAGGAGATGTCTCCTTGGTTCTGGAAGCTTTGCGCGAACGAGGCCTGCTACGCCAGAACGCTCCCCATTTGGTAAAAGATCAAACCTTCTTAATCCCTTGTTATCGTTGGTGGGAAGGTCCGTTTTATACGATAGGCCTGATCCTATATGATGTGATGGCCGGAAAATTAGGTCTGGGACGTTCGGTTTGTATCGGTCCGAAACGGGCGCTCCGTACCATTCCGATGCTTCGTTCGAAAGGGATGACCGCCGGGGTGCTTTATCATGACGGCCAGTTCGATGATTCCCGTCTTGCGATTAATATGGTCCGCAGCTCTATCGACGCTGGCGCTTGTATCTTGAACTACGCGAAAGTCATAGGGCTTCTGAAGGACGACGACCGCAAAGTATCCGGCGTTACGGTTCGAGATGAGGAGACCGGTACGGTTTATCAAGTAAGATCCCGTTGCGTGATCAACGCTACCGGTGTCTTCGCCGATGAGATCTTGCAAATGGACGAGCCGGGCAAACGCCCGACCGTTCGCCCCAGCCAAGGAGTCCATTTGGTATTAGATTCCTCTTTCCTGCAAAGTGATTGCGCCATTATGATTCCTAAGACATCGGATGGACGTGTGTTGTTCGCCGTACCTTGGCATGATAAAGTCGTGGTAGGGACAACGGATACCTTGATGGAATCGCCGGAAAAAGAGCCGGTAGCCTTAGAGAAAGAAATCCAATTTATACTCGATACGGCCGCTAACTATTTGACCCGGCCACCCAAGCGAAGCGATGTCTTATCCGTGTTCGCGGGGCTTCGTCCGCTCGCCGCTCCCCGTAGCGAAGGTAAAAAGACAAAAGAGATATCACGTAGCCATAAATTGATCCGGGAGAAATCCGGCTTGATCACCATTATCGGAGGCAAATGGACAACCTACCGGAAAATGGCTCAAGATACCCTAGACCTAGCGATACGTTACATGCATATTCCTACAAAAGACTGTATTACCGAGCGTTACCAAATCCATGGTAGCCGGAAGAATCCGGATTTCTCCGATCCTTTATACGTATATGGTACGGATGCCGACGAAATCCGTAACTTAGTGGCCTCTTCCCCCGCCATGGCGGAGAAGTTGCATCCGGACTATGCCTATACGGTAGGAGAGGTAACTTGGCTGGTCCGTAATGAGATGCCTCGTACTTTGGAGGATGTATTGGCCCGCCGTTTGCGTATCTTATTCTTAGACGCACGGGCGGCGATGGCGATGGCTCCTAAAGTAGCGGGGATTCTGGCTACGGAATGGGGAAAGGACGAGACTTGGACCTCTGCTCAGGTAAAGGCGTTTAATGAGGTTGCCTCGAATTATATACTGAATTGACAAATTGATAAACGATACTAATATAGAAGGATATGAATTTTCGAAATAAATATGTGTTGGCGATCGATCAGGGAACCACTAGCTCCCGGGCTATCCTGTTTAATCATCAAGGAACTATTATTACGTTGGCTCAGAAGCCATTCCAACAGTATTTCCCGAAACCGGGCTGGGTAGAGCACGACCCGAATGAGATTTGGTACACCCAATCGTCTGTCATCAAGGAGGCGATGGCAAAAGCGGATGTCACGGATAGCCATATCGCCTGTATCGGAATCGCTAACCAACGGGAGACTACCATCATCTGGGACCGGGAGACTGGCTTTCCCGTATACAATGCGATCGTATGGCAGGATCGCCGTACGGCGGATTATTGCGAGGAACTTAAATCGCAAGGTTGGGCGGAACGTATCCAGCAGAAGACCGGATTGGTGATCGACGCTTATTTCTCCGCCACGAAGATAAAATGGATATTGGATAACGTAAAGGGTATCCGGGAGCGTGCGGAGCGGGGAGAGCTATGCTTCGGTACGGTAGATACTTGGCTGGTTTGGAAACTTACCCGGGGCGCTCAATTCATTACGGATGTGACGAACGCTTCCCGTACCATGCTTTTCAATATCCGTACTTTGCAATGGGATCAAGAGTTATTGGACTTGTTTACGATACCTGCCTCGATGTTACCGCAAGTGAAAGCCTGTAGCGAGGTTTACTGCGAGACATCAACTCCTATTTTTAAGAAAGGCATCCCGGTATCCGGTATGGCTGGCGACCAACAGGCGGCTCTGTTCGGCCAGCTCTGCGTAGAGGATGGTATGATCAAGACAACCTACGGAACCGGCTGCTTTATGATCCTGAATACCGGCAAGGAACCCGTTCTTTCCCAGAATAACCTATTGACAACGATCGCGTGGAAATTAGGGGATCAGACGACCTATGCGCTGGAAGGTAGTGTCTTTGTGGGAGGTGCCGTCGTTCAATGGTTGAGGGATGGGATCGGCTTGATTCCGAATGCCTCGATTACGGAGCAAATGGCGAAATCCGTCAGTGATAATGGGGGTGTTTATTTTGTGCCGGCGTTAACGGGTTTGGGTGCGCCGTATTGGGATCAATACGCACGTGGCGCTATTATCGGGATTACCCGCGGAACTACGGCGGCTCATTTAACCCGTGCGGCTTTGGAGGGCATCTGCTATCAAGTATATGATGTATTGATGGCCATGGAAAACGATATTCACGCCAAGCCGAAAGAGATTCGGGTAGATGGCGGTGCTATCGCTAATAACTTCTTGATGCAATTCCAGTCCGATATCTGCCGCTGTCCGGTCGTACGTCCGAATGTATTGGAGACGACTGCTTTGGGAGCCGCTTATTTGGCGGGCTTGGCGATCGGCTATTGGAAGGATATCGATGAACTGAAAGAACAATGGTGCTTGGATAAGGTCTTTAACCCACAAATGAAAGAGGATACCGCCCGTAAATTATTGAACGAATGGCATAAGGCGGTGGGGCGTTCTCAGAATTGGGCTGAATAATGAAAATCATCTTATAGGCAGATTAACAAGTTAACAAATTCTTAAATTATTATCTTATGTCTCCATTTTTAGCGGAATTATTAGGGACTATGCTCTTGATCCTGATGGGAGGAGGAGTTGTAGCGAATGTCTGTTTGTCGAAAACAAAAGGCAATGGAGCGGGCTGGATAGCGATAACGACCGCTTGGGCTTTAGGCGTATTTATCGGTGTTGTGGTAGCCGGCCCTTATAGTGGCGCACATTTGAATCCGGCGGTATCGATCGGCTTGGCGATCGGAGGGACTTTCCCTTGGTGTGATGTATGTACTTATATAGCCGGGCAAATGATAGGTGCCGCTTTGGGCGCTTTATTGGTCTGGCTGGTTTATAAGGATCACTTCAACGCTACGGATGATCCGGATGCGGAATTAGGCGTATTCTGTACGAGTCCTGCTATCAAAGATTATCCAATTAATTTCTTAGGTGAGATGATCGGTACGTTCGCCTTGATGTTTGTCGTATTTTTTATAACGGACGGAGAACTAACCTACGAAAGCAATAGTACCTTGCCGATAGGTTTAGGTTCGGTAGGTGCCATTCCGGTAGCGTTTACGGTCTGGGTAATCGGTCTTTCCTTAGGTGGAACTACCGGTTATGCGATTAACCCTGCCCGTGATTTAGCTCCCCGGTTCATACACTTTATTTTGCCGATCAAGGGAAAAGGCAGCAGCCATTGGGAGTATGCTTGGGTACCTGTTTTAGGGCCGATAGCTGGGGCCGCTATTGCCGGTATGCTCTATTATGTATTGAAATAATCTCTTGTATCATCCGGATCACTTTCGGAACCGCCGCCTTTACCTCGGGTGTCAGATCCATTCCGACCTCGTTGATATTGAGGGCGGAGATGACAATGAGATGGGTTTCCGGGAGATCGTCGGTTAGGATCATGGCGTCGATCATATCTTTTAGACCGATCTCGTGGGCGCTCATGAGCGGGGGAAAGTCGGTGGCGTAACGAGGTTGGATCAGACGGACGGTGCCCGGAGGGTTATTATCCAGCGTGGCGTCGATCATGATGATACGGTCATATCCTTGCAGCCAACTTAATAAATGAAGTCCTCCCGTGCCCCCGTCCATCAAATGGACGTGAGCCGGGAGCTTCTCGTTTTCTAAAGCCTTGATAACGTGTATGCCTACACCTTCGTCTTTCAGCAATAAATTGCCTACTCCTAATACTAATGTTTCCTTCTCCACTTTCATCCTTTTTTAGCGATCTTAGTGATAGTCTCGGCAGTCTCGGTTACCTCTTCCTTGTCCGCTATGTCTTCCTCGATAAACTTCCAGCCACCGATGATGGACGAAGTCTCGCCACGTTGCTCGATATAGTCATGATAAAATACCAGATAAATATGAACGATAGCGAAAAGGATGAAGAACCACATCAGGAAATGATGAATCTGGCGAGCCATCAAGTCCCCGCCCATCAACGGGATGGTCCATGCGAACAATTGTGGGAAGAAAGACTGACTCATCTTGGCGTATAGGCCGAATCCTGTGATACTTTGTAACAAAAATGCCCAGAAAGTTCCGAAATAAATTAAGCTAGCCAAGGCGTTATGCCCGATACTGTCTACCGGTTTGTTCTTAATCATCAAGATATCTACCTTGATCACCTCCAATACCTCTTTCCATTGGGATTTCTTTAAAGGGATGAAGTTATTCCATCTGGCATAACGATTCCCGACGAATCCCCAATAAAGCCGGAATACGAAATTGAAGAAGAATACGAACGCTGTTACGAAATGGATAAACCGAACCACGCCGAACCAATAGCTGAAATAAGCCTCCGAAGCGGACATGATCGCGGGAGGATCGGCGATGATAAAGCCTGTCACGCAGAGTATGACGATACAGAGCGCATTCACCCAATGATAGATACGTACGGGTAATTCCCATACATACACTTCTCTTAAACGTTTCTTACGACTCTTCATGGCTCTATTGCTTTTTAGAATGTATCAACTTGGTGCACATATTTTCCTTCCTCGTCATACAGATGCACGGCACAAGCCAGACAAGGATCGAAAGAGTGGATCGTCCGAAGAATCTCTAAGGGTTGCTTCGGATCGTATATCGGCGTACCGATCAAAGCGGACTCGTAGGCGGACAATACGCCGTTCTCATCCCTCGGTGAGGCGTTCCAAGTAGTAGGCACTACCATCTGGTAGTTCTTTACCCGGTTCTTGTCGATCACGATAAAATGGGCTAATGCTCCACGGGGAGCTTCGGCCAATCCTACGCCTTGCTCATGATCGGGCCAGTTCTCCCGTTCCCATTCGGCACTGTTTGCCATCCGGGAATCCCCGTTTTCGAGGTTCTTGATCAATTGGTTGAAAAACTCAAGGGCCCAGTCCGCTGCCATTCTACATTCCAATCCACGAGCAGCGGTGCGTCCTAGGGTAGAGAATAAAGCATCTACCGGCAAGTCGAGCTGACGTAAAGTCTCGTCTACGATACTCTTTTGGGGTTCCTTCCCTGCGGCGTAGGCTACGATCAAACGAGCTAACGGACCCACTTCCATTGGTTCCTGTTTCCACCGTGGCGTCTTGATCCAACTATATTTATCCTCTACGTCCAATAACTTATAGGGGGGACGAGGGCCAGTATATTCCAGATGGGTCTCTCCCTCGTAGGGATGCAAACCGGCTTTGTCTCCTTGCGTGTATTTATACCATGAATGATAAATGTACTCCTTGATTTCTTCCGGGGAGTTAGCGTCTACGGGATGTACCTTGCTAAGGTCACGATCCAAGACGATTCCTCTGGGGATCTTATAACTTTCCACTTCCCCGAGATCGAACACCGGGTAGTCTCCGTAAGACAAATAGTTTCGTACTCCTCCGCCAATCTTACTCCATTTGTCTTTATAGACGTTGGCGATCATCAATAAATCCGGGATATAAACTTGATTGATGAATGTTTTCGCCTCCTCTAGTTTCTGCTTTACCAGAGCGAGTCGATCTGCGTTGATCGCATTGGCCTCATTTAAGTCGATGCTGCAAGGCATACCGCCTACGATATAGTTTGGATGCGGATTCTTGCCCCCGAACACAGCGTGTACCTTGACGACCTCTTTCTGCCATTCCAATGCGTCCAGATAATGGACGGTAGCGATAAGGTTCTGTTCCGGCGTAAGTTTATAGTCCGGATGTCCCCAATACCCATTGGCGAATATACCAAGCTGCCCGCTGGCAACGAACTTCTTTAGTCGTTCTTGAGTGGCGGTGAAATACCCCTCGGTATTCTTTGCCCATGGAGAAAGTTGCTGGGCAAGTAAAGCGGCGGCTTTCGGATCGGCTTTTAAGGCGGATACCACATCTACCCAATCCAATGCATGCAATTGATAGAAATGCACCGTATGGTCATGCATGTACAATACGGCTTGCATGATATTACGAACCATACTGGCGTTGGGAGGGATCACGATACCCCGTGCGTTCTCGACCGCCCGTACCGAGGCAAGCGAGTGGATGGAAGTACATACGCCGCAAACACGGCCTACGAAAGCCCATACATCCCGGGGATCCCGGTCTTTTACGATATTCTCGATGCCCCGCACCATGGTACCCGAGCTATAGGCGTTCTTGATAGTGCCACCTTCTATTTCAGCCTCTACCCGCAGGTGGCCTTCTATACGGGTAATGGGGTCTATGACAATTCTTTCTGACATGATAGTAGTGTTTTATTAGATCGTAGATTTACTTTCCGGCTCATCATTGTCGATAAGCTCTTTTTTCCGTATGTTAGTCGCTACGGCATGTACGGCGATACCGGCGGCGGTAGCGGCTCCTAGAGCCAGACCGATCTGATCCGCCGTGGCCTCGATACCGAATCCGTGTATATCGGGCATACGTTTATAGAACGGGCTGTTGTCCCAGAAATTCTCCTCGCTGCAACCTAAACAGGGGTGACCGCTTTGGATTGGGTAACTGGTGCCCTCGTTCCATTTGATGATACCGCACGAGTTATAGGTGCTTGGACCTTTGCATCCCACTTTATACAGGCAGTAGCCATGCTTGGCATTCTCATCGTCGAAGCTCTCCACGAACAAACCGGCGTCGAAATTCGCACGGCGGTAGCACGTATCATGTACCCGGCGTGAGTAGAACATCTTCGGACGGCCCAATCCATCCAATTGTGGCATACGATCGAAGGTCAACATATAGATAATGACACCCGCCATCACGTCGGCGATCGGAGGACAGCCTTGTACATTAATAATAGGTTTACCTTTGATGACTTTATGGATACCTTTAGCGCCGGTAGGATTCGGGTTCGCCGCTTGCACGCAACCGGCGGAAGCGCAGTTGCCCCAAGCGATGATCGCTTTAGCTCCTGCGGCGGCCTCTTCGGTGATCTGCAAGGCACTCTTGCCGCCTACGCAACAATAAGCCTCGTCTTTTGTAGGTAACGATCCCTCGATCATCAGCAGATAATTGCCGTAATATTTTTTCATGGTCTCTTCCTTAGCGGCCTCGGCCTGTTCGCCGGCGGCGGCCATCAGCGTCTCGGTATAGTCTAGGGAAATCTTGTCTAACAACAAGGTAGCCACGATCGGGTGGGCGGCACGGATAAACGATTCGGTACAACAGGTACATTCCTGTAGGTGTAGCCAGATGATCGGAAGGCGGGGTTTCGTCTCCAAGGCATTTACTACCTGTGCCACTCCCGAAGCCTCCAATCCCATCAGGGCGGCCATGGTGGTACAGAACTTCAGGAAGTCCCGGCGGGAGATGCCTTTCTGACGGCACTCTTCGTAAACGGACGGTCTTTTATTTTCCATATCTCAGCAATTAAGTATTCTAACAAATACGGGGGAGTTGCTCCCCGCTTAGCATATCGATGATCCGGTAGTTACCGTATAATGTCTTCATCTTGACCCGGGCTTGCTCTCCGCTTTGCTTGGTGATACGGCCGATAACGGTCGCTTGCCTGCCCTCCTCAAAACGTCTCATAAGGGGTAACGCTTGTTCCGCAAGGCTTTCCGGCAGGATCACAAGAACCAATCCTTCGTTCGCTATATAGAGTGGGTCTAATCCTAGCATCTCGGATGCGGCACGTACCGCTTCCGGAATAGGCAGGGCGTCTTCGTCCAGCAGGATATCCACACCAGCGTCTTGGGCGATCTCGTTGAGGGTTCCGCTTACGCCACCTCGGGTGGGGTCACGTAAGACATGTACCTCTCCTATAGTATGTAACAGCTCAGAAATCATAATGTTTAGCGAAGCGGTATCACTTTTTAGATCCGTCTCGAATCCCAAGCTTTCCCGTGCGGAAAGGATCGTGATACCATGTAGACCAATCGGGCCGCTACAAATGACGACATCGCCGGGAGTGGCTTGGTCTGGGGCGATTCGTATGCCCGGAGGGACGATCCCGATCCCACTGGTGTTGATAAACAATTTATCGCACTTGCCCCGTTCCACCACTTTTGTGTCCCCGGCTACGATCTGTACGCCGGCACGCTCCGCCGCACGTTTCATGGATTGTACGATACGCTGAAGATCTGCTAGAGGCAAGCCCTCTTCCAGTATAAACCCGGCGGTCAGATACAAAGGACGGGCACCGCAACAAGCCAGATCGTTAACGGTCCCGTTGATCGCCAGATCACCGATATCTCCTCCGGGGAAAAAGATCGGGTCTACCACGAAGGAGTCGGTAGAGTAGGCCAGTCGCCCTTCTTCCATAAGAAACACGCATCCGTCATGATCCTGCTCCGATAATGGGTTCCGGAAAGCCGGATAAAATACTTGGCTGATCAGTTGGTGTGTCATGCGTCCTCCCCCTCCGTGCGCCAGTAGCACACGGTCTGAGTCGGTAAAAGGAATCGGGCAATTCAAGTGTATATCCATATCTTTCTATCTATTTATATCTATAGTAAGCGGCACAAACCCCTTCCGAGGAGACCATCGGGGCTCCTAAGGGATGGGTGGGATGGCAGGCCTTCCCGAAATGGGGACAGTCCGAGGGTTGTCTCAAACCTCTCATAATCAGTCCGGCGATACATTCGGATGCGATCCGGTTTTCTTCCGGACGCAATTGAAATCTCATTCGGGAGGAATATCTTTTATATTCGGACCGAAGTTGAAGCCCGCTGGAGGGGATGATTCCGATGCCCCGCCAGTCTTGGTCGCAAGGTTCCAGCATCTCGTCCATAAGTTGGCGGGCGGCGGCATTCCCTTGTTCGGGGACGGCCCGTTTGTAAGCGTTCTCTACCTCATAACTTCCGGCTTCCAACTGGGAGATACAGCGGTAGATACCATATAATAGATCTACCGGCTCGAATCCGGTGACGACCATCGGGATTTTATATCGGGCGGTTAATCGGTGATAGGCCCTGTTGCCTGTGATGGCGCAGACATGTCCGGCTGTCAGGAAACCGTCTACTTTACTTTCCGGATCGGATAAGATAGCCTCGATAGCGGGTGGTACCGTGAATAGGGAAGTCAATATGGAAAAGTTCGGAAGTCCTCGGCGTATGGCCTCTTTCAAAGCCATGAGGTGGACAGGTGCGGTCGTCTCAAAACCAATTGCGAAGAATACGATTTCCTTATCCGGGTTCTCCTCGGCCAGTGATAGGGCATCCAAGGGCGTATATAGCATACGGATATCCGCTCCTCTCGCTTTTACGCTCAATAAATCCTCCTTACTTCCCGGAACTCGCATCATATCCCCGAAAGAGGCTAAGATCACATTCGGCTGTGTCGCCAACTTCAAGGCGTAGTCGATTGTCTCGACCGGTGTTACACAGACCGGGCAACCCGGCCCATGGAGCAGTTGAAGATCCGGTGGCAACATCTCTTCCAGCCGATAACGGGCGATAGCATGTGTTTGCCCGCCACAAATCTCCATGATATACCAAGGTCGTGTCACCTTTTTGCGGATGGCCTCCAGAAGAGTTTGTACCTTCTCGTTGCTTCTATATTCGTCTACGAAACGCACTTTTGTAATTCTTTAAGGTCTTTCAGTGTTTCCTCCGCTTCTTTCTCATCTACAACAGATATAGCGATCCCTGCGTGAGCGAGGATATAATCCCCCTGTTTCACATCCACCCATTCAATACATATATTCTTTAGGATGCCTCCGAAATCAACTTTAGCCATGGTCATTTCGGGGATGCTTCGATCGATTGAGATAATCTTTCCGGGTACCGCTAAACACATATCGTTTCAATTTATTTAATAACCTCAAAGATACTTAATATGTTTAAGAGGGAAAGATAAAATTGATAAATATTATTTATAAGATGATAGATCATATCTCTTTAGTAAATACGATAGTCGATTCGTGTCTGATTAGACATTTATTCCTATATTTGTGCTATGGCGAAGAATAAAGTATATGCGTTGATTATTCAAGGCTTGGTTCAAGGGGTTGGTTTTCGCCCTTTTATCTACCGGATCGCTAAAGATCTGGGGATGAAAGGTTGTGTGGAGAATATGAATAATGGAGTACGTATATTGGTTGCCGCTACTCCGGATGATCGGGATTTGCTGATAAGTCGTATACGGACCGAGCATCCTCGTGTCGCTTATATCCATCGGATCTCCTATACATCTACGGAAATGGATGAAGATGATTTTGACGATTTTACGATTACGCCCAGCCATTCAGAATCGGATGAGGTCACGCAGGTCTCCCCGGATATCGCTGTTTGTGCGGATTGTATGCGAGACCGGACTACGCAACCCCATCGAATCGGATATCCTTTTATTAATTGTACGCATTGTGGCCCTCGTTTCTCTATTATCCGGGACCTTCCTTACGACCGTTCGCAGACAACGATGGGCGGTTTCCTTATGTGTCCCGATTGTGAGAAAGAATATACGAATGTTATCGATCGCCGTTTCCATGCCCAACCGGTCGCTTGCAATCATTGTGGCCCGACTTATTACGCGACTTATAACGAGGAGACTTATATCGATTATGAGACCTTATTGAAACTTACCTCTCGTCTATTGCTTGGTGGAGAGGTTATTGCGGCTAAAGGAATCGGAGGCTATCATTTGATTTGTGATGCCTCGAACGAGAGAGCGGTTGCCCGTCTGCGAGAGATAAAGCAGCGGGATACCAAACCATTCGCTGTTATGTTCCGTGATTTGGAACATTTGCAGGTCTATACGGCTACGGAACCGATGGAGGAGCGATGCCTCGTCTCTTGGCGCCGTCCGATCGTGCTGCTGAGGCAACGGAGCCGGTTAGCTTCCGGAATCAATCCGGGCATGCATACGCTAGGATGTATGTTGTCTTATATGCCGATTCATTACGATTGGTTTGCTCGTACAGGGATACCTGCGTTGGTAATGACCAGCGGGAATCTAAGCGATTTGCCAATAGCGATCACCCCGGAGGATGCGGAGGCGCAATTAGCGGGAAAGGTAGCGATCCTCTTGCATCATAATCGCCCGATCCATAACCGGGTAGATGATTCTGTATTGCAGGTCTGCGGAGGACAACCCTGCTTGATCCGTCGTTCCCGAGGCTATGTGCCGGAACCCTTTTTCACGGATACAAATGTGGAAGGGATCATGGCTTTCGGTGCGGAGAAAGTGAACACGTTCGCTTTGGGAAAAGGAGAGACGATCCTGCAAAGTCAATATATTGGCGACTTAAAGAACTGGGAGACTTTCCGGTTCTATACGGAATCTATGGAGCGGTTTCGTCATTTGTTTCGTTTCAATCTCCAGCGATTGGTTTGTGATCTGCATCCGGATTATCTTTCCAGCCAAGAGGCGGAACGTATCTCGAAATCTCTTTCCTTACCTTTATTAAAGGTACAACATCATCATGCTCATGCCGCTGCTTGTATGTTGGAGCATGGTTTGAATGAGCCGGTTCTCGCTATCGTGATGGATGGGACAGGTCTGGGTGATGATGGTAAGGTTTGGGGAGGCGAGTTCTTCTTTTGTGACCGAGCGAAATACCGTCGCCTTTCCCATTTTGAGTATGTCCCGTTACCGGGAGGCGACAAGGCGGCTGAGGAGCCATGGCGAATGGTTGTCGCCTATTTGTGGCATTATTTCAAGGACGAACCGTCGGGTATTCCTTATCCGGCCGATTTCGTGGAACGCATAGGCACGGAAAGGATCGCTATGCTTGAACGAATGATGGAGAAAGGTGTGAATACACCCTATACATCCAGCGCTGGCCGGCTGTTTGATGCGGTAGCTTCTTTATTGGGGATTTGCGATGTCTCCAGCCACCAAGCGGAGGCTCCGGTCTTATTGGAGCAGGCGGCGATGGGAGAGAGGAACGCTTATGCGTATCCAGTCTCGGCGGAGGGAGAGGAAATCTCTTTTTATTCTTTGTTTGAGGCATTATTGCATGATAAGACGAACGAGGTCCCGGTGAGCTTGATATCCGCCCGTTTCCATACGACATTGGCTTCCTTGTTTGTGCAGAAAGCCCGCTTGTTGATTAAACGGACGAAAGCGACACAAGTGGTTATCTCGGGAGGATGTTTCCAGAATAAATTATTGACGGAGTCGATGAGGAGACAGTTCATCATGGCTGGGGTCCCCGTCTATATTCCGTCTCGTATACCTTGTAACGATGGGGGGATAGCCGTGGGGCAATTAACGATCGCCTCGGTGACTCCCTTTTAAAAGAGATCAGATATGCATGAGTTGTCTATAGCCCGTAGCATCGTGGAGCTGGTCGAGGAACAAGCGGATAACCGGGGAGCCTCGGTGGTCGAAGAGTTGGAGTTAGAGATAGGACATTTGTCCGGCGTAGAGATCCAAACCTTAGAGTTCGCATTGGATAGCGCCATAAAAGGTAGCAAGCTGGAAAAGGCCCGGATTATCCGTCATTATATTGAGGGGGAAGGACAGTGTAGCGACTGTGAGACCATTTTCCCAATAAACGCCTTGTTTTCCCCTTGTCCCCATTGTGGCTCCTATTTAGTTAAAATCCTTAAAGGGAAGGAACTTCGGGTGAAGTCGATTGTTATTAAAAAGGAATGATATATTAATGAAATAAAAACTTAAATACTATGTGCGGAACTTGCGGATGCGGAGAGCATCATCACCATCACGATCATACGCATGAGCATTCTCATGGCCATGAACATCATCACCATCCTGATGAAGGGATCGTAATCAATCTGGAACAAGATATACTTCAACGTAACAACTTATTGGCGGAGCGAAACCGGGGATATTTCGAGGCTAAGAGCCTGTTCTGCCTGAACTTGATGAGTTCGCCCGGATCCGGTAAGACAACTTTGCTGGAAGAGACGATCCGCCGTTTGAAAGCGAAGCGACCGATCTATGTGATAGAAGGCGATCAACAAACCTCAAACGATGCCGACCGTATAGCGGCGTTGGAGATTCCCGTGTTTCAGGTAAATACCGGTACCGGCTGTCATTTGGAAGCCGACATGGTCAATCATGCCGTTAAGCATCTGAATCCGAAGGAGGGAGCGATCCTTTTTATAGAGAATGTCGGCAATCTGGTCTGTCCGGCCATGTTCGATCTCGGAGAGTCCAAGAAAGTCGTTATCGTGAGTACGACGGAGGGAGATGATAAACCGTTGAAATACCCACATATCTTTCAGGAGGCAGATATCTGCGTAATCAACAAGATTGATCTGGCTCCTTATCTGAATACAAAAGTGGAAGTGCTTCGGGAAAACGCCTTGAAGGTAAATCACCATCTCCAGATATTCGAGGTGTCCGCCACGAAAGGAGACGGGATGGATGCATGGTGTGACTGGTTGCAGACAGAGAGTGCAAAGTGTAAATAAATACCCCGGGTTTTAATGAATAAATGGAGAAAAAAACTATATTTGCTCCCATTCATTGAATCTAACTAATCAAAATGTTATGATTAACCGAGAATTGATTAATCCTCAAAGCATCGTAGTGGTGGGAGGTTCCAACAACGTACATAAACCGGGCGGTCGTATCGTGCGAAACCTGTTGGATGGAAAATATAAAGGAGAATTATGTGTGGTAAACGCCAAGGAGACAGATGTGCAAGGCGTCAAGTCTTATCCTTCTGTACATGATATCCCGGAGACTGAGTTGGCGATCATCTCGATTCCGAGTAAATCGTGCCCCGAGGTGATGGAAGTGCTGGCCCGGCAAAAGGGGGTAAAAGCTTTTATCGTGATCTCGGCCGGCTTCGGCGAGGAGACACACGAGGGCGGTATCTTGGAGCAACAGATGCTGGATGTCGTGAATGAGGCGGGAGCTTCCTTGATCGGCCCGAACTGTATCGGGTTGATGAATATGAATTATCATGGCGTGTTTACGCAACCGATACCGGAATTCCATCCCGATGGCGTGGATTTCATCTCTAGCTCCGGCGGTACGGCCTTGTTCATTATCGAGTCGGCGCTGACAAAAGGGCTGCGTTTCTCTTCTGTTTGGTCGGTTGGGAACTCCAAGCAGAATGGAGTAGAGGATATCCTTGAATATATGGATCGGAACTTTGATCCGGTATTGGATTCCAAGATCAAGATGTTGTATATCGAGCAAATCAAGCAACCGGATAAATTGTTGTATCATGCGTCTTCCTTGATACGTAAGGGATGCAAGATCGCCGCTATCAAGGCGGGAAGTACGGAGTCGGGAAAGCGAGCTGCCTCTTCGCATACGGGCGCTATCGCTAGTTCGGACTCTGCCGTGGAGGCTTTGTTCCGTAAGGCGGGTATCGTGCGTTGTTTTAGCCGTGAGGAATTGACTACCGTGGCGAGTATCTTTACCTTGAAAGACGTGAAAGGGAAGAATTGTGCGATCGTGACACATGCCGGAGGGCCTGCGGTAATGCTGGCGGACGCTTTATCCAAGGGGCGTTTGAATGTTCCTAGTTTGGAAGGCCCTATCGCTGATGAGTTGAAATCCAAACTGTATCCGGGTGCCGCTGTCGGTAATCCGATTGATATTATCGGTACGGGGACACCGGAACATCTGGCTACAGCCATCGATTTCTGTGAGAATCGTTTCGATAATGTGGATTTGATGATGGTCATCTTCGGTAGTCCCGGTTTGGTAAAACTTTATGATACCTACGAGGTACTTCATAAAAAGATGGAAGAGTGCAAGAAGCCGATCTTCCCGATATTACCGTCTATCGTAACGGCCGGACCGGAGGTGAAGAGCTTTGTCAAGAAAGGCCATGTGAACTTCTCGGACGAGGTGACATTGGGTACTGCCCTTTCACGGGTGATCAATACGCCGAAACCGATGAGCACGGATATCCAGCTATATGGCGTGGATGTACCGGAAGTTCGTCGTATCATAGACCGGTTGCCGGGTAGCGGTTATTTAAATCCGGAGGAAGTGCGTACATTGTTGCGTGCCGCTAATATCCCGTTAGTGGAGGAATATGCTTCGGATGATAGGGATGCGTTGCTGGCTTTTGCCAAGAAGGTGAAATATCCGGTGGTAGCCAAGGTTGTAGGGCCTGTGCATAAGAGCGATATCGGTGGTGTGGCCTTGAATATCCGTGGAGAAGAGCATTTATTGTTCGAGTATGAACGTATGATGCGTCTGCCGGGTGTTACGGGCATCATGGTACAACCGATGTTGAAAGGACAGGAATTATTCTTGGGAGCTAAATATGAGGATCGTTTCGGCCATGTGGTACTTTGCGGGTTGGGTGGAATCTTCGTGGAGGTATTGAAAGATGTGTCTTATGGTTTGGCTCCGTTGTCATACGATGAGACTTATTCAATGATTCGTTCTTTGAGAGGGTATCCGATCATTAAAGGTACACGTGGGCAAAAGGGTATCGACGAGCAACAATATGCGGACATTATCGTTCGCCTCTCTACCTTATTGCGTTTTGCCAGCGAGATAAAGGAAATGGATATAAATCCGTTGGTGGCTACGGATAGAGGCTTGTTCGCTGTAGACGCCCGTATCCGTATAGAGAAATAAAAAAACAAGCTCCTTTCACTACTGAATGCTAATATACTTAGCAGAGGTGAAAGGAGCTTTTCTTATTTTTTAGTCTTCTTCTTTTTCTTATCGGGAAGATACTCTTTCAGAAAGCGTTTGAAGCTACTTAACGATACATTGTATTTCTCCGCTATCTGAGCGTAAGTCAAGCTCGGGTCTTTCAAGTCTTTCTCGATTTGTTCCTTATAAGGCTCCAAGCGTCCCATTTGTTGACTACCTTTCGGACGGCCCAGCACCACACCTTTACTTCTGATCAAGGCAAGGGCTTCCTTCGTACGGATAGAGACCAGCTTTCGCTCGATCTCAGAGACCAGACCGAAGGTAAAGGCCAAAGTCTTACTGTCGATATTATCCTCGAACACATATCCGTCGCTTACGCTACGGAGCGTTACCTTTCGCTCTATACAAAGCAAAATGATATGGATGATCTCGATCATCTTACGGCTCACACGGGATATATCGGACACAAGTATCTCATCCCCGGGACTTAAAGATTTGACAATACTTTCCAGTCTGCGGTTCGCACGAGGACTATTTCCCACCTCTTTAGCCCACTTCCCGATCTCTATCTTCTGAGATTCTGCAAATTCCCGGATCACAGCTTCTTGGACCTCGGAGTTTTGCTTATTGTTATATGTTCGGATAAAAGCAATTGTCATAATGTATATATTTAATTATCTCCTTTTAATAACAGATCGACTTACGATAAGTTCAAATATGACAAATATATGAAACACTTTAATTCGGTTGGCTTAAAAACAAAAAAACCAACTAATAAATTTATTAGTTGGCTCTTTGCGGAAGCGGGGGGATTCGAACCCCCGGTACCCTAACGAGTACGTCAGTTTAGCAAACTGGTGGTTTCAGCCACTCACCCACACTTCCTTGTGTGTTCTGTGCTTCTTCCTTAGAATTGCGATGCAAAGGTAGAACTATAATTTTAAATAAACAAGGCTTTGTACATCATTTTTTTCGAAAAATCTATCATTTAGGTCTAAGTAATTGGCTATGAACAGCCTTTTGAGTTATGATTTTCAGCAGGTAATGATTTAGCGACCTATCTTCTGCAATGACACACAACGCTTTGCATAACTCGAATAACCTATTGCAAAGGTAATATTATCTACGGAGAAAGACGAAACTTTCTCCGTTTTTCTTTTCTAATAGTTGTCTGTTCAGACAACGGCTTTCATTCTTTTCGTCTTATTCCTCACGATTATGGCAGTCTTTCTTGTGAAGGCTGCCTTTCATTTTTTCGCTCTGTCCTCTGCGGTGTTCCTCTCCACGTTCCATTCTATGTATTCGCATCGGGATCGGTTGTTCGTTGTCAGCGGCAAAGGTAGTTCCAGGCTTCTACGGACAAAAAAGGTCGGGGCGGCAAGCCGTTTAGACGACAATCTCCACACTTCCATTTCATTGCAGGTAGTATTCTCGCCGTAAAACCTTGTTTGTCCTAAGCCCTACCTTTTTAAGCCCCTGAAACGAAAACGACCGACCCGACGGAAAAACGCATAAAAAAAATGTCGGAAACACGAGGACAGAGAAAATGAAAAATGGAAACTCAACTCCCTCACCTCTGGAATCCGCATAAAATCAAAAAATCAGACAAGATGAAACTGAGATACAAAATATCAATTTGGCTGGCTCTTGCACTCGCAGGCTCTCTCCTTTGGGGCGGAAGTGTCTGGCTTTGGCTGGCAGGGATATGTGCAGGGAAGTTCCTCATTCGGCTACTCCTTACCATCGCTTTGGCAATCGCAGTGTACATCTTGGCTTATGCTCTCATCATCGGGGCAATACTTTGGGTACTCATTTCTTAAACAGACAGATATATGAAAAGAAGAAGCAAGACAATCGCATAGCAATGCAGATACTACGAAGTGGACAACATCTTCGAGTATATGGTATCGGTTTACCTCAACGGAAACATATCCGCCTTTGGGGAACTATACAAGGAACTCAATCGGAAAGACAGAAAGGAATTTATATTCTATCTCTTTTCAGAAGTTGAACCTATTCATATCCAAGAAATCATTTTAGCAACCATCTAAATATAGGAATTATGGAAACATTCAGTTTTTACCAAGACCGAAAGGTTACTTGCTGGGAACGCACCCGATTTGAAGTAACAGCCGAGAATTACGAGGAAGCCGTTGCCCTTGTCAAATCGTGGCAAGGTGAGGACGTACTCTGCTTTGAGGACAACGAGAAAGTCATCATTACGGACGGAGAAACATTATATGAAACCTCCGAACACCTATCCGTAGAGGAAAACGGAGGGAAACCTACTATCGAGGTCTTTGCGGACAATGGAGAAGACATCATCAATAATACAACCCGATAACACCAAACGGATATGAGAACGGAAACAAGAACATACGAGGTATATAACCTCCACGAACTGACAAGAGAGGCACAAGCAAAGGCGCACAGCCATTGGGCGGAACATTTCGACTATGGTTGGGACGAAGAAAACCGAAAGACATTGCAAGCCTTTGAACAGACATTCAATATCAAGGTGGACAGATGGTCATACGATGATTATTCCTATTGGTATCGTTTCACTTCTCATTACAGCGAGGAAGAAGATAATTTGAAAGGGGTTAGACTATTGAAATACCTTGTCAATAACCATTGGAACGACTTGTATATGCCCAAAACCATTTGGGGACACAATTACAAGACAAAGCGCAAGAGCCGTGTATTCGTCACCAATGATTGTGTTTTGACAGGCTATTATATGGACTATGAGATATTACAGCCTATATACGACTTTCTGAAAGTCCCCGACAACACCACCCTTTACGAACTTATGGACAAGTGCTTAAACGGCTTTTTCAAGGCTTGCAGGGATGATATGAAATACCAACTCAGCGAGGAAGCCTTTGCCGAGAGCTGCGAAGCCAACAACTACGAATTTCTTTCTGACGGAACATTATTGAACTGATAAAAACAACAAAGACAATGAAAGGTACAGAGCATTTCAAGGACGTTATCCAAAACTATTTGGAAACGAGAGCATCATACGATGAACTCTTTGCGGAGAATTTCCGCAAGGAGAGCAAGAACATAGACGAGTGCATTACCTACATCTTGACGGAAATCCAAAGAATGGGGTGTGCAGGTCTGTCCGATGAGGAGGTATATTCCCTTGCCGTGCATTATTACGACGAGGATAACATCGAGGTGGGCAAGTCCATCAACTGCCAAGTCGTGGTAAACCATACTATCGAACTTACAGAGGAGGAAAAGGCAGAAGCACGGAAAAAGGCTATCGAGCGATACCAAGCGGAGGAATACCGCAAACTTACCGCCAAGAAACCCAAAGTGGAGAAGCAGATGGAACAGCAGATAACCCAACCTTCATTATTCGAGTTTTAACCCTCTAAACAACGAAAGGAAAATGGAAACAAAGGATTTGAACGAAGCACGCATCTATGTAGGCACTTATGCCAAGTACAACAACGGCTCATTGCAGGGCGAATGGGTGGAACTTTCGGACTTCTACGATTGGGACGGCTTTATGGAGCGTTGTGCCGAGATACACGAGGATGAGGAAGAACCCGAATACATGTTCCAAGCGTGGGAGGAAATCCCCGATGGTCTGATAGCCGAGAGCCATTTGGAGGAAACCTTCTTTGAACTTCGGGACGAGTTGGACAGACTGAACGACACAGAGAAAGAAGCCTTTTGGGTGTGGGCAGACGGCAACAACGCCCAACTCACACAAGACGCATACAGCCTTGTAAAATCTTTCCAATCCGACTACATCGGAAATTATGCAAGCGAGGAAGATTTTGCGGAGGAACTTGCGAAAATGGAGAATGAATTATCCGATTTTGCATTGAGTTACTTCGACTTCTCCAAATATGCCGATGACCTTTTCGACACGGACTTTTGGTATAAGGACGGCTATGTATTTCGTAACAACTGATTAAGGAGGACAGATTATGAAACCGAGAAACAGATTTGAGAAGGCAGTACTTGCCGAGAGCAAAAAACTGCGACCGATAAGCAAGACACAATGTAAGTGGGCATTCCGTGAGTGCATAGACCACTTCGCCTATCGACTGCCCAAAGGTCGCACAACGTGTATGGATTGTGGGCATAGTTGGACAATGGTAAAACCAACGGACACTTGCACCTGCCCTCATTGCAGGGCAAGGTTGCAGGTCAGGGAAACCTTTGAACGCAAGATAAGGCAGAAACAATACTTTACGATACTTACCACTTGTGGAGAATACCAAGTACTAAGAATGTTCCTCCTCTCCGCAGAAATGGAGAAAGGATGCAAAGCAACGTCCTGCGTTGTTGAAATTGGTCAATATTGGTGGAACGCACAAGGAAGGAAAACGATTGTTGCCGTTCAGAGAGTATTGGGCAGATACATCGACACCTTTTCCTATTGCTCGCCTATGGCAGTGAGAAACGACAACGAAGCCTACCGCCATATATCGTACTCTCCGATATATCCGAAGTTCAAGGCAACGGAAGCACTCCGCAGGAATGGATTTAAGAATGATTTTCACGACATCGCACCAACTGTTCTCATTCCAGCCCTATTGTCCGACAGCCGTGCGGAAACATTGATTAAAGCAGGTAGAACCGAGCATCTGAAACACTTTCTTGACAATTCGAGGGCATTTGACGCTTGTTGGCAATCCTATAAAGTCGCCACTCGCAACGGCTATGACATAGAGGACATTTCAATATGGTGCGACTATGTGGATATGCTCCGCAGATTGGGCAAGGACATACACAGTCCGAAGTATGTTTGCCCCACCGACCTGCATAGGGAACACGACCGCAGACAACACGAACTCCGCAGACAAAGGGAAAGGGAAGAAAAGGAGAAGAGACGCAAAAAGGCAATGGAGGACGAGAAACGTTTTCACGAACTCAAATCAAAATTCTTCGGTATCCGTTTCACGGACGGCACAATCCAAGTCCACGTTTTGGAGAGTGTGCAGGAACATTTGGATGAGGGTGTGGCAATGCACCATTGTGTGTTCGACAATGCCTACTATCTCAAAGAGAACTCGCTTATCCTTTCGGCGACCATTGAGGGTAGACGGATAGAAACGATTGAGGTTAATTTGGACACGCTCAAAGTGGTGCAAAGTCGTGGTGTATGTAACCAAAATACGGAATATCACGACCAAATCGTGAGCCTTGTCAATGCCAACCGCAAACTGATAAGGCAAAGAATGAGAGCAACAGCATAAGCAACAATCACCAAAACATCACAGATATGAAAGCAGAAATAGAAAGCATCATATGCAATTGGGCGGACGAGAAACCCCATATCCTTATAAGGGTCATCAATGCCATTACCTTATCCGCCAATGAAGAGGAACTGAGAGCAGCCATCAAACGAATAGCCGAAGAAACGGAACTTGACAAGTTCTTTGCCTATGGTTACGGCACGCATCATTTTTGGCTTACCCACCGCAGGTTATCCAATGGTGAGCCGAAGGAACACAGATTACTAATTGCTGAATTTTGAGAATATGAAGAAGAAAGTTTACAGAGTACGGACGCGGTACATCTTCGAGGGAGTGTTTGAAGTGGTTGCCGAAAGCAGGAAGGAAGCACGACAAAAGGTCATTCGGGATTGCGGAATGGTGATGGGCGGAAACGTTTACAGCACCCTTCCCGATGAGGAAATCAATTGGGCTTTCTCCTCTCACCCCAAAGTAAGGACGGGACGGATAACCGTTCAAGACAAACAGACTGAGTAAAGCGGTCGGCAGATTAGCCGACCGCTCCTTTCTTTCGTGAGCATCGGGCGGACAAAGAAAGGAGCAAAGAAACCCCGATGAAAAATATTTCGTTACTTTTGACAGTGAGTTGAGACGGCTCAAAAGTAACAAAAAGCCATTCTAAATATTGTTCTATCTTCTAAAACCATATTTCTGTTCACGTTTCTCAAAAGCAATACGTCCACCTTCCAAAATGTCACATATGTGTTCACGGATACCTTGTGAAGATAAGATATACTCAGAGTTTTCATCTCTTTGTTGAGTATCTTCCAAAGCTCCGTTGATATATTGGAATTTCATACCTCCTAAGTTAGGTGTATCTGCGCCTTCTTGATTGGCTACAATTACATTTTCTGCATCTGCACTCACCACAACATTGGAATTGTGCGTTACCAATATTATTTGTCGTTCTTTCTTTTTCCGTTTAATGTATGCTACTAATTCATGATAAATTGCACGATTATCAAGACTATCTTCTGGTTGATCTATGAGTATTGGACATTTCTTATCACTAAAATCCAAAAGTAGTTTCAGAATAACAAAAGCCTGTTTCCCCTCTGACATATTAACAAAATCATCTCCTTGATAAGTCAAACAATAATCAAGGCTATACCAACTGCGGGTAAGAAATTCTGTTACAACATTTAATGCTTCATATCCATTCTTCAGAAGCACTTTCTCTGAAAGAAGATCCTTAAAGAAGCCCAAACTTGTTGCTTTGTTATCTTCGTCATATTTATTTAGCAATTCTTGTAGATATTCTTGACGTTCATAACCTCTTTGATTTAGTCTGGTCTCCAAAAAGACTCGCATTTCTTGCTCGTGAAAAGTGAGTTTTACACGAATATCAAGTTTATCATAAGTGATAGCCAAGTTATTGCAAATATCATTTGCACTTATCTTATAAGAGCAGTGATTTTCAATAACTTTACGGATTAATTCATCTCGTTGTAGTTTTGACTGATCAAGTTTTTTCTGTATCTCATCAATTGCAGTAAGTTTTCTTTCTTCTTCTTGTATTTTGTTATTGACATCTTTCAACTCCTTATTGTCTTCAAATATCCGTAATCCTTTTTTATAAATATCAGAAGCAATTATTGTTTGTATCTCCGTGGCTATCTGTTCTTTTGCTTTAGAGGTATCTTCTATGAATTTTTGGACTATTTTTGTCCATTCCATTTCAGTTCTCACTTTCAAACCATTAAACAGACGATTTAATTCATACTGATTCAAACCAAAAGACAATTTGTCAAATTGCCACTTTTCCTCAAAGGACGGCTCGAAAGGGGTGAGTATTTTCAATCTATTTAATAAACCCAAATCGTTATCTGCTGCAGCTACAAGTTTTTTCTTTTCTTGAATTTGATGAACATAAGCATCAAATGACATTCTTTCTTCATGCGTTAATTCGCCTTCTTTTTGCAAAGCAGATGCTTTTGTTTTCAATAGTTGCAATTGTTGTTGAACTCCATCTTTGTTACCTTTTTCTGATAAACTCTTTTTTAGAGAACTGATCTCTTTTTGCAGTTGAAAAACATAGAAAACTCCATCCGTTATGCTTTTAGAAACATCTGCAAGATGAGTATCATAATTCTCTAAAATTCTATTTTCATCTTTACTCTTTATTATGCCTTCTACTATTTTATTCGTCTTTTCTGAGTCAAAAGCAATATCGTGCATGTAGCTTTGCCGGAAATATTCTATTTCACGACCAAGTTGATTATTTCCATCCTGCCATCGGATAGAAACTCCATCAAGATGTTGTCTAATAAAATCATTTTCTCCAACTTCTTTATTTCCATGCTTAGCAGCAATTGCTTTAAGTAACGATGATTTCCCTGTAGAGCGTCCTCCTATAATAGTATTTAAGTTGGGATTAAGAAAAATTTTCCCACCCCAAAAATCATCCTCATTTAATGTTATACTATCAATTACCTGATAAATATTCTTCTCGTCAGGTTTGGTTATTTGAATTTTTACCCTATCTTCAGGTTCAAATAGAATTTGTTTTAGCCCTTCAAATGTTGTATCTGCTTTAATCCAAGTTTTACAATTTCCCAATCTATCTTTTAGTTCAATCTGGTCAGCAAAAGAATGAGCATCACTGCAATCTAACAGCAAATCATTTACACCTTGTTCATGTAGTTTTTCTTTTGACTTACTGTATGCTTCAATATTCTCGGCTGCGGTAAAAACTATATCAACATCATTAATGATGTTCTTTTTTTCTGCTATAGAATTATCGTTCCATTTGAAATCTTCCCATTCTGTTTTGCCAATAGCCGTAATAAATTTGCCATCAAATATTTGATTGGCATTTGATAAAGCATTTTTGATAACAGAAATCTCAAGATTGAGATTATTGAATCCTTCTCTTAATGGATTTCCATAGTGTTTGCGTTCATCCTCTGGTACAGAGTTAATAATCCGTTCTCCTAAATCTTTTATACTATCCATTGAAATAACACCTCCCCACTGTTGAGCACAGTCTGGACTTAATGTATAATGTGCAGTAAGAGCATTTAGGAATTGTTGCTGAATTTGTTCAGGAGTTAGTTCGTTAGAAAAGATGATATGGTAATTTATTCTTTTAAACTTCTCATTTCCACAGAACTTTGATAGCCTAAACTCGATAACTGGTAGAATCAAATCTATATTTTGCAGTCTACCTTGCTCTTTATAATTAAGAACTTTACGATAACCCTCAATAAAAAGATAGTCATTGATGCCAAGAACTTTTATATCATCGGGAAGATTCTCTAAAGCATCTATATACTTTTCCCATATATCTTCATCAGGAGAACACTTATAATTATGCTCCAAAGAAAAAGGAGTATGGACATGTAAGTCCCAAATACGCCATTCCGATCCTCTGTTCATGATTTCCTATATTAAATTGTTCTTGCAAAGTTACTCATTCATAACGAGAAAGGCGAAGAAAATGGCAAGAAAACGCCTCTTGCGAAGCATAAAAATGCCGCAAGAGGCGTATTTGGTAATCAGGGTACATAAAACAGGGCAAACTCCACCTTTCGTCGTTTGACAAGACCGTGCAGGACTTTGCCCTTATATCGGCAGAACGAGACAAATTCACGGTAGAAATTCCTGTCGCCCGACTCTATCTTCCGCAGTAGTCTGCTCTTGGGGTGTTTCCCATATCCCAGCAATCTGCCCGTCCCGACATTGTAGGACAGGACGGCAAGCAGCAAAGCATCCTTGCCGTAGTCCTTGAACATCATCAGACGTTTCATCAGGTCTGTTCGAAGCAGGGAGTCCGCCTGCCGTTCCGTCATCGCCGCCGTGAACCGCTCTCCGGGCAGAAGCTGATGACCATAACCCACATAGGGGTAGTCCTTCCAAGAATGTAAGCTCTCGAAATGCTTGATGCAGAGAACAGCACGCTCGAATGGAGGAAGCGAGAATAAGGCGTTTCTGCCGTCCTGAGCGGAAAGCCGTAAACTGGAGAGGCAAACAAGGCAAAAGATGATAAGTTTACTTCCTATCCTCATTCGTTTTCTCCTTTTCCTCGTCCCTTTGGCTGTTGAACTCAAACGAGAGTTTCGCCGTCTGTCCGAAATTATCCTCCACATACACATCTATCGTCTGCTGGTCGGTGGAAGCGGATGAGTAGTAGAGCCTGAACTCCTCTTTCGTGAGCGGGTAACGGTCATTAGGCTTGAAGACCGTACCGTTATCCATCTTCAATATCCCCTTCCCGTCGGGTTGGAAATATCGGATGGTATAGCGTGCATCTTCAAATTGTCCCTGTCGTTTAAGCGTGCAGCGTATCTCCGCCGTCTGTCCCTTGACGATGTGCTTCTGCACCGGCATCGTCTCTACCGTGAACGAGTACGCCTGCTGAATATCCAACTCGTGATCACAAGCAGATAGACAAAACCCTGCGAGGGCAAGCACTCCCATTACCCAAATCGTATTCGATATTTTCTTCTTCATTGTTCGTTACATTTTAATATTATACACTCACACCTGCCTTTGAAACAGCAGGTAGTCATTCAAATCCTTATGGTCGGCATACAGGGAGGAACGGTCAATGACTTTTTCTCCGAAGTCTGCCCTCAGCCTCTCCAAAGTTCTCCGTCCCGCATCGTCATTGTCGAGATAGCATTCTATCTTTCGATAGCAGTCAAGCACTTTCACCGCCTTCTCCACGTTGGAGACGGAGTTAAGCACAAGCCAGTCCGAAGCGATGATGCCTAACTGCATAGCCGAGAGATAATCCATAAAGCCCTCGAAGACGGAACATACGTCCGAGCCGTTACGCTTTAAGGAAACGTCCTTCGGTGGGATACAACCCTTGAAAAAGCGACTACGCAATTCCATTCCTCCTGCCTCGTTACGGAAGCCGATGGCATAGTATCGTTTACCATGCACACGGTATCGAACCTCCTCGCAGTTGGGTATGGAAACATGGGCATTGATACCCCGTTCTTTTAAGTAGCCCAGCAGTTTGGCGTCTTGCAACGGTCGCACCCAAATATCCTCAAAGACGGGTTCTTTCTCTGCTCTTATTTGTGGGCGTTCCATTATAGGTAGCGGACACGTCCCGCTCTTGGCGATGAATGCCGCCCGCAGGAGGAAATCCTCACTTCCGATAAACTCTCCTGCCAAGTCGAAGATGTCGCCCCCTTTGCCCGTCCCGAAATCAAACCAGACATTCTTGGCAGTATCGACTTTGAAAGAGGGCGTCCGCTCCGTGCGGTACGGAGCGGAATACCACAAAACATTTCCTTTCTGTTTGGTCGGCTGAATCCCCATTGCGTTCAGGAAGTCCGCAATCGGAATTTCTCTCATCTTCTCTACCTCCATCATCAGTCAATCATTATTTTCAGTCCGACACCGTATTGCGTATGAAAACGCCCCGTGGAGCTTCCCCATAGGCAACGCTCCATGCCATAGAGCAGTAGCACCAACCTGTCCGTCAGATAGGTCTCCGCCTGAAGGGTAACGGCACCGCCATAAAGGAAGCCGTCCTTATTGCGTAGCATAGAGCCATCGAACAGCAGTTTCTTTCCACCATTGACCGTCTCGTATCCAGCCAAGGCTGAGATACCGGCAGAGAGGAAGAAGGTCTTGCTCCCGTCCGAAAGCACGCCAAAGAAGAAACCTCCCTCGCCCGTGAACTGTTCCACAGGGATACGGCTATCCCGATAAGGGTGGTATCTGCGGAGATACTCCGCCCCGAACACCCATTGATGTCCGCCTTTGGTGTAGGTGGCAAGCGAAGCCCCGAACGAGTATCCCGTCTCATTCTTTGAGGAAGCGGAATAAAAACCGTCCACCATACCGGTTGTCAGACGTATGCCCCTCATCTTGGGCAGACAGCGCTGGGCGTGTGCCTGCCCTGCAAGGAGGGCAAACGACACGACAAATAAAAAAAACAGAGACTTTCTCATACTACTTCACTTTGAGCTCGTCAATTACTCTTGCACGCACAAGGTCTTCATTCTCCACGACGAAGGACTGATGTCTTCCTCCGTTCTTCTCGTGCATCTCCACAATGAGATGCTTGTCATCGGGGATGGTGAACTTCTGGAGCGTGAACACCGTGCGACCGCTCTTCTGCCCCGTCACGCAAGTAACATAGTTGTAGGCACGCAGCGGAAGCAGTACCTGCTCCTGCATGGCGGTCTGCTTGGCGACCTTCTTGTCCACGATTTTGAACGTGATGAAGTCGATGTCGAACGGCACGTTGGACTTGTTGCGCAGTTCTGTATGGAAATACAGCAGTCCGTTATGAGAGTACAACCCTTTGAGCAGGTACTGAATACCGAAGGACTTGCTGCCGATGTGCTTCACAGTCCGCCTGTCCTCCTTGTGAATGGACTTCATGATAAGCCTTACCAGCATCGGACTCTCGCTGCCGAGTTCCTTGAGATAAACCTCCATTGCGTTGTTCGGTCGGTTTACGCTCGCCCCGTCATGGATAAAGTCCGCCATTTCCACATTCAGAAGCAATGGCTCGTTTGCATACTTGACATTAAAACAATAGAATGCACCGTCTTCGGTGATGACACTCATGTTCGTCTCCTCACGGAAGTCCTTGACTGTCGCTTTCACACGGATGACGTTCTCCGCTCCGTCCGCCTTCCCCGCAATGAGATTGGGCGAGCCCAAATCGACATAGCGCACGGCAGATGGGAAGATGATGTGCACCGTCTTGTCATAGGTGATTTCCAATCCGTGGGGCGGTATCATCCGCTCAAAGGCAATCTTTCGAGTCAGCCCCTGATAGAGGTCTCCGCTTGAAGTCGTTTCTTGTGCGTTGGCACAGACTGCGCCCAGCATCAGGGCGATGGCTAAAACTGTTCTTTTCATTTTACTTTGGATTAAAGTGGTGAATAATAACTGTGAATTATTTGCTGTCCGGTTGGTAGAGCAATACCTTATATCCTGCTTTCAGATGCACCTTGACGGTACGCATTTTCTTGGCAAAGTATTGGCTCGTTCCCTGTATCAGTCCCTTGCCGAGATCGGAGGCAAGTTGAGCCCCCGCATCGGTGGAGATGTTCACGCTGCTACCTACGGAGGTTCCCATGTTTGCGGCAATCTCCTTGGCGGCACTGCGCTCCATCGAGCCGGGAATGAATATTCCCGCCTGCCCGTCCGTGTCATAGACCGACAGTTCCACGGGAATGATATTTCCCCGATACTCCAGTGAAGAAATGGCAACGGCAAGCCGTTCACCTTGTACTTTTGCCGTTCCCACGACGAGGGCGTTGCGTGGGATCTCCCTGCCTGATACCAACATCGGCTCCAAGAGACGGAAACGCACCGTCTGCCCTTCCATAACCGTCTGGTTGTTATGCACACAGGCTGATATGGTGTTTCTCTTCGTCTGTGGGGCTGTCCCGATAGCAGTTTGAAATAGGAAATTTCTCTCCTTGACATATTCGGAGCGGAAAGTCGAGTCGCTCATCGGCTGCGCCAGAGCCGACACCACTTGCTCGCTCACAGGAGCAACGGGAAAAGCTGTCGCCTTCCCGTTTCGGATGGCTGCGACCGCTTTCCTCTCGGAAGCCGTCTCTCCGTCCGATGCCGGTATCATATTGGAAGATGGCTGTCCACCACCCGACGGCATATACTTTACCGCCAACTGATAGGACTTTTCGAGCAATGCCATCTGGTCGTTTACAGTTATGGCAGGCGACTGCTGTTCGCTGCTCATACGGTTTTCCAACTCTGCCAATCGGGCACGTAGTTCTTCCTTTTCAGGGTCTTCTCTCGGTGCCTCATAGAAACTACCGAGCGTGCGGTTGATGTCTTGATAGGCGGATGCAGAGGCGTGGAATCCGGCTTGCGAAGCAGTGGTGCGAGAGCCGAAGCCGTTATCTCTTTCTGATGCGTCTGCCTTCAAAGCCAACTCTTCGGAACTCTGTGCCGGTTGTCCTCCTGTCATTTCACCGAACATGGAACTGAGGCTTTGCATCGCCTGACTTCGTTCCTGTTCCTTCTGTTCCATTATCTCCTTCTCGTAGGCTTTCTTCTTATCACCGATCAGTTCGGCTGCCATCGGGTCGGGCACTTCCGTGTTGAAGCCCTTTACTTGTTTCTCCTCTTCTTTCTCCGATGGAGCGAAGATGAGCCACATGGAGCCTGCAAAAAGCAGGAACATCAGGGGATAAATGACAAACTTCTTTCGTCTTTGTCTCTCTTCCTCCGTCAGCTCAGGCGATGTGCTCGTGTCGGAGGCTGTCTTTCTTTTGAATGGGAACATAATCGTAATACTTTAATAGGTTGATACTGTCATTGGGATAGAACCGCCTTACTTCAGGGGCTTCTATATGCTCGATTGCCGGTAACGTTTCCTCTTTGGAGTCTCCGTCTGAGAAAATACGGTACAAACCGTTGAAGAAAACATAGTTGGCAAGGAAGGCGAAAAAGAGAAGCATTGTCAGGACGACATACAGCCTCAGATGAGCGGGGATGCGTCCGCACAGGTGGCGGAGTCTTGCCTCCGCTCTCTCCTGCATCATTCGGAACAGACTTTTCTTTTTCATCGCTTACGGGTACTGATGTCTTTATTCTCTACAATCTCGAATCCCTCGATGTTGAACCCGTTCGGATTGTCATCGCTGCGGCTCGTATTCAGCAGGCGGCAGATGGTGACGAGACTGCGCTCGGTCACGTTGGTGGCACGGATAATCATTTGTCGGGCATACGTCCGTACCGCATAGGGATAGCGGTCGAAGTCACAGAGTACGCTGTCCACCTGCACGACCTGATTGATGTTTCCTGCCACGATACGGTTGTAGTACCCTTTCTCGGAGAAATCCCGATAATAGTTGTAGGCACTCTTGTCCGCCAAGAGCAGCGCACGGGAGATATTCCCCTCGATGGCACTCTTATCGGGCGAAAGGGTGAAGAACAGCTCGTGGAAGCGGCGCACATGCTCTTTGGCTTCTGCGGGTCTGTTCTGTGACAGATCCTGCGACAGGGCGAGCATCAGCGATTTCCCGCCGTCCAACACATAGATTTTCTGCCGTTGGGCTTCGGCAAAAGAGTAGGCACTCCATACCGAATAGCCCGCAAGGGCGGCACACAGGCAGACGACAACCAACGTAAAGAGGCGTATCTGTCTGAAACTTGTTTCGATATTCTTTAATGACTTAAATTCCATAGCTTTTTAATTTTGTTCCGATGGTTCGGAGGATTGGTTTCCTCCCCGATGAAATAATTTTCCGGCAATCTCTTTGGCTTTGCTCCCCGCATGATTCATCATGTTTCGTCCGTGTCCCACGGCAAAGCCACCAGCGGCTCCACCCAAGGCACCTGCAATGCCGGCACCCTTTCCTACCGCATAGTTCACGTTCTTGCCGAAGTTACCTGCTCCACCTGCCTGTATCACCCAACCCGCAACGGTCGGAATGGTGAAGTAGCCGATGATGCCGATAATCATGAAGACAAGGTACACGCCATTCGAGGCATCTATCGTATAGGTAGGGTCGTTCTGCAACTGCGTGATGTCGTGTTTGAGCATCAGCTCCTGAATCTTTGCCAGCATCGAACTGAACAAGTCCGCCACAGGCAACCACAAATAGATGGAGATGTACCTTGTGAACCACTGCGTGAGGGTACTCTGAAAACCGTCCCACACGGAGATGGCAAAGGCTATCGGACCCAAGATGGAGAGGACAATCAGGAAGAATGTCCGGAGCGTGTCAATAAGCAGGGCGGCAGCGGCGAAAAGCAGTTCTAAAAGTTCCCGCACCATATTGCGAATAGATTTCTTCAGGTTATACATACCTCGCTCCACATACATCCCTGCCATCGTCGCCATGTCCGAGGGAGCGATACCGAGTTCATCCAGTTTCTTGTCGAACTCCTCGTTGCTGACCAAATAGGCTGTTTCAGGATTTTTCACCATCGCCTCGTACTCCAGCTTGTCCCTTAACTTGCGGTATTCGTCCATGCTGAAGGTCTGCTTTTCGAGCATCTTGTGCGTCCCCTGCACGACGGGACTGAGCACCCCGTTGATGGTGTCCAAGACCATCGGGAAAAAGAGGATACAGAGACCGAGCGCAAACGGACGGAGCAACGGATAGACGTCGATGGGTTCGGCACGAGCCAAGGTCTGCCATACCCGAAGTGCCACATAGAAGAGTGCACCCAAGCCTGCAATGCCCTTGGCAACGCCAATCATGTCGCCGCACATCGGCATCATCTCCGTATAAAGGGTACGGAGGACTTGGTGCAGGTTGTCAAATTCCGCTCCCATGACTACCAATACCTTTCATTGTCCGTCCCATAGAGTGAGAGCACACGGTCGGTATCCTGCTGCTTCTTGGCTCTGAGGTAGCTTACGGAGATGTTCTTGTTCGTGTAGTAACGCACGAGGTTACGGTAGTCCCTCACCTCCTTGTAACATCGGTCCACCACGTCCATACGTTCCTTGTCGGTCATCTTCAGCGTGGTGATGTTCACCACCTGCTTCAGTTCCTTGAGCAGGTTGTTGCTCTCTCCGAGCAGCTTGGTGTAGCCGTTGGCAATGGCAACCAACTCCTCCGGACGGAAGTTCGGGTCGGAGAGCATCTTCTTGTAGTTGTTCACATAGATGTCGGAGATTTCTCCGACCATCAAAATCGTCTCCTTTACCCGTTGGGCATCCCGAACAAGGTCGTTCACCTTTTTCAGGGCATCATAGTATTTCTTGCTCTCATTGTAGAGCTTTTCGACCTCTTTGAAATTGTCGAGCGTGTTCTTGACCGTCTTGGAGGTCTGCACGATTTCCTTGGTCGTGTTGATGATGCTCTGTGCAAGGTTGGTGGGGTCAGTGACTACCCATTGGGCGTGTGCGCTGCCTGCCAAGAGGCAACCGCACGTGATAAGCATTAAAATTCTCTTTCTCTTTTTACGTTGGATTTTAGTGTGATTATTCTTTACTATTCTTCTTCGGCGAGCTGCCTGACGGCAAGCTCCATGTTTCCGCCGAGTTGCCCGGCACGGGCAAGCACCCGCATCTTCTCGGTCTCTTCCGTCGTGTAGGTAAGGTATTCGGCTTTCGACACTTCGGTGGCATAGACGGCGGACTGCACGCCACCGAGTCCGATCCACACCTCCTTGTACGACCGTGTGGCATCGTTGCTCTGGTTGATGGAGAGTATCTGCCCCCGTTCCTTGTCGGTCAATCCCAAGAGTGCCTGTATCTGGTCGAACTTGTTCATGTACTTGCGCTGATCGAGCAGTATCTTGCAGTCGGAGTTGTTGATGATGGACTCCTTGACAATATCTGAGGAGATGATGTCATCCACCTCCTGCGTCACCACGACCGCCTCGCCGAAGAACTTTCTTACCGTCTTGTAGAGGTATTTTATATACCCTGCCATATTCGCAGACGCAATAGCCTTCCAAGCCTCCTCGATGAGGATGACCTTCCGTATCCCTTTCAATCGTCGCATCTTGTTGATGAAGAGTTCCATAATGATGATGGTCGTGATGGGGAAAAGGATGGGATGATCCTTTATCGCGTCGATTTCGAAGACGATAAAACGGGCATTCAAGAGGTCGAGCTGCTTGTCCGAGTTCAGCAGGTAGTCGTATTCGCCACCTTTGTAGTACGGCTCCAGCACATTGAGAAAATTGGCCAAGTCAAAATCCTTTTCCCTGACCTTTTTCTCACGAAGCAGAGCCGAATAATCGGTGGTGAGATACTCGTAAAAGCTGTTGAACGAGGGAACGATGCCATCATCCGTCTTGATACGCTCGATAAAGAGCGACACGGCATTGGAGAGGGCGACCTCCTCCGAACGGGTGGCAGGCTCGTTGTCCTTTTTCCAAAGGGTCAGCAGCAGGGTTTTGATGCTCTCCCGTTTCTCCACGTCGAATACCTTATCCGTCGTATAGAACGGATTGAAACTGATGGGGCTCTCATCCGAATAGGTGAAATAAACCCCGTCCTCTCCCTGCGTCTTGTGGCGTATCATCTCGCACAAGCCCTGATAACTGTTTCCCGTGTCTACCAAGACGATATGGGTGTTCTGCTCCCAGTACTGCCTTAACAGGTGGTTGGTGAAGAACGACTTGCCCGAACCCGATGGCCCCAAGATGAACTTGTTGCGGTTCGTGGTGATGCCTTGCTTCATCGGCAGGTCGGAGATGTCGAGATGAATCGGCTTGCCGCTGCGGTCTGCCATTTTGATGCCGAACGGCGAGAGCGAATCACGGTAGTTGGTCTCCTCGTTGAAAAAGCAGACCGCCTGTTCGATGAACGTGTAAAAGCTTTCTTCTGCGGGAAAGTCGGCTTCATTGCCGGGAATGGCCGCCCAGAAGAGCGTCGGTACGTCCACCGTGTTGTGCCGAGGCTTGCACTCCATCAGAGCCAGCTGACTGCCCACATCGTTGCGGATACGGCGGAGTTCCTCCTCATCCTCGCTCCACGCCAAGACATTGCAATGGCAGCGAACTGAAGTGAGTCCGAAGCTGTGTGCCTCATTCAGATACTCGTCTATCCATTGTTTGTTGATTTGATTGGATCGACTGTAACGGGAGAGCGAGTGCATGTTCCGTGCGTTCTTCTCGAAGCGTTGCAGGTTCTCGGCACTGTCGTCAATCAGCACATACTGGTTATAGATATGGCTGCACGGCAGCAACAGCCCCACGGGAGCGGCAAACGAGAGGCGGCAGTCGCTGCGGTCGGTGGATAAACGCTCATAGCGCATATCCGTACCTACCAGTCCGGGCAGGTCTTCCGTATCGGAGAGCGTATGCAGGCAGAGCCGCTTGTCGCCGATACGCATCCGGTCGGCTCTGAGGTCAATGTCCTCCAAAACCGTCGTGTCGGAAAGGGAGAGCGAGAAATACTTCTCTATCAGTCCCGGCTTTTCTTCCGTGCCTACAATTTCTTCATCCCTCAGGCGAGAGAGACGAATAAAACCACTTTCGTTCATAATCCGCTCGAACTGCTCGGTCGCTTCGAGGAACTTGCGGGCGGTATCCTTGTCCCGTACCTCCTTGGAGATGATATGTCCCCGGCAGAGCGTGGAGAAGTTGCTCTGCTGCCGGCTGCGGTTCTTGGACGTCTTGGTCAGGAACAGATAGCAGGCGTGATTCAGGAACGGTCGCTCATTGAAGTGCCGCTCGAAACTACGGGAGAGGAAACTCATATCCTCCTTTTGTAAGTCCGGATGGTAACCCTCCTTGACAAACCAGTCCTGCTTGTGCACGACACTGTAGGTCGGCAATACCTTGATCGCCTTTACCCAAGCCGAATGAATAGCGGCATACTCCGCACTCGTCACCGTATAGAGTTCGGGAAGTTCGACCCAAAAAGCGACCGTGATGTCGGCGTCCTTCGAGAGGATGCACCCCTCTTCGACGGCAAGCAACGGGAAGCGGTTTTCCAGCGTAGTGGCTTTCAGTACGTTTCTCATTGTCTTTCCTCCTTTCCTTTGTTCGTTCTTTTATTCTCTCTTCTCTTTCGTTTTGGCAGCTCCTTGTGCCGCAACAGACGGGGAATGCGTCGTCGGTTGATAAGGTATCGGGGATGGCTGTGCAGCGCGGAACGCTTCATCAGTCCGTGTTCCCCGTACTTCCTGTTCAGGGAGAAGGTCTGCCACACCAGAATGGATGCGGCAGTCCCTCCGAAGCCGATACAGATCCATTGATTGACACTCGCCATATAGAGGATGACAAACAGCACGAAAAGGGCGAGCAGCCCTCCGGCGAAAATGAACAGATACTGACTTTTGAGTCCCTGAAACTCTACCGAGCGACCGATTCCCTTGTTGATGGGATAGGTCTCCATAGACTTAGAGGAAGAAACTACGAAGAATGGTGGCTGCCACAATGAGGAAAATACACGCTCCAAACCAGCTTGCGGCGGTCTTCGAGGTGTCGGGATCTCCGGACGAGTCGAGTAGGTCAGCCCCCTTACGGGAGCTTTCCCCTCTAAGAACCGTACGTGCGAGTTTCCCCGCATACGGCTCAAGCAACATGACCGCTACCGACTTTGTTGTCGGTAGAGCCATCTCATTTTCGACTTTCATATTCATAATCTACTTTGCATTTTACGTTTACAACTGGTATGTACAAGAGTTCTTACCTTTTGTCCGCTGACTATTTGTTCAGTGATACTCCAAGGTCTTTCTCTGTCAATACGTTCTCCACATACGGGACACACTTTATTCTGTCGTTTCCAAATGTTTATCAGAGATTGTCTGCCTTTCAGCGTTTGCTTCATTCGGTAGGTTTCTCTCCATTCGTAGTACGACTTATCGGCTGGGTCATACGGATTGGCATAATGTCGAACCTTGACGAATTTTTCATGGTGAATGGTTGGTAGATAGGTCAGTTCGATATAATCAATCTTATCTTTCTTGCCCATATCTGCCGCAAATCTCCACGAACGTCCGTTTAGTGTTCTGAAATACTTATCCTTTACCCATCCTTTACATTTTTGTGGATGTCTGCGTCTTGCCCATTGCCATATTTTCTTGAAGATTTCCCAATCTATTCGGTGGAATACTTTTGCAGAAGTACCGTATTTATAATAGTTGCCCCAGCCTTTTATGATTGGATTCAGCATCATAATAAGTGACTTCTGTTTTACACACTTGTTGGCTTCTATCGTCTTGCGGATTTTTTCGCAAAACCTCTTTTGCGCATCTTTGGATGGAGTTGTCAGCAGCGTATTATTGCGGAACTTTCGGATATTGAAACCGAGAAAGTCAAATCCCTCATTTATATGTGTGATTTTTGTCTTTTCTTCTGATAGTGTCAGACCTCTTTCCGCAAGGAACTTACGTACTAATGGAAGTATAACCTGTTCTATCGTTTTCTTATCCTTTGCCGTTACAATGAAATCATCTGCATATCGTACAAGATGTATCTTAGGAACTATCTTTTTGTAGTTCACCTGATATTTCTTGACACTCTTTTCCAACAAATCTTGCAGTCCGTCAAGTGCCATGTTTGCAAGAGTTGGGGATATTATGCCACCTTGTGGGGTTCCCTCTTCCGTAGGAAAGAGTTCTCCATTGAACACATATCCGCATTCGAGCCATTTGCGTAGTATCTCCTTATCCATAGGGATATTGTTGATTAACCACGCATGACTGATATGGTCGAAGCATCCTTTGATGTCCCCCTCAAGAATCCATTCGGGAGCGACCGAACGAGAAAGAACGATGTAGCATTGCTCGATGGCATCATGCGTACAGCGATGCTTGCGGAATCCGTAAGAGTGGTTGTCGCCAGTAGTTTCCGCTATCGGGTCAAGAGCCATTAAGTATAATGCCTGCATCGCACGGTCTTTCATCGTTGGTATTCCGAGTGGGCGTAGTTTCCCGTTCTTCTTTTTGATATTCACACGTTTTAGAGGTTGTGGCTTGTAACCACGTCTTTTCAGAGTGAATATGGCTTTGGCTTTCGCCAATGGAGAAGACCATGTAATCTTGTCAACGCCGGAAGTAGATTTTCCTTTGTTAGTCGTAACTCGTTTTACCGCCAATGCTTTGGCGTAGAACGAGTGGGTAAGCATCCATTGCAAGGCTTTTACCTTGTTATGTCTGCCTTCCCTCTGAGCCTTTACAATACGTGCTTGCAGCTTTTGGACAAAACGCTCACATTTGTTCCAGTCGATTTTCGACCAGAGCTCGTGAATGTCTATGTCTTCGGGCGCACACGCCAATTTCTTTGCGTTCATTTGCTTTCCTTTCTTTAAAAGTTCTGTAAACTATCTTGTAAAGTGTCACCATAGACGGAAGTCTGCCCACTTTCGTGTCGGATAATGTTGCCCTTATCAGCCCGTGATATTGGTTCAATCCGTATCCTCCCCATTACAGGGAGGCATTCGCTTTTTCCGTTATCCTATACCCGCACCCCATGTAGGCTTGCCTTGCGGCTTGCTTACCAGTTCCAAAGAACTGGAGAGATACGGGCTTACCGTGTTTTACATAAGTGACAAATAAGCGGGTTAGGTCCTGTCTATTCCACCGGCAGTGCTAATGTCCGTGTGTCCCCAAAATTCAAGAGGACAGCCGACTGCTTACCTTTTGGTTCGAGCCTGTCAACAACCTTTGGCTCGTTATACTTTACGATGTTTATCGGACAGTTTACTTTCGTTGACCATACCGCTAAGCCAAGCTCCTCGCGCTGAATGGTATTATCAGCCGTTGATTTCCCCTCGCGGTTCAATCTTCTCCTTTCGGAAAGGCTACCTTGTCGGGACAGCTTCGTACAAAAGGATTGCTCCTAATGCACGTGTCCGTAGGCTACTCCAGACGGAACTGGAGGTGTAATCTTGATGTTACACAATCACTTACGCAACTTCACGTCGCACGAACTTTGAGTAGACCTTTACCCCTCCGATAAGTCCCACGACCGCACCGATGGCATAAATGAGTTTCGTGGCAGGGTCGAAATAACTCGTCACCATGCTTGTCGCTTGGTTGATACCCGACAAACCGTTGCCTTGGGCAAAGGCAGAGGAAATGGAAAGCAGCAGGACGGCTGCGATAAGAAAATGTCTTTTGGTCATAAATCTTTGTTTTGTGCCGGGAGGATTGGATAGGTCCTCCCGACGGATGAATACTGTTGTTACTTTCGGATGTTAGTGGTGGCTCTCTTAGGGTCAGCCGTACTCTTTTTCTTTCATTGCCTGTTGTATTAAAGGGTTCATACTATTGGAACAAAACCATTCGGAAGGGACGTTATGCCTTCTCACCGCTGTAAAGTTCCTCGAAACGGGCACGGACGATTTCATCTATCGTGGCCGAGCGTTTCGCATCGCTTCGGAGCGTTTCCATCAGGTGAGTTCCTTCCAACTCACTCAGCGTATCGCCGGTTCTCTGTCGTTCTGCTTCGGTGGGGGCGTGGCGGTGAATGACCGCCAAGGCTTCCAGCACCCGCTCAAAATCAATCCCCGTGGCATATTCGCTTTTTCCCGATACGGGAAGTTCTTCATCTTCCTCTTCTGCAAAGGATGGAGCATCCGAAGACTCATACACCAAAGGAATCTCATCTATGTCGGGCAGATCATCCGGCTCTTCCGATGGCTCTTGTCCGTTTTCGAGGGCAAATGTAGAAGCCTTTTTTGCTTCTGCCTCGCCTTTTGGATAACTGCGTACTTGTGGCGTCGAGTGGCTTATCTTAAAGCGACTCTTACCGATGATTTCGGCTTCATTGACCGTCTGGCAAGGTTCTTTTGGGGATGCTCCCTTCTTTCTTCTTTTCCCCTCATACAAGAGAAAAAGAAGCAGCCACACAAGGTAGAGCAAGAGAAGGACAAGGACTATTCGGTACATAGGCGTTGCAGGATTTCGTGAAGTTCATCGCCCAACCCGTTGCATAGCTGACTCAACTTTCCTCCGTGGGGTGGGAAGAGGGTGCATACCCCTTTTCTGCGTTCGGAAAGCAGCGGACGATACAAACGGGAGTGGCTCAATGAGGTCTGCATCAGGAGGACTCCCGTTTCATCGGCAAGGGTGCGACAGCGTTCGTCGGCATCCTCGCGTTCCCAAGCCTGTACCATATTGCGGAGCAGGTAAAGCTCACGGATATTGCCCTTGCCCATAGTCAGTATCTGCTCTCCCAAGATGTCGATGAAATGTCGGACGGTTTCCATATCCATCGGACTGCCCGTAACGGGAAAGACGACGGCATCCATTGCTGAAAGCAGTTCCACCGTTCCTTCAGTACGCATCAATGGAGGGAGGTCAAAGAGGATGCAGCGAGGAGGATTGTCCGCACAGTGTCGCTCCACCCGATTCAGGGCTTCCCGCACCGGAGTGCAAATTATCGGATAAGGGGTACAGGGTATCCGATATTTCAGACGCATCAGGCTTTGATGATTCAGCTCTTCCGACTCTTGCTGCCGCAGACGGGCGATTGTATAAACAGGATGGTTGCAATCCGCAACGGCGACATCGCATCCTCTGTGGTATTGCAGAATGCTTGCGGCAAATACCGTAAGCGAGGTTTTGCCGACGCCTCCCTTGGGGGAAGCGATGGCGAGATAGATGGGTCTACTCATAATCTTCTCCTTTCTTTGGATGGGTGAATACTATGTCTTGATGAATCGTTTGTAATCGAAAGTGCCTGAATGAACCTCTTTCGGAGCTTCTTCGGCAACGCACTCCAGCAGTTCTCGGACACGTTCTCCGGCCGCTTTCTTAATCGCTTGGAACATCGGGGAGTCGTGTATCTTACAGATGGTTTCAGCGGCTTTTGCGGCTTCTTCTATCGGGGCATTCTTGCAGGAGAGGACATGCCCCATCTGTTGCAGCTCTTCCGCTGTGATGCTTTCCGAAAGGGAGTGACTTTCACCTTGGATTTCCACCAAGACATAATCTTCTTCCTCTTCGATACCGACTTGCGAGATTTCTTCTGACATTCCCGTTTCAGGCGCTTGTTCTTCGTGTTGCTCTTCTTCAATGGGCAACTCGGCTAAAAGGACATTCTCCTCTTGGAACAGTTCCCTTCTAGGGATGCGGATGGTGACGACGAATTTTCCCTTGCCTCGTTCCCTGAAAAAGAGTTGCAAGTCACGGTAGAGTCTTACAGTACTCCGATAGCGTCCGTACAGGAAGCGGGCAACCTGTACGCTGCCGAGATAGGCTAAGCCTACCGACAGCAGAATAAAGATGACCTGCTTCATCGCTCGAAACGTTTACGGAATTGTTGTTCGAACAAGGCGTCTATCTCGTCGCGGTGCATCTCCAAATGATGCCGGAGGATATGTTCCACGAATGCTCCAATCGTCAGTCTGCCTGCGGCTGCCACATAGACGATTTCGGCAATCTCTTCCTGTGTCTTTTTGGAAATGAACACGCCCTTTCGGTCTCCGATGTTCAATGGTTGCAGGAAGGCGGTTTCGTAGTCTCCTTTCTCCTCTTGAATGTGAGTTTCGGAATGCCCCTCGGAGCGTTCGATGAGTGTGGTGGAGTTACGGATGGTTACTTTTGAGGAGACGCTTTTTTGTGCTCTGCAGGACTTATTACCTGCCATTGGTCGGTCTTTTTTCTGTTTCATATCACAATAATTTCTTGAAGTTCTTTTCACTTAATCGGTTGATTTCTTCCTTGTAGTCCTCCAAATGTTTGAGAAGGATGTTTTCCACGTACATACCCAATGTCATCTCTCTCTTTCGGATGAAGAGGACGATTTCCGACAGTTTGTCCTGCAATTCTTTGGAGATGTAGATTGCCTTGCGGTCATACAGGTCATTGCGGTGCATGAAAAGCGAGATGTAATCTCCCTTGGCGGGATTCTTGCGACGTGTTCGGATGGGGAGTTGTGGCTCTTCCGAAACCTCTTTCCGTGTTTCCGAAACAGACTCATCCACCTCTTCGACGGTGGCAGGCGGTATCATCTCGCTCTCTTTCTTTTTCATTGGGATACCCTGCGAAATTAGTTCCCGGATAGCGACGGGATCTATCGCCCCCTTATTCTTTCCTGCCATATGCTTCTGGTTTTACGATGGACAGGATTTCCTCCACAAGCTCTTTCAGACGACTGCCTCTGAGCAGTGTGCGAGAGGCGGGAAAGATGGTCGAACGGAAGAGGGTCGTACCCTCCTCCATTACCTCCTTTTTGTAGCGGGTCGTATTGGGGACTGCCGTTTTTAAGATGGGAAGTTCCAAATCAGCAATGACCTTTTCATACATCGCATAGAGGGGTGTTTTCTCTCTCCCGTCCACCATATTCCAAAAGAGATAAATCCCTTTGTTGGCAGTGGCTGCATTATTGGTTATCGCCTCCTTGATGATGGCAGAAAAGCTCAGCGTGCTTTCCAAGGAAATACGGTCGGCGGAGATGGGCGTGAAGATGTAATCCATACCGGAGAGTGTGTTCAGTACACCGTCATTGTTGATGGTTCCGGGCAGGTCAAAAAAGACGAAATCCGTATCGGGTTCGTCTGTTTTCAGATATTCTCTGGCTGTATCCACGGCTGTCTCTGCCGTGGCACAAAGAATGGTGTACGTGGGCTTTTGCAACTCGGAGAATTGAGCTGCTGCCAATTCTTGCAATGCGGGGTTGTGATCCACGCCCTGTGCGTCACGCTGACGCATGGCATTGATACTGAATTGCGGATAGTCGCAATCCACCACAATAAGGTTATACCCGCAGGCATAGTGCAGGTAACTTGCCGTCAAGACCGTAAAGGTCGTTTTGCCGACACCGCCCTTCTGGGTGGAGAAGGCAATGAAAACAGGTTTCTTTTTCATTTCATTTTCTGTTTAATGGTTCTACATATATGTGAGGAAAGGCGCATGCACGCCTTGGCTTGTTTCCTTGAAAAGGCAGATATGGAAACGAGTCTGTGAGGGAATAAATCCCCGGACAGGCATACGGCGAGGCATTCCGATAAAGGAACACAGACTCGCCTTTCGGGATATGTCCCTCCCTGTATAAGGGTGGAGCTATATGACGGGAGTCATACTTGCACACGTCCACCCATCCATACGTCCGCCCTTGTACCCTTGCGCAAGGGTACAAGGGGCGACGGGTGCAATAACTTGTACATATTCTCATTTCTATTTCCATTTCCATAATTGTCTGTTCAAATGGCTGCGGACTGGTTTTTAGACTTGGGCAGGCAGGTATATCCACCGCCCCGCAAACAACCATCCGACGGGGCAAATATAGAAGCCTTTACCCCCTTGTTTTTGCCCTTTTTGCTAACTGCGTACTTGTGGCTTCGATTTGCGTATTTGTGGCTTCGTAAAAGATAAGTGACTTAGGCACAAGGCTTAGTAACTTTGCACCCAAGCGGCAAGCCGAAGTTTTCGAGGCATGAAGCGTTCTTTTTTGAGAGACTCGACTTCCGTCCTTCGCGGACGGATTTATTTGCATCGGAGCAAATAGCAAGATATGTCCTGCGTTACCCGAAATAAATTCGGTAACTCAGAACTCTTGCTCTTGCAGAGGGCAAGACACCTCCGAAGTCGGTGTCTTTGGGAAGAAGTTTTCGATGTCTTGATACGTCGGTTTTACCGTGAAACCTACCGAAAGGGACTCCATCGTGCTTTGCACATCTGTCCCCTTAGAGAGAAATACAAACCATTAAAATCCAAAGTAAAATGACAAAGAGACATGTGGGGAGACCCCTGAAAAAAGAGAGAGCCAGCCATTGCTGTATGGTTCGGTTTACGGACACGGAGTTTGCGCGTTTCCTGACGCTTTATGAACAGTCTGGAGTCCCGAACAGAGCGCTTTTCATCAAGGCAAGGGTCTTTGATGAGACTTTCCGGGTAATAAAAGTAGACCGTTCACTGCTCGATTATTACCAAAAACTGACGAATTTGTACGGGCAGTTTCGCAGTGTTGGAGTGAATTATAATCAAACTGTAGTCGCTTTGAAGAGTAATTTCACCGAGAAAAAAGCCTTCGCCATGCTTGCCCAATTGGAGAAACTGACACTCGAATTGGCAGCCATCGGAGGTGAAATCGTACAACTCACCCGTGAATTTCAGGAGAAATGGTCGCAAAGATAAACTATGGAAGTTCCCTTTACGGCGCGTTAGCATACAACGGAGAGAAGGTAAACGAAGGTGTCGCGAAGATTTTGGAGACCAACAAAGTGTTCTCTCCGGCTGATGGAACACACGATATATCCGCCTGTATGCAGGACTTTATGGCATATATGCCAAGTCATGTCCTCACTAAAAAACCGGTTATACACATCTCCTTGAATCCGCATCCCGATGACCGTCTCAGCGACGAGCAGTTCTCTGCCATCGCACGGGAGTATATCGAAAAGATGGGCTACACTAATCAACCCTTTATTGTTTATAAGCACGAGGACATAGACAGGCATCACCTGCATATTGTCACCTTAGCCGTCGATGAACGGGGAAAGAAGATTAACGATGGCAATAATTTCTATACCAGCACCCGTATTCTCAAAGAACTGGAACAGAAGTACGGTTTGATTCCTGCGCAAATACGGAAGGAAAAAGAAGTGTTTCGCCTGAAAAAAGTCTGCTACGGCGACGGAGAGAATCTTAAAAAGCAACTGGCTTCAGTCATCAGACCGGCATCGAAATTCTACCACTGTCCGAGTTTTAAGGAATACCGTGCTTTGCTCTCCACCTATAATATATGTGTGGAAGAGGTTAATGGAGAGGTATATGGAAAGTCTTACAACGGGCTGGTCTATTTTGCCACGGATGACAAAAGCAAAAAGGTTGGGAATCCACTCAAGTCCTCGTTATTTGGGAAGTCGGTCGGATATGAAGCCTTGCAAAACAGTTTCAAGGCTTCAAAGGAGAAACTGAAAGAAAAGCATCTTGCCCCCAATACCAAAGCGGTCGTAGCCGGAGCATTGAGGCGTTCCGCTACGAAAGAGGATTTTAGAGCGAACCTCCATCGCGAGGGTATTGATGTACTCTTCCGGGAGAACGAACAGGGACGGCTCTATGGCATCACCTTCATAGACCACAATAACGGCTGTGTGGCCAATGGCTCGCGATTGGGAAAGGAACTTTCGGCAAACGCCGTTGCCGAGTGGTTCGACCGTCCGCACCCCGAACTGTCTGCTCCTATACAGCAGAGTGAGAAAGGCAGTATTCCCCAAACTCAGACTTCGGACGGAGATTCCGTCCTGGGCGGTTTACTTGACCTGCCCTTGGAGACACACGGAACAGATTGGGAGGAAGAACAGTTCCGCAGACGGATGCAGCGAAAGAAAAGAAAACAACGTAAACTCTAAAAAACAGAAAGATTATGTCACAACAAGAAGACGATTTGAGGGCACTGGCGAAAATCATGGATTTTCTGCGTGCCGTAAGTATCATACTGGTGGTTGCCCACCTCTATTGGTATTGCTATGAAGCGATACAACTATGGGGCGTGAATATCGGTGTGGTGGACAGGATACTGATGAACTTCCATCGCACAGCGGGGCTGTTCGGAAATATGCTCTATACCAAACTCTTTGCGCTGGTACTGATGGGGCTTTCCTGCTTGGGTACAAAGGGCGTGAAAGAGGAGCATATCACGTGGTCGAAAATAGGGGCATTCATGGGCATCGGCTTTGTCTTTTTCTTCCTCAATTGGTGGATACTCGCCTTGCCGTTGCCCATTGAAGCCAATGCAGCTCTCTACGCCTTTACGATGACCGTCGGGTATGTGTGTCTGCTGATGGCGGGACTCTATATGAGCCGACTCTTGAAGAACAACCTGATGGAGGATGTCTTCAATCAGGAGAATGAATCCTTTATGCAGGAGACAAGGCTTTTGGAGAACGAGTATTCGGTCAATCTGCCGACCCGATTCTATTATCGCAAGAAATGGAACAGGGGCTGGATAAACGTGGTCAATCCTTTCCGTGCGGTCTCCGTATTGGGAACGCCGGGTAGCGGTAAGTCCTATGCCATCATCAATAATTTTATCAAGCAGCAGATTGAGAAAGGTTTTGCCATCTACTGCTACGACTTCAAGTATCCCGACCTCTCCACGATTGTTTACAACCATCTGCTGCATCACTCGGAAGGATATAAGGTCAAGCCGAAGTTTTACGTGATCAACTTCGACGACCCTCGCCGGTCACACCGCTGCAATCCGATACACCCCGATTTCATGAGCGACATATCGGATGCCTACGAGTCGGCGTACACCATCATGCTCAACCTCAACAAAACGTGGGTGCAGAAGCAGGGGGATTTCTTCGTGGAGTCACCCATCGTACTCTTCGCCGCCATCATTTGGTATCTTCGCATCTTGGAGGGTGGCAAGTATTGTACTTTTCCGCACGCCATCGAGTTTCTCTGCCGGAAATACGAGGATATTTTTCCGATACTTACCTCTTACCCCGAATTGGAGAATTACCTTTCTCCTTTCATGGACGCTTGGCTTGGAGGGGCAGCCGACCAGCTTCAGGGGCAGATTGCTTCCGCCAAGATTCCCTTGTCAAGGATGATAAGCCCGCAACTCTATTGGATTATGACGGGCGATGATTTTACACTCGACATCAATAACCCCAAGGAGCCTAAAATCCTTTGTGTGGGGAACAATCCCGACAGGCAGAATATCTACGGGGCGGCATTGGGACTGTATAACAGCCGTATCGTGAAGCTGATAAACAAGAAAGGGATGCTGAAAAGTTCCGTACTGATAGATGAGCTGCCTACCATATACTTCAAAGGGCTTGACAATCTGATCGCCACTGCGCGTAGTAATAAGGTGGCGGTATGCTTGGGCTTTCAGGACTTCTCGCAATTGAAGCGGGATTATGGGGACAAGGAAGCGGCTGTTGTGATGAATACTGTCGGAAACATCTTTTCCGGTCAGGTGGTTGGCGAAACGGCAAAGACCTTATCGGAGCGTTTCGGAAAAGTGCTTCAAAAGCGGCAGAGCATGAGCATCACCCGCAGCGACAAAACGACCTCCATATCCACGCAGATGGACAGCCTTATTCCTCAGAGCAAGATTTCCACGCTCACGCAGGGTATGTTCGTGGGAGCAGTTGCCGACAACTTCTCAGAACGCATCGAGCAGAAGATATTCCACTGCGAGATTGTGGTGGACAATGCGAAAGTGGCAAAGGAAACAGCAGCCTTCCGACCGATACCCATTCTGACGGACTTCACGAATGAAAACGGAGAGGATATGATGGAGCAGGAAATCAAGGCAAACTACGACCGGGTAAAGACGGAGGTTCGGGAAATCGTGGAACGGGAGTTGCAACGGATTGCTGATGACCCGGAACTTTCCAAGTTGCTCAGTAGCAAAAAATCATAAGAAATGGGTATGCCTTTTATTTGATGAAGAGAGTAGAAAATCGTATTTTTGAACACGCTAAACGATTACACTATGAATTGTTTCAATCATACCCAAGAACCGGCGGTTGCCCAATGTTCCGATTGCGGAAAAGGACTCTGTCCTGAATGTGCAGCAAGGTATCAGCCGATACTTTGTACGCCGTGTTATCAGAAAAGAAAGGACAGGGCCATCTGGGATAATCTCTACTACCTTATCCTATACACCGCATTCTTTGTCATAGGTTATAAACTCGACTTTATGACCACCAAACGGATGCCTGACATGCAGTGGATGTCGGGATATGTTCTGATGGCTTTCTGGGCAGGGTATGTGTTCATCAACAAGGTGCTGCCGTGGAAGATGACGGCAGGGACGACAGGGCAATGGAATTTCTACTATGTATTCAAATTCCTGCTTTATCTCGTAGGTGGTTTCTTTGTCGCTCCTTTCGTTGTATTTTGGACTGTATATAAGTTCATAAGAGCACTTCGCCGATAGAAGATGAGGGTGTGTCAAAATGTAAATTTATCACTTGGTAACTTTTAATCTGTAAGTTGAGTTTCTCTACAAGCAAAGAAAAGTCCATTTCAAAACTCATTATTGAGTTTTTTTGACACACTCTCATTTGCTAATCTGCATTTGAGGAAGATTTGAGGAAATAGTTGCAGCAACAGTTCAAAGGAGATACTCCGAACCAGAGTTTCTTCCTTTTCGATTTACCGTTTCTTATACTTGCCGCCTTTCAGGTCGCTCTCCATCATCCGCTTGTTGAGCTTTTCTCGGAGTTCGTCAAGGAAATAGGTGCGACTGTCGTCCTTTCGACGCTTCATGTTCATATAAACGTTGTAGCAGTTCTTGATTTCTACATCGAAGATTTCGGATAGAACGTCTGCCAATTCCTCTACGCCAATTTCGCCATTGTTGATACAGTCGCAGGTATCGAGGGCGTAAAGGAGTTCAACTAGATCTGTCGCTTTGCCTGTCCAACGGAACTTCTTGGCAGATTTTGGGCGTACGGCAGATAAAATTCCATGCATCCTCATTTTCAGCAATTCTAACTCCGTGTCAATAACAAAGAGCAGTTCTGCCACATTTTTTCCCCATTTCAGTTGTTATCCCTGATTTTTCAGACATTGTCCGCAAATGGAAGCGGGTAAAGTTTAATGTGCGAAACAACGAAACGAGATCTTCTTCGCCATCTCCCAATTCCATGATTTCTCTGATAAGATTATCGGTAGCCTCCGTGCTTTTATCAGAAGACAGCATCTCAAAAAGTTCTTTTTCAACGAGTCTTTTCATATTGCGATATTTTGATATAAGTGATTGTTTCTGGTATTTATGATAAATGCACAAAGCCTCCACCTGTTACAACTTCTGATTGCAACAAATGGAGGTAGAATGGAAAAGAGAAGTTTTACTTGCCTTGTTCCAGTGTGCGAGTGGTGAAATAACTGTCCGAAATTGAAGGGGTGAACTTAATAACGTTGTTATTCAATACCGACTTTCTTTTGTTTTTCAGATTAACCATTGTCATTTCCTTGAAACGGTATTTATGGTTCTTTGTATCCACTTCGGCAATTGCAGAAACGGTCATCTCCTTTTCTTTCTCACCGGCAAGATTATAATAGGTAGCCTTGCGAACAACGAAAATCCGTTTATCGATATAGGAAATTTTCTTTGAGAAACCGTTTTCATTGGCAATTGTCTTGTTTTTAGGTATGATTTCCAAGACATAACAATCATGTCCATCGACTTTCTGCTCAGTCAAGAATTTATAGTTGAAATCCTCTACGGCAGGTGTGGACATATCGGCGTAAGAAAACTCAGACCCCATGAAGCTCTTTGCATTTTCAGAACTCACAATGCGTCTGGTTTTACGAAGGGCTGGCATATAAATCCACTTATCGTCGTTTTTCTTCAAATAATCGAACGATAGGAATCCGGTACCTTTTACATCAGCGGGCTCGGTAAACCGAATGAGTTTCTTTTCCAGACTTCCATTCTCGTAGAGTTTACTGACGATAGTCATCTTGCGAACCCGTTTGTCACCCGACGGACTGTAAATAGTCATGGACGATTGTGTTTCCATCCCGGCAACACGAGTGGTTTCAATGGCTTTCTGCTGTACTTGTTGGGGAGACAATCCTCCCTGTGCATGAGCAACATTTGCCCACATAGTTGCGATTGCTATAATCGCCGATAAAAAAACTTTCTTCATTGTATTTATTGTATTTATTGTTTGATGAATATTCGTGTATCAATCCTCTTTGAAAAGCTTAGGTGCTTTTGATTGTTTCTTTTATTGGTTTTATTCTCTCAGTTATTTTATGTCATTTGCGATGTGCTTTCTGTCTCAAGAATTTCGGTTTCAGTACCATACATAGCGCAGGTACGAGCAGTACTGCCGCAATAAGGCATACGAAGATGATTGTCACCATCATCATTCCGAAAAAACGAACGGGCAGGAAGCCTGAAAAGAGCAGAACCACAAATCCGATAATAACGGCGATTGCATTGAATACGATACCGCGTCCCGTTGCCTTGAACAAGCGACGTACAGACTCTTTATCGTTATAACCCGCACGTCGTTCCTCCCGATACCGCCAGACGACATGAATCGTATAGTCCACGCCGACACCGATAAGGATAGAGGCTTGGAAGGCGGTCATAAAGTTCAGGTCAATACCGAAATATCCCATCAATCCGAAAAGCATCAACATGGCAAACACGAGCGGAACAATTTGCAGTAGCCCTGCCTTAAACGACTTGAAGCCGAGAGATATAATGATAAATACAACAACGAGGGAAATCAACAGAGAAAGAAACTGTCCGTTTACGACATGCTTGTCCATATCCGTAAACACATCGGCATTGCCGCCAACAAGTTTCACATTAGGGTCATCTTTTACCATCTCCCTGATTTGAGTAACACATTGTCGCAATACAGGCGTGTTCAATTCCTTGAAGCGAATCATCAAAAGGGCTTTCTCGAAATTGAAATCCACCATCTTTTCCAAATCCCTCTGACTGCCGCTCATCAGATACAACTCGAAGTATTGCGATACGGCATCATAGGTGTCGGGGATTTTATCATATCCTTCTTCCCCCTTGTTGTAAAGAGCACGGCTGATCTGACGTGTAACTTTGGCGATGGACTGCGTTGTTCCCACTTCGGGGATTTCATGCACCTTCTTTTCCAAATCATTGATTTTTTTCAATAGAGCAGGATCTTTGATGTCACCTTCGAATACGATACAGAGAGGGAAAAAGCCCCCCAATTCCTTATTGATAATTTGTGCAGACTCCTTGGCTGGATGTCCGTCAGGGAACAATTCGGCGGGATTTGAATTGATGCTGAAACGCAATAGTCCGGCTGCTCCGATTAGAGAAATGACTACAAACAAAACCAAAATAGTCTTGGGCTTTTTCGTTACCCAATTGGCAATAAAATCCAACAATCTGTCCAACCCTATTCCTCTTTTGTTTTTAGGATTGTCATCCGCTCTCAATCGAGGCTTCGTTTTGGGAAGTATTGAACTTAATGCTGGGATAAAGAACAGACTGCCAATCAAGGCAAGTCCAATACCAATACTGCCGAGGACGCCCATCTGCCCACCGGGAATCAGCACATGTCCCAACATACAGAGCAACCCTGCAATGGTTGTCAATCCGGACAAAATGATGGGAGCACCGAGACTTGTAACCATCTTGACAGACAGCTCTTTGGGAGTATAATTGTTTCCGGGAAGATTGTCTCTTTGGTAGCGAGCAAACATGTGTATGCCGTAGGAATTGGCAGTGGCTATCAGTAATACTACTAAAATAATGGTCGTAACGGCAAACTTCCATCCCAACAAAGGTGTTGCTCCCAATGCCGTGAATATCGCCATAACCACAATTAGAATGGGAAGCCATACGCCTCTGAACTGTCGGAAGCTGATAAAGAGAAAAACCATCATTAACAACAATCCGAGAGGAATGAGCCGAGCCATATCCTTCTGCATCATTCCCGCATTTTGCATCCGCATATACGGAGAGCCACCCAAAAGAACTTTCTCTGCACCGGGATATTTGGCAATCATTGCCTCCACTTGGTCTATTACGTCCTTGTCCTTTGCTCCGGGTTCAAGCAATCCAATAATGGCTGTGGTCGTAAAATCTTTGGAGACTACGCTTCCATAGACAAGGTCATTACCTGCAAGTTCCTTTTTGATAGTGGCAACTTCTTCAGCAGTCCGTGGAATCATTTTCACGGCCGCATCAACGGTCATTGCGTCATTTTCGCTGCGGACATTTTTCAATTCAAAGACAGACATTACCCGTTCTATGCCTTTGATGTTCTGCATATCCTGCGAGAAATGCTCTACACGTTCCAACGTCTTGTCGTTTACGACATCATCCGTCTGTACGACAATCATCACCATATCCGTTCCTCCAAACATCTTTTCTATCTGTTTTTGGTTCATACGGGAAGGCAAATGCTCCGGCAGATAGGTAAGCAGGTCGGGATTAAAACTTGCATTCTTCATCTGAAAGCCCATGAAGGCTGTCAGTGCAAGAAAGAACACGATGACCGCCCAGCGGTATCGTATCACAAATTCAGCTAACTTCTTCATTCGATATTATTTTGAGATTAGATAATCTAAAACGAAACTTTCAACTCCGTAAAAACCGAGTTCTTGGTCTTTTCCAATATCCCAAACAGGCGGTCGTCCGGTCCGTAAAACAGCTGCCCTCCCACTGCAAGCGTAACGGCATCGGCTATGGCATAGCGAACCTTGGGTTGGAAGAAGTATTCTTTTGTACTGAACTGGCACAGTCCGAGCAGTTCCACGTTCAATGTTTCGTGGAGTAATGACAGTGCAGGTCTGACCGAAGCCGAATGATTCCAACGCTCGTGCTGCGTGAAGACGATACGATTCAGCGAGTTAAGTTTCCGTTCCATCGGGTTGCCTTTGATGTCAGACTTTAAGTCCGGAATATACTTACCTATATATTGCACAATCAAGCTGAAAGCATCCCAACTTCGGTCAATCCCTATTGTATATTCCATCTGCTTGCTGGGAACAGAATAGATGGGATTATTGCCTTTGTCGGGGAGTGAACAGGCAAACTCGCCTCTTAATCCGTAGTTGCCCAATGAGGTGGAAAAGTCCATTCCGACAACATGCACCCGATAGGGCTTTTGCGACAAAAGGATTTCAGAAGGAGTCTTTTCATAAGCGATGCCGGGAAATTTATGTAACCCGTTGTAATAGGAAAGAGAGAGGTCGAAAGACGGTTTTTCCAAATCTATTTTCACTCCGAAAGACTGGTCTTTCCATCGGTAAGGCTGTTTTTCATTCTTCCATACAATCCCATCTCCCATAGGCTTTCCGATGAATGGGAACAATGACGATTTGTAAACGGGTATCCAATCCACTTCGATACGGAACGGATAAGGATTAAAGACTCCTTTCACGATAAAATTTCCCAGACGTTTATCGTCTTCCTCCGGTGAGAATACACAAAAGTCTTGGGGTGTAACGTTATTGGTCGGATTGAAACCGTCTGCCCGTCCCCAGAGAACGATTTGCTCACCCACACGAAAATCGAACTTGCCAAGATTAAGATTTACATAAGCCTCGCGGATGTCGAACTTATGATTGTTGTTGCCATCGGCTCTGTAACGCACTTCCGAAAAGGCGGAAGCATTCGTACCGATGGGGACTTCCAAATTCAAAGCACCTTCTCCGTAGTAATTACGTATTTCTTTTTCTCCTCCGAAAATTCCTGCACGGAGATAGCCGTTGATTTTAATGCGGTTATACGACGAAATCCCTTCTGTCTGGAGAGAGTCTGTTTCATTCGGAGATTGCGCACAAACAGAAATACCGGAAAACAATGAAAAGATTGTTACTCCGGCAAAAAACTGAAACTTGAATGTCGTTATTTTCATTGCCTGATGTTTTTGCAGGCAAAGTTCGGAAGATTGTTTGGGGCAAAATACCCCTTAAATGGTAAGCAATATCCCTATTGCATCAAACTTACAAAGAGTCGAGATATTGCTTAGGCTTTATCCTGTGATATTTGCGGAAAGCCTCCGTGAAGTGACTGAGGTTGGTATATCCGACTTTATAGCCCACTTCAGACACCGAGTAGAGACGGGTGGATAGTAGGCGCTTTGCCCATTCCATCTTTTCGGACAGAGCATACTCGGCAATCGCCTTGCCAATGACCTGCTTGAAACATTTCTGTAGTTTGGAACTGCTCATATTGGCTTCTCGTGCCAATTCGGGAATGCTCGGTACATTGCTCAAACTATGTAAAATCCGGCGACGGACACGGAAGACAGCCTCCACATCGTTCAAATTCAAGTTGGAAAGAGATTTTACCTCCGACCGTTTTTCAAGTTTTTCAAGGAATATCGTCAACAATTCTATTGCCTTTCCGTGCAGATGGAGGGGAGAGAAAGGCGCATCGCTTTCGGCTGTCGTCTTGATGCCGTTCAATACTTGTTGCATCGCAGGTGTGATGGTCTCGAAGAGATAAAAAGACTTGTCCGACTGGAGCAACCTGCCGATGTAGGTTTCTTGAGCCGTATCCATTTGCTCTATCCAATCCTTGTTGAAAGTCAATGTGATGTTTTCATACTGTCGCTTGGGAGCGAAAGACCACTCCGTAGGGATATTGCTCGAGGGCATAAAGATACCGTCGAGCGTATCTACCCCGACCGTTTTCGTGCTTGTGCCGATAATCTGCTCGTGCTTATGCTCATTGATGTAGAACATGACGGGAATCCATTTCGAGTTTTCCACCGAGCGACGCACCATTGTCATCGGTTCGTACGCCATGAAACTGATATAGGTCAATGTGAGCCATGGCAAAGGGTAGTATTGCTTGAAAAAGCCGTTACCCGCCGAAGGCGGAACAGTAAAGCCATCGTTCATTACCGATGTGCCGAATTGCTCGGCAACCATCTCCATCCAATCTTCAGGCTTATTGATTGCACAAAATTCTATGGTCATATCATTATACTTTTCTGCAAATTTACAAACAAACAAGGATAAAAAAGAGGATTTTCTTATACTTTTGTCCTTGTTGAATCACATGCTCTATAAAAAACAAGAGTATTCCTTTTTGAGGGAATACTCTTGCGATAGGGATTTACTCAAACACCACCAGACTTGAAGGTACTCCCACCGCAGTAACAACGGGAGTTTGAGAGCATTCGCCCGTCTTGGTATTGTAGGTATAGTAGCCCGTTCCATTATTGCACGTCATACCAAAGACGATGAAATCTTTGTAGCGGGTTATGGCAAAAGAGCCATTGCTGTCGGTCATCGGCAAATCGAGCTTTTCGACGGTTTTGTTCCAAATGTCGATTTTCACGGGTTGGAAGTCTTTCTTGAGTATTCCGAATTCCGTGTCCGTCACTTTCAGACAACTATACACAATGCCATTGCCCGCATAGTAGGACTTAATCATATACTGTCCGGTCTTTCCTATTCCCTTGATGGTCGTTTTCGACAGATTGAACAGATAATCGGTATCCCATTTGTCGCTTCCCTTGCGGATACGCAGGAAACCTTCCTTGTCGGCGACGTTGAAGTTGTTGCCCGCACTGTAAAAGTAGATGTCGCCCCGCTCGTCTATAAAGGCATCGGAGTGACGGAACAATCCGACCACACTTGTGCGGCTGTCCTTGATGACCTCGGTCTTTTTCGTTTTAAGGTCAATAACAGCCACCTCTGCACCTGTCCCCGGTACGGAGGTGTGGGGCGAATTGAGCTGGTTGAGGGCTACGTACATCTTTCCGTCTCGAATGACATTGCAGCCGGGGTCGGGATTATTGTCCTGAACGGCATAAGGCGAGAGGTCGATTTCATCTTCTTTTTGCAACGTAGCGGTATTGATTAGCGCAATCTTTCCTCGTCCATGTAGAGCCACGTATGCCCGCTGCTCGTCGATGAAATTGATTTCTCCGGGTTGCGCCATCTGTTCAAAGGTCATCGTACCTGCTTTTAGCAATTCGCCGTGCGCCCCTCTTGTAAACTTGTGTACCTTATCCCCGAATTTCCCTTCGGGCACAAGTACCGTGTTTCCCTTTGCGAAAAGATAGCACCCAAAGCCAAATTCAAAGGCTTTCTTATTGTCGGTGGCTTGAGGAGTCAAATCGCCGAACGTGCCGACATAAGCACTTTTGTCCACGTAATGCACAAAGGCAAAATGCTGTTGCACCTCATTGGGTGTGGGCGTGGGGGCATCATTCTTGTCGCAGGACGTCAGCCCTATGGAGCCGACCAGCATAGCAGAAAGGGCTATGTTCTTCAATGTTGTTGTTCTCATTATCATTTATGTTTAGAGTTATAAAATACCTTTCGAGAAGACGTATCTGAATTTGAGGTGGAATGTCCGTCCTGCCAACGGTTGGCGGAACTGGTCCCAAACCTCTTTATTCATCAGGTTGTGGCATTCCAAGGCTATGGAATATTTGTTTTTGTAGGTCAGTAGCAGACCTATATCATTGACGAAACTGCGAGGAATACGCCGTTTCTGCAATTCGGTAAGCTCCCAAAAGTAGAAGAACTCTTCCGTGAACTTTCCGTCCCAAAATGCCTTGACATACCAATTTCGGAACAATCGGTCGCTGTGATATTCCGCTCCGAAGTTGGCAAACAGGTAGGGAATATTCGGCAGTCGCAATCCTTTTGTCGGATTAGGGGCTTGGGTGCCCGGCAAATAGTCCAAAACATCGCGTACGTCCTGATAAGTCAGGTTCCCGTAGGCATAGACCGTCGGCGATATATCCAGTTTCAATTCAGTCTCTATACCTTTGATATGTACCTTTTCAGCATTCACATATCCGGCTGCCATATGTTGTTTCATCAGTTTTATCATATCGCTCACCTGCATATAAAAGCCATTCACTTCAAATTGCAATCGCGACAATCCGAGTACATCGTTTTTATCTATCAAGAAACCCAGATTGAAGTTGTGGCTTTTTTCCGGTTTCAGTCCGGCAGCAGGAAAGGTAATGATACCGTCACCGAACAACTCTTGCGAATTGGGGAGGCGTATTGCCCGTTGATAAGATGCCTTCAGATGAAAGCCTCTGAATGGTTCGTACTTCATTGCCTCTATCCATCCGATTTGCGATGTCGTATTGCTCTTTTTCTTCGGAGCCTCGATCATCTCGTATGACGTCAAATCCTCTATCTCGGAATGGAGATGGAAATACTTTGCAGAGAACATATTCGTCAGTTTCCTGCCGAAGAGTTTCGCTTCCCAAGTCAAGCCCGAGACAACACTGGTCTTTTTGCTTGGAAATCCTCCGATAATAAACCCTGCATGCTGACTTGCAATGTCATCATTCGGTTGTCTTTGGGCATAGTTAATAAGCGTGTTCAGGCTCAAACTGTGATTGGTGGACAATTTGTAATCAAGGTTGATACGTTCGTTGATTTCCCAACCTTTGTCGTTTGAGTTGTGAGGAACGTCCCCCGTTTCTCCCTGTCCGTTCGGGCTCGGATATATGTTTCCCTCGAAATCGTGATTCACCCGTGCCGTATCCACAAAATTGTTCGTTGTATGCGATAGGGAGAAATGCGACTCGAAGTTAAGGCGGTTGTTCAGTATTCCGCTTTTTATCAGTTTGTTTTCGAGCATAAACATCCCGGATTTGTTTTCAGCATGCTGGATATTCTTCAATACTCCTTGTATCTCATTGAAACGATTGTAATACCCGAACTCGGTACTAATCTCATCGAACCAAAGTTTTGTAAAAGCGACTTTCCCTTTCAACATATACGAACGAAAACGGTCGTGGTCACGCTTTACCAACAGGTTCTCTCTTTCGGGGACTCTAAATGAGTAATCATTCTTTGCAGAAGTATAATACCCTCCCGCACCGAGCAGAATACCGCTCTTCGGAAAGTTCTTGCGCGAGAAGACACTTCCCTTGTGTGTCCGGTAAGAACCCAGTTCGTACGAAGCATCCAAATAGTCCGTACTGAACTCCTTCGTAACGATATTGACGGCGCCACCCAATCCGTCACAACCGAAACGCGCTGGGATAATGCTCTTATAGACCTCTATCCGTTCGATAATGTCTATCGGAATCTCATCAAGAGAAAACGTTCCGTCCGAGGTACTCATGGGAATACCATCCCAAAGGATCTGAATGCGGTTTCCTTCCAAACCGTGAACGATAATCCTCGAACTGCTCCCCAATCCACCGCTTTGTCCTACTTTCAAACCGATGGTCTTATTCAAGATAGTCTCCAATGATATGGAGCGACCTTGCAACTCTTTCGCGTTTATCACGGAGACCGCCTCAGGCGACTCTCTGATAACTTGTGCTTTCGTCTTTCCGAAAACTACTACTTTTTCCAACTCCGTCGATTCTGGATATAGTTTTAGGGTATGGAGTTTTCCATTTGTCATAATAGTGTCGGCTATCGTTTGATAACCGACATAACTTACCCTGACAACGAGCATCTGATTGGTCATCGTGCTCAACTTCGCCACTCCATTTCTGTTTGTGGTCGTACCGTTCTTGTATGTAAGGTCTCCAAGACCTTTCCATTGTACCGTGGCAAATTCTATGTTGCTTCCATTCTCTGCATCGATCACTTTTATCTCGGTAGGATGCAGTTGTGCAAACATCGGGTAAGCCCACAGCAATAGAAAGCTGATGATAAGTACTCTTTTGTATAAATGAACTATTGAGTTGATTGGCATATCTAAATTTGTTACTAAAACTCGTGCAAAATTATTTGCCCGTTGAACAAATAAATAACCCCATCGTCCACACTTATACCCCTATTGAGTTTTATGTGCGTCAAGCTGTTGTTTTCGGGTAGTGTAATACTCATTCGGGCTATTTTGCCTCTGTGCTTCGCCGTACCTTTGCAGAAGAAAAAATCAAAACTACACATATATGGATAAACAAAAAGTCAAACCTCTCGATGAGGAACGGGAGAGTCGCAGCCTGCTCTCCAATGCGATGGTCATACTGCATCTTGTTTTCGGTACGCTGCCTCTGCTGCTTGTGGTGTGGGCAGTGGACAGGCTGATGAGCGACACGCTCACTTCTACAATGATTTGGATTGTCGGGGCGGCGATGGTGCTGTTTGCCCTGCTTCGCGGCGTGTTCTACGGAACGTCGATCTGGCGGTCGCACCGCTCAGCTTACAACGCCCTCACACGGTTGAGGTTGCGTATCGTGAGCCACTTGCAACGGCTGCCGCTCGGCTTCTTTCAGGAGCGGAAGGTGGGCGATTTGGTGAACATCATCAACCACGACGTAGAGCAAATCGAGATTTATTTGGCACACGGATTGCCCGAAATCCTCTCGGCAACGCTTTTCCCTACTTTGCTCTGGGCAATTGTTATGGTGTTGGACTGGCGGCTGGGGTTGGCTCTCATTTCGCTTCTTCCGTTGGCATTTCTCTTGCAGATGGCTGTCAAAACGCTTTGGGGCAAGAGTTTCCGACACTTTATGGAAAGTACGCAGAAGATGTCGGAAGACCTTCTGGAATATGTGGCTACAATACCAATCATTAAAGCATTCAGCCACGAAGAGACCCGGACAGAGCGAGTTCTCGGTGGTATGCGCGATTATATCTGTTGGGTGAAGCGGAGTATGTTCAGCGTTACCGTACCTATGACACTCATAACGATGTTTTTGGAGGGCGGCATCGTGGTGATGACTCTTGTCGGTTTATGGCTGATGAGTTCGGGCGAACTGACCGTAGCACGTTTCATCCTTGCCCTGATACTGGGCGGACTGTTCTCGTCCGCCTTTGCTAAGTTGGCTACGTTCCAGCACTTCAAGATTGTCTATGGTCAGTCGTTGGCGAGGGTTCAGTCGATTACCGAAGTACCCGCAAAGGATACGGCAGACAGGGATACGGATGCCATGCAGACCGATGTCAGTTTTGAGCACGTTACATTCGCCTACCCGAATAAGAAAGACAGTGCGTTGTGTGATGTCAATTTGCAATTTCCCAAAGGCAGCCATGCGGCTATTGTGGGCGAATCGGGGTCAGGCAAAAGCACATTGGCAAGCCTGATGATGGGTTTTTGGCAACCGCAGTCGGGAACCGTCCGTCTAGGCGGAGAGAGCCTTGCGGAACTCTCCGAACGAAACATTGCCGATTTCTTCTCAATGGTGCAGCAGGAGGTGTTCCTTTTCAATACGAGCATTCGGGACAATATCCGTATCGGCAAGCCCTCCGCCACGCAAGAGGAGGTGGAAATGGCGGCGCGAAGGGCACGTATACACGGCTTTATCGTGGGACTGCCCAATGGTTACGATACGTCGGCAGGTGAAGCGGGCGTAAAATTCTCCGGCGGAGAGAAACAGCGCATTTCCATTGCACGGATGCTGCTCAAAGACTCACCGATTGTCATTCTCGACGAAGCCACCGCTGCCTTGGATGGAGAGAACGAGAAGCTTATTCAAGAGGCTTTGGACGAATTGCAACGCAACAAGACCGTCATCACCATCGCTCACCGGCTCAACACCATTCAGGAGGTGGAACGCATTGTCGTGATGGACAAGGGGCAGGTCGTGGCGACAGGAACACACGGAGAATTGATGGACAACTGCCCACTATATCGCAATATGACGGAAACACAGGAACGGGTAAGCAAATGGCAACTGAAAGAGGAGGAGGTATAAACAATGATACGTAATATATTGAATGAATTGACCGCCCGTGGAGTGCGGCATCTGATAATCTCCGCGCTGTTTTTCGTGGTTTATGCCCTCTGTGGCACAGCGATTATGCTCACCGTCCTGTTCCTTATCGACCGCTATATATCGGGCGAAAGCGTTTCATTCGTTTCGACAGCGTGGATACTCGGTGGTCTGCTGGTTTTGAAAACCATATCCAATGCCGTAGCCGATATGAGCAAGCACTTTGCCGGCTTCGACCTCGTGGAACGCATCCGTGAGAAAATCATCTTGAAACTGAAAATGTTCTCGCTCGGCTTCTACACCAATGAGCGTCTGGGCGAGATAAGCACCGTCATTCACAAAGACGTGGACAATATGGAAATGGTGGTGGGGCACCTTTGGACACGGATGTCCGCCGACTTCATCGTGGCGCTGATACTCGGCATCGGGCTGTTCTGGGTGGACTGGCACATGGGATTAGCGATGATTGCCATCCTTCCTATTGCCCTCTTCTCCTTGTATCGGGGCATCTGTTCGGGAATGAAAGCGCAACAGGAGGCACAAGACGGTTTGGCAGATATGGTTAGCCTCTTCGTGGAATATGTCAAGGGCATACCCGTGCTGAAAGTTTTTGGAGGAAAAGGAATGTTTCGTGACAGACTCGACCACTCTGTTAGTGAATTTGGAGAAAGCAGTAAGAATACTTCTCGTTTGGCAGCTGTGAGTGTGGGTAGATACACCTTTCTGATAGAATTGGCTTTCGCTCTGATGGCAACGCTCGGTCTTTGGTGGACTTGGCATGGTGAAACTTCCCTTTTTGTTTATCTGATGTTCATCATCGTATCCAAGGAGTTCTACAAACCTTTTGTCAATATGGAGAGCCACTGGCTGAACTACATCAAGGTAAAGGACAGTTACGGACGCATTTCTCGTTTGTTGGACGCTCCTGTTATCGTCAATCCCGACCAACCTAAAACGGCGGAACATTTCGACCTCTCGTTTGATGGTGTCGGTTTCCACTATGAAAAAGAGGGCTTTGAGATGAAAGACCTCACGTTCAACGTACCCGAACGGACGGTAACGGCGCTTGTCGGCTCGTCAGGCTCCGGCAAGACCACCATTACCAATCTGTTGCTCCGCTTTTGGGAACCGCAGGCGGGTTGTATCCGTATCGGCGGCGTGGACATTCGGGAGATGGATTACGATGACCTGCTCGGCAAAATAAGTGTGGTGATGCAGAACGTCATCCTCTTTTCCGACACCATTGCCAACAATATCAAGGTGGGCAACCGCAATGCCACACAGGCGGAAATCGAGGAAGCCGCACGTCGGGCGATGATACACGACTTCATCGTCAGTCTGCCCGATGGTTACGAAACGAAAATTGGGGAGAACGGTTTGGGACTGTCGGGCGGACAGAAGCAACGCCTCTCCATCGCTCGCGCCTTCCTCAAAGACGCTCCCATCCTCCTGTTGGATGAGATAACGAGCAATGTCGATCCCGTCAATGAGTACAAAATACAGCAAGCAATGTCTGCGCTTATCCGAAACCGCACGGTCTTGGTCATTGCCCACCATTTGCAGACCATCCGCAATGCCCACCAGATTATCGTGATGGACAAGGGACAGCTTATGGAGAAGGGTATGCACGCCGAACTCGAAGCTAAAGGAGGATTGTACTGTAACTTGTTGAAGATGCAATAAACTGAAAGAGATAAAGAATGTAGAGGTATGACTTTGAGTCGTACCTCTTTTTTTGCCACTTCTATCCATATCGACGCCACAAGTACGCAGTTATCTCAAACCTCTAACATACACTGTTTCTTTGGTTTACTTTTGTCCGTGCACCGCTGTTGGTGTCATTAAATACATAGTAATATGGACGAAAAAATCAAAGACCAAGAAGTCCTTTTAGTCAAGGATCAGAAGGACGAGAGCCTCCGAGCCGTAGCCGGAGCAGATGAGAAAGGCGAACTGAAAACCGTTCTGCCTACCGCCGAGCATGAACAGAGCTTCATGAAGTTCGACAAACACAGCAATATGCTGGAGAATTTCCTTTCCAACTTCATGCGTCAGTTCAAGCATCCCACACCGTTGAACTTCTTCAAAGTCCCCTTTGAGAGTGCCGTTGCCAGCGCACGCGTACTCTCGGAGATGCTCAAAGCACCGGATGTCCCCTCCAATAAGGAGATGCTGGACTCCGCCCGTGTCAATCCTTCCGACTATGCAGGAGAGCAAAAACAGTCTTTTCAAGGCATTGACCCCGATAAGGTGAAGTGGGAGCAGTTCGAGCAGATGGGCGTAAGCCGTGAGAGTCTGGAAAAAGGCAAGCATCTTGATGACCTGCTTCAATACCGCAAGACTCCGCTTGTTCCCATCGCTATTAAAATCGGAGAAGTCTCTCTTTACACCGATGCCCGTCTTTCTCTGAAAGTCTCCGGAGACGGGACATTTATCCCTGTTGTCCACGCCATCCGCAAGGAACCTCAATTGGAGCGCGAGTTCTTCGGGCATACCTTTACCGATGAGGACAAGAAAGCCCTCAGAGAAACGGGCAACCTCGGTCGTACCGTGGAGCTGACCTTCCCCGGCAAAGATGAGCCGACCCGCAGCTTCGTGAGCATCGACCGCCTGACGAACGACATCATCGCCCTGAGTGCCGACAGGGTACGCATCCCCGATGAAATCAAGAGCGTGAAGCTGAGCGACGAGCAGAAAAAGGAGTTGTCGGAAGGCAGAAGCATCTATGTGGAGGGCATGACCTCCAAAACGGGAAAGCATTTCAATGCCAACCTTCAATTCAATGCCGACAAGCGGTCGATTGAATTTCGTTTCGGCTCTCCCAAGCAGGAACAACGCCAAAGGCAAGCCCCCGAAGGACAGGAACAAACGGAGCAGAAAGAACTGCGTGTCCCCAAGAAGATGCTGGGACGTGAAATCTCTCCCGAAGAGCAAGCGAAGCTCAAAGCAGGTCAGACGGTCTATATGACCGGGCTTATCGACAAAAAGGGAGAGCCTTTCAATGCCTATGTACGTCCGAACTTCGAGAAGAACAAGTTCGACTTCCTCAAATGGAATCCCGACAAATCCCAAGCCAAAGAAGTTACTCCAGACAATGCTTCCCGCACGCAGGTCGCCGTTAATTCCGAAGGCAAGACCAACGAGGCTACCAAACATGTGAAGGAGCCGCTCAAGCAGGGACAGATAGAGCCTACCACGGGGCAGGAACAAAAGCAAGAAGAGAAAAAGCGTTCCAAGGGAATGAAAATGTAATCCGCCACCACTAATATCCAAAAAGTAAGAACAAATGAAAGTCATCATAGCAGAAAAACCGAGCGTAGCTCGTGAAATTGCCCGTGTCGTTCGGGCAACCAACAAGAAGAATGGTTATATCGAAGGAGGCGGCTATGCCGTCACGTGGGCATTGGGACACCTGATAACGGCAGCCATGCCCGAAGTTTACGGCGTCAAAGGTTTCCACAAAGAGAACCTGCCGATTATTCCTCCCGTCTTTACCCTTATTCCCCGTCAGATTAAGGAGGGCAAAGGTTATAAAGCCGATGCTGCGGCAGTCGCCCAATTGAAAATCATCGAAAAACTCTTCCGAGCGTGCGAAGGCATTATCGTAGCCACCGATGCCGGAAGGGAAGGTGAGTTGATCTTCAGGTTCATCTATGAGTATCTCGGCATCGCCAAACCCTTCGACCGCCTATGGATCAGTTCCTTGACGGACAAAGCCATCAAAGAGGGGCTTGCCCGTCTGCAAAGCGGAGCGGCGTATGACAACCTCTATTATGCCGCCCGTGCCCGCAGCGAAGCCGACTGGCTGGTGGGCATCAATGCCACACAAGCCATATCCATTGCCGCAGGGCGAGGCACTTACTCCTTGGGCAGGGTACAGACCCCGACCCTCTGTATGGTCTGCTCCCGTTTCTTGGAGCATAAGAAGTTCGAGCCGCAGCCATTCTGGCAACTCAGCCTTTCCGTAAAAGAGGGTGACGAGAGCTTCCGCTTCTCCTCTGCCGACCGCTGGTTCGATAAGACGGAAGCCACCGCCCTGTACGAGAAACTCAAACAGGCTCCTTATGCCACTGTAGAGACGGTTGTGCGCAAGGAAACCAAACAGGAGCCACCGCTTCTGTATGATTTGACAACCCTGCAGAAAGAAGCGAACAGCCGATACGGATACACGGCAGAACAGACCCTTTCCTTGGCTCAGAAACTCTACGAAAAGGCATACATTACCTACCCACGCACGGGCAGCCGCCATATCCCCGAAGATGTCTTTGCCGAAATTCCAGCTTTGATAGCATTTTTGCACGACCACCCCGTCTGGGGTGTCCATGCCCGCCAACTGACCGAACTGAACGCACATTTGGTGGACGGCAAGAAAGTGACCGACCACCACGCCCTGCTCATCACGGGCAAGAAGCCGATAGACATGTTTGGAGAGGAAGCGGTCATCTACGATATGATAGCCGGACGTATGCTCGAAGCTTTTTCCACCCGTTGCGTGAAAGATGTCAGTACGGTTACTGCCGTCTGCGAGGATGTGAAGTTTATCCTCAAAGGTGAAATCATCAAGGAAGAGGGTTGGCGTGCCGTTCTCAAAAACAGCAAGAAAAAAGACAAGGAGCAGGCGGAAGCCGAAGAACGGGAAAGTCGGGAAAACGGAGAAGGTATCATCATCCCTCAATGGGAGGAAGGTAAGCAACTTCCTCTCTGTGCCAGTTCGTTGGCACAGGGAACGACCAAGCCCAAGCCCCTGCACACGGAAAGTTCGCTGTTGGCTGCGATGGAGACGGCGGGCAAGGAGTTGGAGGACGAGGAACTGCGTGCACAGCTCAAGGATTGTGGTATCGGCACGCCCGCTACCCGTGCCGCCGTCATCGAAACCCTCTTTGCCCGCGAGTACATGGTGCGCCAAAAGAAATCGCTCGTCCCTACGGAGAAAGGACTTGCCGTCTATTCCATCGTCAAGGAGATGAAAATCGGCAATGCCGAGATGACCGGACAGTGGGAAGCGGACTTGGCGAAAATCGAACGGGGAGAATTGAAAGAGCGGGACTTCCGCAAGGGCATCGAAAGCTATGCCACACAGATTACCGACGAACTCCTCTCCTCCAAAATCCTCTTTCCCAAGAAACAGAGCGACATCCATTGCCCCAAGTGCGGCAAAGGGTCATTGGTCTTCTATCCCCGATGTGTCAAATGCTCGGATGCCGATTGCGGTCTGACCCTTTTCCGCAGCGTGGCAGGCAAGAGCCTCACGGACGAGCAGCTGACGCAATTGGCGGTGAACGGGGAGACAGGAATCATCAAGGGCTTTACCTCCAAATCGGGCAAGAGCTTCGAGGCTTCGCTCTCCTTGGATGGAGAGTTCAAGACGGTCTTTGTCTTCCCCGAACGCAAGAAACCGGGCAAATCCCGAAGATAAATCCCCGTAAATTGCTAATTTTGCCACTGAATGATGCGGTCATAAACAATCATCTTGTTTTTACTGCGGATTTTAGTGGTGGCACTCGGCGGGGACGTCGAGTGCCTTTGCATTATATACCCATTAAAATCACAGATATGACAGCCATTCGATTTTCCTATTACGAGCTATCCCTGCTCTCTTTTCTTCGGGAAAGCCATCCCGAAAAAGCCGATGACATTCCCTTCGTCAAAGAGCGTGTGGCAGCCGCTACCGAAGCCTATGCCGAAGCCTTCGATACCGGTCTTCCCATAACTGAATGTATCGGCATTGCCAATAAGACGCTCTATGCGGGTCTGCACTTTTCTCGTCACGATACCATCTCTTCTGTTCTTTGGAATGAGTTCTCCGCCGAAGTACCACTCGAAGCGGTCAGGGAGACCGCCATCCGCCTGCGTCCTCTCTTGAAAGAGATATTCGCCAAGTATCCGATTTCGGACGAGTTCGCCTACATGCCCGAATACAACTCCCTCTACACGGAGATTACAGGTTTTGTCCAACTAAAACTCGAAGAAGATGGCAAGCTATAATAAGAAAGAGCATCTAAGGGCGAATATAGAAGCCATCAAGACGGTCTTTGCCCTGCATCGGGAACAACGCTCGGCGACACCCGAAGAACGCACGATATTGGCAGCCTATACGGGCTTCGGTGCACTGAAGTGTATCCTTTCTCCTGCAAACACGATGGAAGACATCGCCCGATGGAACAAGTCGGAGTTGGATCTTTTCCCCTTGGTGATGGAACTGCATCGCGTCATTCGGGACAACACCGCTTCCGAATCGCAATACAAGAGTTATGTGCAGAGCCTGAAAAACTCTGTGATGACCGCTTTCTATACTCCTGCGCCCGTAGTGCGGGAGATTGCCGCTTCCTTACAGGAGGCAGGCATCGTCCCCAAACGTATCCTTGACCCCTCGGCGGGAATGGGCGAGTTCATCCGCTCTTTTGATGGTATTGCAGCCGAAGGGCATACGACCTTCGGTTTTGAGAAAGACATTCTCACGGGACAGATGCTCTCCGCCCTGCATCCCGAAGACAAGATACGCATCCGGGGCTTCGAGGAAATCGAATCCAAGCTCAACGGTTCCTTCGATGTGGTCAGCAGCAACATCCCTTTCGGAGATGTGGCCGTCTTCGACCCTGTTTTCAGCAAGACGGACGAACCTGCTCGAAAGGTCGCCCGCATGTCCCTGCACAATTACTTTTTCGTCAAGGGGGTGGATATGCTCCGTGAGGGTGGCGTGCTGGCGTTCATCACCTCGCAAGGAGTTATGAACGCCCCAACGAACGAGCCTGTACGGGAGTGGCTGATGAACCATACCCGACTTGTCTCGGCAGTCCGCCTTCCGAATAATCTCTTCACGGAGAATGCGGGAACGGAAGTGGGCAGTGACCTTATCGTCCTGCAAAAGCAGAGCGACAAGACAAGTCTGACCGAAGAGGAACAGCGTTTCATCAAGAGTGAGAAACGCCCCAGCGGGGTGCTGTTCAACACTTATCTGCGAAGTATGTCGCAAATCGTGCATACCGAGTGGAAGCAGGATACCGATCCTTACGGTAAACCTGCCATCCTATTCAAACATGAGGGCGGAGCGGAAGGCATCGCCACCGATATGGGTAAAATCCTGCGGGCAGATTTAGCCAAACGCTTGGACGTGGCGTTGTATCAAAAGCATATTTTCATTCAGGAGCTGCCCAAAGTAACCGTTTCCGTTTCTCCCGAAGTCAAGCAGGAAGAGCCAACGCTTACGCCACCCGCTTCGACAGAGGAACAACCACACCAAGAGGTGGTGCAACCGAGAGAGGAACAGCCGATGGAGCAGTCCCGAATCAGTGTCGCTCCTCAGGTACAACTGCTCGACCTTTTCGGCAATATCATTCAAGAGGAGAAGCCCAAACGTAAAACTGCCGCAAAACAGAAGCCCGTTCCTTCACCTTCCCTTTTTTCCGAGGCTTCCCAAAGCGGTGAGACGGCACACGGACTGAAAGACACGAACGAGCTATGGTGGCAGCAGGACAAAGAGAAAGGGATGCAGCAGCGTCCCTATGAGGGCTTATGGCACGAACATCTCAGAGAGGGTTCTTTGATGGCTTCGGACTTTCAGGTCGGAATGCTTGTCCTCGATATGGAGGACAACCGAATGTTCCGGCCCATAGACCTCCCGTCCCAAGAACGACAGAAAATGCTGCTCTACATAGACCTGCGTGACGCCTACCACGCCCTCTATGACTATGAAGCGGAACGTAAGGTGGCAAATGAATCCCTGCGACAGAACCTCAATGAACTGTACGACCGTTTCGTGCGGCTGTACGGACATCTGAACGACCGCAAGAACCACGAGCAGATCCTGATGGATACAGGTGGCAGGGAGATCCTTTTCTTGGAACGGAAGGTGGATAAAGAAACGCTCAAAGCCGATATTTTCCATCAACCCGTTTCGTTCAGCCTGCACGAAGTGACAGAGGTGAGCAATGCCCAAGAGGCTCTCTCGGCTTCACTCAATAAATTCGGAGCGGTGGACACTGAGTATATGTTGTCATTGCTTCCCGAAAGTTCCGAAGAGGAAATGCTCTCCGAGCTGCACGGCAGGATTTACTACAATCCCTTGGAGGGAGAATATGAAATTGCCGAGAAGTTCATATCGGGCAATGTGGTTGCCGCATCGGAGCGTATCGGACAATATCTCTTGGAGCATCCGGAGGACGCAAGGGCGCAAGCCTCCTTGCAGGCACTGAAGGATGCCATCCCCGAACCGATTCCTTTCGTGGACTTGGATTTCAACTTCGGGGAGCGATGGATTCCCGTAAATCTCTACTCCGATTATGCCTCGCACCTTTTCGATACGGAGGTGACGATACGATACAATTCAAGTGCGGACGAGTATTCCGTGGAGGCACGGATGCACAATGCCAATATCTGGGACAGGTTCTGTGTGCGGGGACAGCATCATCGATACGACGGCATTGCCCTGATGAAGCACGCCCTGCTGAATACAACGCCCGACATCACCAAGAAAATCATGGTCGGCGACAAGGAGGTCAAGGTACGGGACACGGAAGCCATACAGATGGCAAACGCTAAAATCGATGAGATCCGAAACGGCTTCACCGATTGGCTGAACGAGCAAAGCGATGAGTTCAAGCAGCGGTTGGAGAAACTCTACAATGACACTTTCAATTGTTTTGTGCGTCCCCAGTATGATGGTTCCCATCAGACATTCCCTGACCTTAATCTGAAAGGCTTGGGCATCGAAAGCCTGTACGATAGTCAGAAAGATGCCGTGTGGATGCTCAAACTCAATGGAGGAGGGATCTGCGACCATCAGGTGGGAGCCGGAAAGACGCTTATCATGTGCACCGCTGCTTATGAGATGAAACGGCTCGGCTTGGCGAACAAGCCGATGATACTCGCTCTCAAAGCCAACGTGCAGGAGATAGCACAGACCTTCCAAACGGCTTACCCGAATGCCAAGCTGCTCTATCCGGGCAAAAACGACTTCACCCCTGACAAACGGCAAAGGATTTTCCACGACATCAAGAACAACAACTGGGATTGCATTGTCCTCACACACGACCAGTTCGGCATGATACCGCAATCGGACGAGATACAGCAGAAAATCCTTCAGGACGAATTGGACAGCGTGGAAGAAAACTTGGAAGTATTGCGTCAGCAAGGACGCAGCATCTCCCGTGCGATGGAGAAAGGGCTTGTCAAGCGGCAGATGAACTTACGGGCAAAGCTGGATGAAATCAAGTTCAAGATAGAGAACCGAAAGGACGATGTGGTGGATTTCAAGACAATGGGTATCGACCATCTTTTCGTGGATGAGTCGCATTATCAGAACTTTTAGGAATTTCCGATAAAATTATTCAATTGTTTAGCAA
>OLRN01000147.1_pt1 | contig 73742 bp, 54 predicted proteins | sample 1673001 | NCBI WGS metagenome assembly OLRN01 (sample SAMEA3136745, study PRJEB25190) | human gut metagenome | biome: human gut; feature: human-associated habitat; material: faeces | place: Austria | collected 2013 | reverse complement strand
TTTTGACAAGCACGGAGATTCTAACGAACGTATGCTCGCATACTATATCCTTGGAAGCGCATACTTTGACGGCAAGGATGCTCCCATGGCATTGCAATATTTTCATGAAGCGGCAGCAAAGGCAGACACCACTGACAGCAACAGCGACTTCCTTACACTGCACAGAATACACGTATGGTCGGCAGAGATTTTCAAAAACCAGCGTGCCTTCAGCGATGCCTTCCACGAAAATAGCCTGGCGTTTAAATACGCTATGAAGGCTAAAGACACTTTAAATGCTATTATTACATACGAGCAGAAGGCCAATATATATAAACTTAAAGGCAACATAGACTCTGCCATCTCCATAAGAGAAGAACTTTACACTATGTACAAGAAAAATGGAGCCGACAAAATGGCTGCTATATCATTAGGCCCATTGATTACAACACTCGCAAAATATAATATGATTGAAAAATCTGGTAAATATTTAAATATTTATGAAAAAGAATCTGGTCTGTTTGACAAATATGGAAATATAAAGAATGGACGTGAAATCTTTTACTCAATAAAAGGATATTATTACCTCTATAATAATTGCATTGATTCTGCAATATTTTATTTTAATAAATGTCTGAATACAACAAAAAGTTATCCAAGTGATTATATCTTTACTTATAAAGGATTGACTGAACTATACAAAAAACTTCATCGGCCTGACTCTGTCGCGAAATATGCAGACTTAGCCCGTATGATGACTGATTCTGCGTATGCCCAGATGACAACCGAACATCTCCAGCAGATGCAGGCCATGTATAACTATAACAGATACAAGCAGACTGCTGAAGAGGCTGAGAAAGACGCATTGCGGACAAAATATATCAGCATAATCATAATTATGGCTATCATGGCAGCAGCCATTGGCGGGGCACTGGCCGTGAGAACATATATAATGAGGAAACGCAGGGCAAGAGTTGACGAGATAAAAGAATATAAGCGCAAAATAAATGAGCTTGAAATGAGCAGAGCAGAGCTCGAAAGCATCAACAGCGGCCTGAATGCCGAAGTAAACAGGATGATTGAAGAAAAGACAAAAAAAATTGACATACTGAAGACCGAATATGAGAAAAACTTTAATAATGTAAAGGATAAAGACCTCTTTGAATGTGAGCCTATTGTAATTCAGATAAGATGGAAGGCTAGGAAGACTACTAAGCCTATGGACAAAGATGAGATAAGCAGGCTGAAAGAACTGTTCAAGGACTATAGACCTTTGAGCAACTGGGAAAACACATTTAACAATAACGAATATCTGATTTGCATGCTTGTAAGACTCGACTTTGTGCCGGCAGAGATATGCATACTTACAGATTTGTCTTCATCTAACATATCCAACATACGTAAAAGACTTCTCGAAAAAATGACCGGCCGTGAGGGCTCGCCAAAAGATTTTGACAAATATATAAAGTCTTTATAATCAAGCACTTAGCCACACCATAGTCCGTTGTTGTGAAAAATTTTTCACAACAACGGACTGCCTTTTTGCAGGTTTGTGAAAAACTTGTGAAAAATCAACCATTAATATATTTGCAACCTTTTTCCAAATTCAGTTACTTTGCGATTGAATTTAAAACCAAAATATTATGAAAAAATTACTATTAATAATGTTTGCCGTTATGGCATTTACAGCACAAACATCAGCACAATCTGTAGATATTCCTTTTTACGGGGATTATTTACAGTTACAAGTAAAAGACGTAAACGAAGATACAGTTTCTGGAAATCCACCTTCACGCACTCCGATAAAAGGTCCGTCAATAGGCTTATGTAGCAATACATTATATTTATTTGGACAGTTTAATAATATCGTTTTAAGGTTGGTTGACAATGACATCGCCATATATTCAATAGATATACCGGCAGGAGCCAACGAAGTAGAATTGCCAGCTGATATGCAAGGCATTTATGAACTGCAGTTAGATGACGGGATATATATATATTATTGTGAAATTGAGATAAAATAAAATTTAGAAAAATATAAACGACATAATATCAAATTTAAATCAACTTTTAAATAACATTACGAATCTTAGTTGAGATTAAGTTTAACATGCTATAAGTTGATTAACTAAAGATTTGATTAATAATGATGAGTAAAGAAAGGTACATAATAATATAGCGACTGGATTAAATGGAATGGCCGATCATAAAGTCCGTTAATATATAGAGGCAAAAACCTGAAACCTCTGTACAAAAAGCACATATAAATGTTTAAGTCGACAAAATGTTTATATTAGTGTTAAGGGAAACATAACATTTTAATTCTTAAAATTATAAAAATCGAACGAATTATAACTGAAGGCGAATTGTTAAACGTTGAACAATTGGCAGAAATTGCAGGTGGAACGGGTGTACAAGTAAACAATACCAATAACGGAATCTGTAAATGTCCAATTGAAGTAAATTCAAATAGTTTCATATGTCATTGTATTAATGACTATGATGGTGATAATAAACCTAATCTAGGCAAACCCACCGTCAATCCTTCAGCAGGTGATGGTAAGTAAATTGAACTCTTAATAACAAAATTAAGGTACGTCTGTTATAAAAAATAACAGACGTATCTAAACAAATAAATTTAATCTAAAAAGTAATACTATGAAGTTGAGCAAATATACCATTTTTTATAAAGATCAAGAAAAGCATTATATTTTTAATCAAATATCCAATGCTTTGTTGAAGATTGACAATGAATTATACTCTGCTTTGGAGAATAAGAATTTGCAAATATTGCCGGCAGAGATATGCAAGACATTAGAAAATAACGGTTTTATCATTAACGACGACATTGATGAAACATGTGGTATACGTTATGGAAATCTGATAAGCCGTTACAACAGCAAATTATTGCGAATAACAATTATTCCAACTCTTAGTTGCAATTTTAGATGTTGGTATTGTTACGAAGAACATAAAGCATCATTGATGACAAAGGAAAGTGCTAAATCTATTCTTCGTTTTATAAAATCAGAAATACAAAACAACAATATAAAAAATGTAGTTCTTGACTGGTTTGGAGGAGAACCTCTTTTGAGATTTTCGCAAATAATTTATCCGTTGTCTAAAATATTAAAAAAATGGTGTGAACGTAATAATATAATATTTTCAAATATTATCACGACAAACGGAAGTCTGATAAATGATGACATGGCAATGAAAATGGATGAGATAAATTTACGTCAATTTCAGATAACCCTGGATGGTGACAAAGAGCACCATAACAAAGTAAGGTTCTCGCCATCAATGAAAAATTCTTATGATATAATTGTTAGAAACATACATACGCTTTGTAAAATAATCAAAAATCCAAATATCGAATTACGGATAAACTATACTGAAGCCAACATTGATAACGCAAAATCAATACTTGATTCTTTTGACGAAGATGTAAGAAACTTTATACATGTTTCCCCACAAATTGTATGGCAAGAAAGTCAAAAATTTGGTTCGTTTTTAAATAAAGTGCTTGAGCTTAAGAACAAGGCACATGAAAAAGGCTACAATAATAATATTGATAAAAAATCAGTTCTATATCGCTGTTCTGTTTGTTACGTTGAAAATATGAAACAATTTGTTATAAATTATAATTTGGATGTTTACAAATGTACAGCACGCGATTATAACGGAAAATACTGTATTGGTAAGATTAACGCTGACGGAAAATTTTTACCTAATAATATGTATTATAAGTATTATACTACCCAATCGCCATTTTTAAGAAAAGAGTGTATGGAATGTGAACTATTGCCAAGTTGTTTTTTCTCAATCGCATGTATACAAAAAAAGATCGAAGGATATACGCCCAAATGTCATAAAGATTTGGCAAAGGCATTTATGCTAAATACCATCAGGAATAAAATACATCAGCAACAGCATACAATCTGAAAAATATTTTATGTTTAACAACTATATGTATTAATACAAAAAATATAGATATGAGATTTCTGCTTTTCATAATTTTCGCCTTGATATCTGTGGGTTCGGGCGCTCAGGAAAACAAGTATGGCATGACTGGCCGTGTTGTAGACAAAGAAGGCATGGCTGTGATGCGTGCAAGTGTAACTTTAACCATGGCCGGCGACAGTGCGTTCAGACGGCAGACTGTGGCGGACGACAATGGAGTGTTCTCGTTCAGCGCCCTTGACAACGGCAATTACGAGCTGAAGATAACATATATCGGACTTGCCGACTACATAAGCGACATAACCGTGAAAGGCAATATAGACTTGGGGAATATACGCATGGACGACTCGGCTGAGATGCTCGAAGGCATAACCGTGATGGCCAACTACACCAGGCAGAAACGTACGGGCGAAACCATTGTGAAAGTGAAAGGAAACCCGCTGACAAAGGGAAAGAGCACACAAGATTTTCTTAAATATGTGCGCGGCATAGATGTTACGGAAAGCAGTCTGAGCCTGAACGGAAAGCAGAATACCCTTATCTATCTGGAAGACAGAAAGATAAGTTTCGACCAGCTCAAGTCGATACCGCCTTCAATGATTGAAGACATTGAGATAATTCCGTTTGCCGACGGCTCGTATGGCGAGAAGGCTACGGGCGGAGTGGTGAAAATACATCTTAGGCAAGAAGGAGGCCTCATAGGCTCGGCAACCGTATACGGAGGTATGAACACCGAGGATCTGTACGGCGAATCGCCAAGGCTGAACCTGCTTTACACCAAGGGAAAATTTACGCTTAACAACTATCTGACGGCCTTTGAGTACGGGAAATATCCTGACATCCTCACAAAGGAATATAACAGCAGCGACGACTCTTACACATATAAGCACAACACAACCAGATACAGGATTTTTGGCGACAACCTGTCTCTGAGATACGCCTTCAACAAGACAGACAGGATAGACCTGTACGGCGGAGTGTCGGCAAGCTGGAACAGAACGTCAAAGAACAGCATAAGCGGAAACGACACTCTTGATATAAAGGCAAAGCCAATCAGCCGTGCATACAGCATAGGCACACAATACCGCAAGGGACTGGGCAACGGAGGTGAAAACTTCTTGAACATGCGTATAGACTATTCAAAAAACAAATATGACAACGGTCAGGAATACAACACAAACGGGATGTTTGACAATGCCAGGCAGAACTATGACATCGACTTTGTGACTGTATCACCATACGCCCATTTCAAGTTTAATGACAAGATGAACCTGACAGCCGGCCTTGAATATTACTATATGTCCAACATGAACAATAACCGCGGCACAAAGACGATGTCATATATAGAAGACGGCAAGTTTTGTCTGAATCAGGATTACTATTCTGCATGGGCTGAATACAGCCTGATACCGAGCAAGTCGCTGTTCTTGAAGTTTGGGATGAGATACAGCGGAACGAACGAGAAATACAAGGATTACCTGGACAGCTCAAACAACTTCGAGAGATGGCAGGACGGAATATGCCCCTCTCTGTCAGGACAGTGGACCATCGACGAAAACAAGATGAGATATTTGAACATCAGCTACCGCCGCATGTTCTATCTGCCCAACTACGGCTACCGTATTCCTAACGTGACATGGCAGGGAGACGACCTCTACAGCATAGGCAACACGGATCTTAAAAAGGAGGTGTATGACGATGTAGAACTGTATTTCTCTTTAAACAGACGTTTATCTTTCTCATATAGCATGAGCTACGGAAGCGACATTGTGAGCGTAATCATGCATAAGGACGAAAACCGCCCGGGCGTGTATTACACCAGGCCTGAAAACTCAGCCTACTGCATGCAGCAGTCGCTCACGATGAACTATACAGGGCGTATATTCAGCTTCTGGCACACAAATACCAGCATTGCATATCTATACAGACATTCACGCAGCGGCGAGAACAAGATTAACCATGGAACTTTTACGTTCAGAAGCAACAACGACTTCAAGATAAACAAGTATTTAGGACTTACGCTCAACATGACAGCATCGAGCAAAAACAGGACTGAAAGTTATGATGAGAACGCGAGGTTCAAAATGGACGTAAGCGGATATGTGTCGCTGATGAAAGGAAAGATGAACGTGAGCCTTCTGTACGAAAACATACTCTACAACACAAAGAAGCTTACTATGTTCGGTGAAGGCTGGGAGAAGAGACGCACTTTGCTTACACCGGATTCGCACGTAGTGCTGTTTGTTACATGGAACTTCACGGCAGGAAAGAAGATAAATAATCAGACACTGCCTACGGTTAAAAACAAGCCGGTGAATACACCGACGTTCTGAGAAGTGAAGAGATAGGAGTGAAAGATAAGAGTGAAGGAATAAGGTTAGATGCCGGTCATTTCAAATGTTGTATTGTAAGATGTTGTACATATGTAAATTGGCATAACATTTGAAAACTTCGCTCTTCACTCTTATCTCTTCACTCACATAATGTATTTCAATTTAAATAAAATGTGCCTATTTATTTTGAAATTAACTTTACATGCATTATCTTTGCAACTGAAACAATACGGTTTAAACCATTAATGGAAGAAATTATAATTATTCTGCTATTGATATTTTTCAACGGAATATTTTCAATGTCCGAGATAGCAGTTATATCAGCGAGAAAGGTAACATTAACAAACGACGAGAAGAAGGGGAGCAAGGGCGCAAAGACTGCCCTCAGGCTGGCCAACGACCCCGACCGGTTTTTATCCACCGTACAGATAGGCATCACGCTTATCGGCATTCTCACAGGTATCTATTCGGGTTCGGCCATATCGGGCAAGTTTGCTGACGTGCTCGAGCATGCCGGTATGTCGGCATCATGGGCCTATCCCGTGGCACAGACAATAATAGTAGTCATTGTTACATATCTGACGATAATTCTTGGTGAGCTTGTTCCAAAGCGCATAGGCATGAGCGTTGCCGAGCGCGTGTCAAAGGTTATATCGCGCCCTATGTATGTGCTGTCGCTCATAGCCAGTCCGTTCGTATGGATTCTGTCAAAGAGCACAGAGGCAATAGTCAACCTGCTCGGCGTTAAGAATGCGGAGAGCAAGGTTACAGAGGAGGACATAAAGTCGATTGTTCAGGAAGGTAAGGAAGACGGCGAGGTGCAGGAAGTTGAGCAGGACATCGTTGAGCGCGTGTTCATGCTTGGCGACCTTAAGGTAAATTCGCTTATGACACACCGCTCAGAGGTGGTTACGCTCGACGTGAACATGACGAAGGACGAGATAAGACAAGTGCTCAACGACGACCTCTATGAGTCGTATCCCGTGATAGACCACAGCCTGGAGAACATCGTGGGCGTGGTGTCGCTTAAGGATCTTATCTTCAGGCTCGACGCAAGCACTCTCAACCTGAAGGAGATAATGCGTCCGGCTGTTTATTTCTACGAGAACATGAGCGTGTATAAGGCTCTCGAACAGATGAAGGAGAAACGCCTTACGCAGGCCTTTATCTGCGACGAGTTCGGAAGCTTTCAGGGTGTAATCACTCTGAGAGACATCCTTGAGGGCCTTGTAGGAACTATAGACGAGGTGAACAACGAACCTGACATCATAGAGCGTGAAGACGCAGCGAGCTGGCTTGTTGACGGACAGTGCTCTTTCTACGACTTCCTGTCTTATTTTGACAAAGAAGACCTGTACGACGGCGAACAGAACTATAACACCTTGGCCGGACTGATAATAGAGCAGCTGAAGCATATACCGCAGTCGGGCGAGCGTGCCGAATGGAACGGTTTCAACCTCGAGATTGTCGACATGGACGGTGCGCGTATTGACAAAGTGCTTGTAACACTGAAAAAAGAAGAATAATACGCTATAAATATTAAGCGCCGGCTGATTTTGAGTAATAGATTTTGTAGATTGTATTATTTTCAGTATTTTTGCAACGAATGATATAATCTAATCTTTTGCAATGGAAATACAATCAGCTCAGAAATTTCAGGCTCTTTCGATAGCAAGACTGATAATGCAGGCTATGAATTATGAATGTTGCCAGTATTTTGTCGGTCCTGACCACACTCTCGATGATTTTGAGCGTGTGATGACAGAACTCGTGCTTTCGGAAGATTCGCAGTACAGCTATAAGAACACCATGGTGGCTATAGACGAGGACGGCGGAGTTTGCGGTATGTGCGTGTCTTACGACGGCGGACATCTGCACGACTTGCGCAAGGCTTTTGTCAAGGCCATGAATGACAACTTCGGCCGCGACTTCAGCAATATAGCTGACGAGACTGGGCCGGGCGAGCTGTATATCGACAGCATAGCCGTACCTGAAAACTGCCGTGGCAAGGGCGTGGCAACCGTATTGCTCAATGCCGTTATCGAAAAGGCCAAGGGCATGGGGCTGCCTGCTGTAGGACTGCTCGTAGACACCGGTAATCCGAAGGCTGAGAAACTTTATGGCAGGGTGGGATTCAAGTTCGTAGGCAACAACACCTGGGGCGGACATCCCATGAAACATTTGCAGTATGTAATTAACTGAGAATAAATTGACGCATGCAGGACAGTAAATATTTAGTAGCTAACGACCGTGACGCCCAATGGGGACTTGTCGTAAATACTGTGGGATACGACGAAGTGGGCCCTGACGAGGACTATCCTACCAAGGGGCATGGCGACGGATATTTTTTTGATGTTGAGCGCGGCCGCGTGCTTGATGAATATCAGATGCTCTATCTTATAGAAGGCGAGGGCATATTCTCGTCGGAGCATGTAAGGAATGTTCATATCAAGGCCGGTGATATCTTCTTGCTGTTTCCGGGAGAGTGGCATACGTACCATCCTCTGCCGGGAGTGTTCTGGAAGAGCTATTGGATTGGCTACAAGGGCCGCAACATGGACGACCGTATGCGCTACAACTTCCTGTCGCTCGAGAAGCCCGTATATCATGTAGGTTTCAGCGGCGACATCGTTTATCTGTATAACTCGGCCATAAAGGCTGCAAAGGAGGAGGCTGCCTATTCGCAGCAGATACTTGCCGGCATCGTGAACAATCTGCTCGGCCACATGTATGCGCTTGAACGCAACATGGAACTTAACCGCCGCGGCGGATACGTAGACATGATAAACAAGGCACGCCTGCGCATACGCGAGGGTGTGGAGTCGAAGATAACGGTGCAGGAGATTGCGGCAGAACTTGGCTCAAGCTATTCTAACTTCCGCAAGCTGTTCAAGGAATACACCGGCATGTCGCCGGCGCTTTATCAGCAGGACCTGCGCCTGCAGCGTGCAAAGGAATTGCTGTCTACCACAGACATGAGTATAAAGGAGATTGCCTACAGGCTCAACTTTGATTCGCCCGACTATTTTTCAAGTAAGTTTAAGGTGAAGATAGGCTGTAAGCCAAGCGAATATAGAGCCGGCACAAGATGACAGTGCGGCAGAAGGCTTTTTAGAATAGAATCGGTCATTAGTCATAATCAATGTCTAATGACCGATTTTTTATTGCGGTGTATACCTTATTTTATTATATGCCCGTTCCATGACAATCTGCTCAATGTCAAAACGGAAATTTTATATGACCGGCTGGGGGATAAATTCTGCGTAGGCAGAGCAAGTGGATATATAAAAAGAGGAAATGCATCATAAGCGTGCATTTCCTCTTTTTTTGTATTTTGTGCACCCCATGCACGGTTGCGTCATGAGATGCGTGCCGTTATCGACGGATGACTATGTTATAGTCCGATGAATGTCTTTTCTACCCAATAGATCAATATTCCGGCCATGTATCCTGCAAATGCTATAAGAGAAATCCTCTTCATATACCAGCCGAAAGTAATCTTTTCGAGACCCATGACAACAACGCCTGCGGCAGATCCGATGATGAGCATAGAGCCGCCCACACCGGCGCAGTAGGCCAGGAGCTGCCAGAATATGCCGTCCTGTGCCATGTCGCCCACTTCGGCAATAGGATACATACCCATGCATCCTGCTACGAGAGGCACATTGTCAACGATGCTCGACAGCACGCCGATAATGCCTGTTACGATATAATGGTTGCCGTTGAATGTTGTGTTGAGGCCTTCGCCCAGAGTGGCCAGCACGCCTATTGTCTCAAGACAGGCAACAGCCATAAGTATGCCGAGGAAGAACAGAATGGTGCTCATGTCGATGCGTGAAAGGATGTTTACAACTCTTTTCTGCATTGCACCCCTCTCCTCATTTTTGTGCAGATGGCGATAGAACAGTTCGGTTACGGTCCACAGCACGCCGAGCACCAGCAATATGCCTACAAACGGAGGCAGATGAGTTATCGACTTGAATATAGGAACGAAGATAAGACCGCCCACACCGATGAGGAACACCGTCTTGCGCTGTCTCTTTGTCAGTTCGTTGGTTTCAGCAGTCTTGCCTCCGGCTATTGCCGGAACAGCTATTTCGCCTTTGAGCGACAGCGACAGCAGGTAGGCAGGCAGAGCCACAGAAACAAGCGACGGCACAATAAGTTCCTTTATAACTCCTGCAGCCGTTATCAGACCTTTGTTCCACAGCATGATTGTCGTAACGTCACCAATAGGCGAGAAGGCACCTCCTGAGTTGGCCGCTATAATCACGAGCGACGCATATATGAGTCTGTCTTTACGTTCCTGAATCAGCTTTCGCAGAATCATTATCATAACGATGCTGGTCGTCAGGTTGTCGAGGATGGCCGAAAGGAAGAACGTCATGAACGTTATTCGCCACAAGAGAGTCTTCTTGTTCTTCGTCTTCATCATGTCGCGGACGAAGTTGAAGCCGCCGTTCTGGTCAACCACCTCAACGATGGTCATTGCACCCATAAGGAAGAACAGTGTGGTAGAAGTGCTTCCCAGATGCTTCTCAATTATTTCATTTACAGCAAGCGATATCTTATCGCCGGCAACACCGGGCAGGTAGCTTCCCGGATCGAACATAAATATTGTCCAGCAGCCCACCAGCATAAGCAGCGCAATGGCTGCCTTGTTCACCTTGGTGAAGCTTTCGAGGGCAATACACAGATAACCGATGATAAATACGGTTACGATAGCTAATGTTAAAGTTGACATTTTTAATTATTTAAGATTAGTTCATATTATCGTGCAAATTTAGTAATTATTTTCTACTCCAATAAAATATTTACCGAAAAATACTTTGTTTGTGTTATAATCTGGTCCTGTTTTATGCCTTTTTGTGACGTGTTGTTATGCTTGTTTTCTTCATCTTTGTCTGTTTGTGCCGTGAGTCATCCCGTCGGCAGTAACAATATGTCTGTCCGTTCCGTGAGCCGTGATTTTGCCCTCTGGACGATATGCTTGTCCTTACGAAAACGTTTGCAAAGAAGTGATGCACAGATGCTTTCATAATGTTAAGCTAAGTTTTATTCTCAAATCTTATTGTCTAAAAATCAAATTGTTATATTCACTTATTTGAAATAATCTTTATCTTTGCAGAAATTAATTTAATACGCTAAAAACATACTAATATACTAAATGGGCAATTCAAAATGTTTCTTTGCTGTCGACCTTGGAGCTACAAGCGGCAGGACTATCGTCGGCACTCTTTCAGACGGTAAGATAAAGTTAGAGGAGATTACACGCTTTCCTAACAACCTGATAGAGACCGGCGGACATTTTTACTGGGATATTTACGCTCTTTATTTCGAGATAATAAAAGGCTTGAAGATTGTGGCAAAACGTAACGTCGAGATAACCAGCATAGGCATCGACACATGGGGCGTCGACTTCGTATGTGTGGGCGACGACGGCGCGCTGCTGCGCAATCCGTTCTCATATCGCGACCCTCACACGTTTGGTGCGATGGAGGAGTATTTCGAAAAGAAAGTGTCAAAGGAGAAAGTGTATGGCGCCACAGGCATACAGTTTATGAACTTCAATTCGCTGTTTCAGCTTTATGCCATGAAACGCGACGGCAATTCGGCTCTGAAGAATGCCGAGAAGATACTCTTCATGCCTGATGCGCTCAGCTGGATGCTCACGGGCGAGGCTGTCTGCGAATATACCATAGCTTCAACAAGCCAGATGCTCAATCCGGTTACGAAAGAGCTCGACGAGATGCTGCTCGAGAGTCTCGAACTTCCGCGCGGTAAGTTTGGCAAGATGGTTGTTCCCGGCTACAAGATAGGCGTGCTCACTGATGAGGTGCAGAAGATGACAGGGCTTGGCCCCGTGCCAGTGATAGCCGTTGCCGGTCATGACACGGCAAGTGCCGTGGCTGCCGTACCTGCTGCCGACGAGAAGTTTGCCTATCTCAGCAGCGGCACATGGAGCCTTATGGGCATTGAGACCAAGGACGCCATAATTAACGGGCGCAGCTATGAGCTGAACTTCACCAATGAGGGCGGAGTGGAAGGCACCACACGCTTCCTTAAGAATATCTGCGGCATGTGGCTGCTTGAGCGCTGCCGCAAGGAGTGGGGCGACGAGGCTCCGTCTGACTATGGCGTGCTGCTGTCAGACGCAATGAAGGCTACTGCCTTTCAGAGCATCATAAACCCCGACGACGAGATGTTTGCCAATCCTGCCGACATGCAGGCTGCCATAAAGCAGTATTGCGCAGAGACAGGTCAGCACGTACCCGAAGGCTATGCCGAGATATGCCGCTGCATACTCGACAGTCTGGCGCTGCGTTACCGTCAGGTGTTCGGCTATCTTAAAGAAATGTCGGTGTTCCCGATAAACACTCTTCATATTATCGGTGGCGGCTCGCTCAACGAGTATCTCAACCAGTTTACGGCCAACGCCACAGGCGTCACCGTGCTTGCCGGTCCGCAGGAATGCACCGCTCTTGGCAACATCATGCTGCAGGCTAAGGCTGCCGGAGCCGTTGAGGATATCTTCGACATGCGCCGCATCATAGCCGACAGCGTGAGCATGAAGCGCTTCGAGCCTAAGGACAAGGCAGAGTGGGATGCTGCTTACGAGAAATACCTGAAGGTGGTAGAATCAAAGGAAAATAAATAATAAAACGAATAAACCAAAAAATTATAAAACTTATAACTTATGAAAGAAGAAATGATAAATAAGGCTTACGAGATAGCCAAAGAGCGCTATGCCGAGCTTGGCGTTGATACAGAGAAGGTGTTGAATCAGATGCAGGACTTTCACCTCAGCCTGCATTGCTGGCAGACAGATGACGTTATCGGCTTCGAGAACCTTACAGGTTCGCTGAGCGGCGGTATCGCTACAACCGGTAACTATCCCGGACGCGCACGCAACATAGACGAAGTAAGAGCTGACATAATAAAGGCTAAGTCGCTCATCCCCGGAACTCACCGTCTGAACCTTCATGAAATATACGGCGACTTCAAGGGCGAGGCTGTCGACCGCGACCAGGTTGAGCCTAAGCACTTTGCAAGCTGGATAGAGTGGGGTAAGGAGAACAACATGAAGCTCGACTTCAACTCTACTTCATTCTCTCACCCAAAGAGCGGCAACCTTTCTCTGGCAAATCCCGACGAAGGCATACGCAACTTCTGGATTGAGCACACAAAGCGTTGCCGTGCCATTGCTGAGGAAATGGGTAAGGCACAGGGCGATCCTTGTATCATGAACCTCTGGGTGCATGACGGAAGCAAGGACATGACAGTGAACAAGCTGAAATACCGCGAACTGCTTAAAGACTCTCTCGACCAGATCTTCGCAACAAAATATGACAACATGAAGGACTGCATAGAGAGCAAGGTGTTCGGTATAGGTCTTGAAAGCTATACTGTAGGCTCAAACGACTTCTACACATCTTATGCTGCGCAGAACAACAAGATGATTACACTCGACACAGGCCACTTCCATCCTACAGAGAGCGTTGCCGACAAGGTTTCGGCCATGCTGCTCTATGTGCCTGAGCTGATGCTGCACGTAAGCCGTCCGATCCGCTGGGACTCAGACCACGTTACAATCATGGACGACCCGACACTCGACCTCTTCAGCGAGATTGTACGTGCAGGTGCTCTTGACCGCGTACACTATGGCCTCGACTACTTCGACGCTTCAATCAACCGCATCGGTGCTTATGTCGTTGGTAGCCGTGCCGCACAGAAGTGCATGCTGCGCGCTCTGCTCGAGCCGCTGGCAACACTGCGCAAGTATGAAGACGAGGGCAAGGGCTTTGAGCGTCTGGCTCTGCTCGAGGAGGCTAAGGCTCTTCCGTGGAACGCTGTTTACGACGAGTTCTGTCTGCGCAACAATGTGCCTGTTGGTCAGGCTTTCATTGCCGACGTAGAGCAGTATGAAAAAGACGTAACATCAAAAAGAGGTTAATATAGTAGACAGAAAGACAAATGAAAAGAGTTGAGAATCGAGAAATATTTCTCAACTCTTTTTTAATTAATAATCCATAGTTTATAATCTTTTCAGTTTCTTCTGATGGAAATAATAATAGGACTGATAATAATAGCTGTGGGCGCATTCTGCCAGTCGAGCTGTTATGTGCCCATCAACAAAATAAAGAAATGGAGCTGGGAGTCTTATTGGCTTGTGCAGGGTGTCTTTGCGTGGCTCGTGTTCCCGCTGCTCGGCGCCTTGCTGGCAGTGCCTTCAGGCCACAGTCTCGCTGAAGTGTATATGGCAGACCCCGTGGCGGCTTTGTGGACAATGTTCTTTGGCGTATTGTGGGGCATCGGCGGCCTTACGTTCGGCCTTTCTATGCGCTATCTCGGAGTGGCTCTCGGACAGAGCATCGCTCTCGGCACATGCGCCGGACTCGGAACCATACTCACCCCCATATTTACGGGCAACACACAAGACCTTACGATGCCCGTTATCGTAGGCGTGGTGGTTACGCTGATAGGTATTGGCGTTATTGGCGTGGCAGGCAACATGAAGTCGCAGTCGCTCAGTGACGAAGAGAAGAAGAAGGCCGTTAAGGACTTCAACTTCACCAGGGGCATCATCGTTGCGCTGCTTGCAGGATTTATGAGCGCATGCTTCAGCATAGGTCTCGGCTTTGGCGAGCATCTCAACTTCGGCGATGCCACCGACCCGATGTTCCGCACGCTGCCCGCAACGTTCCTCGTTACGCTGGGCGGCTTTGTCACCAATGCGGTATACTGTTTCTACCAGAACGGCAAGAACCGCACATGGGGCGACTATTCGCAGACAAGCCTTTATCTTAACAACATCGTGTTCTGCGCCCTTGCCGGACTGCTGTGGTACAGCCAGTTCTTCGGTCTTAGCCTTGGCAAGGGATTCCTGACCGATTCGCCCGTGCTGCTCACATTCTCATGGTGCATACTGATGGCCCTCAACGTAACCTTCAGCAATGTATGGGGAATAATACTGAAAGAGTGGAAAGGCTGTTCGCAGAAGACCATCGCCGTGCTTGTGGCCGGCATTATCATACTTGTTGTGTCTTCGTTCCTTCCCCAGCTGTTGAAGTGAGTCGGGCGAATGACGCAAATAAGGTAAAAAAGTTTTTCCTGAAAACTCATCACTCGTCACATCAGCGTGTAACTTGTTGATTTTTACTGACTTGTGGCGTGATGAGTTGCAGCTGTAAAACGTCACCATATATCACCTGCCTTGCTTGGGCGTGATGTTTGGTGACGTTTTGCTTATTCAACTCATCACACGTTATGTCTCTGTCTGTCAGATGGTTGCGTGCAGATGTGATGAGTGACGAGTTTTTTCTGAAAAAAATATATTGTTTGGCTGTATAATGCAAGTGGTCTGATTTGGCTAAAAAAACTTCTTGTATTTATCTGTGCTGTTTCATGGCATGCAATATGTGGCTTTTCGCAATGTAAAAAGCCGCATATCAGCCTGTAAAAAGCCACCTTTTACAGGGCAGAATGCCGTCTTTTACAAATCTTGCTGTTTTTAGGATAATTCTGCCGTCATGAGGTGTGGATAATCGTCTCTGTAAAATCAGCCGTAACATAAACTTTTATGTAGCTATGTTCTGTTGGCCTGAGGTTTCAATCCAAATCGTTATTAGTTTTCAGTCTGTATTTTTGCTTTATTTTGAATGGATTTTCGTTAGATTTTTCGCAGGCATGGCGGGCTATGTTAAGAAAAAGTGAACATAAAGAGGAACTGAAATTATGAATGCCAAAAATAGATAAAGCTATGGCGGCCTGATGCCGATTGGGGCTTAATTTTATGGCGTGTCAGCATGTCTATTCAGCTGCAAATATGGTCCTGCCTGATATTGAAACCCCATAAAATAACAGAATCCCAATGCTTCACAGCATCAGGATTCCGCCGTCTAAATAGACTCTTAAACTAATATTATCTGAGAATGATAAGATTTTTATTCAAACTTTATTTAGGCAAGTTAAATGCCTTAGACATTTCAGCCATCTGCTCGTCGCTCATGCCTTCAGGCTCTTCGCCCATGTTCTTGGAAGCGATGTATATCAGGGCGCTCTTGTTCAGTACGTCAACCTGATCGAATGCCTGCATGATGTCGTTGTCGATGGCAAACACTCCGTGCTTCTCCCACATTGCCACGTCGTAATCGTCAAGCTGTCTTACAGTTTCTTCTGCAAGCTCAACGCTGCTGGGCAACTGATAAGGAATGATGCCCAATCCGCGCGGACAGAAAGCCTTTGTCTCCGGAATCATGCTCCAAAGCAGCTTTGTAAGCACGTCTTTGCCCAAGAACTTGCGTATGTGTGTCATTGCAACAAGCTCAATCGGGTGAGTGTGCAGCGATGCGCGGTAAGGAGAGCCTTTCTCAATCAGATGGTCGTGCACCATGAGATGCGAAGGCAGCTCGCTCGTGGGATTAACCACGTTGTCGGCTATGATCACATAGCTTGCGCAGTCGTCAAGTATACGGATTACGCTTCCGTTCTCCATTGGCCAGCGGGCCAAGTCGCGCATTCTGCGGTTTGTTCCTTTACAGAAGAAGTATGTGCCTTTAAGATGAGGCAGCGTTACTCCTATTTGCTTCACTTCACTTATGGCCGGCATCTGTCTTATTTCGTCGTCAACCAGCTCTGTGATGTTTATTGTAATGTTTCCTCCGTTTCTTTCAGCCCATCCCTTCTGCCAAAGATAACCGGCTACTTCAGCCACTTTGTCAATTTCTTTCTTCAATGCGGGACGTCCGTCAAGTATACTTTTCATATTTTGATTATTTTGACTGCGCAAATTTACAAAATTGAACATAATGACCACTTCGTGATTTGATATTAAAACTCGGATTTTTGACGGATGGTTTTTTCTTGCCTTTCAGCGTATGTAACCATGATTCTGAATCCGGATGTTCATTTTTCGAACATGACGATGTGTTTAGTAAAGTATTCCTGATGGAAGCCTGTCTGCGGAGAGATAATCCGCGCCATGCGGTTTTCGCTCACAAGCGATGTGCAAATATACGTTCTTTTTCTTGAAAATCTATGGATACAACCTATAATTTTTGTCAAAAATGTAAGCATTGGCATGCGTATTATGGCTTTATTTGTGTATATATAAGGTGTGGCCATGCCTGTGATGCGGTGGCTGAAAGTGCTTAAAAAAGCATGATTTGGCAGGTTGAGTGAAGAAAGACATAATAATTTAAACAATTTTAATATGACATTTTCCATTGCCTTGCGTCATATCGTAAGATATAAATATTTCTACTATGATCTACAATGAATTAGGAAAAACAGGAATGCGTGTGTCTAATCTCAGCTTTGGCGCCTCTTCTTTAGGCGGCGTCTTTCATGACATACGCGAGTCAGAGGGCATAAAAGCAGTCCATACGGCAGTTGACAACGGAATTAACTTTATAGACGTATCTCCATATTACGGTCATTACAAGGCCGAGATGGTATTGGGAAAAGCCTTGAAGGAAATACAGCGCGACAGATATTATCTTTCGACAAAGGTGGGACGCTACGGCGAGAACGGCGTCAACACCTGGGACTATTCTGCCAAGCGCGTAACCGACAGTGTCTACGAGAGCATGGAGCGCCTCAACATTGACTATATCGACTTGATTAATGTTCATGATGTTGAGTTTGCCGACCTCAATCAGGTTGTCAACGAGACTCTGCCCGCACTGGTTAAGCTCCGCGAGGAAGGAGTGGTGAAGCATGTGGGCATCACCGACCTGCAGCCCGAAAACCTTAAATGGGTGATAGAGCATGTTCCGGCCGGAACAGTTGAGTCTGTGTTGTGTTTCTGCCATTACAGCCTTAACGACGAGATGCTGCTCGACTATCTCGACTTCTTTGAGGCAAACAATGTGGGCATAATAAATGCTTCGCCGTTCTCGATGGGACTGTTGTCGCAGCGCGGTGCACCGGCATGGCATCCGGCTCCGGTGGCTCTTAAGGAGGCTTGCATGCGTGCTTCTGACTACTGCACAGAACACGGCTATCCGATAGAAAAGCTCGCCGTGCAGTATTCTACAAGCAATCCGCGCATTGCCACCACGCTGTTTAGCTCGGCTAATCCTCAGAACGTGCTGAAGAACATCGACTATGTAAATTCGCCGATGGACAGCAGCTTGGTTGAGGAAGTACAGAAGATAATTGGCGACCAGATGCGTGTGCGCTGGGCTAACACATAATATTGCAGGGCAGACATGGACTATAAGATTATAGATGCGCATTCACATTTGTGGCTGCGCCAGGATACTTCTTGGAACGGAATGCCGGTCAGGACATTGAAGAATGGCCGGTCGTTCTTTCTTACGGAAGAGGTGCAGATGGTTCCGCCGTTTATGATAGACGGCGTAAACAGCGCCGAGGTGTTCCTCTCCAACATGAACTACGCACAGGTGGGCGGAGCTGTTGTCGTGCAGGAGTTTATCGACGGCATACAGAACGACTATCTGGCAAAGGTGAAGAGCGACTATCCCGAACGCTTCTTTGTGTTCGGTATGTGCGATTACTTCAAGCCCGGATTCTATGACACGGCAGCTTCGCTTATCGATAGCGGCTTCAAGGGTATTGCCATACCTGGCCACAGGCTGATATTGAGCGACGGAAGAGTAAACCTGAATTCTCCCGAAATGATGAAGATGTTTCATCTGATGGAGGACAAGGGCGTCATCCTGTCGTTGTGTCTGGCTGAAAACAACTTGCAGAACGGCGAGATCAAGGAGGTGATAGAGGAGTGTCCGCGCCTGAAGATTGCTATAGGACATTTCGGCATGGTTACCGCCCCGGGCTGGGAAGACCAGATAAAACTCGCCCTTAACGACAACGTGATGATAGAGTCGGGCGGCATAACATGGCTGTTCAACAAAGAGTTCTATCCCTTTAACGGAGCCGTCAGGGCTATCAGGGAGGCCATCGACATGGTTGGTGCCGACAAACTGATGTGGGGATCAGACTATCCGCGCACCATAACGGCCATAACCTATAAGATGTCTTATGACTTTATCCTGAAGACCAATGACCTGACAGACAGGGAAAAAAGACTGTTCCTCGGCGAGAATGCTGAAAAGTTCTATGGCTTCAACAATCTGCCTGACCTGCCATACGTAAAGAATATGTCGGAGTAAATAATATGATGTCGTTATGAAAAAAAATAGCTATATAGTGCCTTTGTCGCTGATATTCTGCCTGTTTTTTCTATGGGCGATAAGCAGCAATCTGCTGCCGACGATGATAAGGCAGCTGATGAAGACCTGTGAGCTCAACACTTTTGAGGCTTCGTTTACAGAGACGGCTTACTGGCTGGCCTACTTTATCTTCCCTATACCAATAGCCATGTTCATGAAGCGTTACAGCTATAAGGCCGGCATCATCTTTGGCTTGTGCCTTGCCTCGCTGGGCGGCTTCCTGTTCTTCCCGGCTGCTATGATCAAGTCATACTGGGTTTATCTGTGTGTCTTCTTCATTATAGCCACGGGTATGTGCTTCCTTGAGACGGCTGCCAATCCGTATGTAACAGTATTGGGCAAGCCGGAGACGTCAATAAGGCGTCTTAACCTGGCCCAGTCGTTCAACGGTCTTGGCGCGTTTATCTCTGCCATGTTCTTGAGCAAGCTGGTGCTGAGCGGCAATAATTACACGCGTGAGACATTGCCCCTGAGCTATGAAGGCGGCTGGGAGGCCTACATTCAGCACGAGACCGAGTCGATGCGTCTGCCGTATCTGCTTCTGGGCACGCTGCTGGTTGTCGTGGCGCTGATATTCGTGTTTACGAAATTTCCTAAAATAGCAGATGAAAGCAAGTCGGGCGAGGCCCGCGGCGAAGGCAAGCTTATCGACTTCTCCGTGCTCAGGCATTCACACTTGCGATGGGGCGTCATCGCACAGTTCTTCTATAACGGCGGACAGACGGCCATCAACAGCCTCTTCCTCGTTTACTGCTGTGTGTATGCCGGACTTGATGAGGCCACAGCCACAACGTTCTTCGGCTTCTACATGCTGGCGTTTCTGGCAGGCCGCTGGGTTGGCACGGCGCTGATGATAAAGTTTAAGCCGTCGCACATGCTTATGGTATATTCAATCTTGCTGATAATCCTGTGTGGCGTTATCTGCGCTTTTGGCGGACATGTAGGCATTTATGCCATGCTTGCCGTGTCGTTCTTCATGTCTATTATCTATCCCACACAGTTCTCCTTGGCCCTGCAGGGATTGGGCGACCAGACCAAGAGCGGTTCGGCATTTCTTGTCATGGCCATTGTCGGCAACGCCTGTCTGCCGCAGCTTACGGCATACTTCATGCATGCCAACGAAGAGATGTACTACATCGCATACATTGTGCCAATGATATGTTTCGCTTTTTGCGCATATTATGGCTGGAAAGGATATAAAGTGATAAATTAAAATAAAAACAAACGTAGAAAAAATGAAAGCAGTTCGTATTGCCGCACCTCAGGAGATTGGTGTGGCTGAAATAGAAAAGCCGGTGATAAAGGCTGATGAGGTTTTACTGAAAATAAAATATGTAGGATTCTGCGGATCCGACCTTAATACTTACCGCGGCAACAACCCAATGGTGAAACTTCCTGTCGTTCCGGGACACGAGGTGGGTGCCGTTATTGAGGAAGTTGGTGCCGACGTTCCCGACACATTGAAGAAGGGAATGGTTGTTACGCTTAACCCTTACACAAATTGTGGCAACTGCGCCTCTTGCCGCAACGGACGCTATAATGCCTGTGAGCACAATGAAACTTTGGGCGTGCAGCGTCAGGGCGTTATGTGCGAATATGCAGCTCTACCTTGGACAAAGGTCATACCGGCAGGCGATATTCCTGTGCGCAGCTGCGCCTTGATAGAGCCTATGAGTGTCGGTTTCCATGCCGTGTCGCGTGCTGAGGTTACCGACAACACCTTCGTAATGGTTATCGGTTGCGGAATGGTGGGCCTCGGTGCTGTTATGCGTGCGTCTTTGCGCGGTGCAATAGTCATTGCTGCCGACATTGACGACGAGAAGCTTGCGCTTGCCAAGGAGGCTGGAGCAACATATGCAGTTAACACCATGACAGAGGATGTTCATCAGCGCATACAGGAGATAACCGGAGGCTATGGTGCCGATGTTGTCATCGAGGCTGTAGGCAGTCCTGCCACTTACGTTATGGCTGTCAACGAGGTTGGCTTTACCGGACGTGTGGTTTGCATCGGATATGCCAAGAGCGAAGTGGCTTTCCAGACAAAGCTTTTCGTTCAGAAGGAACTTGACATACGCGGCTCTCGCAATGCAACTCCGTCTGACTTCAGAGCCGTTATCAACTGCATTAACACAGGACGTTATCCCATCGAGAAGTTTATATCTAAGGTTGTTACTCCCGAGGAAACTCCTGATGCAATGAAAGACTGGAGCGAGAATCCCGGAAAGATTTTCCGTATTCTTGTTGAGTTCTGATTTAACGGCTGATATAGGCGTTATGCCGGTCAGCGCAAGGTCCTGATGATGTTCTTTAATTCTGACTCATAAATACCGGTTGGGATTAAAAGTATTGCGGCCTGCGTCAGACTCACTTTATGAAAGTTGTATGGTTTAGTTATTATAAGCTGCCGGAAGACAAGGCTTTATGCCTGCTCTTCCGGTTTTTTCTTGCCTCCTTATCAGCAGATTTTGTGTTCTTTTATATCGCTGTTTTTTACAGACGTTTCCTGTCTCATGTTTATTCATATTATTCCGTAGGCGCATCCTTTTGTCGTGCGTGAAGGAGTCGGCCGTTTCTCTCACTGCATAAAATAAAATGTAAAAATAAGCATTTCTTTCATTTTATCGTTATAATTTTGCAGGCGAAATAAAATATATTCAATATGGTACAAACATCTAAGGTAAATGCTACGGCGGGAGTGAGCAAAGCCGGACTTGCCGGAATACTCATGACGCTGGGAATTGTTTTTGGAGACATCGGAACGTCACCCCTGTATGTGATGAAAGCAATAACACACACGGGCGAAGCTCTGACAGAAAATTACGTGCTGGGAGCGCTTTCGTGCATAATCTGGACGCTTACGTTGCAGACTACCATAAAGTATGTGCTCATAGCATTGCGTGCCGACAATCATGGCGAGGGCGGAATATTGGCTCTCTACGCACTGTTGCGCCGGCATAAGCGGCGTTGGATTTATGCCATAGCCGTTATAGGAGCCAGCACGCTGCTGGCCGACGGAGTGATAACGCCTGCCATCACCATTACCACAGCCATAGAGGGACTGCGCGGCATCAATCCCGATATACCCGTGTTGCCTGTTGCCATTGCCGTCATCACTGTTGTGTTCTTCGTGCAGCGTTTTGGTACGGAGCATGTTGGCCGTTCTTTCGGCACATTCATGCTGTTGTGGTTCATGCTGCTCGGTGTCGTTGGCCTTATGTGGCTTATAGGCTGTCCGCAGGTTCTCAAAGCCTTTAATCCATATTATGCGGCGCGTCTGCTTATAGAGTCGCCCGTGTGGTTCCTTGTGCTCGGAGCCGTTTTCCTCTGTACCACGGGTGCCGAGGCCCTTTATTCCGACCTTGGACATTGCGGTAAGCACAACATCGCCATCAGCTGGATTTTTGTCAAGATTATGCTCATCCTCAACTATCTCGGTCAGGGTGCGTGGGTGCTTGCCAATCCGGTGCGTGCAGCCGGCAACGACAATCCTTTTTATGCCATCATGCCCGACGGCATGCTGCTCTTTGCCGTGTTTATGGCAACGGGTGCGGCCATCGTGGCGAGCCAGGCACTTATCAGCGGTTCGTTCTCGATATTGAGTGAGGCGATGAACCTCAACTTCTGGCCCCGCATGAGGATAAAACACCCTACCAATGTGAAGGGACAGATATATATTCCTACGGTAAACGGATTTATGTATGTGGCCGTGGTGTTTACGGTGCTTCTCTTCGGCGATTCTTCACGCATGGAGGCAGCCTACGGATTGGCTATCACCATAACCATGCTGATGACAACGCTGCTTCTGGGCTTCTATCTGCGCAAGATGTCAGCTCCGCGTTTTGTCGTAATCATTTTTGTCGGTCTTTATTGTGTGCTCGAAGGACTGTTCCTTGCTGCCAACATGTCTAAGTTTGTTGCCGGCGGATGGTTCACCCTGCTCATAGGCGGCTTGCTCTGCTTCATTATGTTTGTGTGGATAAGTGCACGCAAGATACGCAGCCGCTATCTGCGCATAAAGAAACTCAGCGACTATCACGACATAATATCTGCGATAAAGGCAGACAACAGCATACCCAAGTATGCCTCAAACCTTGTGTATGTAAACCATGCACCGACTGAAGGCGGAGTGGACGACAAGCTGCTTTATTCGATAATAAACAAGCAGCCCAAGCGTGCCGACCATTACTGGCTGCTGCACATTGAGTTTGTAGACGCGCCCGACACGCTCGAATACACCTGCAAGGCACTCGTGCCCGACACGCTGTTCAGCATAAACCTGCGCATCGGATTCAGAATTGAGCCGCGCGTCAGCCTGTATCTCCGTCAGATAATAGAAGACCTGGTGGCTTCAGGCGAGGTAGACCTTACCAGCTCTTATCCTTCGCTGCGCAGCAAGGGCATTGCCGGCGACTTCCGCTTCATTATAATCCACCGCATCTATTATCCCGAAGATTCGTCAGACCGCCGTCAGAACTTGCTGATGAGCCTCTATGCTATAATAAGACGCATTGGCGTAGACGAGCCTAAGGCGCTCGGTCTCGACACGTCGGTGGTTGTGGTGGAGCGTGTGCCGCTGATTATTTCAGGACAGCGCGACGGCAGCAGAAGGCGTATAGCAAGGGCTGAGCCGGCAGAATGATGCCGCAGAATGTGCAAAAACTATAATAGTTTAGTCTGAAAACATGAGTAATGTGTCTTTCGCTTTGAAAGACACATTACAAAGAATATCAAAAAGTCAGTTTTTTTGTCTAACGGTGTGTATTCTCATTATTTTTGTGTAAGTTTGCATACATGAATAACAATTTGGCAGGCACCGCAAAATGGTGCGAGAATGTTATGGTGGTAGACGCCGACTATATAGATAAAGTGGCGTTCGACCTTATCGTTAATTTTGAAAGGATGATAGAGCGGCGCATCCCGCAGGCCGACATGGCGCGCTGGATTGACTGCATCGGTCTTGACGGAGGACTGCGCGAGGGCGAACACCAGACGCAGGTGATTCTGATACACGGCAAGAACAGAGACAGACTTGACAATTTCAAGCCGTCTGAATATGCCCATGAACTTGACGGCATGGCGTTTAAGGACAACCTGGGAGAGTTCCTTATCAGTGCGCTTCCCGTTGAGGACATTGTCAGCAAGGACGATTTCTTCGTTGAGACGGTGGAGCTTATATGCGCACAGAAAGAAGTGAAGTGTGTTATGGTTGTGCCCGATGCCGAGCGCATCTACGACCGTGTGCGCCATGCCCTGAGAAATGTTGACGACGAAAAGCGTGTAACCGTGTTTGCCATGCAGCCCATGCAGGGCGGCAACTTCCGTCAGGAGATACTCGGCTACTCGCTGATGAGCGCGCTGGGCATAAGGGCCGATGAGATAAAATAGGGAGCGGCAGGGATTACGGCGGAGCGGCAGTCTTGGCGGCCTGATGGCTCTCATCATCCATTACCCGCCCAATAACTCCCATTCCTCCCATAAGTCCCATCCCCAATAATCTTATAAGACAAATAACAAAAAACAAGCAAAATAAATTTTTAAAATGGGAAAAGTATTAATGATTGGAGCCGGTGGCGTAGCTACCGTTGCAGCGTTCAAGATAGCAAAGAATGCTGACGTGTTTACCGAGTTCATGATTGCAAGTCGCCGTAAGGAGAAGTGCGACCAGATTGTCGACGCCATCCACAAGGCCGGAATTAACATGGATATAAAGACGGCGCAGGTTGACGCCGACGACGTTGAGCAGCTCAAGGCTCTGTTCAACGACTATAAGCCCGAGCTGGTTATCAACCTTGCCCTGCCTTATCAGGACCTTACCATAATGGACGCCTGTCTGGCTTGCGGATGCAACTATCTCGACACCGCAAACTATGAGCCTAAGGATGAGGCTCACTTTGAGTACAGCTGGCAGTGGGCATACAAGGAGCGCTTCGAGCAGGCAGAACTTACAGCCATTCTGGGCTGCGGCTTCGACCCGGGCGTGAGCGGCATCTACACAGCTTATGCTGCAAAGCATCATTTCGACGAGATTCAGTATCTCGACATCGTTGACTGCAACGCCGGAAACCACCACAAGGCTTTCGCAACAAACTTCAACCCTGAGATTAACATCCGCGAGATTACTCAGAAGGGACTTTACTATAAGGACGGCAAATGGCTTGAGACCGAGCCGCTCGAGGTTCACAAGGCGCTCACTTATCCTAACATCGGTCCGCGCGAGAGCTATCTGATGCACCATGAGGAGCTGGAGAGCCTCGTTAAGAACTATCCTACAATCAAGCAGGCACGTTTCTGGATGACCTTTGGACAACAGTATCTTACATATCTCGACGTTATTCAGAACATCGGTATGTCTCGCATCGACGAGATTGAGTATGAGGCTCCGCTGGCCGACGGCTCAGGCAAGACTGCCAAGGTTAAGATTGTTCCGCTGCAGTTCCTCAAGGCTGTGCTGCCTAATCCGCAGGATCTCGGCGAGAACTACGACGGCGAGACAAGCATAGGCTGCCGTATCCGCGGTCTGAAAGACGGCAAGGAGCGCACATATTATGTTTATAACAACTGCTCGCATCAGGAGGCTTACAAGGAGACAGGTATGCAGGGCGTAAGCTACACAACAGGTGTGCCTGCCATGATTGGCGCCATGATGTTCTTCAAAGGCCTGTGGCGCAAGCCGGGCGTATGGAACGTAGAGGAGTTTGATCCGGATCCATTCATGGAGCAGCTCAACAAGCAGGGACTGCCCTGGCACGAAGTGTTCGACGGTGACCTGGAACTGTAATTTAATTCATAATTCACAATTCATAATTCATAATTGGGATGGTGAGTTTTGAAATTTATAATTCATAATGGGATAGGAGTATTTGGTTCATAACTGTTTAGACAGACATTGGAGATTAAATGCATATCAGCAATGCAAATCATAATTCTCCATTCTCCATTCTCAATTAAATAATTCGAGTGGAACTGTTAGACAGACATTGGAGATTAAATGCATTGCAACAATGCAAATCATAATTTTCCATTCTCCATTCTCAATTAAATAATTCGAGTGGAACTGTTTAGACAGACATTGGAGATTAAATGCATAGCAACAATGCAAATCATAATTTTCCATTTTCAATTCTCCATTCTCAATTACTAAAAAACGCTTTTATATGGCAAAAGAAAAAGATACAGAGGGCATGAGCATACAGGAAGGCAAACTGAAAGCTTTGCAGGCTGCCATGGCCAAAATAGAAAAAGACTTCGGCAAAGGCTCGATAATGAAGCTCGGCGACGAGAATGTTGAGCAGGTTGAGGTCATTCCCACCGGAAGCATCGGCCTTAACGCCGCTCTCGGTGTAGGCGGATATCCCCGCGGACGAATAATAGAGATTTATGGTCCTGAGAGCAGCGGTAAGACTACTCTCGCCATTCACGCCATTGCTGAGGCTCAGAAGGCGGGCGGCATTGCAGCGTTTATCGACGCCGAGCATGCTTTCGACCGCTTTTATGCTGCCAAGCTCGGAGTGGATGTCGACAACTTGCTGATATCTCAGCCTGACAACGGTGAGCAGGCTCTCGAGATAGCCGACCAGCTTATACGCTCTTCAGCGATAGACATTCTGGTAGTCGACTCAGTGGCTGCGCTTACTCCGAAAGCCGAGATTGAGGGCGACATGGGCGACAACAGGGTTGGTCTGCAGGCACGACTGATGAGTCAGGCGCTCAGAAAGCTTACGTCTACTATAAGCAAGACCAACACAACGTGCATCTTTATCAACCAGCTGCGCGAGAAGATTGGCGTTATGTTCGGCAACCCCGAGACAACAACCGGCGGTAACGCGCTGAAATTCTATGCCAGCGTGCGCCTTGACATACGCCGCGTTACGAGCATAAAAGACGGCGACAAGGTTATCGGCAATCAGGTTCGCGTTAAGGTGGTTAAGAACAAGGTGGCTCCTCCGTTCCGCAAGGCTGAGTTTGAGATTACCTTCGGCGAAGGCATATCTAAGGTCGGCGAACTTGTTGACCTTGGCGTTGAGTACGGCATAATACAGAAGAGCGGTTCTTGGTTCTCTTATCAGGGAAGCAAACTGGCTCAGGGACGCGACGCAACGAAGACTCTGCTGAAAGACAATCCCGAACTGTGTGAGGAAATTGAGGCACAGATAATGCAGGCTATATCAGACAACGCTGAATAGTGGTAGGTTTATTTATAGACCTTTAAAATAAAATCCGGCACTGACGCAATGGCGTCCGTGCCGGATTTTTTATGTCCTATATGTACATACACCGGGTTTGTCCGTATTTCCTCTCGTTATAAATTATGTGTCTTTATTATTCGGACATACCTCGGGTACGTCCCTATGGTTTTACGGTTATATGTCATGCGTCTTGTATTGTTTTTATTTTTGAAACCTGCAACGCTTAATTGCCTTTCATTTTGTCATCGTGTTTATGTCAGGATTTTCATGCAAAATAGAAATTGGTAAGGCTAAAATACGGTTCCTTTGGTAAACTATATTTACAAAACATCGTTAACGGCATGTTTTCGTCTGATTAATATGCCACTTTTTGTGCGTTAATACACTGTTTTTTCATCTTTAACAGGCCGTTTTTGGTGCCAAAAAGTAGTGGTTTTTGCCTGTTTTTCAGTCAAAATCTTTGCACACAACGCTGTAGATAGCCTGTAATGTTCTGATGTGTCGCATCTTATGTTTGCACACGATTTTGGCAGGTTTTTACGGCCGGATGATTTTATTTTCAGAATATCGCAGTATGAGAGCGTCAACTGAAGTCAGAGTGTAAGCGTAAAGTTCAGAATATATGGCAGAGTGATACATTTGTAGAGCTTTTGACATAAGGGCTTTGTGCGTGCAATAATGCGCATGTATGTTATATTAATTATTTTTTGTTTTGAGGTACAATGTGATTATTTTTATATATGTTATCCGAATTTATGTATATTTATAAGAATAAATGTTAAATTTTCTTGAAAAAAATTGTAATTATAGAATAATTTTATTTTTTTTGCAAAAAAACTAGCGGTTAATTAATCTTAAATGCTTTATTAATTAAAAAAGGAGGTTTCATGGAAAAAACACAGAAAAAAAATAAATCAATGAGATTTATTGTATGGTTTGTCAATTTGATTTTTGTAAGTTTCATTTATTCTTGTTCTGAAACAGATTTTTATTCGTACGATAACACAACAGTAAAACGAAAAGTTTCTCATGTTAAAACTTTTGATGAAGCAAAAATCGAATTAGAAAATATTTTAAAAATAGTTGATGGTTCGGATACTCGTAGTGATGGGACGTTGCCTCGTGTAATAAAAGGAGGTTATACATTTACAAAGAATACAAATATGACTCGAGCGGAAGCAGATTCTGCACCTCGTGTTCATATTTTTAATTTTGAAGATGATAGAGGGTTTGCTATAATGTCAGGTGATGATAGACTTCCTCCACTTATTGCGTTAAGTGATAGTGGAAAACTTGACACAACTATAGTTGTGGATAATCCTGGTCTTGGTCTATTTTTGGAAGGTGTTGACGAATTGGTCTTTAATGGAACTCTTGTAGAAGATTCTTTTATGACATCAATTAATGATACTTACGCTGAAGGAATGATTACTTATGAATATGGACCATGGGAATATAATTTTTATCCTGAGAGAGACGGTATTTGTGATGTAAAATGGGATCAAAACTGGCCATATAATGATAAATGTCCTATGGTGGATGGTACTCATGGATTAGCTGGGTGTGGTGCTATTGCTGTTGCGCAGTTTATGTCTGCAAACAAATATCCGGAAAGTTATAATGGCACCACATTTAATTGGGATGAAATGAATGCCAATCCAAGCATTTATAGGGTTTCTCCTGAAGCTCAGGATCAGATAAAAACATTGATTGCTGAACTTGGCAAGGGAGGTAATTTAGATATTTCCTATGGAGTTGAAAAAAGCAGTACTACTGCTGATAAGATACCTGGAACTTTAAAAAATTTTGGATATTCAAGTTGGGGTATGTGTAAGGATTATAATATAAGTGATGTTGTAAATGAACTTAAAAACGGATATTGTGTTTTGTTGTCAGGTCATTCTGAAAAACATAAAGTGAAGTTTTTGGGTATAACTATAAAAACTTATTATAAAGGCGGACATGCATGGCTGGGACATGGATTGTTTGAATGTAAGCGAGATGTGAAAATGTATGATGGCGCAACTTCGTTGGGAGCATATTTTCAAGGATCATATTATATTTTGTGTAATTATGGTTGGGGAGGATTACATGATGGATATTACTTGAGTGGTGCCTTCAATGCAAAGACTAATGGTGTAAATGTTGACACCATTATGGGTAATAAGGCTGTCACAAGAGGCGGAGAAAATAATTATCAATATAATTTGAAAGAAATAATAGGAATTAGAAAATAAAAGTTATGAGATTAATATCCAATTATGTTAAACTGCTTTTCTGTGCAGTTGTGTCAGTGGCTTTTTTTTATGGGTGTGAAGTTGATAGTGACGGAAAGCCACCAAAAAAGCTTGAAAATGCTTACATATCAAATTATGTAATTGTTGATCAGCTGAGATATTTTAATATGAGCGACACTTATGACAGTATACCGACCGATCCACATATACAATTTTGGTTTGTTGGCAGTAGTTGTAGTGATGATGAACTGGAAAAACTGTCAAGAGAGTACGGCGACACAGCCTATAACGGCAATAAAATTAGAAGCTATTTTGTTGGACCTGTTGTCAGCGACTCAATAAAAAAGATAGACGTCATATGTAGGTCAGATTATGATGCCCAGCATCCCAAGGGCACGTCGTTGGCAGACATTGTGCTGTTCTGCGGACATTCTTATTACAACTTTATCCACAACGGATATACTATTGTGGATGCCGAAAAGAATAAGCCTAAAAACGAGAACTTGTGCAAGTATGTCGAGGCAAAATGGGATCCTTCTGACGATAACGATATAGCCGATCCGTGGGCAACAGTTGTGTCTGACACCCTTAAAAACATATCTTATGCCGACACCAAGCTGCTTAACGCGCGTAAGACAGTTTTATGGTTTACCAAGCGTCCTGAAGGCCACGGCACATTCTGGTTTGACCTTACTGTAGAGATGTCTTCCGGATTAAAGTTCAGTGTGCCTGTGGTATATCAGCTTTGATTGTAAGGGCAGTGGCTTACGTGCTGTATGTCGCGTAAGTATGATTTAAATCAGCGTAAATAGATATTGTTGTCAGCAGTATGAATTGTCATGCTGCTGACAATTCTTATAGAGCAAGGACTGACCTGTATATTTATGTCTGCGGTGTTAATGTGCGGGTTTGTTTGTTGGCTGTCGGGCAGGGGATCTTCTTTTGTGCTTACATAATCAGGCATTATGATTAAGCATGAAGACATAAGACAGATAAAGCCATACATGATATAATGAATGGATTTTGGCTCGTGCAAAAAGTTGCCGCTACGCTTGCTCTTGTGTGGCCGATGTGTTAACTTTGCATCCATGCAAGTAAATGTAGAACTTCTTAAAGAATGGTTTGCCGACTTTAATGTGCGCTATTTCGGCGGCAGTCTGCCCGTGCCCGCATTTGCCGTTGGGCGCTCGCGCACGCAGCTCGGATGTATGTCGTGCAAGGTTAGGCGTAAGATGTTTTCCAAGTCGTACACCGACTATACAATACGCCTGAGCAACTATTACGATGCCGACGAGCGCCATTTTAAGAACGTTCTGCTGCACGAGATGATACATCTGTGCATAACGTCGAGGCGAATAAAGGACACGTCGCCGCACGGCGAGGTGTTCCGCAGGATGATGCGCACCATAAATGCCGACGGCTGGAACATAAGCGTTTCGACAAAGATGGATGCCGTACAGCGGTCTGCCGGCAAGGCACGCAAGCGCATGAGGGTTGTCCTGGCCGTTACTATGACCGACGGGCGCTGCCTGCTCTCTGTGGTTAGTCCGCGTTATGTGCCGGCGATAGACAGGACTATGAGCCGTACGCGTGGCGTTGTCAGATATGACTGGTATGTGTCGGACGACGACTTTTTCAGTTCGTTTCCTTCTGTGAGGACTCCCCGCGGGCGCATTGTAGGCAAAGACGTCTTTGCCGAGCTTACGGGCAGAATGAAGCCTTTAGACCGGGCGCGGGCAGGCATCAGCCAGCGCTGACGCCATGCTGCGTTGTCTGCCGTGTTGGTGGCTTGCGTGTGTGCTGCCCATATTAACCCCAATCTGTCATCATGCCGCACATAGCTTTATCTGTTTTGTGCATTCATGCTTCAGCCTGTCTTTATTGTTCATGTTTGCGTCTTTTTGTTCGCTATTCTTGGCAAAGCCCGTTATTCCTGCAAAAAATCTAACGAAAATCAGCTTAATATAGAGCAAATATTCAGACTGAATGACCGATTTGAAATAAAGCAATGGGCGCCCCTGCATCAAGCAGAAGCGCCCACCTCGTGTCGGTTTTATTTATCTGAAAGTTTAAGAAGTCTTTTTTTATCCGTTTTTGAGCTTGTCGCTATATAGTTTAAAGAAGTCAAAGTTCAGTATTCTTGATATTTTCATAAGCTCATCAGTGTCAATCGACTTTTTTCCAAATATTTTATAAACATTGGTCCGGCTGCATCCCAACTGGCCGGCCAGCCACACCACAGACTGTTTTCTTTCTCTTAGCTTGGCCTTTATCAGCAGGCCTATTGTTGTCTTATCTGTGTTTGTCTTTTTGGTATCTTGCATTTCCTTTTATATGTATTGGTGGTGTGGTTCCCTTTTTCTTACTTATCTCTCTGCCGGCACATTCATGTCCGTAAGCTGCCGGCCTGTTTTTTTACGTATACAAAGTTACGCCAAAGAATCATATTGTGCAAGTGCGGTTTTGCCGGTGTTGGAGTGAGGCTGACACAGGAGTGATTATCAGGTGATTTTTTGTGATTATCCGGTAAAAAGAAAATGCCCCGGCAGCATGTTTTGCTGTCGGGGCATATGTCGTTTTATGGTTTAGCCTGCATTGCAGCAGCTGTTTTCAGCTGTGCCCTGGGGCTTTGCCGGATGAATTTATTGCAAAGCAGGCTTGTGGTCTTGTTAAAGATTAGCCAGCTCTATCACTTTGTCTACTGCAGCAGACAGTCCGTCGATGTCTTTTCCGCCTGCAGTTGCGAAGTGAGGCTGTCCGCCGCCACCGCCCTTTATCAGCTTGGCAGCTTCGCGCACCATCTGTCCGGCGTTGAGTCCGTGTTCCTTCACGAGGTCTTCGCTTATCATAACGCTGAGGGTGGGGCGCTCGTCAAATATGCTGCCTACAACGCAGAGCATGTGCTCCGGCTCGGCTGCACGTATCTTGAACACGAGGTCTTTGGCAGCGTCCTGCTTCATCATTATTGTTGTGGCTATTACCTTAACGCCGTTTACGACGCGGGCCTGAGATATGAGTTTCTCTTTTACTCTCTCAACTCTCTCTGCCTGGAACTGCTCAAGGCTCTTCTTCATAGAGTCGTGCTCCTCGATATATTTCTCGATGACGCCGAGCAGGTCTTTGGCATTGTTGAACAGTGACTTGATGGCTTTCATGCCGTCTTCGAGTTCGTACATCATCATCTCGCACTCTTTGCCTGTTTTTACCTCAATACGGCGTATTCCGGCTGCAACGCTGCTTTCAGATATAATCTTAATCATGCCGATGCGGCCTGTAGAGTGGGCGTGGATACCGCCGCAGAACTCAACGCTCGGGCCAAACTTAACCACGCGTACCTTGTCGCCGTATTTCTCACCGAACAGTGCTATGGCACCCATCTTCTTGGCTTCTTCGAGCGGCATGTCGCGGTGTTCGTCAAGCGGAATGTCCTGACGTATCATGTCGTTGACAATCATCTCGACTTTGCGTATCTCCTCGTCGGTCATCTTCTGGAAGTGAGAGAAGTCGAAACGCAGCGTGTCGCTTGATACGTATGAGCCCTTCTGCTCAACATGGTCACCGAGAACCTGCTTCAGGGCATAGTCGAGCAGGTGGGTTGCTGTGTGGTTGGCAGCGCTCGCCTCACGCTTGTCGGTGTCTACACATGCCATAAAGTCGGCCTCAGGATTCTTAGGCAGTTCTTTAACGATGTGTATCGACTGTCCGTTCTCGCGCTTGGTGTCTATCACGTTCACTGTCTCGTTCTCGCTTACCAGCACTCCGCAGTCGCCAACCTGACCACCCATCTCGCCGTAGAATGGTGTGTTGTCGAGCACGAGCTCATAGAAGGTGTTCTTCTTCTGTGTCACTTTGCGGTAGCGCAGTATGTGGCATTCGTATTCAGTGTAGTCGTAGCCTACGAAGTTTTGCTCGCCCTGGCTCAGCTCGGTCCAGTCGCTGTTTTCAACGGCAGCGGCGTTGCGCGCTCTTGCCTTCTGCTTCTGCATCTCCTCGTCAAACTGTTTCTCGTCAACGCTGAGTCCGTTTTCGCGGCAGATGAGTTCAGTGAGGTCGAGCGGGAATCCGTAGGTGTCGAACAGGCGGAATGCCTTTGTGCCGTCGAGCACGGTCTTGCCTTCGGCCTTAACTTCCTGCATGGCGTCAGACAGCATGTTGATGCCGTTAGACAGCGTGCGCAGGAACGATTCTTCCTCTTCCTTTATCACCTTGGTTATCAGTTCGCGCTGTGCGGTAAGTTCGGGATAAGCCTCGCCCATCTCGTGTATCAGCGTAGGCATGAGCTTAAACATGAATGCCTCTTTCTGGTTGAGGAAGGTGTATGCGTATCTTACGGCGCGGCGCAGTATGCGGCGTATAACGTAGCCTGCCTTTGCGTTGCCCGGCAGCTGGCCGTCGGCTATTGAGAAGGCTACGGCACGCAGGTGGTCGGCAACCACGCGCATTGCCACGTCGGTTTTCTCTTCCTTGCCGTATTCCATGCCTGAAAGGCGTGAAATCTCCTTGATGATAGGCTGGAAGATGTCGGTGTCGTAGTTAGAATGCTTGCCTTGCAGGGCACGTACAAGGCGCTCGAAGCCCATGCCGGTGTCTATTACGTTCATTGACAGCTTTTCGAGAGAGCCGTCGGCCTTACGGTTGAACTGCATGAACACGAGGTTCCATATCTCGATAACCTGTGGGTCATCCTTGTTTACAAGTTCGCGGCCCGGTGTCTTTGCTTTTTCTTCGGGAGTACGAGAGTCGAGGTGAATCTCTGAGCAAGGTCCGCAGGGACCTGTGTCGCCCATTTCCCAGAAGTTGTCGTGCTTGTTTCCGTTGATTATGTGGTCAGCCGGAACATGCTTTGCCCAGAAGGCAGCAGCCTCGTCGTCGCGGCTGAGGTTTTCTTCGGGAGAGCCTTCGAACACGGTTACGTAGAGGTCGGCCGGGTCGAGGTGAAGTACGTCAACGAGATATTCCCATGCCATGTCTATGGCGCCTTCTTTAAAGTAGTCGCCGAAGCTCCAGTTGCCGAGCATCTCGAACATGGTGTGGTGGTATGTGTCGTGGCCCACTTCCTCAAGGTCGTTGTGCTTTCCGCTCACGCGGAGACACTTCTGCGAGTCGGCCCTGCGTCTTGGTTCGGGGTCGCGTGTTCCCAGTATGATGTCCTTCCATTGGTTCATGCCTGCGTTAGTAAACATCAGTGTCGGGTCGTCTTTAATCACCATCGGTGCCGACGGAACAATCTGATGTCCTTTCGATTCAAAAAACTTTTTGAACGATTCACGGATTTCGTTAGCTGTCATCATTTTCTTTATATTTTGTTTTTGTTCTTTTCACGATAAAGGCAAAATGCCTATTTGGGAGCAAAATTATAAAATAAATCCCATAAATCATTAAATAATTGTGTAAAACATACAATTCTGTTGTCTGTGCGGCAAATTATTGTGTCGCAGGACGGCATGATCCTGTCGGCAGCGTCTTTATCTGCAACTTGAAGAAATGTATTATTTTTTCGGTTGACAGCATGAAAATGAAAAAAAAATGATAAATTTGCAACATCAGACGTTACATATTTTAATTTCCACGAATTATGGCATTGAACACAGAAAAGAATCTTAAGCTTTATTACTCGATAAAGGAAGTGGCAGCCATGCTCAACGTGCCCGAGAGCATGCTGAGGTTTTGGGAAAAGGAGATACCGATGTTGCGGCCGAAAACAACCGGTAACAATGTGCGCCAGTATACGCAGGCCGACATTGAGAATGTAAAGGCCGTGTATAATCTTGTCAAGGTCAGGGGCTTTAAGCTGTCGGCTGCGCGTAAGATGTTGCGTGAAAACAAACAGGCTGTTGACGGCAATGCGCGTGTTATGGAGAGTCTGATAAAGGTGCGCGACGAACTGAAGTTGCTCAAAAAGCAGCTTGATTATCTTGAGTAGTATTGTTTTTGCGATACCTCGCAAGATAACTTTCCGGCCTTGCTTTCTGCATATGTTTTCAGTTGCCTGTATACCTTGATATACACCTAATTGTACATCTTGAGGGTATGCGTTGAGGTTTGCTGTGTTTGTAGTGGATACAGGCTGTTATCCGACATGAAGTAGTATACCGAAAAATAAATTCTTTATTAGAAAATCCCATTAAATCATTATTCCGTACATGATTTAATTCTACAAAAATATAGATGCTTTCATACGTCATGTTGTTTCCTGTTATTATCCTATTGTCTGCTTTTTGTGGAAATAGACCGCTATGCCTCTGAAAAAGCAAATGACTATACGCTCAATTTAAGACAATAATCCTGCCGGATCTTAATGAAAGCAATTTGGGATAAAAGCAGATGCCAGGAGACTTCACAGTGTCCTGGCATCCTTTCAATACATAAAATCAAATTATTAACTTTGAATTTTAGTCTGGCTCTTTATTTATTAACGTATTTTTTGCCATTGATTATAACGATACCCTTTGCATTCTTGTTAACACGCTGTCCGGCGATGTTGTATGCAGGAGCATCAACGTCATTCTTGTCGGTGTTAATCTCTGTGATGTCAGTGCTGCCGCCAGAGAGCAACTTAAGAGTAGAACCGTCTTCTGCAACGATGCTTACGTCAACAGGATTCTCGCTGTAGCAGAAGCCTTTGAAAGAAGCTTTTGAACCAACTGCGTTGAATACATAGTTGCAGTCTGCATAAACCTTGAACATGATTACGCCAAGACCATTGCCGGCAGATGTAGCTTCAGCATTGTTGTTGTGATAAATCTGAATAGGCCAAAGGATTGTACCGTTGCTCTGGTCATAGAAACCTTCCTCGTCAGCTGGCAGAGTGTATGTAAGCACGCCGTTTGTTATAGGGTCTGCGTTCTTGTCAGCGTCATCAGCAATGTTCATAGCAAGAGTGTAAGAAAGGCATTTGCCTTCTTCAAATACAGTGTATGCCTTGTTTGAAGAAGCCTTTAAAACAGCATAGAAATAACCGTCCTTCTTAGCCTTTACTACATAGTAAGCGCCTGTTCCCGGCTGTACGAAGTTCTTTGCAGGATCCTCACCGCCGGCTCCTTTAGGGTTGCTGTTTCCCTGAAGACCTAAGTCAGAGCAGTCAACGTCTTTGTCTGCACCAAAGCGTACTTTGTTGTAACCGTTGAATGCGATATCCACAGCTTTGTACTGATCAGCAGCACCTGTTGAAACTGTAACGTCTTCGTTGTCAACTATAACAGAGTTTGCGTCGATGGCTGTCAGTGCAGTAGGGTCAGCTGCGCCCTTTTCAGTCAGCCATGCTTTGGCGTCAATTGTACAAACGTTCTGCGCGCTGGCGCAAATTCCTGCCATAAGGGCAAGTGATAAAGATAAAATTTTTTTCATAAGTTTTAATTTTAGTGATTAATAAAGTTATTATAAAGTTTTCTTTTAAATATTTGTTATATGTATGCTGCAAACCTTGAATTTGCAGCATACATTGTCTTTTGGTTATTCTGCAGTAGTTAGCGTTCCTGTAAACGTATTTGTCGAAGTGTAGGTCTTTCTGCCTTCGGTTATGGTCGTTACATATATAAATGTAATTTCGCCGTTAGTTACCTTGGCGCTGAAATTGCCGAGGTTTGCACTTTTGTTATTTGTCAGGATATATCCCGAAGTGCTGTTTCCCGAACAGTTTGCTACATCTGATATTTCTTCTTTGACAACAGGATCGGCCTGTTTCAGTGTTACATTGGCAACCCACTGCCTATTGGCAGACAATTCTATTGTTCCTGTAGCTTCGTTTTCATCTTGCAGCTCGCCAGATGAGTTTGTGAGCTTCTGGTTCCATGTGCCGATATATGTTCCTGCAACTTCCTGTTCCGGGTTTTGTGTCCCTACAGCTTCATCGTCGTCATCGCTGCATGCGCTGAAAGTCATCAAGGCCATTATCAGTGTTAAGAATAAATATGTTTTCTTTTTCATTGCTTTCATTTTTTATGTTATTAAAGTCAATCTATTAATAGCCGGGATTCTGGTCCTCTTCAGTCATGCTGTCGTTACCTGAAATTTCAGATGTCGGGATAGGACGATACCATTTTGTCTCTCCTTTAATGTTTTTCATATCCTCGGCACTTGTAACGAAATAGTTGTATGCCACGTTGTAGCGAACCAGCTGACGTGTACGGCGAAGGTCAACCCAGCGGGTCTGTTCTGCGTAACATTCACGTGCACGCTCGTCCAGAATCAAGTCAAGCAGAGTGAAGTTTGAAAGCATGACGCTTACTTCATAGTCAGCAAGGCTGTTAAGATGAGGTGCTCCGGCGCGGTCGCGCACTGCGTTGATTTTCTCAAGGGCCGCAGTTTCGTTTCCTGCCATATAATAGGCCTCGGCAGCAGTAAGATATGTTTCAGATGCATGGAGGACTACGATGTCGCGGTAGCTGATGGTCTTTCCGCCCATAGATGCGGTCGGGTCGTCCCATTTCTTAACGCACGGCGTTGTTTCCAAAGATGTTCCTCTGTTGTTGTCATTGAGGTTCTGATTGGTTATCGTCGGTGTAAGGAAGTTGCCTTCTGCGTCAAACTTGTAGACAAATATCTGTCCGTCGTGGAGCAGGTTGGCATGAGGCTCCTTCGGATGCTTGTTCGGGTCGCGTACAAACTGCGATTTGTGCGCTGTTAGATATGCCTCAAATTCAGCTTGAGAAACATAAGTGGGAGCATAGTATGCAAATATTGGCAATGTGTTTTTGTCAACACTTGTGTTGTAGTATGCAAAGTATCCATATTTAGTCCAGTCGGCCACGCTGTTGTCATACTGATACATTGTTGTCATGAATGTAGCGTCCCAGCGTGTGTCTCCTTTCTCCCACAGTGCCAGAGAGCGTGTGTTGAGAGCCTTGTTAGAGGTTGAATACTTCTGTCCCTGAGCTACGTCGCCGTAATAGTGGCTGTAGTAGATGTCGAGTTCGTGTCCGCCGTCGCTTATGTCTCCGGGCCATCCTGCCTTGTCATACTGAACTGCGAAGAATGTCTCGGGATTGGTGTCCTCGTTTGACGGCAGCCATTTGTCTTCGAACGATTGTGTGAGCGGTATGCCGCTGATGGCAGCCTCGGCAGCCTGTGCTGCCTTCTCGAAGTTTTCTTTTGATGTTATGGTGTATGTGCCGGCATTTTCGTCAGTGAGAGTAGTGTTGCAGTCCCAGCCGTGTGCAAGATATATTTTTGCGAGCAGGGCTTGTGCTGCTTTTTTATTTACAGAGCCGTCATGTGTTATTTCAGGAATTTCGCTTGAGTTGATAACTTCCTGAAGGTCGTTTTCACAGTTGGTGTAAATAGTTTCGAGGTCTGTGCGCGGATAGTCGCGGCTTGCGCTCTGAATGTAGGTGTCAGAGTAGGGCACAGCTCCAAACTGCTGTGTCATGAGATAATATCCGTAAGCTCTAAGGAATAGACCTTCTGCACGATATCTCTTGTATTCTTCTCCGCTGTAGTTGATAAGACCGTTGGCATTATTTATAAGTCCAGTACATGCAACGTAGTAGTCTTTTACTTCGTCTGTCTCGGCGGTCAGCGAATAATCCTGAAATACTGATGCACCCTGACCACGGCAAGGCATGTAGAGGTCTGTGCCGTCATCGTTGATGTTTAATGCCGTAGCCAGATTCTTTAAAGATAGGAAGGCATATGCCCTGAAAGACTCCAGTCCTTCTTTTGTCCTGAAATATGTTTCAGGATCCATTTTGTCTCCTCCGGCTGTCTTGTTTTCTGCTTCAAGGAAGTCCGAGCAGCTTGTGGCCGACATCAGTGCCAGAAGAGCCATTGTTATGATATATGATATTTTTTTCATTTTTCTTGATTATTGAAGTTAGAATTTAAGACTTGCACCAAATTCCCATGTAACGGTGCTAGGACCATCGTTTTCTGCACCGCCTCCGGCCCATTCCGGATCAAATCCTTTGTAGTCGGTCCATACGAACGGGTTGGTTACTGTGCAATAAAGGCGCAGATGGCTGATGCCGATCTTGTTGATCCATTTCTTCGGGAACGTATATCCGAGAGTAATGTTCTTGACTTTTACGAAAGACGCGTCTGTGATGGCCTGGCATTGTGATCCGTCACGGTTGAAGGCATGTGTTCCGTTAAGACCTGCAGTGTTTCCGTCGTTCGGGAAAGGATATGCACCATAGTGTGTGGTCTGCTGGTATACCGGGTTGATGTATGTTCCGTCGGGATTAATACCGTCGCAGTCGATAAGTGTTCCTGCCGGGATATAATAGTCAACATTCAGGTGCATCCATCCACGGTCTTTATAGTCGAGATATTGTGCATAGAAGTCAGAGTACACCTTATAGTTCTGCTTGGTGTAAAGTGATGCAGACAAGTCCCAGTTCTTGTATGACAGAGATGTTGTGAGGCTTCCTGTCCATGACGGGTCTGATCTGTAAACTTTCTTGTCTTTGTCGTCGATAGTTCCGTCGCCGTTGACATCTTCTATAATCGGGTTGCCTTCCTGCAGTCCGTAGCAAATGTTGTAATAGTCATATTCTTTCATTGTTGAGCCGGGTGTAAGGCCTTTTGCCACGGCGATTTCTGTGTTTGGCACAATCATGTCGCGGTCGGTTACGATGCCTGCCCAGTGATATCCGTATACGTTGTTGATAGAGCATCCAATGAAAAGGTTGTCGTTAGGCAGGTTTGCACCTGAACCGTTGATTTCTTTCACCTTGTTGATGTTGCGTGCATAGTTTAAAGAGATGTCCCAGCGCCAGTCTTTTGTGATGACAGGAATTGCGGTTACAGCAAATTCGATACCTCTGTTCTGCACGCTTCCTACGTTTGTGTTAAGCTTCATGGGGTTGCCGTCGCTGTCTGTTCCGGCTTCGAGCGGAAGCTCTACAGAGTAGAGAAGGTCGTCAGAGGTCTTCTGATACAGATCCACGCTACCGAAGATGCGGTTCTTGAGGAAGCCGAAGTCGATACCGAAGTTGATTTCCTTAGACTCTTCCCATGTCAGGAATCTGTCTACGATGCTGCTCGGATAGAAAGCGTTTACGTAAGTGCTTCCGAAGGGATAGTAAACCGGACCGGCTACTGTTGTTCTTGTAGCATAGTTTCCTACACCGGTGTTGTTACCTGTTACACCGTATGAAAGTCTTACCTTTAAGTTAGAGAGCCATTTTACGTTCTGAAGGAACTTCTCTTGTGACGCGCGCCATGCAACGGCAACAGACGGGAAGCATCCCCAGCGCTGGTCTGGTTCAAATTTTGAAGAGCCGTCCCAACGTACAGTTGCGGTAAGCATATATCTCTCGTCGAAAGTATAGTTAGCGCGAAGAGCGTATGAAATCATACTGTTTTCACTGAAAGAGTTGTTCGTATTGGTAAGGTCAATGGTTCCTGATGACAGATTGTACCAAAGTGAGCCGTCGAGCACACCCTGTGCTGCCTGATTGGTGGCTTCGGTGTCGCTTGCCATCATAGAGAACAGTCCCATGAGGTTAACGGCGTGCTTCTTTGCAAACACTTTGTCGAATGTAAGGATGTTGTCCCATGTCCATTGTATGTTGCGTGACGTTGCAAGACTTGCCGTGTTTACAGGGTTTCCGTTGGTGTCGGTTGTACCTACTACTGTTGCTCCTGCATAGTCGAGCACATAGTCGGTGAAAACACCGTCACGGTAATAAGTGAAGTTTGGCGAGAATGTTGTCTTGAACGTAAGTTCTTTTATCGGCTTGATTTGCAGATATACATTGCCGAGCATGCGCCATGTCTGACGCTTGTGTGTGTATACGTCCATCAGGTAGAGCGGGTTGTACTGTCCTGAGAACTGGTGGCCTGTTGACGAGGCCGTACCCATGGCTACAGAGTTGCCTGGATAGTAGTTTTTATATATTTGTCCGTATTGGTTGTAATAGTAGCCGGTGTATCCTTCCTCCGGAATGTTTCCGTTGGCATCATAGATATATCCGTTTCTTTCGTCCGGCTGTGTTGAATATGGCTGGCAGAACGGATTGAGCCTGTAGGCAAGCTCTATGGCGTCATCGTTTGCATATTCGTTTCTGATATAAGCCATGTTTACGGTGAATCCGCCGCTGATAATCTTGTTGATCTGTGCGTCAAGACTGCCCTTGAAGCTGAACTGGTCTCTGCTGTCGCCTACATATATACCTTTCTCCTGGTTGTAGCCGAGTCCGACATGATAGTTTACTCTTTCAGACGCTCCGCTTATGGCCACGTAATGGTTTTGCTGTGTTCCGTTGCGTGTTGCCAGATCTGCCCAGTCAGTGGTCTGTCCTCCTGCAATAATCTGTTTTAGGATAGAATTTCCGTCTCCGTCAACCAGTGCCATTTGATCAAAATTGCCCATGATGTACATCGGGTTGGCCAGGTTGGTCTGTCCTTGTCCATAAGAAAGGAACTTCAGGAAGCGGTAATTGTAGAATTGCTGTCCGGTCTGGAATTCAGGCATACGTGCAACTTTTGATACGCCGTAATAGCCGTCGTATGAGATGGTCGGCTTGCTCATTTTCTTGCCGATGTTAAGGCTTCCTTTGGTTGTAACCATAATCACACCGGCTGTGGCGCGTGAACCGTATATCGCGGTTGACGATGCGTCTTTCAGAACGTCGATGCGCTCAATGTCTTGCTGGTTAAGGAAGTTGATGTCGTCGCAGATTATTCCGTCAACAACATAAATAGGTTTAGTGTCAGAGTTTGTAGATGATTTTCCGCGAATCTCAATGTCAAAGTCTCCGCCGGCACGGCTTGAGTTCTTTGTAATGTTGACACCAGGAACGGTACCCTGAAGACCTTCCATGACAGTTGCGGCTCCTTTGGCTGTTACGTCTTCCGTGCTTAGTGAACTCACTGATCCTGTGAGGTCGCTTTTTTTCATGGTTCCGTATCCTACAACAACAAGCTCGTCAAGTGCCTGGTTGTCTTCTTGCATGACAAGGTTTAGTGTGGAACTGTTGCCTACTTTTACATTCAGGTCTTTATAGCCGATGTAGGTAATTTTAAGGTTGGTCGACTCTGTTGCATTAGGAATCTTAAAATTACCGTTGATGTCAGTTATAGCACCTGCTTTTCCGTCGACAAGGACTGTAACGCCGATCATTGGTTCCCCGTTAGCGTCTCTCACCGTACCGGTAATTACCTTTTGCGCAAATGCAGAAAGGCATATTACAGGCAGCATTGATGCCAATAGGATTCTTCTTGTTAGTAAATGCATAAATGTTTTATTTTTAATTGTTAGTAGTTAGTGTTTCTCTATATATGATTATATGTTTGCTCTATTTTTTTCATGGCCGTTTTCATGGTATTTTTATCAGTAGGCCAAGTAGATTTCTGCCGGTTAAAGTAGATTTGTTATGTGCAAATATACAATAATTTTAAATTCAAGACAAATAAAAACACTTTTTTTTGATGTTTGTCGGATAATTTATTTTGTTATATAACCTTAATATTTGATTTATTGGCTTGTTTTTTAATGTTTTTGTATTTAGTTTTTTGCTTAAATAATGTTGTATTTTGGCAATTCTTTAGGTTGTATTATATATATGGTAGGTGGGCTTGGTGTCAGGAGGGGCCGGTTAAGACTTTGTCTGATTCATAATAAAAGTTAACGTGTGGGCTGCTGCTTATGTAACAAATATGGGGTATGGGCTACGGATGTTGAGTTGATTCAGAATAGGAAACTGTTGTTGCTGTTGATCGGCAAAGTAAAACGCAGTGCCGGATTTGTTTCTGGCTTGTCGCCATGTCATGGTTCTGATGTTGCGCCCTTTAGGGAGGATATAAAACAGAAAACTTTTTGATTTTGACGCTTTCAGACTGGCTTTTTTCTAACGGAATAGGATTATTTTATGAAAAAGGCCGTAAATTCGTTCGTTTTGCTAAAGTGTTGATTCCTAGTGGTTTATGTCGTTGTTGCAGATACTTCTCGATTGTTAAAAAAGCTAACTGGGCCGTTTGCTCATCAAAAACCATAGGTTTATGCAACGCAGGTAGTACATTTTTCATGCCTGAAGCAATAGTTTTGGCGTCTTAAATTGCTGTTTTGAGGGCAAGAAAGTGTCTGATATGCAAATAAATGTTATAGAAATTGGTGCGTTATATTTATTGGCTTAACAATTATTATAATTATGTTTTCTATTTTGCAGAAAACTCTGAACATAAATTTTGTAAAGGTTTTTCTGCCGAGGCTTTTGTGTCAGGCTGTTTTGTTGGGTGGTATTGATTGCATAAAAATAAAAGCCAGACATCGCAACGGATTGTTGTTGCTGTCTGGCTTTTATCATGTTGTGTGATATAAGTCGCGCGGCAGATTGTCTTGATCTTTGCCGCTGTATCTGTCTGTTTGATTATATTTCAGGTATCCAGCTGTTGTCCATCTTGAAGACGTTGTCAACTGTTATCTTGGCAGCCTCTTTTTTTGTCAGTTGCTTGCTCCATGGTGCCCTTTCTTTCGTTGTTGCTCCGGCACCGCTGTTGTTGTATTCCATGTAGCGTGCTGTCTTTTCGTTCGAAGCCTTGCCCCAGTTGTGCCATCCAGCAGGCAGAATGTGACTGCCAAGCTCGCAGTTCATGAACAGGGTGAAGGCGTAAGGGCGCCACGGACGTCCGAGATATACCTTTGTAACGCCTTCGGCTGCCGTAAGCTTGCAGCGGTTGAACACGTAGCCGAAAGCCACGTCTGCAGGCGTTGAGGCTGCTGTGACGTAAGAGTTTTGCTTGCTGTGTATGGTGCAGCCTTCAAACCATGCCGTAGACGGACCGAAGATAAAGTCGGTGGTTCCCTCGATGTAGCAGTTCTTAAAGTATAGTCTGGTGTTGGCCAGACCTGTATACACTGTGTCCTGGTTGCCCAGCAGGCGGCAGTTTACAAACACGAGATGGTCGCCTTCTGTGTGAAGTGCCACGGCCTGTCCAAGCTTTGCGGCATTGTTTTCTATTGTGATATTCTTAAATGTGATATAGTTGCCTTCCACTTTGACGGTGTATGTGCGGAATGTTCCCATGGGCTTGTTGGTGTCTTCAAGCCTTATGTTGGCATGGTCGTCGTAGGTTATTATGGTGTTTTCTGCATCTTCGCCGCACACTTCGATGTTGGTGAGCCACGACGGTATTATCACTTTCTCCTTATATACGCCTTTCTTTACGTATATTACTTTGTGATATTCCATGAATGCGCGGCACACTTCAACGGCCTCGTTGATGGTTCTGAACTGGCCGGTGCCGTCTCTCGAAACCACCAGTGTGTCGGGATTGTCATAAGGGTTGGCTGCGTTTGCCGTAAATGCGGCCAGTGCCGCAATGATAGTGATGAATAGTTTTTTCATAGTTGTGCTTTTTGACAGGCTGTGCCATACGGGCACGACTGCCTCAGCCGGCTGTTACGCCGGCTGTGCATGGCCAGCCGGAAGTTGTTTATAATATTTGTTTTATTTCTTGTAGTCCTTCTACTTTCTTCAGTTTTCCCATTATAGTCCTGACGTCGTCGCGGTCGTGTATCCTCAGTTCGAGTGTTCCGTCAAATATTCCTTCTTCGCACGACAGCGTCACTCTGTGTATGTTTACGTTAAGCTCGTCTGATATAACCTGGGTAACCTCGTTGAGCATGCCGATTCTGTCTATTCCTTTTATCTCTATTACTGCATCGAAGAGCAGTTTCTTGTGCATGTCCCATTTGGCATCGAGTATGCGGTTGCCGTATCCAGATTTTAGCTTTGCTGCAACGGGGCACGACCTTTTGTGTATCTCAATGCGGTTTTTGCCGTCGATAAATCCTAGTGCGTCGTCGCCGGGTATGGGGTGACAGCAGTCAGGGAAGATAAACTGGTTTATGTTGTCGTCTGTGATATATATAGGCTTTTTGCGGTTGAAGCCTTCTTTTACGATGAAGTAGTTTGGCTTCTTGTTCTCGTTGCCTTTCTTCTTTTCCTTGCCCAGGAACGGCACAAACTTTCGCCATGTTACGGCCGAGTTCTGCTTTCTCTTACCGTTAATCTCGTCGATGTCTTTATCGCTGAGTATGATATTCTTCTTTCCTATGGCCTTGAACAGTTCGTCCGGCTTCTGCACCTCGTGGAATTCGCATAGCTTGTCGATTACAGACGAGTTGATTTCCAGTGAGTGCTTGCTAAGGAATTCAGACAGAATCTCTTCGCCTTGCTTCTGTATTTCGCGGGCTTCGCGGCGTAATATTGCCTGTATTTTAGCCTTTGCCTTTGCCGTTGATGCAAAGTTTATCCATGATGGCTGCACGTGCTGCGAGTTTGAGGTGAGAATTTCCACCTGGTCGCCGCTTTGCAGCTTGTGGCTCAGCGGTACGAGCTTGTGGTTTACCTTTGCGCCTATGCAGTGGCTGCCGAGGAATGTGTGTATCTGGAATGCAAAGTCGAGGGCCGTACAGCCTGCCGGCATGGTCTTTATTTCGCCTTTGGGGGTAAATACAAATATCTCTGATGCAAAAAGGTTGAGCTTTATTGCGTCGAGGAAGTCCATTGCATCGGGCTGCGGGTCGTCAAGAATCTCTTTGATGGTGCGCAGCCAGTTGTTAAGTTCGCCTTCGTCTTCAGTAATTTCGTCGCCTTCTTTATATTTCCAGTGTGCGGCAAAGCCCTGTTCTGCCACTTCGTCCATTCTTTCAGAGCGTATCTGTACCTCAATCCATCGGCCCTGCTTGCTCATCAGAGTTACGTGCAGAGCCTGATATCCGTTGGCCTTGGGATGGTTTACCCAGTCGCGCAGACGGTCGGGGTGCGACTTGTAGATCTGGCTTATCGCCACATATATGTTGAAGCATTCGTTGACTTCCTCTTCACGTTTCTTGGGCTTGAAGATTATTCTTACAGCCAGAATGTCGTAAACCTGGTCGAAGCTTACGTGCTTGTTCTGCATCTTGTTCCAGATGGAGTAGGGGCTTTTCACCCTGGCTTTTATTTCATATTCAAGTCCCATCCTGTCGAGAGCCTGCTTTATTGGACCTGTAAAGTCGTCAAACAGATTGTCGAGAGACGCCTTTGTGTCTGCCAGTTTAGATTCTATTGATTTATACTCTTCGGGATGCTCAAACTTGAAACTCAGGTTCTCAAGCTCGGTCTTTATCTTGTTCAGTCCGAGGCGGTTGGCAAGCGGTGCGTAGATGTATAGCGTTTCTCCGGCAATCTTGTATTGCTTGTTTGCCGGCTGGCTGTCAAGCGTGCGCATGTTGTGCAGGCGGTCGCATATCTTAATTAGGATAACGCGTATGTCGTCGCTCATGGTCAGAAGCAGCTTCTTGAAGTTTTCTGCCTGTGCCGATGCCTGGTCGCCGAATATTCCGCCTGAAATCTTTGTCAGTCCGTCCACAATCTGCGCAATCTTAGGGCCGAAGATGTTCTCTATGTCCTCAACCGTGTAGTCGGTGTCTTCAACCACGTCGTGCAGAAGTGCCGCACTTATACTGGTAGAGCCGAGCCCCATCTCGCTGCATGCGATCTGGGCCACGGCTATGGGGTGCATTATATATGGTTCGCCAGACAAGCGTCTAACGCCCTTATGTGCCTGTTTGGCAAAGTTGAATGCTTTAGTTATTATGTCAACTTTCTTTCTGTGGCGTGTGGACAAATAGTCGTTCAGCAGACGCTGAAAAGCATCACCGACCAACTTTTCCTCAGCAATTTCTCTCTCTTTGTCAATGTTGTTACGCTCGTCCATAATTGGTTTCTCCAGATATTATTAATAAGGTATACAGGTGAAGCGCCTTTTTTATTTCACCCTGATTTTCTTTCCGGCACGTATGTTGTTTCCTTTTATACCGTTAAGCTGGCGCAGCTTCTTTACGGTAGTGTGGTGCCTTTCTGCTATCTCAGACAATGTGTCTCCGCTTCTTACGGTTACGCTCTTCTTTCTTGTTCTTGAGCGTCTTGACGATTTTCTCTTTTTGCTTTTGCTCTTGCTGTAGCTCTTGCGTGTGCTGCTTGTGCTTGTTGTGTACTTGCTGCTTTCAACTTCCACCAGCGAACGTCTGGTGAGCAGCGCGTCAGTCTCGTATCTGTAGATAGAGTCTTCGTTTGCGATAAATGTGTTTGTGGCGTTGGCCGGCAGACGTATCACCGACGGCTTGTTGTTGCCGTTGACGATATCACGGCGATACTGCGGATTTAGCGTGCGCAGCTCTTCAATGTCAATGCCGCACACGTCGGCAATCTGCTTAAGATGAACATCCTTTGACACAACCACGGTGTCGGTCTTGGCCGGCAGTGTGGTGCGCATGGGGCAGATGTTGTGCTCGCAGTAGTAGTTCATCACGTAGTTTGCGGCAATGAACGCCGGCACATATCCTCTGGTCTCGCGTGGAAGGTAAGGATAAATCTTCCAGTAGTCGGCCTGTCCGTCGGCGCGGTGTATGGCCTTGTTTATGTTCTCCGGTCCGCAGTTGTATGCAGCAATCACCAGGCTCCAGTCGCCGAATATATTATAAAGGTCTTTAAGATAGTGGGCGGCAGCATAAGACGATTTAATGGGATCTCTGCGCTCGTCGATAAGCGAGTTGATTTCCAGTCCGTACTGCTTGCCCGTTGCCACCATAAACTGCCACAGTCCGGCAGCGCCTGCATGAGATGTGGCTTTAGGGTTTAATGCCGACTCGATTACCGGCAGATATTTTAGTTCAAGCGGCAGTCCGTAGGCCTCGAGAGCCTCTTCAAATATAGGTATGTAGAAGTTTGACGCTCCCAGCATGTAGCTTACCGAATGGCGCAGTCTGCCTGTGTATCTGTCGATGAATTTCTGTACAATTTCGTTGTATGGCATTTCCATGACGTTCGGCAGCCTGCTGAGGCGCTCGATGTACACCTCTTTCGGGTAATCTCTGTTCTCGTCACGGTAGTTGCAGTCTTCGTCCTGCTGTAAGTAAGTTTTTGAATAGTATAAGTTTAGGAGGCTGTCAACTTCATAGTTCATAGCCTCAGGCAAGTCAATTGTTTCTTCTTTTCCGTCATTGTCAGTCACAATTATTTCATCCTTTTCGTTCTGAGCCTGCATCACGCAGTTACCTCCGAAAAGCATCGTGGCAATGATTATAAAAACTTTCTTTCTCATAAAATGTTTATATACAGAATCTTATAATTTAAATCTTTTTTCAGAAGGTTATAGAGCACTGAAGTCCCAATGACGATGATTTAAGCGGATTCAGTGACGACCTGTTGTTTATTATCGTAGGCTCAAGCTTCATGCTCAGGTCTTTTGAAATGTCAAATTCTGACAGTGACGCGTCGACATACGCGTCTATTACCGACAGGGCGTAAACGCCGATGAGGCAGAATACGCTCAGATCGCGGTATCTGCGGTAGAAGTCCTTACGCTTTTTGAACAGATTTTGGTATTGTTCCTTGTTCTCTTCCGTTATGGTGTTGCCCAGATGCAGAAACTGGTTATAGCTCTCCGTGCTTGGGTCGTTGTCCATGATGTCCATGTAGGCCTGCGAGTAGTCCTTATACATCTGGTTGTTCCATCTTATGGCGTAAAGACATCCGATGAAGCCACCATATACAATAGGCAACTTCCAGTATTTGCGGTTATATATTTGTCCTGCTCCCGGTATCACGATGGCAAGCCACATGGCTCTTTTGGCGTTTGGTCTCCATGTGCTCCAGTCGCGTTTCTCTTTTTTCTTCTTTACAGAATCGTTTGCCGACAGCATCCTCATGCTGACAGAGTCGGCCGCAGACACAACCTTGTTTATCGTGTCGCTTATCTGCTTGTCGTTTTCTGCCGCAACCGTCATGATCGTGTCGTTGACCGTGATGGTGTCCTTGTCGCCCGTTCCGAGCGCGCTGCACGGCATCATCACGGCAAGCATGCATATGGCCGCTGCCAGTCTTGACAGGTAATATGTTAGATGTCTGCTTGTATCCACAGCTTTATCTTACTGTTCTTTCAGTTTGTCAAACATGCTCATTATACGCACAAGCTCTTCTTCGTTGGCAAACGGAATGCTAATCTTGCCCTTGCCGTTGGCCGAGCAGGTCATCTGAACTTTAGTCTTGAAGAAGTCAGACAGATGCTGTTTCAGTGTAGAGAATTCTTCGGGCATCTGCTGGTTAGATGCTATCTTCTTCTTGCCGCTGACTATGTCTTCTCCGTTTTTCAGCTTCTGCACCATTTCCTCCACCTTGCGTACAGAGTAGCCGTTCTTCTGTATCTCCTTGAACAGCTTCACCTGCAGCGACGGGCTGTCTATCGCCAGCAGCGCGCGTGCGTGTCCCATGTCAATCTCCTTGTTCTGCAGCGCCATCTGCACCTGTGCAGGCAGCTTCAGCAGGCGGAGATAGTTTGATATTGCTGTGCGGCTTTTGCCCACTCTTTCCGACACCTTCTCCTGCGTCATTCCTGTGTTTGTCAGCAGGTGTTCGTATGCCAGGGCTATTTCTATCGCGTTGAGGTCTTCGCGCTGGATGTTCTCAACGAGAGCCATCTCCATCACGTTTTCGTCCTTGATGGTGCGTATGTATGCCGGTATAGCCCTTAGTCCGGCTATCTGCGATGCTCTCCAGCGGCGTTCGCCGGCAATAATCTGAAATCTGTTGTCGTCAACCTGTCGCAGCGTTATCGGCTGTATGATGCCTATCTCGCGTATGCTGTTGGCAAGCTCGTTGAGAGCTTCCTCGTCAAATTCGCGTCGCGGCTGGTTAGGGTTGGCTTCTATCTGCTCAATAGATATCTCGCTGATGGTCGAGCTGCCCTGCGGGCGCACGGCTTCGGTAGATATCAGAGCGTCGAGTCCGCGTCCGAGCGGATTGCTGTATCTTTTCTTAATGGCCATAATCTTCTTACTTGTTCCTGTTTATAATCTCCTTTGCCAGTGCCAGATGGTTCTTGCTTCCTGTTGAGTCGGCATCGTAAAGAATAACCGGAAGTCCGTGGCTTGGCGACTCGCTCAGTTTCACGTTACGCTGTATGACGGTCTTGAACACAAGCTCCTGGAAGTGGCGCTTCACCTCGTCATAAATCTGGTTGGCCAGGCGCAGGCGGCTGTCATACATAGTCAGCAAGAATCCCTCAATCTCGAGTTTCGGGTTCAGCTTGCTCTTTATTATCTTTATCGTGTTCAGCAGCTTGCTTATTCCCTCAAGGGCAAAGTATTCGCATTGAACAGGTATTATTACAGAGTCGGCGGCAGTAAGGGCATTCACCGTTATCAGGCCGAGCGACGGCGAGCAGTCAATCAGGATATAGTCGTAGTCGCCCCTTATCGGCTGCAGCAGGTTTTTTATCACCTGCTCTCTGTGTTCAAGGTTTAGCATCTCTATTTCGGCTCCCACAAGGTCAATGTGGCTCGGCATAATGTCAAGTCCGTCAATGTCTGTGGTATAGACGGCGTCATGTACGTCTGCATGGTCGATGATACATTCGTACAGCGAGCAGTCCACGTCTTTCGTGTTGACTCCGAGGCCGCTCGAAGCGTTGGCCTGCGGGTCGGCATCGATTACCAGAACCTTTTTTTCCAGTGTGGCGAGGGATGCAGCCAAGTTAATTGTCGTGGTTGTCTTTCCCACGCCTCCTTTTTGGTTTGCTAATGCGATAATTTTTCCCATTTGTCTTATATTGGTGTCCTAAATCTAATGTCTTTATTTGCTCGTTTTAGAATTGCTCCTTCCAAAAATATTTTGCAAAAATACATATTTTATGTGAGAAATAGTTGTTTTAAACCTTTTTTCGTACTTTTGTAGCCGAAAGAAAATGATTTTTATGAAAATTATGAAACCATTAATACTTATTTCTAACGACGACGGCTACCATGCCAAGGGACTTAACTCGCTGATAGACATGCTCTCTGATTTAGGCGATATCCTTGTCTGCGCGCCCGAGTCGGCACGTTCAGGATTTGCCACAGCCTTCTCTGCAACCACTCCCTTGAGGCTCAAGCTGCGCCGCAAGCGCGAGGGCGTTGAGGTGTGGTCGTGCAACGGCACGCCCGTCGACTGTGTCAAACTGGCGCTAAGCCAGCTCTGCCCTCGCCGTCCCGATATGGTTATCGGCGGCATCAACCACGGCGACAACGGCTCTGTCAATTCTCATTATTCGGGCACTATGGGCGTTACGCGCGAGGGCTGCATGAAGTATATTCCTTCAGTAGCTTTCTCTCTCTGCGACTATAGAGACGACGCCGACTTTGAGCCTCTGCGCAGCATCGTCAGAAAGATTACGGCCAAGGTGCTGGCCGAAGGTCTGCCAAAGGGAACGTGCCTTAACGTAAACTTCCCCAAGGCTGCCGAATTTAAGGGTGTAAAGGTGTGCCGAATGGCTAAGGGTACATGGGGAAATGAGGTTGTTCGCGCCCGTCATCCCAGGGGGTACGACTATTATTGGCTTGTGGGCGAATATACCAACGATGAGCCTGAAGCAACCGACACCGACAACTGGGCTCTCAACCATGGTTATGTGGCTATAACGCCCACCACAATCGACGTTACCGACTATGCCATGTTCGAACGTCTGAAGGATTGTGCCGACGAGTTTTGCTGATGTGCCGGGGCTGCGGTCTTGTCGGCTTTCGGCATCTGTCGTGTGCCCTGCTGTGGATTTAGAAACATCATATTTGTTTACAGATGAAATATTATCTTATTGCCGGTGAGGCAAGTGGCGACCTTCATGCGTCGCGGCTTATGCAGTCGCTCAGAAGAGTCGACGGCGAGGCTGAGTTCCGTTTCTTCGGAGGCGACCTTATGTCGGCTGCCGGAGGCATGCGTGTGCGCCACTATCGCGACTTGGCATATATGGGCTTTGTGCCTGTCTTGCTGCATCTCAGAACCATATTCAGAAACATGGCTTTCTGTAAGCGCGACATAATCGAGTGGCACCCTGATGTGGTGATATTGGTTGATTATCCAGGTTTTAATCTCGACATAGCCAAGTTTCTGCATGCCAAGACTTCAATACCCGCGTATTATTACATCTCGCCAAAAATTTGGGCATGGAAAGAGTACCGCATAAAGAACATAAAGCGTGATGTCAGCGAGCTGTTCTCCATTCTGCCTTTCGAGGTGCCCTTCTTTGAGGGCAAGCACGGCTACAAGATACACTATGTGGGCAATCCTACGGCCGACGAGGTGAGCGGATTCTTGAAGACCTACACCGATTCTTACGACGAGTTCTGCTCTAAAAACGGGCTCGACTCACGCCGTCCTGTCATTGCTTTGCTGGCCGGAAGCCGCAAGCAGGAGATAAAGGACAATCTGCCGGCCATGATAGAGGCTGCCTCGCGCTTTGCCGACAAGTATCAGCTTGTGGTGGCGGGAGCGCCGTCGATAAGTGCTGACTATTATGCCGGGTTCATATCCGGACAGCCCGTAAAGATAGTCTACGGACAGACTTACGAACTGCTCGCCCATTCGCGTGCGGCTGTTGTAACCAGCGGAACGGCCACTCTTGAGACGGCTCTGTTCAACGTGCCGCAGGTGGTGTGCTACGAAACTCCTATACCAAAGGTCATCGCCTTTCTCCGTAAACATCTGTTGAAGGTGAAATACGTTTCGCTTGTCAATCTCATTGCCGACCGTGAGGTGGTCAGGGAGCTTGTTGCCGACACATTTTCTGTGGATAACATTGCCGCAGAATTGTCGCGTCTGCTGCCCGACGGAGCTTGTCGCAGCAGCATGATTGATGGATATGCCGAAGTGCGCAGAAGGCTCGGCGACAGAATAGCCCCCGACAACGCGGCTGAGATTATGGTGCGGCTGCTGAAGAAAGAGAGCGAAGAATAGTGTCTGCTGTATATCCCGGCAAAGCCCTTTTAGGCCTTTGTCTGTGCTGTAGCATTTTTCATAAAATATAATTCAGTTATTTGCTTAAAATAACACGGCTGTTTCTGCATGAAAAGTGGCCGGTTTACGCCTCAAAAGTGGCCGAGTTTTGCCCCGTAACTCGGCCACTTTTGATTTATAACTAAATCCGTTTGTTTTGCTTATAGCTTATGTCGTGATAAACATCTAATTTGAAATATGTTTATTGATAAATGCTGTTTTACTTACAGTTTTTCGGCTAAAATTTATCATGAAGGTTTGTCGTATTAAAGTCTTACTGATTTTTATCATGCAATGTAGCGTTGAAAGTGGGTTTTTCATTTTAAACTAATTCTGCGTTTATTGTTGTTCGGCATAATCCTTTGTAAAAAAACAATAGTAAAAACAGGACATTTTTCTAATTAAAAATTTTGTTATCAATTTTAAAATTACGATATTTGTCTTTAAAAAATTTTAATGCATGTATATTTAATGTGGTATGTCGGGCGCGTAAGGCCTTTGTGATGAGATAATACGTTACGTTGGTATAAGGTGTGAAGTGTCTTTTTTTGATTAATGGCTTTAATGCCGTTTCTTCATCTGCATTTTTTATTTCATGTTATATTCCGGCAGTATAGCCGAAAGTCTTGTAATTTTACAAATGATATCTTGTAAACAGAATACAATGAAAAAGATTATAATATTGATATTTGCTGTCCTTTTGGCAACATTCTTTTATGCTTATGAGAAGATAGACTATAATAAATTTATTGACAAATGGGGAACGGCTTCTCTTGAAAAGTTAAAGATAAAAGGAGATGCCTGTATACAGAATGGACATACGGACAGCGCGCTTGTATTATATACAATAATTATTAATAAATATAGGTCTGACATTCCTCGCGAGGAGCAGAACTTGTGTGCAAGTGCAATGAACAATGCCGCCTACATATATATGTTTAATCATAGCAATTATTCTGAAGCTTACACAAATTTGCTTAGGGCGCAACATATAGCGGAGGATAATGGCATAAAAGAACTGTTGCCGTATATTTATTTGAATGTAGGCAATATTTATACGATTTATTATGATAACAAAACGGCAGTGAAGTATTTCAAAAAATCGTTTTATTCAAGTATAGATGTTAAAGACTGGAATATACTGTTGACAGTGTTTACCAATCTGGTTGGCACGGCGATACAGGAAGGACGTATAAACAGTGTCAGGAATGAGTTAGCTGTCTTTAGACGTTTAAACATACCGAAGATGCCAATGCTGCGTTATTCACGCTTGATGTGCAGCGCGGCAGATTATCTGTTAAAGGATAACAATGGCATGGCTGTCGACTGCTTGCGCCAGGCTGCGGCCGCGGTTGACTCTAAACTCCAGCCAAAGCGGTATCGTCTGTTCGTAAATCAGCTTGAGGCGATAGTTTTAGGAAATAGCAGACGGTATAAAGATGCATTGGCGCTTTCATTGAAGGTTGAGCGTGAGTCGGAAAGCGAGGCGCCAGATATTCAGGAGCAAATGCGCAGTAATATTTCTATGCTTTATGGCAAATTGGGTGAGGCTGACTCTGCGCTGTTTTGGCAGGAAAGACGTGTGGCATTGAGTGATACTATTTTCCGCAATCAGCGGTATAGTCAGATACGTGATCTTAATGTAGCGTATGAAATGCAGAATGCCAACATGAAACTGTTGCATAGTGAAAATAAGCGACACACAATTATGGTGGCATTTATCGTTACTTTGTTTGCAGCGGTTATTATTTTTGTGCTGGTACTGATATTGATAAATAAAAACCGTAGGCTTAATATCAGCAATCATGACCTTTACAGACGTAATGGCGAGATAATGCGGATGAACGATAACGAGCGCAAGTTGCGCACCGAATATGAGCAGCGTATAGCTGAGTGTGAGCGTGAGATAAAGAGTCTTACGGAGAAAGATGTCCAAACCGTAGAACCTAAGCAGAGCGCAGACGCAATGGACGAAGCTGTAAGGCAGTCGTTGCTTGAGAAAATAAATAATGTGTTGGATGATGTTTCAGAAATATCCAAAAATGAATTTTCTATCGGTCGTCTTTCAAAATTAATCAGTTCTAATTCTCATTATGTTTCACAGGTGATAAACGAGACTTATGGTAAGAATTTCAGCACGGTGCTTGGCGAGGCCCGTGTAAGGCAGGCATGCAGGCGGCTTAGTGACATTGAAACATATGGAAATTTGACGATAGAGGCAATCGCAGGCGAACTCGGATTTAAGTCACGTAGTAATTTTGTCACTGTTTTTAAGAAAATAACAGGGCTTACTCCGTCCGAGTATAAAAAAATAAGCAGGGAGAAATTTCTTGTAGACAAGTAAAAGCAATTGTAATTAATTCAACTCTCAATAAATAAATTATATACTTTTAGCTGTAAAAAATAATCATATTATTGTTTTTGACAGCCGTTTTATGCGCGTTTGGACGTTTTTTTGTCCTTATTCGGGAATTAGAACATCTGAAAGCCTTGATTTTGTTATAAAATGTTTCTCTTTTTATAATTTTGTGGTTGATAACAATTAAATCTTATGATTATGAAAAGAGCTACATTAACTCGAGTATTCGTATCTATGCTTGCTTTGGTAGTGGCATTGGGTATGATGGCGCAACCTATGACAAAGCGCGTAACAAAACAAAAGGCTGAGCCGCTGAAGACGTTTGAACAGTATGCAGAGCGCTTTTCTGAAATGAAGAAGAAAAGTAAACGTGTAATAACGGTAAACGACTTGAAGAAAAACTCTGAAATGCGTCAAAATGCAGAAGAGGCAGATTCGTGGGAAGTATTGGTTGAAGAGGACTTTTCGCTCATGAAAAAAGGTACGGATGAAAAGCCTGATACAGTGACGTTTCCCGGGCAGATGTCAGGCTTTTTGCCAGATTCGTTATTCCATACTAAGGGATGGTTCGGACTTGGATGTTTTCAGGCAGGTGGAAGCGTTGCCCTGAATTATCCGGGATTCGGAGGCGTGCTTAATACTCCGTTAATGAATATGCAGGGACGGCTTCGCGTGCAGATGCGTGTAAAGGCAATTGACAAGAAAATGCTTTTCTTTGCAAGTATTGCAGCTGGAGGATACGATTTCCCGTTTGATCCGTCGACCGGCGAACCGCAAATGAATAATTATAATTTAAAGCCTGAAGACGGATGGCAGGACATAGAGTTCTATTTTGAAAATTCTTATACCGGCTCTGATTGTTTTCTGCAAATTAATGCGATAACATACAATACTGGCGGATTGGTGATTGATTATATTAATGTTAGCCGTGATAAAGAACATGTGGGAACCCCTGAAGGACTCGGAGCGAACGGTTTCGTAACAGACGGCTTCAATGCTTATTGGGATAAGGCCTACGGAGCAGACAAATATCATGTCAATCTTTATGAAAAGAGATTGTTAAGTACAGATAATTACAAAACAGAAGAGTCGTTTGAAAATGCAAGTGTTGAGGATGGCAACGTAGTCGGATTGGCTGATGGATGGACTGCTGTAACAAGTGGCGCAGGTTTAACAGATGACGCTTCTGACGGAAACAAAGCGTTTGTGCTTGCCAATAGTAATGATTATGTGCAGTTTGAGTCAACTGCAAGTGAAATTCTTTATGGAGCGTTCAATGTTAAAAAGATAAAGACAAACAAAGACAGCCAAGACCTTTTATATATTGATATTACGATAAATGGAAAGACAGAGACTTGGAGCATTGATCCAACTTTAATTCCCGACACAAAATGGATGACTATTTCGACAGATGATCTTGGTGAAGATTTTGAGAAAGGTTTTGCATCAACCATAAAAGTTTATATGGAAAGTTATGGTGACGTTAGTGAAGAATTTGCAATCGACATGTTTAAAGTCGAAACTACTCCTCTGACAGAGACAACATGTGTTGCTGAAAATATAGTTGTGGCCGACACATGTCTGGTTTTCAAGGATTTGGATTTACATAATCTTTATTCTTTCGAGGTGCAAGGTGTTGCTGACGACGGACGCACATCTGAGTTTAGCTCTCCGTTTTTTGCGTATGGCGTGGCAGCTCCTGTAGTGAAAGAAGCTACCGAGATAGATCGTCGCGGTGCGTATACGGCCAACTGGGAGCCGGCTGTCAACGCAACAAATTATGATTTGTATAGTTACGAGATTTATACTGTAAATGAAGATGCTGAGAATTATACAGTGTTTGAAGAAAACTTTAATAACAGCAAAGAAGGAACTGTTGAAAATCCCATAAGCATATTTAATAATGACAGAATAGTCCTTAATGACTATACCGACAATATAGAATGGACAGGTTGTGGTAATATTGTATGCAACGGCATGGTTGGCTGTATTGATGGCTTTGCTGGATATATGGATTTAATTTCTCCTGAAATCAGACTGGATCGTAATGATGGTAAATTTAAGGTTGTAATTGATTTTGTTACATTTGATGATAATAGTACAATAATTGTACAGTGTGGTAATTTGATAAATGTAGTTCCTGCAGACAAGGCCGGTGCTCATAGTGCAACATTGGAAATGACAGGCGGAAAAGAAAATACGCAACTGATGTTCTATTCGAATAGCGGTACGGCATTCCTCTTAGACCGGGTGGCTGTTCTGCAAAATGTCAAAGCTGGCGATGGAGTTTATAATTTGCTTGAAAAGAAAAGTGTTGGCGGAGATTATTCTTCAGCGCGTATAAGTGGATTGCAGCAGAAGTCAGGATATAAATTTGGATACAGCCTTGTTTCTTATTACAACCATTTTGGCGTGATATATACATCTGATTTCTCTGAAACTCAAGTTGTTGATTTGATGTCTACAAATATTAATGATATTGAGGCTGAGGGAGAAAATGATGAACAGAAAACAGAAATATATGACCTTTCTGGCCGTAAGATAACATCTCCGTCGAATGGAATTTATCTTATCAAAAAAGGCAACAATGTAAAGAAGGTGTTGTTCTAAAATTCTGTTTGAGGAAGAGATGTCAGGCTTTCGTATAGCTGATAGCATCTTTTGCATAATTTGATGTGTTGAGGTTCATCCGCAGTTTTTGTGGCTAACATCCACACCGAATGTGGATGAACCTTTTTCATGTTTTATCGTTAATAAGTATGTGTTATGGTAAGAAATCTTTATTCAATATTACTGTTGCTGTTTTGCAGTTCTGGTTTAATCAACGCCCAGTCATCACGCTGTATTCGATATGACTTTAGTTCGGGTATTCCGGAAGATTTCGCCTTGATTGATGCCGACGGCAACGTCCCGTCTGCTGATGTTAGTCAATATGGCTTTGACGTTGGAGTTCCATGGGTGAGCCATTATGTCAAAGAAGAAGACAATTATGTGGCTGCCAGTACGTCATGGTATGCGCAAAGCGGAACGTCTGATGATTGGATGATATTGCCTGCTTTTACAGTAGAAACTGCCGATGACGTGATTGCATGGCGTGCCAGGGCTACAGATGAGTTCTTCAGTGATGGTTATGCTGTTTATGTTCTTGATGCAGAGTCATCATCAATTGATTCTGATAAGTCAGAGCCGATATTTGCAGTGACGGCTGAAAAAAGTGAGTGGACTTATCACAGTGTCAGTCTGGCAAAATATATAGGGCGTACAGTCAGGATTGCTTTTGTCAATAACAGCACTGACTGCAGTTTGCTTTATGTTGATGATATTATGATAGGTGAGCCTGCTGTCATAAGGTTTGAACACACAATGCGTCCGCTGGTAAAGCCTTCTGATGAGGTCGTAATACAGGGAAATATATCAACAGACCTTGCAGAGCCAGTACAAGGATTCACACTTGGCTTTGAACGCAACGGAGTGAAGTCAGAAAAGAGTTTTATGGATGTAAGTGTCTTGCCGGGAGCGTTGTTGCCAGTGAGTGTTGAAAGCGGTGATACTCTTTCTGACGGTTCTTCCATGACTTATAATATATGGGTTGAGGCTGGCGGAAAACGATATGATACACAGGCTACAGTATCATCACATTATAACAAAGTTGTGGCCGAAGAGCTTACTGGCACGTGGTGCGGATGGTGTATACGTGGCATTGTCACATTAGAAGAAATGAAAGAACGTTATCCCGAAAGTTTTATTGGCATTGCTGTTCACTCTGGTGATTTCCTGGAAACTGCAGGTTATGCAGAATATATAAAGGATATATCTGCCAGTACAGGTTTTCCGTATTCTATCACTTGTCGTGACCGATCTGCTGCTGGCGACCCTGACGTGATACCGACATATTATAAAAGAAAAGCCAACGCGGATATAAAGGGTTATGTTAAACTCGAATTAAGTGCGGATAATGATGAATGTCTGGCGAAATCAAATGTCGTTTTAAACGAAAATATTAGTGACGGGCGGTATCGTATGAGTTACGTAATAGTGGAAAATGATGTTTTTGAGGAACAGAATCCTAATTATAAGCAATTGAACTATTATGCTGGTGGAGAAAATGGCCCTATGGGTGGATATGAGGATATGCCGGAAGTTTTGCTTAATTATCATTTTAATGATGTCGCGCGTGGAGTTATTGGTGATGTTTTAGGCATAACCGAGAGTTTGCCGTATGTTATGGATATGGGTAAAATGTATACACATGAAGTAACATTTTCTTTGCCTAAAGAGGTTATTAATCCCGACAATGTGTATATTGTTGCGATGCTTATTGATGGCAGAAATGGTAGTATTGTTAATGCGGACATGAAGAAACTGACATCAGAAATGCCTTCTGCCATTACCAATGTCGATGCCGGCTTGTTGCCGGATAGTCATGAATTTTATTCTATTGATGGCCGTAAGGTTACTGCTAATGATCATACGCCTGGAATTTATATTCAGCGGACTGTAAAGGATGGCAAGATATATGTGAAGAAATTTATTGTTAGGTAATTGTAATTTATTGATTTGGCAACGTCGCTTCTTTGTTAGGTGACGTTGTTTTTTTCTGTATCGTAACGTGTTGATTGTTTGAAAAATGTTTATGTTTTGAGCTCATTTTACTTACAGTTTTTCGGCTAAATTTTGTCATGAAGGTTCATTGTATAGAAATTTTTTACTAATTTTGTATCGGCTAATGATGAAAAACATCAACCGAAATGAAACGGATTTACAGACTTAACCCCAGATTAGACGTTATGATTTAGCCTGTATTTTTGCTTTATATTAAGTGGATTATCGTTTGATTTTTCGCAGTCATAGCGGGCTATGTCAAGAAAGGCCGGAGGAAAAGTCGCCAATAAAAGACAAAAAGACGGCTGAAAGCATGAACATACCAAACTTATATACGGTCTAATGACTTAGGCTTAATGTGGAATGATTTGCGAACATTTTTGCGAACAGCAGATTTTTGTGCATTGTGCTAAATCAAGTAATTTTGCTTATAAAAATAATAAAATTAAACTGTTTGAACTTATGAAGAGAATTTGTGTTATACATTATTTGTCTTTATTTCTTCTTGCTTTGTGCAGTCATATGCCGTTGGTAGCTCAGTCGGACACAGCTGTCATGCGTATCAGTTATGACGCTAAGTTTAAGACTTGTGTTGAAAGACCGGAAATGCAAGACGAGATGGAACTGCTTATTGGCAATAAGTGGAGCAAGTTTTATTCTTCGGCAAACATACGACAGCAGCATGTGCTTGACAGCGTGGTGCAGGCCACGGGTGGACAACTGCAACAGGCTTTGGCTGCAAGCACACGGATGAGAGGAAGTGGAAGGCTTGGGCAGAAATATATGGTGATGAAGAATTATCCGGCTGACGGCAAACTTACTTATACACTTAATCTGCATGGTTTTGCCCTTAAGTCTGAGGAGAATATGCCTGCGTTTGACTGGCAATTGGCCGACGGCGACTCAATAATAGCCGAGTACCACTGCAACAAGGCAAGGACAAAGTTTCGCGGACAGACATGGACTGTGTGGTATGCGCCTGAAATCGCCGTGAGCGACGGTCCTTGGAAACTGTGCGGACTGCCGGGACTTATAATGAAGGCTGAAACAGACAACGGCTGTTTCTCGTTTGTATGCACGGCTGTAAGAAAGGGCAGGGGAGAAAGCATTACGATGGAAAAGACAAAATATAAATCTGTTGAGCCGAAAGAGCTGCAAAAGATTACAGAAATGGAGATTACCGATCCTGTAGGGCTGATGACGAGGCTGACGGGTCTTGCTCCGTCTGTCAGTAAGGGCAGAACAAAGCAAAGAAAGGTTACGCCGGTACTTATAGAAGACTATGACTGTGAGTGACGGCAGAACCATACGCATGGCGCTTGTCCTGTTTGCGTGGCTTTTGGCAGCAACGGCTTACGGACAGGTTATAACGGGACGTGTTGCCAACTCGGACAACAGTCCTGTCGACAAGGCTTCTGTGTATATTAAAAACGGCAAGTCGGTAGTGGCTTATGGATTCACCGACAAGCAAGGCATGTTTGCCGTAGACAGTAAAGGCCGGCAGTGCGACACGATGGAGGTGCGCAAGATTGGTTACTCTAAACTGGCTATTGCTCTTAGGCATTACAGCAGCGACAAGGCTATAGTGCTCAGCGAGCATGCCACAGAACTTAAGGAGGTGGTTGTTAAGTCGCAGCGCATCAGACAGGAGGGTGACACGCTCAACTATCTTGTGAGCGCCTTTCGCGGCAAGCAAGACCGCACCATAGCCGACGTTATCAGAAAAATGCCAGGACTTACCGTAAATGATGACGGCTCGATAGAATATCAGGGCACGAAGATAAACAAATTCTATATTGAAGGCATGGATCTGCTTGGCGGTAAGTATGCGCAGGCGTCAGATAACATTGATGCAGGAAAGGTGAAAAAGGTGCAGGTGCTTGAACGGCATCAGCCCATACGTGCGCTGAAGGATACAAAGTTCAGCGATCAGGCAGCACTCAACATCGTGCTGACCGACAGCGCAAAAAATGTGTGGAGTCACACCTTCGACCTGTCAACGGGAGCTTCGTTGACCAACAGTCCCGGCTGGCTTTATGACAATCGCATCGTCTCAATGCTGTTTTCGCGCAAGGTGCAGAGCATAAGTATGTATAAGAATAACAATACCGGTAAGAACATCGGACAGGAAGTAACGCCTATGTCGGCATATCTCGACGACTCGGCACCCGTGGACGATGGTATGCTCGGCAACATATCACTGCCGGCACCGGCCATTGACGCCTCGCGCAGCAGATTTAACCATACTCACCTGTTTGCAACCAACTGGCTGCTGAAGACGCATGGCGGCAATGACTTGAGGATACAGCTCGACGGCATGACCGACATGACTGAACAGCGACAGACATCCACCACGGTATATACGGCGGCAGGCGGTGCTGCCATTGTGCAGGACATATCGGCTGAGAGCCGTCACGACGCCTTGTCGGCTGAGGTGCTTTACAGGCAGAATACCGAAAGACAGTATCTTACAAACGATGTCAGGGGATATGTTGACTTCGACCGCAGCAGCGGCTTGTCGGTATTGAATGGCGTTGAGACAAGAGAGATGGTTAAGCCGCGTCAGGGCTATATCACAGATAAACTGTCGTTTGTGCGCAACATCACCCGTCGCTATTCGTTTTCTGTCAACGCTTATCTTTCGCTCAACTGGCTTCCGGGCAGTCTGTTGCTTGCCGACTCAACCATGCAGCGCCTTCGCCAGCGCAGCGTCCTTGCCGGATGTGACGCCTATTTCGGACAAAAGCTTGGTGCGTTTTATCTTAATTATAATATAGGCACAGACATGAAGGCGCAGCATATAGGCGTAAGCCGGCAGAATTTGGATGCTGTAAGGAATTACACCGAATGGCGAACTTTCATGAAACCGTCGCTGTCGTATAAGACCGCCATTATTAATTTTATTGCATCGGCGCCTGTTTACTGGACAAGCCGGACGTATGGCGTACAGCATAAAGACAACATTACATTTGAGCCTAATCTGTTTTTCAGAGCTATGCCAGTTTCCGATTTCGGCATAACGGCAACGTATAACTGCTCGTGGAAGCCCGAAGGCTTTTTGTCAATGCTCGATATACCTGTGTTTACCGACTATATCTCGATGACAGAAGGACTGGGCAAACTCAGCAACACATTGATGCACACGGCAAGCGCTAATATAGAATATAAGAATGTTATAAAAGGCCTGTTTGCCACTGTCGGGTATGTTTTTACCAATATGCGCAATCAGCGGCTTTACTCAATGAATGTGGACGGCAATGTGTATGAGTCGCGGGCCACTGACCTTACATCAAACAGCGTTATGCACGGATTAAACTGCCGTGTAAGCGAAAGCTGGAACGTGGCTCATCTGGTTACTACGCTGTCTGGGCGATGGCAGTGGAGTGATTATAACATGCTCTTGCAGAATGTGCTTACGCCGTTTCAGACGCATATGGCCGGAGCCAAGGCAACAGTCTCGCTCCAGCCTTGCAGCTGGTTCTCTGTCGAAGAGCAGAGTCAGTTCAGCTATGTCAGACAGGAGTGCCGTTCGGGCGCTTCGTTGCCGTCGTCGTTAAGCTCATTCAGTCACAGTCTGAAGTGCTATTTCATGCCCGGACGCTTTAACATAGAGTTAAGCAACGAGATATACCACGGCAACGATAAGGCCGTTTCGTTCACCTATTTTGCCGACTTATCAGTCTCTTATCGCACCAAACGTTATGAAGTGAGCCTGACATGCAGCAATATTTTGGGAAAGGATGAATATGAGCGCCGCCAGATAACCGACACTCAGCAGATGTACACCGTTACAAAGCTGAGGCCGCGTGAATGTATGGTGAGGGTTGAATTTAGTTTATAAAAAACGAAATAGTCCGGACTTTAAATAGTAATTAATAAAAACAAAAGAAAATGAAGAAATTATTTTTGATTTTAGCTTTGGCTATTGGTTTAGGAGCAGCTTCTCCTCAAAAAGCATCAGCGCAAGAAATATCGGCAGAATCTTTTGTTTTTATAAGTAATGAATGATATCATCTAAAACTCATGAATATATTTAACTGTATAATAATAGTGCTATGCGTGCTTATAACGGCCGGCTGTGATGCCGAACGTTCGCCTCACAATGAAGTGTTGCCTGCAATAGACAGTGTGGCCGATATATCCCCGCGCCGAGCCTTGGTAATGCTCGACAGCATAGCTCCGAAGATAAATGCTGCCGACAAGGCAGACCGAAACTATTATGATTTGCTGCGCATTAAGACTGAAGATAAGCTGTATATATCCCATACAACCGACACGCTGATGCTTCGTCTCCTTGATTATTATGAGAATGAGGGCGACAAACGGCTCCTGCCTATGGCATATTATTATGCTGGACGTGTGTATAACGACATGAACGATGACACGCGTGCCTTACCATATTTTCAGAAAACGATAGAATTGGCTGACACGGCTAGTCCGTTGAGATATAAGGCTTATTCGCAGATGGGATATATCTTTCTTTATCAAGGATTGTATTATAAAGGATTGAAGGCGTTCAGACATTCTTATTTGTATAATAAAAAAATAGAGAACAAAAAAAGTCAGGCATATTCATTGTGTGGTATGGCGTATTGTTATCAGCGTGTTAAAAATGAAAGTCAGGCAGCAGAATGTTTTGAACAGGCCTTGAACTTGTCTAAGGAAGCAAATGACAGTTTGCTTGAAACCGATATCCTTGCTCAAATAGCGAAGCATTATTATAAGCAAAGTGAATATGGTAAGGCGTTGATGTATGCTAACCGTGCGTTGAGCCGTGTTAATAGGATAAATGCCAGGGCTGTTTTGGTTATTGTTGCGAAGATATATGATAAGGTCGGCAGAACAGATGAAGCTGTGAATCTGTATGAAAAGGTTTATGATTTAGATAATGTTTATGCCAAATATGGGGCTTCAAAATGGCTTGGACATTATTATTTACGAAAAAATGATTTGATTAGGGCGGCATATTTCTTTGACAAATATGAAACATATTCAGATTCTGTCCAAAATATTATAAAGACAAAAGATGTTGCAAGAATTGATGCAGTTTATAATTATACAGAAAAGGAGAAAGAAAATATCAGGTTAAAATACGAATTGGCTGAAAATAGGTATATTGTTTATATATTTGTTTTTATGTGCATTTCGTTGATTTTTGCCTTTTTTGCTTTTATTTCTCATCTAAAGAAAAAGCGTATGTCTGAGCGGATAAAATATGAGAATGAGACAAAGTATCTGAAAGAAAAGTATGAGCAAAGCAGTGCTTTTGTTGATGAAAACAAGCGTAAGATAGAAAGTCTGAATGTCCGTCTTGCCAGAGTCGTAGACTGTAACGAAAGTCTTGCAGCCGAGCTGAAGGCCAGCAGGGAACAGCTTGAGAATCAGAACAGAATAGCCAATATGCAGATTGCAAACAGAGAGCTGTCGCAAAGCAAACTCGCTAATTCTGACATATTTAGAAAGATAAGGGCTGTCTTGAACGATAACACCTGCGAGAGGTGTGATAAAAAAATACCTAAAGACTATTGGCTGATGCTAGATGCCGAGGTCAACAGACATTATGCAGGTTTTAAGGATCGTTTGACAGAATTATGCAAGATAAGCGAATATGAATATCGTCTGTGTCTGTTGCTGAAAATAGGAGTAAGGCCGGCTGATATATCAATACTGACTAACAAAGAACGCAATTCGGTGTCATCAGCGCGTAAACGTTTGTATAAGAAGGCTTTCGGCAAGGATGCTGAGCCAAAGATGTGGGACGGATTTATACAATCGCTTTAGAAAAAGGAATAAATTTAGAATATTTTGCGAAATAGTTTGCAGGTTTCATTTTTTTTTATTTTGCGATGTCATAAATTATGATAATGATATATTAAATTTGTGAAATGACGTGCCCTTGAAAATGGCAGCTGAATATGGGCGGTAAGAATAATGTTGCCCGGATGGAGCATGCTGAAATTAAGGCACATCTGATTGATGTAAAAATAGCTGATACACCAATACATTGTAAGGTATACGGAGAGGAGCATTGTGATTACTATTGGTTTAAGACGTGCAAAGGCTCCAAGGAATATATCTGAATATATTTTGAAATAAAACTATGCTTAGCCTATGAAAAATATAAAGTTGATATTTGTCTTTTCTATGTTTTCTGCTTTAAATACGTTTGCTCAAGATGTAAATAAATCGGATTCAGTTGTGTCTGACGAGATAGACCTTCAGGAGGTAGTGGTGAGCGAGAAATTGATAAAGCGCGAAGCCGACAAATTTATAGTAGACGCAATAAGGCTGCGCAAGGGCAAAACTGACCTGCTTGACTTGCTGAGCAATGTGCCAGGTATATTGGTTACGGACAACGACATCAGAATACCGGGACGTGACGGCGTAAGGGTTATGTTCAACGGACGTATGAAAACCATCCCTGAGGGTGAGCTGATCAATATACTGAAGTCGCACAGGGCGTCAAATGTGGCAAAGATAGAGGTGATAACATCGCCAGGCGCAAAGTATGATGCAGGAAGCGATTTTGGCATCATAAACATAATAACAGAAAGAGGTGCCGACTATATAGGCGGCGAAGTTGGCGACGATGTAACCTATGCCGACAAGTGGAGCAACGCAGCCCGCATGAACCTTAACTATCAGAGAAAGCGCGTTACGGCATCGCTCAATGCAAGCTGGAATTACGGCAGCGTTGCATATACTGAAAGCAATGTGAAATATTTTACAGACATGACGCGAAAGAGCCATACGGACATGGGCTGGCGAAACAACAACTATAACATTTCCGGCTCGTTGGACTTTATGATTGATTCGCTTTCAACAGTAGGCATTGAGGCTTATTATATAGATACATACAGAAATTATCCAAGCACGACCTTTGAGAACACATACGACATGGTCGGGGTGATGACAGAGGAGAGTCGCTCGCCGTCGCTTGAACTGCGTGACGGGCGAAACATGAACCTTAACTTTTATATCGACAGAAACTGGAGCAGCACCAACAGGATATCTTTCATAATGGACCTTTTTAAGTTTGATAACGACCGTGACTACAGTTTCAACTCTTACTATTATGAAAACAGCGTGCAGACGGACAGCGTTGACTATCTTCGCAATCAGGTGGGCGCGCATCTTAAGGGACTGAGCTTTGCGCTCGACTATTCAACTCTGTTGCCCTGGAGCATCAAGCTTTATGCAGGAATAAAGACGTCTCTCACAGAGACGAGAAACACCTCGCTATATGACTATTCCACACTTCCCGTGCAAAATGACGACTTTACATATTCGGAAGACATCTATGCCGGATATCTGTCGCTCAACAAGTCATTGGGACACTTCGACATGGTACTCGGCGGAAGATATGAACTTACGCATACAAAGTCGGAAAACGGCAACGGGACATTGGCAACAGACAACTACGGTAGACTGTTTCCGACTGTGAATGTGATGTACAGGTCGGGCAACGGGTCAACCTTTGGCGTCAGCATTTTCAGCGGAATAAGACGTCCGGGCATACAGGTGGTCAATCCGTTTACGGCTTATCTGAGTGCCAACTCAACAGCCCAGGGCAACCCTACAATAAAGCCAAACTACTGGTATGGAGTAAGACTTTCCAACAACATAGTGCTTTGCAGCGGACTTGAACTTGGTCTGGAACTGAGGGCTGCAAAGGAGTTTGACTGTATAGGACAGGTTACACAGATGAATGCTGCCGACGGCTCTTCGAACACGCAATGGCAGAATGCTTACGACAAGGAAGGCTGCGGAGTGGACCTTAGCCTCTATTTCACAAAGCTGTCATGGCTGAGGGCTTATATCTTTGGCGAGTTGTTTTATTGTAAAACCACTGCCGACAGCCGTTATAGCTTGAGCAACGAGCATATTCTCAAGGCTTTTGCCATGGGCGACTTGAGGTTTATTTTCGACAGACGCCGTAATCTTACAGGATATGTTACCGCCACTTATTCGGGGAAAGACAAAAATGTTGTTCAAACTATTGATAGCAGATTCTCAATGAGTTGCGGTATTGCTTATTCGTGCCTTAAGGGACGCCTTAATATGAAGTTGGGAGTCAGCAACTTGTTTGCAGGAAATGTTAAGGGTGTAAGTATTTCAAACAACGGAATGAGCATGCATTTCAACAACGACTATTCGCCTTTGTCTGTAACTTTGGGCTTCTCGTATAGTTTCGGCAAGGAGATACGCAGCAAGAGAAAGACCTACAGCAACAGCGACATAAAGAGCCGATTCTGATATAATGGACAGTTATTGACCGTAATGCCTGTGCCGTAACAAAAGACTCTCTCTGATGGCGTTGATGACAACCGGCTAATGCGGCTGCATCACGGAATTCAATAAACCCGAATCGCTTATTGAGATTCGTTCTGAAAGCATGAATGCACAAAAAAGCGATGTGCGGTCTAATGGCTGATTTTGGGTAAACATAAAGTCCTTTCCAAATACTTTTATGAGGCATACGGAAAGGACTTTATGTATTGCGTAAATAAAGAGATTATTTGTGTGAAATCTGTAAAAGTCTATATGGGATGATAACGAATCTTATATAAATGCCGTCTTTATAATGCTGTCCAATATTTTTGTTTGCTGATAAATTTCATTCACATCTTTTCAGTTCCGGATATTGCTGCGTACCTATTCTATAACTTTGTCGCTGTTTTCGCAGCTGAAAACATATTTCTTGCCGGAATTTAATACTACGAGAAATGCCTCGGAGAAGTCACCTACATATTCGTAGTGTCTGCCTATGTCATTATTGGTGAACAGGCCAATGCTTCCGAACAGACCGCCACTTCCGAACAGGCGAAGTCCGCTTTGGTCGTATGGTCTTATTTCCTTGATGTCTTCGAGTGGTATTATTATTTTTCCTGCAACTTTATGCATTATGAGCGAAGTGTCGTTAAGCTCTATTGACTTTGGCGAAATGAGGTAGACATAGAGAATCGTAAATGCCATTATGGCGATTACGATGGCATAATAAACGGCATCTTCAGGATGTCCGATTGCCGTATAAAGGCATAGACCTATTGCTCCGATGATTATTACTGCGCACAAAATGGTTATAACTGTAAATGTCTTTTCTCTGTTTACTTTGTTTTTCATGGCTTGTATGTTCTTGTTGTTTGTAGATGTTACTTTTCTTACAGATGTTTTGTATGGAGAGTCTGTCGCATTCAGCATTTTATGGAATGCAGTTGTGAGCATTAATATGTGTTTTTCAAATTAAAACCGGCGTCATCCTTCCATGTCAGATGAAAGCACGACGCCGGTTTATGTTTATATCGCAACTGATTTGTCTGCTAATCAGAACAGCGTCAGCGAGTAAAGATATATAACAGCAGCAGGCATGGCCATTAGCGACGAGTCGAAACGGTCGAGCATTCCGCCGTGACCGGGCAGAATGTTGCCGCTGTCCTTTACGCCAAGGGTGCGCTTGAAGAGCGACTCAACAAGGTCGCCCCATGTGCCGAATACAACTACAACAAGACCAAGGCCCATCCACTGCGGTATGGTAAGTCCTGATGTGTTGCCGTTCTGTGCGTCGAGATATCCTATCAGCCATGCCACGGCCAGCACGATGATGGCGCCGCCTATGGAGCCTTCCCAGCTCTTGCCGGGCGATACGCGCGGAAACAGCTTATGCTTGCCGAAGAGCGATCCGCTGCAGTAGGCACCCGTGTCGTTTGCCCAAAGGAATATGAACACGCAGAGCGGTATCATGTAGTTGTAGGCAACATTGCCGTCGGGAGTGGCATTGAATGCGAGCACGTTGATGGTAGAGAAGGGCAGGGCGATGTACATCTGTCCGAGCATGGTGTAAGCCCAGTCGTTTATCGCGTTCTCCGTCTTCATGTAAAGCTCGCTGATGAAGAGATATACTATTGTAAGCAGATATGGTATGAACACGGCACCGCTCTGAATCATTCCGCTGCAGAAGCCTCCTACGGCAAGAAAGAAATATACACCGGCAACAGTGCTAATAAAGCGGTTTACCTGTACGCCCTTTACGTCGTTCACCAGTCCGCAGTATTCCCATATCGTCAGTCCCGTTACGAGAGCAAACAGAAACTCCATGGCGATGGGTCTCATGAAGCATACCACGATGGCTGCCACAAAGAACACGCCCGTGATGCTTCTTACAATAAGGTTCTTCATCTTGTCACTCATATCTCATCTATTTTGTTTCTTGAGAATTGTCATTGCCGTCAGAAATACCGTTCTCTGTCTTGCTTTCAGATGCCGGTTCCTGATTTACGGCGTTGTTGTCAGTCTCGCTGTTTTCGGGCAGAGCCTTGTCGCTTTCGCCTTCAGCCTTAGAGTCTTTTCCCTCTTCCTCCATAATCTCTTCAGAGCGGCTAACCCACGGACGCTTGCCGAATATTGTCTCAACGTCTTCAGCAAATATCACCTCGCGTTCAAGCAGCATCTCGGCCAGCTTGTTGTGGCCATCCTTGTGCTCCGTAAGAATCTTCTTCGCGCGGTCGTATTGCTCGTTGATCATCTTCAGCACCTCGTCGTCCATTATCTTGGCGGTTGTCTCTGAGTAAGGACGCTGGAAGTTATACTCGTTGTTGTTATAGTAGCAGATGTTGGGCAGCTTGTCGCTCATACCTGCGTAAGCTATCATGCCGTAAGCACTCTTTGTAACGCGCTCAAGGTCGTTCATAGCTCCTGTTGATATGTGGCCTGTGAACAGCTCTTCGGCAGCACGTCCGCCCAGTGTGGCGCACATCTCGTCGAGCATCTCCTCCTTTGTTGTTATCTGTCTTTCCTCAGGCATATACCATGCTGCACCGAGTGCTCTTCCGCGCGGAACGATAGACACCTTTACCAGTGGGTTGGCGTGCTCGAGGAACCATGATATCGTGGCATGTCCTGCCTCGTGCAGCGCGATGGTGCGGCGCTCGCCCTGGGTCATAACCTTGGTCTTCTTCTCCAGACCGCCGATAATACGGTCTACGGCATCAAGGAAGTCCTGCTTGCCGACAAACTTCTTGTCGTGGCGGGCTGCTATCAGCGCAGCCTCGTTGCATACGTTGGCTATGTCGGCACCAGAGAATCCCGGAGTCTGACGTGCAAGCATGTCAATCTCTACAGACGGGTCGGTCTTTACAGGTCTTAGGTGAACCTTGAATATCTCCTTACGCTCATTGAGGTCGGGCAGGTCTACATTGATCTGACGGTCGAAACGTCCGGCACGCAGCAGTGCTGAGTCGAGCATGTCGGCACGGTTGGTGGCTGCAAGGATGATTACGCCGCTGTTGGTGCCGAATCCATCCATCTCTGTCAGTAGGGCGTTGAGCGTGTTTTCGCGCTCATCGTTTCCTCCCATTGCCGGATTCTTGCTTCTTGCACGTCCCACGGCATCAATCTCATCGATGAATATGATACATGGCGATTTCTCCTTTGCCTGGCGGAACAGGTCGCGCACGCGGCTTGCTCCGACGCCCACGAACATCTCTACGAAGTCAGAACCGCTCATAGAGAAGAACGGAACCCCGGCCTCGCCTGCAACAGCCTTTGCCAAAAGAGTCTTACCGGTTCCCGGAGGGCCTACGAGCAGTGCACCCTTAGGAATCTTACCTCCAAGGTCGGTATATTTCTTTGGATTTTTCAGGAACTCAACAATCTCCTGCACCTCCTGCTTGGCACCGGCCTGTCCGGCAACATCCTTAAATGTGATGTTAATCTCGGCTCCTTTTTCATACATCTTTGCCTTGCTCTTGCCTACGTTGAACACGCCTCCGGCGTTGCCTCCGCCTCCGCCCATGCGGCGCATGAAGAACAGCCAGATGAACACAAAGAATAAAATAGGTGCAATGTTGAAAAGAATGGTGAGCAGGTCGCTCCCTTTCTTGTTCTCGTAGTTAAGGTTGCCCTTAAACTTGCCGGCCTGACGCTCCGCATCGACAAAACTTTCAACCTTGTCGGCGCTTCCGAACTCGCTGGTTACAAAAGGAGTTTTGCCCACTTCTTTCGTTCCAGCCTTAAACACGTCGCGTATGTGCTCGGCCTTAACATACATCTTCAAGGTGCTTTCGTCCTTATTGAGCACAATCTCCGAGGCATAGCCTTTTGTGACGTATGCCCTGAACTCATCGTAAGACACCTTCTTGCTTGCGCTTCCGCCGATAGAGTCGCCTCCCATGAGGTAGACGCTTATGAGGCCGATTATCACAAGCATGTAAATCCAGCTCATGCTGAATTTGGGCATCTTGTTGTTTTTATCTTGCTCCATGTTGTTTCTGTTAATTTGTTCGTCTAAACTAACTTAAATATGTTTTTGAAAATTTCTTGGGTAAATCCAATCAGTCTAAATCAGGTATCCGGGTCTGTTTTGCGTCTTCCCAAAGATTTTCCAGATTGTAATATTCGCGCACTTCGGGCAGGAAGATATGAACCATTACGTCTGTATAGTCCATTGCCACCCACTGGGCATTGTTGAGTCCTACAACGTGAACTGGCTTTTCTCCAGCGTGAACCCGGGCAAATTCTTCAACAGAGTCTGTTATCGCCTCTACCTGCGAAGGCGAATTGCCCTGACATATTATAAAATAATGACAAATTGTGCCTTCAATGCCGCTCAGGTCGATTATGTTAATGTTTGACCCTTTCTTCTCTTGAATACCTTTAGTTATTGTCTCAACTAAATTTTTTGTTTGTTCCATTAATAAAATAAGGTGTTATTTATTTTCTGAATTTTTTTTATCTCTGAGGAAAAAGAATTTTCATTCTGTTTTTACCCCTAAAAATGTATTTTATTTTATGCAAAGGTACACTGATTTATCGTAATTCGGGTAAAAAAACGTATTATTTTGAGATTTTTTAGAAAAAAGTCGGTAAAAATGTTGTCAGTTAAAAAAAAATGCGTACCTTTGCAATCGCAATCAGGAAACAAAACGATTGCAGACATAAAATTGGGATATGGTGTAATGGTAACACTACAGATTCTGGTCCTGTCATTCCTGGTTCGAGTCCGGGTATCCCAACAAAAAGATGCAGCCTAAAGGTTGCATCTTTTTTATGTAACAACAGTAAGGTGTCTTGTCGGGCGAGTTTGTGGCCGGATAATATTGGGGCTCACCCGATAAATAGTGGGGAAAGAAAAAAAATCTTATCTTTGCATCATGG